>Ga0209654_1000480_pt1 | contig 38651 bp, 29 predicted proteins | sample SaaInl1SG_22_DNA_FD_184646 | JGI IMG/M metagenome (GOLD analysis project Ga0209654, IMG submission 184646) | Marine microbial communities from expanding oxygen minimum zones in the Saanich Inlet - ESP_161SG_22_DNA (SPAdes) (version 2) | ecosystem: Environmental > Aquatic > Marine > Intertidal... | reverse complement strand
GATATGCTCCGCCAGCATAAAGGGGCGTTGTTGGTGGTTAGCCATGACCGTGCCTTTTTGCGCAATCTTGGTACGGGCATTGTCTGGTTGCATCAGGGCAAACTGCGCCGCCGTGACGGGCATTTTTCCGAATTTGACGAATGGTCGGAAAACATCCTAACCGAAGAATCCGTGGTTCTGCATAAAATGGACCGGCGTATTATTGCAGAAACAAAATGGTCACGTGAGGGCATTTCTGCCCGCCGGAAACGTAACCAAGGCCGCCTGCGCGAGTTACATGAATTGCGCGCCCAACGTGCCAAGGCGGGCGGCGTTTCGCAAAAATCCATGCGCATGGAAACAGGTCCAGCCGAGGGTGGCGGTCAATTGGTTCTCGAAGCCATCGATATTTCAATGTCAGTGCCCGCCGGCCCTCATACCGACGAACGGCGCCAGTTAATCAACCATTTGAACCTATTGGTCCGGCGCAGCGACCGCATTGGTATTGTCGGGCCCAATGGCATTGGCAAATCAACTTTGGTCAAGATATTGCTCGGTCTAACCCCTCCCGAATCCGGGCGTGTACGTGAAGGCTTTGGCCTCAATCATGCTTATTTCGACCAGCGGCGGGAATCGCTAGACCGTGAAGCATCGCCGTGGACGATCCTAACCGAAGGCGGCAGTGACATGATCGAAGTCGCCGGACACACCAAGCATGTGACCTCTTATCTGCGCGATTTCATGTTTGATGATCACAAGATGACGCAGAAGATTTCAACGCTATCTGGCGGTGAACAAAACCGTCTATTGCTCGCCAAGCTGTTCGCTAGCACGCATAATTTTCTGGTACTGGATGAGCCGACAAATGATCTCGACATCGAAACGCTAGAGCTATTGCAAGAGGTGATCAGCGACTATGACGGCACCATCCTGATCGTTAGCCATGACCGCGATTTTCTGGACCGCACAGTAACTGCAGTTCTGGCATTTGAGGGCGATGCGAAAATCGTTACCCATGCCGGTGGTTATTCCGATTATCTGGAGCGCAAACTGGCCGCCGCCGCGCGCCAAGCCGAAAAGAACGCGGATGGCAAAAAATCAAACGGCAAGCGCAAATCAAAAGCCGCCAAGCCCACAGATGCGGATGGCGCCGCTGCTCGTGCGCCGCGCCTGACCTTTAAGGACAAGCATGCGTTGGATACGTTGCCGAGCGAGATCGAGGCGCTTGAAACAAAGATAGCCGCGCTGGAAACGGTGCTGGCTGATCCCGATTTATTTACCAAAGATCCCGATAAGTTCAATCAAACCGCCAGCGAAGTCACCACCGCGCGCGCCTTAAAAGATGACAAGGAAATGCAATGGCTAGAGGTGGCTGAACGTGCCGAGGCACTGGGCGCGGCTAGCTGACACTCTCGATTATTGACCGGCGGTGTGCATTATGCCTAATATCCGCCGCTGTCAGATGGCCGGATGACTGCTGCTACAATTGGGAAACCTAGTAGGGGAGGAAAGTCCGGGCTCCACAGGATCAGGATGCCGGGTAACGCCCGGCGGGGGCAACCCTAGGGAAAGTGCCGCAGAAAATATACCGCCTTCATTTTGAAGGTAAGGGTGAAATGGTGCGGTAAGAGCGCACCGCCGGACTGGTAACAGGACGGGCAAGGTAAACCCCATCCGGAGCAAGACCATGTAGGGACACGTGCCGCATTTCGGTGCGGCTGGTGCGATCCTGCACCGATGTCCGGGTAGGTCGCTAAAAGCGGTTGGTAACAGCCCGCCATAGATGAATAGTCATCACCATATTTCGATATGGTACAGAACCCGGCTTACAGGCCATCTGACAGCCTTTTGCTCACCCCAAATATCGGCACTATTCGAGATATTGGTGTGCGCCAAAATATTGGACATGTTTATCCAGACCATGCACCCATTGTGCGGTGATTGAGAGATGCGGTTCGCGCAGGATGGTAAAGTAATTTTGCTGGCGGCTCCATTCCTCGGCATCGCCAAGCTGGTTCTGTGATGCTTCAACGCCCGCGGTTAGATAGAGGCCGGGGACAATCATATCTGGCGCCACCCGCTTTATAATTCGATCGGCTTCATCATAGCTAAGGCTGGTTTGGCTGGCCTCGATCGGCAATAGCAACACATCAACTTCGCCAATGTCACGCCACAAGCTAGATGTTTCCTCAATAAGCCCCTCACCCCAAATGACAAAGCGGATACCGCTGATTACCAGCAAGGTTATATTATGATCGGGAAAGCCGGTAACGCGCACATCCCCCATCGCCCAGCTGCCATCAAGATGATCTAGAACCGGCACACCGTCCGGCATGGTTTCAACATCCCGATCAAAGGCGGCATGCGCCGATATCAATGCATCCGCGTCAAAATCGCCAATGTCTTCGGGAAACCACACGCCCCATGATCCGGAAAAATCTGTCGGTTTTTGCTGAGAATCAGACGTTGATTGCCATGGATCAAACAGCACCGTGATACCGCCATCCGAGGTGAATCGAAAAGCTGATCCGGGCGCGCGGTCACCGGCAAGATCAATCTTGACCTCACCAGCTTTCATAGCGCCGTCAATTGCTGGTATTTGGCTAGCGTCTATTCTGGTCCAAATTGACGGGCTAGCCTGTGCTCCCCCCGCCAAAGACATAAATGCCAGCGGGATAAGGATGAGAGACTTACCACATAAAAACCGAAATACCGTGCGACCCCTTGGGCTAAAACTTGGCCGAAACATCGCCAATGCTACGGCAATTCGCATCACAATAGCAATCAACACGCCGCTTTTGCGCTTCGTGTTTATCATCAAAAAACCGTAAGTCGAAACAATCCAAAGGTCAATGCTAGCCGCCCGCGAATGGGCCAGAATGCGCTAGGCAGTCCAGATTATTTAGGTCCCGTTATTTAGGTTGGGTCAGCTTATCTGCTTGTTCGCCAAGGTCGCTGAGAGCTTGTTGCATTTTCAGGCGCGCATTTTCGAGCAATTCCCTGCCATCACTTGCCGATACCGCCATCGGCGCATCATTAATCGTTTTCGCATTATGCCGGTGATCAATGTAGATTAGATCACCGACCAACAAACGTCCGCGTGAGAACGGTTTTGGGATCATCAATTTGTCCCAACCGCTGCCACGCCACAGTCTATCAGTTGACCAGCAGACAGGCAGGATCGGCACGCCCGTTAATCTGGCCAACGCAATTGGCCCCAACGCCGCCTCCCTCGCCGGTCCCCGCGGACCATCCGGCGTCATCGCCACTGAATCGCCTTTTTTCAGCACTTTAATTAAGCCGCGAAGCCCTTCAGTCGCCGACCGGTTGGTGGAACCCCAGATTGTTTTGACCCCAAAACAACGAATGGCATAGGACATCATCTGGCCATCAGCATGGCTGGATTGCAGCGCATGAAGGGCAAACCCACGGGGCCATAAATAGGGCATCGCCAATAATCGTTCATGCCAAAACACCATAATGACGCCGCTTTGGATCGGCGAGCCATCGGCGTTACAGACCTTGTTTGATGCATTACCAACGATAGCCCGAAGCGCCAAACGATCAGACTGCCGCCAGCGGATGCTATACATCAACACAGCTATGATCGAGGCGATGAGCCAGCCAAAGCACCGCCTGCCAATGTTAGATCGTAGAATGGATTTCAGCATATTCATGCCTCTGTTGGACTGGTGTGCGGCAGGCTCAATAACGGTTGCTGGCGATGGTCGTATTGCCGGTGTTCGGGGTGTTCGGGGGGCACCCTAACGGAAAATCAGTGCATCGTCACCCACACTTCGCCTTTTCCACAATTAATTGGTGTTATCGCCTTTTTTATGAAATACAGGAAAGAAGTTAATTTATTGAGTGTATTTTGGTCTTCGAATCTCAAGCAAATCTTTTGGGCCGCAAACACGCAAATGTGAAACCTCAACAAGAATGTTTTGAGAATTTAGTACGAAATGCACCCCAAAGCTGGCCACATACTCGGGCGAATTACTCGGTTCATCCCGAACGTAACACGGATCTCCACGCAATCGATGCGGGCCCGGTTTTTTCTGCCATCCTATAATCATCATGTTGGCAAAGACCTAGCCGCATTGCGCAAAGGCAACCGCGAACCACGTCTCTATAGCTGGATCGATAGCTTTGCCGATGGCAGTGTGTTTTTCGACGTCGGCACAAATTATGGCCAAGAGGTCGTCTGGGCATCCGGGCAAAGGCACAAAACCATCCGCGTTATTGGCTTTGATTGCAGCCTGTTATCAGGTCATTTCTGTGCCCTCAACAGCGCCCTTAATGACAGTAAGTTTGAATTTGTGTTTGCCGCTATCGGCGCGAAATCAGGTGAGATGGCAACAATTACCAGTGCGTCTGATACGCATATTCCAGACCTACACAAAAAGAACGCACCTTATAGCTATCAGGTCCCGATGCTGGCTCTAGATGATTATATCGCTGAACATGATGTGCATCCTAGCCATCTAAAAATTGATGTTGATGGCGCTGAAAATGACGTTATCGACGGCGCGAAAAAGGCCCTCGCCAGCGACACTCTACGGGAAATTTTCATCGAAATTGATCACATCAATAAAGGGCTGATCGACAAGATCCTAGCGTTTGGCTTCACCATTAGCTGGCAAGAAGACAAGCGTCACAATAGTGAATATCTGCTGGTAAAATAATCACGCCGTCCAGTGCGTTTCTACCCACCGGTTCCCGCCACAAAATCAACCTAATGTTGCAAACTACAGGTCCAGCATAGCCCCGCTATAGCCCTGCTATAGCCCCGCTATAGTCCATGTATAGCACCCGTCATTATGGGCGAAAATTGACCCTAATTATAGCGTCTATCTCATTGAAAAAGAACAAATAGTGAACATATAATTCATCAAATCTGCTTTCGCTAAAATTGATAGTTTTCAGTATGTTACGAGGTAATGTTACATATATATTTTAACTTATTGAAACTATTGACTTTTCCCATGAAAAAACAGTCCAAACCCATTGACGAACATATAATCCCATGATATCCCATAATATCCCATAAAGAGGCTGTTTTTGCCTTTGGGGATTGGTATCGGGCATCATTTTTACGCCTACCCTTTCCGCAAAGCTCCACACAGCCTCAAAAATGGAGATGTAAACAAGCGCTGGCAATCATGGGACATAGCCCCACTTTACCGCCAACGCACCCACGAAACGCCGCTGATCAGGGCAAATCGTGGTAAGTGAGGAGCAATGGCCGTGGATTTATTTCTATCCACATTCGAAAACCGCATCGACAAAAAGGGTCGGCTTAGTGTGCCGGCGCCTTATCGTGCGATATTGGAACGCCGCCGCGACCCGCTTTATCTGTTCAAATCCCTGACTGAGCCGTGCCTAGAGGGGTGCGGGCCCGAGCGTATCGAGCAAATTGTCGATGCTATTGATGGGATGGACAGCTTGTCGCAAGAAGTTGCCACGCTCCAAACAATGCTATCCAGCGCCCAAGAAATGAAGCTGGATGCCGAAGGGCGGGTAATGCTCTCTGCCGATTTCATTGAATTTGCCGAGCTCGACACCAGCGCCCTTTATGCCGGTGTCGGTCGGTCATTCCAGATTTGGTTGCCATCGCGCTATCGATCCCGCGAGGCCGATGCCAGAACAAGGGCCAAAACCAGCGGTCTGCCGAGCCTACGCCTAGGCCCAAAACGCGGCGGCGCTAGTGATAGCGAGGGCCGCTGATGTCGGAACAACAACCCCACCCGCAGGCGCTCCACCAATCGGTACTATTGCGCGAAGTGGTGAGCGCGCTGAACCCGATTGATGACGCCACATATCTCGATGCAACTTTTGGCAATGGTGGTTATAGCCGGGCGATACTGGACGCCGCCAATTGCCGCGTAGTGGCGATTGATCGCGATCCTGATGCGGTTGAGCGCGGCCAAGGAATGGTCGCGGAATATGATGGCCGCTTTAGCCTGAGCGAAGGCTGTTTTTCCGATATGCGCGGCCTTGTTGGCGCCGATACCGGTCTTGATGGCGCGGCCTTTGATCTTGGCGTTTGTTCAACCCAACTCGACCAGCCAGAGCGTGGCTTTTCATTCCGGTTTGACGGACCGCTGGATATGCGCATGTCAAAGAGCGGGGATAGCGCCGCCGATATCGTTATGCAAATGGGCGAACGCGACCTTGCCCAGATTTTGTGGGAATATGGCGAGGAAAAAGCATCCCGCCGCATTGCCAAGGCCATCATCCGCGCCCGTGACACCGATCCGATTACCACGACAGGCCAGCTGGCGGCGATCATTCAAACGGTCATGCCCGCAAAGCGCCCCGGTCAAATCGATCCGGCAACGCGCTCGTTTCAGGCCTTGCGGATCTATATCAACCGAGAATTAGACGAATTGGCGGATGGGTTAGTTGCGGCCGAGGCAATGTTGCGGCCGGGCGGCATTCTGGCGGTGGTGTCATTCCATTCACTAGAGGATCGGATCGTAAAACGCTTTTTGGCTAGCCGTAGCCAGATTGCCTCGCGGCCATCACGCCATTTGCCAATTCCAGACGGCCCCGCCCCTAGTTTCGAGCTATTGACCAGAAAAGCCATCATACCCGACGCAAGCGAAGCGTCCGATAATGCAAGGGCACGGTCAGCAAAATTACGCATTGCCAGACGCACCAGCGCACCGGCCCAAGGCGCGACCGCACAGCATGGAGGCACACAATGAAAATGACATTGATCAGTGCGCTTGCGCTCGGCGTTCTTGGCACAACCCTATATCAGGTTAAAACCGGCATCGATGAACGTCAGGACCGATTGCAACAATTAGAGGCCGAGATTAGCGCGACCAAACGCGATATCGCGGTGCTTGAGGCCGAATGGGCGTATCTTTCGCGTCCAGAGCGGGTGAGCGAGCTGTCTAGCCGGTTGTTGAATATGCAGCCAATTGGCCAAGATAGAATCTTGCCCTTGGACGCTATTCCCATGCGGCTAATCCCCGAATTTAAGGATGCGGAAATTGAGGATGACGGTATTGCACGGGTAAGCAGCAATCCCAAAACTGATCTTCCCAATACAGCGCTACCAAACGCGCCGGGCGCGCTTTCGGTTCAAAAAATATCAACCGAACCAGTGATGTTTGTCACCGGCGAAGAACTATCATCAATCATTGTGCCAAGCGCCAAACCGGTGCGGCCAATCAAGATATCCAAGACGGGAGCACAGCAATGACGCCCCTCAGCCCGATGATGCGCCGTCTCAAACGGCTGTTTCTGCCACCGCGGCCTGACCCTGCCCAGTCACGCCACATTGCGGAAATGCGCTTGATCGTTAGTGGCTTTGTTGCGCTGGCAGTCTTTGCCGTTATTGCTGGACGCGTGGTGGTCCTATCGGCCCAAGACACCGCCCCATCGAATGATTACAAAAGCAACGTAACCGCCGTTGAGCGCGGCAAGATACTGGACCGCAAGGGCCGATTGCTAGCGACCAACCTGCCGATCACTGTTATGCATGCCGATCCATCGGAAATAATGGATGTGAACGATGCGGCAAAAAAGCTGGCGCCTTTCATTGCCCGTCATAACGAAGCCAGCCTAAAGCGGCTTTTGATGAAAAAGACCCGCTATGTCGAGCTTGATCGGAAAGTCACCCCAGCGCGCCACGCCCAAATTCTACAGCTAGGCATTCCCGGGGTGTATTTTGCCGAGGGGCATTTGCGGGCCTATCCGCGCGGTAATGCGGCGGCGCATGTGCTGGGCCATGTCGATCCTGACAATAATGGATTGGCCGGCATTGAAAAGGCCATGAACGCAGAGCTTGCCAGCGGCGCCAATGTGACCCTTTCGATCGATGCTGGCGTGCAAAATATCATGGCCACAGAGATTGCCCGCCAGATTGAGGAATATGAAGCTCTGGGCGGCGCGGGAGTCATGCTGGACGTCAATACTGGCGAGCTATTGGCGATGGTGTCACTGCCTGATTACAACCCAAATCACTATGGCGCGGCCGATGATAACGCGAAATTCAACCGCGCCAGCAAAGGCGTCTATGAAATGGGCTCGACCTTCAAGGTGCTAAACACCGCGATCTTCCTTGAGGCGGGCCTGTCGACATCACAAAAGCAATATGAAGTCGCCAAGCCTATTCGTATTTCGCGCTTTACGATCAATGATTACCACGTCTATCAACGGCCACTGAATGTCGCCGAAATTCTGATCTATTCGTCAAATATCGGATCGGCCCGCATGGCTGATGATATCGGCGCCGAACTCCAGCGCACCTATATGGAGCGCCTTGGTCTATTGGATCGCCTACCGCTGGAATTGCCTGAAACAGCCCGCCCGCTGGTCCCGAGCCGCTGGAAACGTGTTGAGGCAATGACCGTGTCTTATGGTCATGGTATTTCGATTACCCTGCCACATTTGGCCAGCGCCGTATCAACGGCAAGTGCCAACGGTCTCTGGATACCGCCTACATTGATCAAGAAAATGCCGGGCGAGCAAAGTGTTCGGACGCGCGTATTTTCAGACGAAACCGCGCGTTCGGTTCGCTCGATGATGCGCTTTGTCGTGTCGCATGAAGATGGCACGGCGAATTATGCCGAGGCCCCGGGTTATATGGTTGGGGGCAAAACCGGGACCGCCGAGAAAAACATTGTTGGCGGCTATGATAAAAAGGTCAATCTGACTACTTTTGTGGCAACATTCCCGGTCCATGATCCGCGTTATGTCATCGCCATTATTATTGATGCGCCAAAGGGCCAGAAAAAATCAGGCTATCGCACGACAGGTGGATGGGTCGTGGCCCCAGCGGTGAAACGCATCGTTGAACGGGCCGCGCCAGTCTTAAAATTACACCCTGTTGACGAAAAATTGCCTGAAATTCGCCACCTCCTTGATCTTGACTTCAAGATTGGAAATGAGGAGGCCACCAATGTATCTTACTGATTTACTTGAAAATCAACCGGCCCTGAGCATGGCTTCATCTGGCTCTGGTCATGGTGGCTCCGGCGATAGTGCCTCGGGCCATGATTCTCTTGTGATCTCCGGTTTGTCGGATGATTCGCGGCGGGTTTCTGCTGGGCATGTGTTCTTTGCGATCAAGGGCGGCAACCATGATGGGCGTGATTATGCCGCCGCCGCGCATGCGGCTGGTGCGATTGCGATCATTACCGATGACCGTCCATTGGACGGCGATATTAAAAACCTTGTGGCCGACATGGCCATTATCACTTGCGCCAATCCACGGTTGGCTCTGGCAAAAGCGGCGCGTCAATTCTGGCCAAAACAGCCAGGATTAATTGCGGCGATTACCGGCACTAATGGCAAGACCTCCACCGCCGAGTTTCTGCGCCAGATCTGGAGCAGGGTAACGTGGGATGCGGCCTCTATTGGCACCTTGGGTCTGAACGGCGCCGACACCCGCAAGCTCGCTGGCAAGATGCTAGAGCTACCAAATCTAACCACCCCTGATGCGATCAGCCTGCATAGCACGCTTGATCTGCTCGGCGGTGTTGGCCTCACCCATCTGGCGCTGGAGGCTAGCAGTCACGGCCTTGCGCAAAACCGGCTTGATGGGTTGAACATCCATGTTGCCGCCTTTACCAATCTGACCCGCGATCATCTTGACCATCACCATGAGATGGATAGCTATTTCGCGGCAAAATCGCGGCTATTTACCGACATACTGATGCATGCTGGCGCAGCGATTATCAATATCGATGATGACTATGGCCGCCGCCTTGTTGACCTGCTTAGGGCCAATACATCTGGGGGCGCATGCGAATTTGTCATATCCACCTTTGGCTGGGCCGATGATGCTGACTTTAAGATTGATGCGCTGGACTCAATCGGCAATGGCCAGTTGATGAAGGTTACCCACAAGGACCAGCAATATCAGATACCCGTTGCTCTATCGGCTGATTTTCAGGCGGCAAACGCCCTCACCGCGGCGATTATGGCCTATCATAGCGGCCTTGCCCTGCATGATAGTTTGGGCGCGATGGCTTATCTCACCCCTGCGCCGGGGCGGATGCAGACTGTCACCGGTCATCCGACTGGCGCCCGTGTTGTTGTTGATTACGCCCATACACCAGACGCGCTAGGCGCCGCGCTAGCGTCATTGCGCGCAGAGGCTGGCGGCAAATTGGCTGTGCTATTTGGCTGTGGCGGCGAGCGTGATAAAGGCAAGCGCCAGATGATGGGCGAAATTGCCGCAAAGATGGCTGATGTTATCTATGTCACCGACGATAATCCGCGCAGTGAAGACGCGGCAACAATCCGCGCCCAGATTATTGCTGGCTGTCCTGATGCCACCGAAATTGCCCAGCGTGATAACGCCATCAAAGCGGCGATTGACGCATTGGGCGGTGATGATGTTCTGCTGATTGCCGGTAAAGGCCATGAAATGGTCCAGCTGGTTGGCAGTGAAACCCTGCCCTTTAGTGACGCCAGCGTTGCCCAGAATGTTATCGCTGACCTTGCCGCACGCTCTGCCCCTAACGCCATCATTGGCGGGGAGGCAAAAGATGGCTAGCACAGCGATCCAAACGGCGATCTACACCATAGCCGAGATTGTAAAACGCACCGGCGGTTCGCTTGCCAGCAATCCGGCAATATCTGGCAAAGCCAAAGATAATGCCGTGACATCGATTGCCATTGATAGCCGTGACTGCGCCGCTGGATGCCTGTTCGTGGCCTTGGCCGGAGATCAGGCAGACGGCCATGATTACGTTGGCGCGGCGGTGGATGCCGGCGCCGTTGCGGCATTGGTATCGCGCCCTATAGACGGTGTTGATTGCGCCCAGATTGTTGTTCCCGATACCTTGCAGGCGCTTGGTGATCTGGCTGTTGCCGCACGGCTCTATCACCAATTGGCTGGTGGTCATCTGGTTGGGATTACCGGCTCTGTTGGCAAGACCGGCACCAAGGAAATGCTAGCGCATATCCTGCGTAAAATGACCGGATGTCATGCCAGTAAAGCTAGCTTTAACAATCATATAGGCGTACCGCTAACCATTGCCGCCCTGCCCGAGGATATGCCTGTCGCCATTCAGGAAATGGGGATGAACGCGCCGGGTGAAATTGCTGATCTGACATTGATTGCCCTGCCTGACGTTGCGGTGATTACCCGCATTGCTGACTCACATGCTGGGTTCTTTACTGATTTGTCCGAGATTGCCGCGGCCAAGGCTGAAATATTTGATGGTCTGGCGGTCGATGGTATCGCTGTTCTAAACCGTGATGATGAATTCTTTGATGATCTATCACGGCGGGCAAATCTTGCCGGTGCGGTTCGTATCATTAGTTTTGGCCAACATGAAGATGCCGAATTCCGGCTCATTGCCACGAGCAATATCGACCAGAAATCAGGCGGCATCGCGGTTAGCGCGGACATTGCGGGCACGCCTTTATTCTTTACCCTTGGCATGCACGCCCCGCATCACGCGATGAATGCAATTGCGGTTCTTGCGGTGATTAACGCACTGGGACTCGATGTTGCAGAGGCCGCCGCTTTGCTTGCTGATTTTGGTGATCTTGCCGGACGCGGCGCCGTCACAAATGGGAATTTTGGCGGCGCACAGATTACCGTAATTGACGATAGCTACAATGCTGGTCCGGCTTCGATGGTTGCTGGCCTTGCTGGGCTTGGCGCTAAATCGGCCGATATTCTGGTGCTTTCTGACATGCTGGAATTGGGTGACACTAGTGCCACTGCACATGACGCTCTGGCCGGACCGATTAACGCGGTTGCCCCGCGTGCGGTGATTGCCATTGGCCCGCACATGCACACCCTCACCGCGAGTTTGGATACGCGCATAGACACAATGCAGGCCGCCGATAGCGATGCCGCATTTGCGCATCTTGAGACGATTATTACGAATGGTGACCGGATCTTTATCAAAGGCTCGCATGGGTCTGGATCATGGCGTGTCGCCGCCAGCTTGCTAGCCGCACTGGATCAATCCGCCGCAAGCGAGCCAGAAGACGCACCACTGCCACAAGCTGGGGAGGCTCCACATGCTGCCTGATCTTCTGTTGCCAATGGCGGGTGAATTCCAACCGTTTAACCTATTCCGCTACATCACTTTTAGGACTGGCGGCGCCACAATGACGGCGTTGCTCATTAGCCTGTTATTCGGGCCAGCATTTATCCGCTGGCTAAAGAGCAACCAAGCCGAAGGCCAGCCAATTCGCGCCGATGGACCTCAGTCACATCTGCTCACCAAAATTGGTACGCCGACAATGGGCGGGCTATTGATCCTTGGTGCGTTTGTTATCTCGACACTATTATGGATGCCGCTATCCAACCCCTATCTATGGCCTGTTTTGGGCGTGGCGGTTGCCTTTGGCGCGATTGGTAGCGTTGATGACTGGATGAAGTTGCGGCGGCGCTCGCATCACGGCATGTCAGGCCGGATGAAACTAGCCCTACAGCTATTAGTGGCCTTTTTCGTAACCCTGATATTTGTTGAATTATCGCCAGAACAGCTACGTTACGGCATCTCGGTTCCCTTCTTAAAAGATACCATGATCGGCCTTGGCATTATCTATGTACCATTCGCCATGATGGTAATTGTAGGCGCGTCAAACGCGGTTAACCTGACCGACGGTTTGGATGGGTTGGCGATTGTGCCAGTGATGATTGTTGCCGCTTGCTTTGGCCTGATCGCTTATTTGTCGGGCAACATTAATTTCTCGAACTATCTCCAGATCAATTATGTGCCGGGCACTGGTGATCTTGCTGTCATGTGCGGTGCGCTCATTGGTGCTGGTCTTGGTTTCCTATGGTTTAACGCCCCACCAGCCAGAGTCTTTATGGGCGACACAGGATCTCTGGCGCTCGGCGGTTCATTGGGCGCGATTGCGGTTGCGACACGGCACGAATTGGTGCTGGCGATCACCGGCGGCTTGTTCGTGGTCGAAACGCTCTCCGTCATCTTGCAGGTGGCCTCATTCAAATTGACCGGCAAACGGATCTTTTTGATGGCCCCGCTACACCATCATTTCGAACGCAAAGGGTGGGCCGAATCCACCATCGTTGTTCGGTTCTGGATCATCGCGGTAATTCTGGCCTTCGCCGGATTATCCTCACTCAAGTTGCGTTAGGAGAGATCAGTGCTACGCCCTCTCACCATGTCAGGAAAAATCGTCGGGGTCCTTGGCCTCGGACGATCAGGCATGGCCGCCGCCGCGTCATTGAGCGCGGGCGGGGCAGAGATATATCTGCATGATGATCATAGCAAGCCTGATGATATCCCAACGAACGCGCATCTGGCCGCATGGCAAGATTGGCCGTGGGACGACATTGATATGATGGTGATTAGCCCTGGCATCCCGCATTTATACCCTGCCCCACATCCCTGTGCGGCGCACGCCAACGATCATGCAATCCCGATTATCAGCGAGATTGAAGTCGCAATGATGGCGGCCCCTGCGGCGCAGATTGTGGCGATCACCGGCACTAATGGCAAATCAACAACCACCGCCCTCATCGGTCATTGTTTGGCTAATGCGGGCTGGCCGGTGGCGGTTGGTGGCAATATTGGTACCGCGGCCTGTGGTCTCGATGATCCGGGCGATAAGGGCGTCATTGTTCTGGAATTATCGTCCTATCAATTGGAAACCACCCCATCGCTACGCGCCGATTGTGCGGTGTTGATCAACATCTCACCGGATCATCTGGATAGACATAACGGGTTTGATGGTTATGTCGAGGCCAAGGCCCGCATTCTATCCGCGGTCAATAAAGACGGTGTTGCCGTGATCGGCACTGGTGATACGCATGTTCGCGCGCTCGCCCAAAACGCGGCGGCATCGGGCATTCGTACAATCACTATCGATGCCGACCGGACCGGCGCGCATGATACCTGCGATAATATTGCTCTGCGTGGATCTCATAATGCCGAAAATGTCGCGATTGCGCGGGCCGTGCTCGCTCATTTGGACATGGATGATGCGGCGATAAACGCCGGAATAGATAGCTTTGCCGGATTGCCGCACCGGATGCAACAAGTCGCCAGCAATGATCAGATTAATTTTATCAATGACTCAAAAGCCACCAATGGTGTTGCCGCGGCAAAGTCACTATCGGCCTTTGACAACATCTATTGGATTGCCGGCGGCAAAGCCAAAGAAGACGGGCTAGACGCGGTTCAAGACGCGCTGGACAATGTTGTTGCGACCTATTTGATTGGCGCATCGGCCAATGAGTTCGCCAAGTCGCTAGACGGTAGGATGCCGATTACGATGTGCGGCGACATCAAACGGGCAACCCATGCCGCCTATAAAGATGCCAGCGCATCAGGCGATCCGGCGACCATTCTATTGGCTCCTGCCGCCGCCTCTTTCGATCAATTTGCCAGCTTTGTTGACCGCGGTAATGAATTCGCCGCGATCGCACGGGATCTGGCCCCACCGATAGGAGGCGCACATGCTTGATCGTACCGATCGCTCGCGTGTTGGCGTCTGGTGGTGGACTGTCGATAAATGGCTGCTTGCTGGTGCCCTGATTTTAATGGTGCTGGGCAGTCTTTTGGTAATGGCCGCCGGACCAGCGGTTGCCACTTTGATCAAGCTACCAACACAGCATTTTATCATTCGCCAGTTGATTTATCTGGTCCCCGCGATCGGGTTGATGCTTGGCGTGTCATTGCTTGAACCGCGACCGATCAGGGCGTTGGCGTTGGTTGGATTAGTTGGCGTTATCGGCTTGATGATCCTTGCGATTGTTGCTGGCAGTGAAATTAAAGGCGCGACCCGCTGGGTGACGATTGCTGGTTTCAACCTCCAGCCATCTGAATTCGCCAAGCCGCTATTTGCGATTGTTTCAGCATGGTTGCTGACATTATGGCGAGAGGGACAGGACTTCCCCGGCTGGATTTACTCGACCATCTTGCTGGGCGTTATCGTAACCATTCTGGTGCTCCAGCCAGATGTCGGGATGACCGCTGTTATCATGCTGACATGGGGCTTTCAGATGTTCCTTGCTGGCATGCCGTTGCTGTTTGTAATTGGCGCCGTGGCGCTTGCTCCGGTCGCTCTCTACATGGCCTATTTGTTCCTGCCGCATGTACATAGACGCATGGATAGTTTCTTTAAGGGTGGCTCATGGCAGGTTGATCGGGCGAAGGAGAGCTTTGCCGAGGGCGGTCTATTTGGGGTTGGTCCGGGTGATGGCACGATCAAGCTAAAATTGCCTGACGCGCATTCTGATTTCATTTTCGCCGTCGCCGCCGAGGAATATGGCGCGATCGCCTGTTTGGCGCTGATTTGCCTCTATGGCTTTGTTGTCCTACGCGGGTTTGTGCGGGCGATGTCGGATGAAGGGCTATTCTGTCTGATCGCGGCCTCTAGCCTTGTCATGCAATTCGGCGTTCAGGCTTCAATTCATATGGCCTCATCGGTGCATTTGATCCCAACCAAGGGCATGACCCTACCGTTTGTTAGCTATGGCGGCTCGTCCTTGCTGGCAAGTGGTTTGACCATGGGATTGATCTTGGCGCTAACCAGACGGCGTAGTGGGCTGGCCAATGGCGGGCGTTATCGGCGCGTGTCGGAGGAGGCATCATGACCATAACCTCCCCATCTATCAAGAGTTTAACCCCGGGCCAATTCCCCATCGATACCAACAACAATCTTGTTGCCTTGGCGGCTGGCGGCACTGGTGGTCACGTTTTTCCGGCCCTCGCAGTGGCTCGCAATTTGCGCCAGCACGGCTATCGCACGATCCTGTTCACCGACCGGCGCGGTGCCAAAATGGCCCCCGCGATGAATGCTATGTCCGGCATTGATCGGGTAAAAATCATTAGCGCGGCATCACCGTTTCAAGGTGGGGTCTTGCGCCGTATTACCGCCATGGCGAAAATCATCATCGGGATGACATCTTCATGGGCGGCAATGATCCGGCACCGTCCGATGGTAATGATTGGCTTTGGCGGCTATCCGTCATTCGGCCCAATGACCGCGGCAAAATTGCTTGGTGTGCCGATGATGTTGCATGAGCAAAACGGATTTCTTGGCCGCGCAAACCGTGCCCTTGCCCGCCTCGCCGGTCATCTGGCATTGAGCTGGCCGGCAACGCGTAATTTGCCAGACAATATCAAAACCATTCAATCGGGCATGCCGGTACGCGATGAATTTTTTGGCATAAATTCTGCGCCAAAATTGACCAAGACTGGCGATATCAATTTATTGATTATCGGCGGATCACAGGGTGCCGCCCTATTTGCCGATTTAATCCCCGCCGCGATTGCACTGCTGGACAAAAAACTGCGCCAGCGTGTGGTGATCACCCAGCAATGCCGCGAGGATCAGGCGGGTCAAATTGATGCGCTGTCTAGGGCCTATGCCGCAATGGATGTGCGCGCCACTATCGCGCCGTTCTTTGACGATGTAGAGGCCCGCATGGACCAATCCCATCTTGTTATCACCCGTAGCGGTGCCAGTTCAGTAGCAGAGCTAGCCGCGGCAGGTCGGGCGGCAATTATGATCCCATTACCAACGGCAATGGACGATCACCAAACAATGAATGCCCGCCAGCTAGAGACTGTTGGCGGTGGTGTTCTAGCGGCGCAAGGCGCGTTGGATGCGGCCAGTCTAGGCACCATTATCAGCGACATCATTACCAACCCATCCCGCCTTGGCAAAATGGCAACAGACGCAAAGACATTGGCCCGCCCCGACGCGGCGACGAGCATTGCTGGCTATGCGTTGTCTCTTGCACATGGTGATAGTAACGGAGGTTCGGCATGAGCGAATTACCGCTATCCATCGGCACCATGCATTTTACCGGCATTGGCGGCATCGGGATGAGTGGCATTGCGGAAATCCTGTTTGAGATGGGCTATGCCGTGCAGGGCAGTGACATGTCGGACAATGCCAATGTGCGCCGCTTGCGGAAAAAAGGTATTCCGATCACCTGTGGCCAAAGCGCCGATAATCTGGGCGATGCGTCAATTGTTGTTATTTCCACCGCAATCAAAGCCGATAATCCAGAGGTAATGGCGGCGCGTGAACGGTTCTTGCCGATTGTGCACCGTGCCGAAATGCTTGGCGAGTTGATGCGCTTGCGTTGGTCTGTGGCCGTTGCTGGAACGCATGGCAAAACCACAACAACATCGCTGGTTGCAACCTTGCTTGACCGTGCCGCAATCGATCCAACAGTCGTTAATGGCGGCATCATTACCGGTTGGGGCAGTAACGCCCGCCTTGGCAAAGGCAAATGGATGGTGGTTGAAGCCGATGAGAGCGATGGATCATTCTCCAAGCTCAACCCAACCGTTGCCGTGGTTACCAATATCGATCCAGAGCATTTAGACCATCATGGCAGTTACGAAGCCTTGGAACAGGCGTTCTTGACCTTTGTCTCGTCTATTCCATTTTACGGCTTTGCCACCCTTTGTATCGATCATCCCGCCGTCCAGCGGATGATGGCGGGGATCAAAGACCGCCGGATTATTACTTATGGAATGGCGGCCAATGCTGATGTGCGGGCGACGAACCTGCGTAATGACGGCATGGTGATGATTTTTGACGTGGTTCTATCTGACCGTGTTGGCGAAAATATTGACCGGCTTACCGATGTGCGCCTACCGATGCCAGGCACCCATAACGTCCAGAATTGTCTGGCCGCGATTGCCGTGGCCTTGGAAATGATGGTCTCGCCTGAGGATATCACTGACGCCCTTGCCAGCTTTGGCGGGGTTGGCCGCCGGTTTGACGTAAAGGGCACGAGCAACGGCGTCACCATCATTGATGATTACGGCCATCATCCAGTGGAAATCAAAGCCGCGTTAGAAGCCGGACGGAGCATGTGCGGCGATAACCGTTTGATCGCTGTGGTCCAGCCACATCGCTATAGCCGCCTTGCCGATCTGTTTGCTGATTTCTGCGCCTGTTTCAACGATGCTGACGAAGTATTGGTGGCCGATGTCTATGCCGCCGGTGAAGACCCAATTGAGGGGGCTGATAAAGACTCGCTGGTATCGGGCCTGCGTGATCATGGGCACAAATCGCCAGTTGCCCTATCTAGCCCTGACGCCCTCGCCAGTGAAATTGCCGCCCGCACCACGCCCGGCGATTTGGTGGTTTGTCTCGGCGCTGGTGACATCACCGCTTGGGCCGCCAGCCTACCAGCCGCGCTAGACGCCCTTGGCGGCGACAACGCGCGCAAAGATAACGGGGGTGTTGATGATGCATAATGATGCGGCAGATTTAATCACCAGACTTCCGGCTGTTCGCGGCGATTACGCGCATGATGTCGCATTGTCCCGCCATACATGGTTTGGCGTTGGTGGACCTGCGGACATTATCTTTAGCCCACTGGATTATGATGATCTGGCACATTTCCTTGCCAATTGCCCCAATGATGTTCCGCTTTTGCCAATCGGTGCTGGGTCTAATTTGCTGGTCCGTGATGCGGGTGTTGCGGGCGTGGTTATAAAGCTAACCGACCATATGAAAACCATCACCCATGATGGCACTATTATCACCGCCCAGAGTGGCGCCTTGGACGCCGAGGTAGCGCGTTATGCGAGCAAAGCCAGTTTGGCTGGATTAGAGTTTCTAATCGGTATTCCAGGGACCATCGGCGGCGGATTACGGATGAATGCGGGGGCCTATGGCGGCGAGTTCAAAGACGTCATTATCACCGCATATGGACTGGATCGCGCCGGCAATAGCGTTGTTGCCTCACCGCAGAAAATGGGTATGGCCTATCGCCATACCGATGCCCCTGCGGATTGGATTTTCACCCACGCAACCCTGCAGGCAGAAACCGGTAATAGCGCCGCAATCAGGGCGCGGATGAAAGAAATAGTCGCCAGCCGCGGCGATGCACAGCCGCGCGGTGCACGCACTGGCGGCAGTACTTTTGCCAATCCGGATGGCGGCAAAGCATGGCAGGAAATCGACAAGGCTGGATGCCGCGGCCTAGTGGTCGGCGGCGCCCAAGTATCCGACAAGCATTGCAATTTCCTGATCAATAACGGCTCTGCCACCGCCACAGACATCGAACAGCTAGGCGAATCCGTAAGACGCCGCGTTCGCGAGAATGGTGGGCCTGAATTGCGGTGGGAAATCAAACGAGTGGGACGTCTAAACGATCAGCAGGAAAATCAGGAGACGGCACAATGATGGGCGAACGCGTTGCCGTGCTGATGGGCGGCTGGACATCTGAGGCGGCGGTAAGCCGTGTTTCCGCGACTTTTTGTGCACAGGCCGCGCGCAATGCGGGCTGGGATGCCGTTGAGGTTGAAGTCGACCGTGATATCGCCAGCACCCTGCGCACGCTCAATCCAGGCCGTGTGTTCAACGCATTGCATGGTCAATTTGGCGAAGACGGCAATATTCAGGGGCTGCTGAACATCCTCAATATTCCCTACACCCATAGCGGGCTGATGGCATCATCGATTGCCATGGACAAGGTGCTGGCCAAGCGCATGCTGGCCCAAGTCGGGATCATGCTACCAGCAGATATTCCGCTAATTGAAGACAGCCATGTATATCCTGAAGACACGGATCAACCCCATGTAATCAAGCCGCGCAATGATGGATCTAGCTTTGGCGTCGTTATCATGAATGACAAAGCCAAGCCTGCGCCAGCACGTAGCCATTGGGACGCCAATGCCCAGCTTATCTGTGAGCCGTATATTCCGGGGCGCGAGCTCAGCGTTGCGGTTCTTGATGGCACCGCGCTTTGCGTTACGGAAATCACCTCAGAACGTGGCTTCTATGATTTTGATGCAAAGTACGGTGCTGGTGGATCGACCCATATTCTGCCCGCTGACATCCCTGAATCAGTGACATTAGAGGCCTGTGATTGGGCCGAGCGTGCGTACCGGCATCTTGGTTGCCGCGGCATTATCCGCGCGGATTATCGCTGGAATGACAAGCGCGATCAGTTGTTCATGCTCGAGGTAAATACCCAGCCCGGCATGACAGCAACATCCCTAGTCCCCGAACAAGCCCGTTTCGTTGGTTTGTCTGGTGAGGAATTGGTCAATCATTTGTTGGAGATGGCACAATGCGACGATTAATGCCGCGCTTTGGCAAATCCACCGGCGGCAAATCTAACGGCGGCAAATCTACCGAAGCCAGTTCTGCACAGAATTCTGGCAAGGTCACTTTGGTCAATGGCGTCAATGTTGCCAAGGCGTCAAAGCCAAGCGAAACAGGGGTTACAATCCAGCGCCGCCTGTCACGCGTGAAGCTCGTCATCTGGAGCGTTATCGGCGTAACAATGGTGACCATGGGTGCCTATGCGGCGATGGACCGTGACCAATTGGGCGACCGGATTGTCACCTTTACCGGCAGCGCTGGATTGAATTTGCAAAAAATAGAAGTCGAAGGCCGTGCCCACACCCCGCATGAATTATTGCTAGAGGTAAGCGCGCTAAAACGCGGCCAGCCGATCTACAGCATCGATTTACGGACTTTGCATGAACGCCTATCCGCAATTGGCTGGATCGAGGACGTAACAGTCGAGCGCCGGATGCCATCGACCATTCGCATCATCTTGCAGGAACGCGTTCCAGTGGCGTTGTTACAAACCCCATCCGGACATGAATTGATCGACCAATCGGGCGCGGTAATCACCGGCGCCAATCCAGAAGATTTCTCGCATTTGACTGTTGTGTCTGGTGATGGCGCCGCACCAAGGGCGGGGGCCATAATCGATCTGTTGCGCACCGAGCCAGAATTATTCTCCAACGTCTGGGCAATTTCGTTGCAATCCGGCCGCCGCTGGGATGTGCATCTTCGCAACGGCATTGATATTCGCCTACCAGAGCTGGATCCAAGTACCGCTTGGTCACGTCTAGCGATCATGGACCACAGCAAACAGATCACCCGGCGCGACCTTGCGGTGATTGATTTGAGAGTTCCTGAACAACTCATAGTCGAGCCAAATATTCCGGTTCGTGGCAAGGGGAGTAAGACATGAAGCTTGGTCGAAACAGAGCCACACGGCGTCCGTTTGCCGTTCTGGATATTGGCTCATCGAAAATCTGTTGCATGATTGGCGAGGCTGATCGGGGCGGCGGCATTCGCGTCCTTGGTCAGGGAACGCACGGTTCTGCTGGCATGCGCGGCGGCGAGGTTAGCAATCTAGACCTGCTCAGCGAGGTTATCGGCAAATCTGTGCAGGCGGCGGAAAATGAGGCTGGCGTATCGGTTGCATCGGTGACGGTTGTTCTTGGCGGCGGCAAGCCGGTTTCAGCCATCCACACCCAATCCATAACAATGTCAGACACCACCGTAACCAACCGCGATATTCGCCGGCTATTAGACAAGAATAGTGACCGTTCATCACAGACCCATCAATTGATGCAACTCCAGACCTTGCAATATGGCCTTGATGAAGTGCGCGGCATTGTTGACCCTCTGGGCATGCGCGGGCGTAAATTGTCGGTTGATTACACCGTCGTCTCCGGCGCCCAGACCAGCTTGGCGAATTTCCGCGAGGCATTGGCACTCAATCACCTTAGCGTCGATCGCTTTATTCATTCTGGCTATGCCGCCGGCCTCGCCTGTCTAAGCGATGAAGAGCGCGACCTTGGCAGTACGATCATTGACCTTGGCGGGGGCACGACCTCTCTGGCGATCTTTATGGACGGCAAGATGATCTATGCCGACAGTATCGCCATTGGCGGCAATCATGTGACCACCGACATTGCGCGTATCCTATCTACCCCGACCAGCGAGGCCGAGCGCCTTAAGGCCATTCATGGTTCGATCATGCCGATTGATGTTATGGCCTCTGCGCCCTCACCCCTGCAACAGGCGGTAAAGCTTGGGCGCTCTGACAACATCACGATCCCGGGCCTTGGTGATATGATCGAGGCTGGCGGACAGACAATCGAGCGCAATCTATTGAGTGCGATCATTCGCCCCCGCATCGATGAAATTCTTGAATTGCTACAAAACCGGATGGATGCGGCAAAGATGAAGCATGCCGCCGGTAGCCGCTTTGTGCTGACAGGTGGCGGTAGCCAGCTAACCGGCATTCGCGATTTTTGTGCCAAGGAATTACAGAAATCAATCGGCCTAGGTATGCCAAGCGGCATTACCGGCCTTAGCGATGATGATTATGGCCCGGGCAATGCCGCGGCCATTGGCGCGCTGATCCATGTCAGCCGCATTGAGGATGACGACCCAACCGAACGGCAGACCCGCACCCTGCCACATGGGCCGATCGAACGCTTTGGTGCGTGGCTTCGAGACAATCTTTGATGAGGAGACAAATTTGATGCCAGCACTTCGTCCATTTACTCATTTTCATGTGCACAGACATTCATATTCACCAACCCAGAAACAAGGGAGATTATCATGACTATCAATCTTACCGTACCTCAGACCATGCAGGAACTGCGTCCTCGTATCACCGTCGTCGGTGTTGGCGGCGCTGGTTGTAACGCTGTAAACAACATGATTAGCGCTGATCTTGATGGCGTTGATTTCCTCGTTGCCAATACTGATGGCCAAGCGCTCGCCCATTCTATGGCAAGTCGTAAAATCCAACTTGGCAGCGCGATTACCCAAGGTCTTGGAGCTGGGTCAAAGCCAGAAATTGGTCGCGCCGCCGCCGAGGAAAGCATCGATGATGTGATGGCTGAACTGGCCGATTGCAACATGGTGTTCATCACCGCCGGCATGGGTGGGGGAACCGGCACAGGCGCCGCCCCAGTGATTGCCCGCGCCGCCCGTGAGCGCGGTATCCTAACCGTGGGCGTGATTACCAAGCCGTTTGAATTCGAAGGCCAGCGCCGGATGAACCAAGCGGAGTCTGGTATCGAAGAATTACAGGCCTATGTTGATACGCTAATCATCATTCCGAACCAGAATTTGTTCCGGCTAGCGAATGAGCGCACAACATTTGCCGACGCGTTTCATATGGCAGACACCGTGTTGCACCAAGGCGTGTGCGGTGTGACCGATCTGATGATCAAGCCGGGAATGATCAATCTCGATTTCGCCGATATTCGTGCGGTGATGACCGAGATGGGCAAGGCAATGATGGGTACTGGTGAGGCCTCTGGCGAAACCCGTGCAACCCAAGCCGCCGAAGCCGCGATCAATAACCCGTTGCTGGATGACACCACAATGAAAGGCGCTAGCGCCGTTCTGATCAATGTCACTGGCGGCATGGATATGACTTTGTTTGAGGTTGATGAAGCCGCAAACCGCATCCGCAAAGAAGTTGATCCAGACGCGGTTATCATCTTTGGTTCTGCCTTTGATGAAAAGCTTGATGGGATCATGCGGGTATCTGTGGTTGCGACCGGTATCCACACCCAAGCGGGCGCCCGCCCTATTCCATCGCCAATGACCGCACCAATTCCAGCTGTCCAGCGGCCTTCAACGATCATCCCGCCGCGTGCGCCATCAATGCCGCCAATGACCACCCCGGATGCGACTGGTGATGCGACTGGTGATGCGACTGGTGATGCGACTGGTGACACAACTACTGATGCAATTGGTGATGACCTGTCGGGTGACAATCTGACTGACACTACCGAAAAGGCAACCGAGATGGCGCCTATCTTTGGTTTTGCACGCAAAGCAAACGTTGAAACGCCATCACCGCTTGAAATCTCTGCTGAGACCAGTGACGCCGATATGGATGATGCCAAAGCCGAGAATACTGGCACCGACGACACCGGCGAACTCCAGCTAGACATCACCGATGCGGTTGCCAAGGAGATGGTCAGTGAGGCGATCAATGAGGCGCTGAACGAAGTTGAAGCCGAGATCGAGGCCAAGGTTGACGCCAAAATAGCGGCCGACGCCGAGGCTAAGGGTGCAGAGGAGACAAAAGATCTGGCTGGAGGGGCGGATGATGGCAAAACCATCTCAACCCCGATGGTGGCTGATCGTGCGTCCGATTTGGTTGCACCGCGTCCATCCTTCATTCCGGCACCTGCCGCGGCCATTCCCGATGAGGATAATGTTCCAGAGGCAATCGAGCCTCCCATCGCCCAGCCCCGCCTGATAAAGCGGCTAAAGGGTTTGTGGAGCACCAAGCCGGGTGAAGAAAACACAGAGCCAAAGGCGGCACCGGCGATTACGGAAACGCCTGCTGAAAAGTCGAATTCGATCTTGGATCTTCCGCGTGCGGATATGGTTCAAGAGGGACGCGACAGCAACCCACAGGCAAGTTTGGACGCTGTTGATGATGATCTGGATATTCCAGCATTTCTGCGCAGACAGGCTAATTAACGCCAAAACAAACGCACCATGTTGTATTGCTACAATTGGTAACACAATGTGATTTGATTATGGCCCGGGTGATTGCTAGCTTTCACTCGGGCCTACTCTTTGGCCCACAAAAAAATAGGCACTTGAATGTATATTGAACAGCCATTCCAGACTACCGTGTCCAAGGACATTGTCCTTGAGGACGTAGGCTTGCATTCAGGTCGCTTTGTGCGCGCGGTGATCCGCCCTGCACCAGCCGATTTTGGCATTAAATTCCGCCGCATTGATATTGACGAACAACTACAGACAGTCGCCGCCCATGCCGAAAACGCAGAGCAGGCACGGTTATGCACACGCATTGTAAACGCTGATGGCGTTGGCCTTGAGACTGTTGAGCATTTCATGGCGGCTTTCGCCGGTCTGGGACTTGATAACGCCATTGTTGAGATGGATAGCGGCGAGGCCCCGATTATGGATGGCAGTAGCCAGCCAATCGTCGAAGCCATTAAACTTGGCGGCCTAGAGTTACTCTCCGCCCGCCGCCGCCAGCTAGTTGTAACCAAGCCGGTTGAAATTCGCCTTGAAAACGGCGCTTGGGCGCGGATTGAGCCTGCTGACCAGTTAGAAATCGAAGTTGATATTGATTTTGAAGATGCCGCGATCGGCCATCAGCATTATCACTATGTCCACCGTGACGGCAGTTTTGAGAGTGAATTGGCTAGCGCCCGTACATTCTGTTGCCAGCGCGATGTGACCCTCATGCAAAATGCCGGTCTTGCCCTTGGCGGATCGATGAATAATGCCATCGTCGTTGATAATGGTATGGTTCTGAACGAAGGCGGCTTGCGGATGGATAATGAATTTGTCCGCCATAAGGTTCTGGATTGCCTCGGCGATCTGTATCTTCTTGGCATGCAATTGCGCGGTAAATTAACCGCTTCACGCCCCGGTCATGCGCTTAGCACCCAGCTAGTTCAGGCCCTGTGGCGCGATAATATGAGCTATATGATTGTCGAGGACGGTGCCGAGCATAGCCGTTCAGACGGTTACGCCATGCCAGAGTTGGCCGCCGCAGCCGCGGTTTAACAACCCCGCATGCCCAACTGACATAATCGCCACATCCATACTGGCATCCATATTGGCATCCATATTGGCGTCTTGCTTTTTGCCGTTGGTTCTGTGGGCTGGGCAATTCGGGGCTTTCTTTTTCAAGTCTTTCTTTTCACGGGCATCACAAGTGGCTATTATACCCGCTCATCACGGCGCCGCTTGTTGGCGGCACAATCTGGAGCGATATCTTGGCCCAAAAATTGACCCTGCCTATTCTGCTGAGCTCCGCTATTTTAATAGCTGGCTGTGCATCGCCTGACCCGCTTGAGCAGATTGAAAAACCTGTTGATGAGCTTTACAACACGGCGCTGGACCAAGCGTTATCCGGTAATGTGGAAGAGGCCGCCCCGTCCTTTGAAGAGGTCGAGCGTCAGCACCCCTATTCCAGTCTAGCGGTTCGCGCCCAGCTGATGGCGGCTTGGGCTTTCTATCAGGATAACAACTATGCACGCGCAGTAACCGCGCTGGACCGGTTTATTGAGCTAAATCCAGCGGATCCACGGGTTGAATATGCCTATTACCTGATCGCCCTTTGTTATTATGAACAAATTGTCGATGTCGAGCGTGACGCCGAGATGACCCGCCTTGCCCTCACCGCATTTGAAGAATTACAGCGCCGCTTCCCCGATGGCACATATGGCCGTGACGCCGCGTTGAAAATCGATCTGGCACGTTCGCATTTGGCTGGTAAGGAAATGGCTGTTGGCCGTTTCTATCTCCAGCGCGAGCAATATAGCGCGGCTATTCGGCGCTTTGAGACAGTTATCACCGAATATGAGACGACCAATCAGGTCCCCGAAGCCCTATTCCGCATTACCGAAGCCTATCTAGCGCTTGGCCTTGTTAATGAAGCGGGGCGCGTGGGTTCCGTGGCGGTCTATAATTTCCCTGACTCGATCTGGACCGAGCGGTTGCAGGCTATGGCCGCCGATCCGGAGCGCGAGCTACCGATTGGCCTGTTTGAACAAACCGTCAACTCAATCACAGGACTGTTTAACCGATAACAATGCTTCACAGTCTAGCCGTTACCAATATTGTCCTCATCGAGCAGATGATTTTACAATTCGATAGGGGGCTGACCGTGCTTACCGGGGAGACCGGCGCTGGCAAGTCGATCCTGCTAGACTCGCTGGGCCTAGCCCTTGGTAGCCGCGCCAATTTTGACCTTATCCGGCATGGCGCAAATGATGCCCAAGTAACCGCTAGTTTTGAGATACCTGCCGACCATCCTGTATGGGCACGCCTTGAAGAAACCGGCATCGCCCCTGATGATAATCTGATCCTGCGCCGCCGCCTAAAAGCCGATGGTAAATCCAGTGCTAGCATCAATGATGTGCCGGTGTCGGTTGGCCTGTTGCGTGATGTCGGCGATATGATGGTCGAGATACAGGGCCAGTTTGAGGGTCGCGGCTTGCTCGATGTGGCGACGCATATCACCCTCATTGACCGCGCCGCAAACCATGCAGACTTGTTGGAAAAGCTCGATCTTGGCTGGAATAGCTGGGGTCAGGCAAAGCGTAATCTTGCCCATGCCAAGCTGGAATTGGATAAGGCCCGTGCCGAGGAAGAATGGCTCCGCGATGCGGTTGAACAGCTAGACGCCCTCGCCCCAGAGGCACAGGAAGAAGAGACATTATCAAACAAGCGCGTGATGCTGGCGAATGTTGGCAAGATCGGTGAAAGCCTAGCGATTGCCGATGATGCGATCTATAGCGAAGAAGGTGCCCAGACGATCATTGGACGGGCCCGTTCGGCATTGGAACGCGCCGCCCCAATGGCTGGTGATGCGCTCGATGCAGCCATCACCGCATTAGAGCGTGCAGACGCCGAACTGGCGGAGGCTGGCTCAGCGATAAACGCGGCGACACATGGATTAGAGGCTGATCCGAACCGATTGCAGGAAATTGATGACCGTTTGCATGAATTGCGGCAACAGGCGCGAAAACATGATTGCACACCAGATGAATTGCCAGAAATCCATACACGATTGGCGGCTAATCTGGCTGGTATCGAGGATTCAGCCGGCGCGCTCGCCGCACTGGTCGATAATGAGGCACAATGGCGCGATTACTATATTCAAATCGCCGATCTGGTCTCGGCAAACAGGACAAAGGCCGCGGCGGTTCTTGACCGCGCGGTGATGGCTGAACTCCCGCCGTTAAAACTTGAAGGCGCGACCTTTACCACTAGTATCTCTACCTTGCCGAGCGAGCAATGGGGGCCGCTTGGCAAAGATCAGGTGCGCTTTGAGGCCAGTACGAATAAAGGCATGAAGGCCGGACCGATTGACCGGATCGCATCGGGCGGTGAATTGGCCCGTTTCCTCTTGGCTCTTAAAGTCTCGCTTGAGGATGACAGCACCTCGCGTACATTGATTTTTGATGAGGTTGATTCAGGCGTGGGCGGCGCGGTTGCCGCCGCCGTTGGCGAGCGTCTTGCCCGCCTTGGTGATAGCACCCAGACCCTCGTTGTAACGCATTCACCGCAAGTCGCCGCCAAGGGTAACCAGCATATGATGATTGCCAAATCGACCACCGATAGTGGTGTTGTTAGCGGCACAAAACCGTTGGATGATAGTGCGCGCGTTGAGGAAATTGCCCGGATGCTATCAGGTGAGCAAATCACCGATGAAGCCCGCGCCGCCGCCACCGCTTTGCTGGGGGCATAACCATGAGTGACATTGCCGCCTACCGGCCCGCCGTAACGCCCCCAAACAAGCTAAGCCAGAGCGACGCCAAGGATGAGTTAGCGGCATTGGCGAGCGCCATCGCCTATCACGACCAGCGTTATCATCTAGAGGATGATCCGGCGATCAGTGACGCGGAATATGACGCACTCGTTTTGCGCAATCAGGCCGTTGAAGCAGAGTTTCCAGACCTTAAGCGAAGTGATAGCCCTAGCGATCGGGTTGGCGCATCGGCCTTTAAGGGCAGCGGCCAAAGCGGCTTTGGTAAGGTCGTGCATGCCCGCCCAATGCTATCCCTAAGCAACGGTTTCAGCGACGAGGATATTGCCGATTTCATCACCCGCGTGCGCAAGTTTCTATCGCTATCAGCTGATGATGAAATGGCGGTAACAGCAGAGCCAAAGATCGACGGATTATCCCTATCATTACGCTATGAAAACGGCACATTAATGCAGGCCGCAACCAGAGGTGACGGCGCCGAGGGCGAGGATGTAACGGCCAATATTGCGCAGGTGGCGGCCATTCCAAAAACCCTAAACGGAACGCCGCCAGCTTTGCTCGAAGTGCGCGGCGAATTGTATATGGACAGGGCCGATTTTGTCGCCCTTAACACCGCCCAAGAAGCCAGCGGCGCCAAACTATTTGCCAACCCGCGCAATGCCGCCGCCGGTTCACTCCGGCAAAAGGATGCTAGCGTCACCGGTTCTCGCAATCTTAAATTCTTTGCCTATTCGATGGGTGATGCCAGCGCCCCTATTGCCGCAACGCATTGGGAATTTCTCGATGCTCTGCGCGGTTTTGGATTTAGCGTGAACGATAAATCGGCGCGTTGTCACTCGCTTGATGAATTGCTGGCAATTTATGCTGGTATTGGCCGTGACCGAATTGGCCTTTCCTATGATATTGACGGCGTGGTTTATAAAGTCGACCGGCATGATTACCAAGAAAGACTGGGCCAGGTCGCGCGCGCACCACGATGGGCTTTGGCGCATAAATTCCCCGCGGAACAGGCCGAAACAATCATCCGCGCGATTGATATACAAATTGGCCGCACCGGCGCCCTTACACCTGTTGCTCGCCTGGAACCGATCACAGTTGGCGGCGTTGTGGTCTCTAATGCCACCTTGCATAATGAAGATGAAATTGGCCGCAAGGATATCCGCATTGGCGACCGCGTGGTGATCCAGCGCGCCGGTGATGTGATCCCGCAAGTGGTCCGCGTGATTACCGATGCCCGCCCCGAAGGCACCGCCGCCTATCTATTCCCCAAGGAATGTCCGTCATGCGGCGCAGCGGCCATCCGCCCCGAGGGCGAAGCCGTGCGCCGGTGCAGTGCAGGTCTTGAATGTGATGCCCAATTGCGAGAATGGCTCAAGCATTTTGTCTCGCGGGATGCGTTTGACATTGAGGGGCTTGGTGCCCGCCAAATTGAACAATTTGTTGATCTAGGGTGGGTAAAACGGCCAGCCGATATTTTCCGCCTTCAAGACAAGCGCAGTGATATCGAAGCACTGGATGGCTATGGCGAGATTTCAATCCGCAATTTGTTCAGCTCCATTGAGGCCCGCCGGAGCATTGGTTTTGCCCGCTTTATCTATGCGCTGGGTATTCGCCAAGTCGGCCAGGCAACAGCGCGGATTCTAGCCCTGCATTACGACACTATCGAGGCGATGTTGGCGGCACTGGATCCCGATGGCGATCTAGAGGCCAGCGCGAATGAACTCGTGGAGATCGATCAGATTGGCGCCTTGATGGTTGCCGACCTCACCGGTTTCTTCAGCGCCCCAGACAATCGCGCAATGGTCACAGACCTTGCCGCGCAATTGGAGATCACCCCGCCAGAACGCCCAAAGCAAGATAGTCCGGTAAGCGCCAAGATAGTGGTTTTCACCGGCACATTAACCACCATGTCCCGCGCCGAAGCAAAGGCCAAGGCCGAGAGTTTGGGCGCAAAAGTATCGGGGTCAGTATCGGGCAAGACTGATTACCTTGTTGCCGGTGCCGATGCCGGATCAAAGGCCCGCAAAGCCGCCACCCTCGGCGTCACAGTTCTAAGTGAAGACGAATGGCTGGCAATGATCAGCACCTAAATCGGGCGGCAAGCCGCCTCAATCCACGCTTTATCATTATCATCCAACAATGGCGACAGCACCGCCTCGACATCGCGGTGATAGCTATTCACCCAATCGCGCTCGCTATCATCTAAAAGGTCAGGATCGATCAGGCGCCGGTCAATCGGGCATTTAGTGACAGTCTCAAAGCTGAGATAGCCCGCATCATCCGGCGCATTAACCGCGATCAGATTTTCAATCCGTATGCCCCATTCGCCCGCACTGTAATAGCCCGGCTCATTCGATAGGAACATGCCCGGGGCCAAGGCAAGATTACCGCGCTTTGATATGCTGGCGGGGCCCTCATGCACCTGTAACACATGGCCGACACCGTGGCCGGTACCGTGGGCGTAATCCATCCCCGCCGACCATAGAGGCATCCGCGCCATCACATCGAGTTGCACGCCATTTGTATCGCTGGGGAAGCGCGCTATCGCCAGTGCGATATGCCCTTTTAACACCAAGGTAAAGGCGGTGCGCATGGCGGTATCGGGCTGGCCGATTGCGATGGTGCGGGTGATGTCAGTGGTGCCGTCATGGTAATGCGCACCGGAATCAACCAGCAACAAATTATCATTCATCAAAACACGATCCACACCGGCAATGGCCCGATAATGGACGATTGCACCATTCGGCCCCGACCCACAGATCGTATCAAAACTAGAGGCAATAAAATTGGCACTCTGGCGACGGATATCCAACAGATGATCGGCAATGGCGCTCTCGCTCATCCCACTTGCCACACCACTATCCAGCCATGCTAGAAACCGCACCATCGCCGCACCGTCTTCGATATGGGCACGCCTGATACCGGCAAGCTCGACTTTGTTTTTACGCGCTTTGAGGCGGGTCACCGGACAAGGGGCGTCAATCAGCTCGACCCCCGATGCGGCTAGTTGGCTATGCAGAATATGTGGCAGGCTAGCCAGCTCTATGAGGATTTTTGTGTTCCTGTCATAACCCGCCGCAGGATCGATCAATGCCGGCAATTGCGCCAAGGGCACAACACTGTAACCAGCGCCCATAACCGCCAGCAAACGCCCCGGATCAGCCAGAATAATGAGCCCGTTTTCGCGGTGATATAGGGCAAAGGCGAGATTAACCGGCGTGCATGGCAAATCGCCACCGCGCATATTCACCAACCAATTTACCGCATCAACGCGCGAGAGAATAATTGCATCGCCGCCAGCGGCGTCAAGCTCTGCATCCAGCTTGGCCATCTTGCTATCGGCGCTCTCACCGGCGATGGCATCATCCATCATTACCGCCTTTGGTGCGGGCATCGCCGGACGGTCGGGCCAGATGGCATCAACCAGATTATCCGAAACCGCGACCAGCACACCGCCGCATCCAGACACCGCCGCCGCAATTCTGTTAAACGCGGCAACGGTCACAAGATGCGGATCAATACCAATACGAAACCCAGCATCAAGACCAGCTTGTTGCTGATGCGCCGTTAAAACTCTGGCGAGATTTTCATCCGGCAGGGTGTGGCAACTCCATTGTTTATTGTCACATTGATCGACCATTTGCAGGCTATAACGGCCATCGCTAAACAACATCGCATGATCGGCTAGGACTAGGGCAAATCCGGCGGAACCGGTAAAGCCCGAAACATAGGCCAGCCGCTCTTCACCCGGCGGCACTTCTTCGCCCTGATACATATCCTCGCGGCCAACATACCAGCCATCAAGATTATGCGCCGGCAATTCTGCCCGCAACCGCATAAGGGCATCTGTTGGGGCGGTTGCGCTGGATTGATCTGTCGACATATTTATATCCTTTGCGCCACATTCCTATTGGCCGATGGGGGGTTACTGGCTAGGGCGACCTTGCCACAAAGCGGGCATAGTGCCAAATCCGGCTGGGCGCATGATGATGGTGGTCCAATCACCGATTGAAATCATCCCCCAACACCGCGCACCCTGCGCCGCATAAGCGCGTTCCACCGATAGCGCCTGCTCGTTCAAAATACCCGATAGAACAAGCCAACCAGAATCGGCAAGATGCGGCATTAGCGAACGCGCCATGCGCCGAAGCGGCCCCGCCAGAATATTGGCAAAGATAAAATCATACGGACCGGATTGGCGTACATCCCGACCCGCGAATCCCGCCGATACGATGGTCCGCATTTGCGCCGGGGCAATGCCGTTCAATCGCCCATTAAGTGCCGCCACCTTTACCGCCACTGGATCATTATCCGCCGCGATAACCGTGCTGGACGGCCATAATTTATGCCCTGCCATGCCCAAGATCGCTGAACCACACCCCATATCCAAAATCATTCGCGGGCGGTGCGATTGGGTTTCGGCAATCATCTGGGCGGCCCGCAAACACCCCTCGGTTGTCGGATGTGTGCCAGAGCCAAATGCCTGTGCCGCCTCGATTAATAGGGGGAAATGACCGGCGGGCGGCGGCGTTTTAACATGACTGCCATAGATCCAGAACCGGCCAATCGACAATGGCGGAAAAGCCGCTCTATTTGCCGCTAGCCAATCACGATCCGCCAGAACCTCGACAGATACCAGTACTGGCGCCAGACCCAACACAGCAAATTGCTGGGCCAGCAAAGTATTCATCATGTCGACGTCAGGTTCACCATCAAACAATGCCTCGATCTTCCAATCCGCATCATCAATGCGGTGATGCGAGGTGGCGGCGCTATCCAATAGCTCACTGAAAACCAGCTCCAAACTGCTGATTTGCTCTTGGGTTAATGCCCCCGGCAAATGCATAGATGCGGAATACAGCGTGCTCATGGCTTGCTCACAAAGCCGGACATGACTTTTTTATTGCCAGCCCGATCAAAAGCAATTTCCAACTTATCACCCTCAACATAAATCACGTTACCCATCCCGAATTTCTGGTGGAATACGCGATCCCCTGCCGCAAAGGCGGCGCCAGAATTTTCTGGCTTGAACCCAGTATCCGCAGTGTCGGCGCGCTTTGCCATGCGCCCCCATCCCGGTCCATAGCCGCCAACATCACCGCCGCCATAACCGCCAGCATATCCAACTTGAGCCGGTGCAACGCGGCCATAGCCGCCCCCACCCATACCATGCTGGACATCCTCAATCACCGATTCTGGCGGTAATTCAGCCAAAAAGCGAGAGGGAACCGACGATTGCCATTGGCCATGAATACGGCGGCTACCGGCAAAGCTGATATAGACGTTTTTACGCGCACGGGTGATGCCGACATAGGCTAGCCGGCGCTCTTCCTCTAGACCCACCGCGCCATTTTCGTCAATCGTTCGCTGGCTTGGGAAAATCCCCTCTTCCCAGCCCGGCATGATCACCGTATCAAATTCCAGCCCCTTGGCCGCATGCATGGTCATCAACGTGACCTCGCCACTTTCTGATTGGGTGTCGCCATCCATCACCAGCGAGATATGTTCAAGAAAACCTTGGAGCGAGTCAAAATCCTGCATCGCGTTAACCAGCTCGGTCAGGTTCTCAAGACGGCCCTCGGCTTCCGGCGATTTGTCGCGTTGCCACATCTGGGTATAGCCCGATTCTTCGAGGACCATCTTTGCCAGATCACCTTGATGCATGCTGCCGATCTGGCTCCGCCACCGGCTGATATCTTTGATAAATTCTGTCAAAGTAGTGCGAGCAGACAGGCGCAATTCATCTGTTTCAACAAGGTCAAAAGCTGCCGCTAGCAACGGTTTCTGGGTTGACCGCGCCTGAATATGGATGGCCTGCAAGGTCGCCGCACCAAGGCCACGTTTCGGCAAATTGATAATCCGCTCGAATGCTAGATCATCGGCTGGCTGGGCGATCAACCGCAAATAGGCGATGGCATCGCGGATCTCGGCGCGCTCATAAAACCGCGCTCCCACAACCCTGTAGGGAAGACCAATGGCAATAAAGCGTTCTTCAAATTCACGCGTTTGAAACCCAGCCCGAACCAATACGGCGATCTGCGACAGGTTTATCCCATCGGCCATCATCCCCTCGATCTGGCTAGATATCGTGCGAGCCTCATCAGCCCCATCCCAATAGCCGCTAACCCGTAGCTTCTCGCCATCATCAGCGGCGGTAAATAAGGTCTTGCCAAGCCGCGTTTCATTGCGGGCAATCACCGTAGAGGCGGCGGCGAGAATATGGCCGGTAGAACGGTAATTTTCTTCAAGCCGGACGGTTTTTGATCCGGCAAAATCAGATTCAAATTTCAGAATATTGCCGACTTCTGCGCCGCGCCATCCATAGATCGACTGATCATCATCACCAACACAACACAGATTATGACGCTTGCCAGCCAGCAAACGTAGCCACAAATATTGCGCAACATTAGTATCCTGATACTCATCAACCATAATATGGGTAATGCGTTCCTGATATTCCGCCAGCACATCACTATGGGCCTGAAAGATGGTCAGCATATGCAGCAACAGATCACCAAAATCGACGGCGTTAAGCGCCAAAAGCCGGTTTTGATAATCCGTGTAAATCTGTTTCATCCGGCCATTGGCGAGGTCCCCCGCCTCTGCCAGACCAATTTTGTCAGGTGTTAACCCGCGGTCTTTCCATCGGGAAATGGTGCCACCAAGCATCCGCGCTGGCCACCGTTTTGGATCTAGCCCCTCTGCCGCGATTAGCTGTTTAAGCAAGCGGTTTTGATCATCCGTATCGAGGATCGTAAAGTCCGAGCCAAGCCCGACCAGATCCGCATGACGGCGCAGCATTTTCGCCGCAAGCGAGTGAAATGTGCCAAGCCACACCTGTTCGGCCATCGGGCCTACCAGACCTGCCACCCGTTCTTTCATCTCGCGCGCGGCCTTGTTAGTAAAGGTCACAGCCAAAATATTCCACGGCTTTGCCGTGCCACTTGCGACCAATTCGGCGAGGCGCGAGGTTAACACACGGGTTTTGCCAGTACCCGCACCAGATAGAACCAGCAACGGCCCGTCAAGTGTTTGCACAGCATCTCTTTGCGCCGGATTTAGGCCATCAAGCCACGGCCGGTTTTGGGGGGGTGATACATTCATGATGGTTCAAAATTGCAAATCGACCGCCGCGGGTCAACGCCATCTTTTCACCAAATTTGCCCCGTTATGATTGGATTATGATAAAATGCAACAATTGAGGCGTTAGACCAGAGTGATTTGCGCCGTTTGGCTTTTTTAGGTATGGTTTGCAGCCTGCTCGCGGGCACGTCTTTTTTATTTTGGGATTGTAACTTATGCTTGTGACTCGGCTACCTTCATTGCTTGGCATTATCGGTCTTGTGACTATCATGGCTGGTTGTTCATCTATTCCCGAAGATCAACGGAGTGATATCCGCGACAAATATGAAAACGGCAACAGAGACGTGTTCGCCTTTAACATGGGCGTCGACACCTATGTCCTAGAGCCGGTTGCATCGGGCTATCGCAACACCGTTCCAGAGGGCGGACGTAGCGCCGTTAAAAACCACCTTAAATGGGCGAGCATGCCATCAACCGCGATCAATTCCACCTTGCAAGGCAAGTTCGAGAATGCCGGTCTGGCGACAGTGCATTTCCTTATAAATGGCCTCACCCTTGGCTTTGCCGATCTGACTGAAGATGATGCTGTGGTACAAAGAGAAGATTTCGGCCAGACATTGGCCGCGGCCGACGTGCCCGAAGGGTCATTTTTAATGGTGCCAGTTCTTGGCCCTAAAACCACCCGCAGCCTCGCTGGCACGGTCGTTGAAATGGTCTTGAACCCGCTTGGCGTTCTTGGCAGTGGCAACGCCGCCCAAACCGTCATAAGCGCCCAGCCGGCGGTAGGTGCCGTGTCATTCCGGGCGGAGAATTTTGATGCCATCAATGATGCCAAATATAACGCAGTCGATCCGTATGCGCGGACCAGATCGGTTTATTATCAAACCCGCCGCGGCCTATTAGAGGACAGAGTAACCCAGCGCCCCGGCGAGTCGGTTAATGATGATGAGTTTAGTGATTTTTTTGAGGAGGCAAATTAATGCATCGTCGACAGTTTATGCAATTCACGCGCAATCTGGGCCTCGCATCTAGCTTTGCCACACTCGGCCTTACCGGCACTAGCCTGTCCGCTATGGCGGCGAATAACACACCAAACGCGGCCACCGCTCATATTGATGCGATGATCGTAGATATGATGGTGTTGCTCGAAATTGACACGGGCGATATGGCCGCCCGCCGCGAATCTGTCACCGCGCTGTTGAAAAAATACTTTGATTTTCCGGGCATTGCGCGCTTTTCCGCCGGTCAATATTGGCGCGCCGCGACCGATGCTGAAAAGCGTGAATATGAAACCATCATCCATGAGGTGATTGTTGGCACAGTGGTGAACAATTTTGACCAGCTTAAGGGCCTTCAATACACCCCTGTTAGCAGTACCGCCAAGGGTGAGAAACTCGCCATTGTGTCTGGTGAATTCAGCGATAGCACCGGCGCGCGGCCGTCGGTTCTGGTCAATTGGCGCGTAACCACTGTACCGGGCGAGCCGATCCGCGTGCTGGATATCGAGATCGAAAACATCTCGATGCTGATCACGCAAAAACAGGAAAACATCGCCATTATCCGCAAGAATAAAGGCAAGTTCTCAGCCCTGATAGACGCCATGAAAGCCAAGCTAGAGGGCTAATGCCCCTCGCTAATACGCCAGTTAACCCGCCAGTTAACCCGCCAGCCAGTCTAGCGGCTAATCGGCTTGTATTTGATCCGTGTTGGGCGGTCGGCATCGGCACCAAGGCGGCGCTTTTTGTCGGCTTCATAGGCCTCATAATTGCCTTCAAACCACTCGACATGGCTATCGCCTTCAAATGCCAGAATATGCGTCGCGATCCGGTCTAGGAACCAGCGATCGTGGCTAACCACCACGGCACAGCCAGCAAATTCTTCGAGCGCCTCTTCAAGCGCACGCAAGGTATCCACATCCAGATCATTGGTTGGCTCATCGAGCAATAGCAAATTAGCCCCGCTCTTTAGCATCCGCGCAAGGTGAACACGGTTACGCTCACCGCCCGACAATTGACCAACCTGCTTTTGCTGGTCGCCGCCCTTAAAGTTGAACTGGCCGACATAGGCTCTAGAAGCCATCGTGCGCTTGCCTAGCTGGATTTCATCGAGCCCATCGGAAATCACTTCCCAAACGGTCTTTTTATCATCCAGATCATCGCGCGACTGATCGACATAGCCGAGCTTTACCGTATCACCCACGGTAAAGGATCCTGCATCGGGCTTTTCCACCCCCGTAATCATCTTGAACAGCGTTGTTTTACCAGCGCCGTTTGGCCCGATAACGCCGACAATACCACCAGGCGGTAGGCGGAAAGACACATCCTCAACCAACAAACGGTCACCAAACCCTTTGCGCAATCCATCGGCATTGATCACCACGTCACCAAGACGCGGGCCAGCTGGAATGGAAATTTTTGCGGTATCAATCTGGCGATCTTGATCATCCGCCAATAGTTTTTCATAGGCGTTGATACGGGCTTTTGACTTGGCTTGGCGGGCCTTTGGCGCGGAACGCACCCAATCGAGCTCGCGCGACAGTGACTTCACCCGCGCATCGTCGGCTTTGCCCTCTTGCTGCAAACGCTTTTGCTTTTGCTCTAGCCAGCCTGAATAATTGCCCTCATACGGAATGCCTGCGCCGCGATCGAGCTCTAGAATCCAGCCAGCGACCTCGTCAAGGAAGTAACGATCGTGGGTAATTGTCACCACAGTTCCCGGGAAATCATGCAGGAATTGCTGGAGCCATGCGACAGATTCAGCGTCCAAATGGTTGGTAGGCTCGTCGAGCAACAGCATGTCAGGTGCGCTCAATAACAGCTTACAAAGGGCCACACGGCGCTTTTCACCACCCGATAATTTGGTCACATCAGAATCACCCGGCGGCACCCGAAGCGCGTCCATCGCAATCTCGGCCTTGCGCTCTAGATCCCAGCCATCAATCGCGTCAATCTCTTCCTGCAATTCCGCCTGTTCAGCAATAACCGCATTCATTTCATCGTCGGTGAGTTCCTCGGCAAAGCGGGCGCTAACCTCGTTAAAGCGGTCCATCAATTCCTTTGCACGGCCAAGGCCAGCCAGCACATTACCGGTAACGTCAAGGGACGCATCCAATTCAGGTTCCTGTGCTAGATAGCCGACTTTAACGCCATCAGCCGCCCATGCTTCGCCGTTATAATCGGTATCGATGCCAGCCATGATTTTGAGCAGCGTCGATTTACCTGCGCCGTTCAAACCAAGCACGCCGATCTTTGCGCCGGGCAAAAATGACAGGCTGATATTCTTGAGTACTTCCTTGCCGCCCGGCCAAGCTTTTGAAAGGCGGTTCATGACATAAACATACTGATGGCTGGCCATTTTTTTATCCTTGATTCAGCCGCCGCCCCCAACAGGGCAACAACGGGCAATGGGGTTTGAAAACTGCCTATTATGTATCGGGTTTTGCCCCCTCTTGCCAGCATTTACGCGGCCGTTTAGCAAATTCGCCGCGGTAAACATGGCAAACCAGTCACATTTGCCATAAAATGCTAGGCAGGGCGGGTTCTACAGACTAAAGTTACGATCAAATTTTTGGATAATTACTACCATGAGCAACAGCATACCAGCGCTGGGCATTTTT
>Ga0209654_1000479_pt1 | contig 38665 bp, 27 predicted proteins | sample SaaInl1SG_22_DNA_FD_184646 | JGI IMG/M metagenome (GOLD analysis project Ga0209654, IMG submission 184646) | Marine microbial communities from expanding oxygen minimum zones in the Saanich Inlet - ESP_161SG_22_DNA (SPAdes) (version 2) | ecosystem: Environmental > Aquatic > Marine > Intertidal... | reverse complement strand
GAAGATGTGCGTAAACAAATTTTAGCCTTGAATATTGATGAACTAACACCCGTTGAGGCACTTATGCAACTAAACGAACTGAAACGAAAACTAGATAAATAGTGTTGTGTAGAAAACCGATATTTTACTACATTTGCTTTCCAATTGCGAAAGTAGCTCAGGGGTAGAGCATCACCTTGCCAAGGTGAGGGTCGCGGGTTCAAATCCCGTCTTTCGCTCTTTTTTTTGTCCAAGCTGAAGTGGTGGAATTGGTAGACACGTTGGACTTAAAATCCAATGAGCAGTAATGTTCGTGCGGGTTCAAGTCCCGCCTTCAGTACAGAGAGAAACTCGCAACCTAGGTTGCGAGTTTTTGTTTTCAAAAATTTCCAAAAAGCTGTTTAAAAAATAGAGGTTTTGCTTTTAAAATAGCACAATTGGGAGTCCTGCTACAAATTTTGAACAACTAAAGGATAGGGTTATAGAGTATTGCCAAAAAACTTCTTATTTATGAAATTAATTAATTATGAAGCTTTTGTTGAAGCTCTTTTTATAAGCTCTGTGTTTAGGGTGATTTTTTTATAAACAATAGGGCGATTATTTTTTCTTTGCTTTAATTCTGTGTAAAGCTGTTTAAATGCGGCTTTCCCAATTTTATATCCAGGTTGATTAATAGTTGTTAGACTGGGGGAAATGACAGATGACATAAACCAATTGCTAAAGCCTACGACGGAAATGTCGTCAGGGACCCTAACCCCCATTTCACTAAATGCTGTTAATGCACCGATAGCTACTAGGTCTGTATTGATAAATACACCATCCACATCTTTGTGTTTTTGGACTAGCTTTTCAGCATTAATTTTTCCTTCTTCAAAACTTGAGTCACCACATTCACAGATGTAGACTAAGTCCGAATCATAAACATAATTATTGTTTTCCAGTGCTTCTCTATAGCCTATAAATCGATCAATTGAATTTTGAGAAAGCAAGGGTCCTCTAAAGTGGGCAATCCGCTTACAACCAGTATCAATCAAGTGTTGCGTGGCATCTCTTGCTGCTTTTCTATCATCTATAACAACTTTTGAGCATTCCAGTATTTTAGCAATTTTATCGAACATTACCAAGGGTTTTCCTTGCGAGAGTACATCACTTAGATGTCCAAAGTTTCTTGTTGAGTTCGCAATAGAAATGAGTATTCCATCAACACGCTGTCTCAGTAAAAGATCAATTTGTTTTTTTTCCAATTCGTATGACTCATTTGATTGGAGAATGATGACTAAATAGCCTTTTTTTTCCGCTTGTGTTAAAATTCCTTTTATCACATTTGAAAAAAAATGATGCACAATTGCTGGTATAATCAATCCAATGGTCTTAGATTCCTTTGTTCTTAAATTCACAGCAAATGCATTGGGTTTGTAATTTAATGTTGTTGCTAATTCCTTAACAAGTGCTTTTGTTTTCTCGCTGACATCTGGATAATCTTTAAGGGCTTTAGAAACAGTCGAAACAGAAATTTTAAGCTCCTCTGCAATTTGTAATAAAGTGACCTGACTCATTTTTAGTATTTAATTTCTCTAAAATATAAAAATATTGTGTTGCACGAAAACGTTTTCGTTAATTTCGAAAACGTTTTCGTTTTAAGTTTTGATTTTTTTTATCTATATATTATGAATTTCGTGAAATATATAATAACTAATAGTTAAATTGATAATTATGAAACTACTAAATAAAATTACTTTTTCATTTTTGTTCTTTTTTTCAGTTACTGTAGCCTTTGCGCAATCTTCAGTTTCAGGAAAAATAAGTGACGAAAATGGGATGCCCATTTCAGGCGCAACTGTTATTGTCAGTGGCACTTCAACAGGAACTGTATCTGACATTGATGGAATATATACACTAACAGGTATTTCTGATGGAAATGTTACACTAACAGCTTCATATTTGGGTTTTAAAACCCAATCTCAAGTGGTTACAATAAATGGTATGAGTGCAACTATGAACTTCGTACTTGTAGAAGACTTTTCCACTTTAGACGAAATTATAATCACAGGGGTCGTGAATCCAAAGTCTAAATTAGAGTCTAGTGTGTCGATTTCTACATTAGGAGTAGATGTAATTGAACAAGCCGCACCCAGAAGCGCAGGGGAATTATTTAGAAATATCCCTGGTATTCGTGCAGAATCCTCGGGAGGTGAAGGTAACGCAAACTTCAATGTGCGTGGTGTACCTGTTTCTTCTGGAGGTTCTCGCTACTTCCAAATTCAAGAGGATGGTTTACCACTAAATCTATTTGGCGATACTTCTTTTGGAAATTCAGACAACTTTCTTAGAATAGACAGTAATATTGGTCGTGTTGAAGCTATTCGTGGTGGATCTGCCTCAACTCAAACATCTAATGGTCCAGCTGGAATTATCAACATGATAAGTAAAACTGGAGATGTAGAAGGCGGGTCTATTATGGCTACTTACGGCTTAGATTACCAAACAAGTAGAATGGATTTTGAATATGGAACTCCTTTGGCAAACGGCTTGTCTTATCACATTGGTGGTTTCATGCGTACTGGAGAAGGGCCACGAAATATTGGTTATCAAGGAAATAAAGGTGGTCAAATTAAAGCGAATATTACCAAAAAATTTGAGTCAGGATTTGTGAGAACATACTTCAAGTACTTAAATGATAAGTCGGTAATGTATCTTCCTATGCCTATGTTGTTAAAAGGTTCGAATGACAACCCTTCTTTTGAAAATCTTCCTGGCTTTGATATTAACAACGATTCCCCTCACTCTAGCAATTTACAACAAAGTGCGGGTACAGATCCATTTTCAGGAGATCGTAATGTTAATGATGTTAGAAACGGTAACAATCCAAAATCAAAAGCTGTAGGAACCGAATTCTCATTTGATCTTGGTAACGATTGGAGCGTTTCAGGAAAAGCACGCTATAGTGCCAATTCTGGAGAGTGGGTATCGCCATTTACAATGGCTGTTGGTACTGTGTCTGAAATTGAAACGACTGCCAGGGGTGCTGTAAATGCAACAGGAAACTTAGTTTATGCTGATGGAGCTAGAGAGGCTTTCAATCCTTCCAATGGGTTAGCTCAAATTATTCACATGTTTGATGTAACTATAGATGATTTAAGCAACTTCTTTAGCGATGTTAAAGTAAACAAAAAGGTTAATGATAATCTTGGACTTACTTTAGGTATGTTCACTGCAACGCAAAACACCAAAATAGGTTGGCAATGGAGCTCTTTTATTTCTGAAGTAAAAGGTAATGGAGAAGCTAGATTAGCAGACTTTGATGGTTGGTCAAGAAACGGACAATATTCATATGGAACACCTACCTGGGGCAATTGCTGTCAACGTAAGTACAACACCGTTCATAATGTGAATTCACCTTATGTCGCAGTAGATGCAAACCTTTCTGAAAAATTAAACTTTGATGGTAGTGTTCGATTCGAAAATGTTCGTGTTAATGGAAATATCCAAGCAGCACCCACAAGTCAAGCAAACTATGATTATGATGGTGACGGTACTATCCAAGGAATTGAAGAAGTGGTGCCAATTATTGCAGGAAATGCAGGTCAAAACATAAATGATGATTATAATTTTGTTTCGTACTCTTTTGGGTTGAATTACAAAACAAGTGATGACGCTGCTCTGTTTTTACGTACAAGTTTAGGTGCTTCTGGAAGAGCTCCAGACAGAAATAACTACGGCTCAAACGGAAAAGGTGACACACAATTTGATGAAGTAAGTCAAACAGAACTTGGTTACAAAAGACGTTTTGATAACGGATTTTTAAATCTTACTGGATTTATAAGTAATACAAAAGAAGGATTAAGTAATGAACTTAACCGAACTGTTGGCAATCCATTTAAAGCTATGGGTCTAGAAGCAGAAACATCATTAGTATTAAGTGACAAATTCGTGTTTGTAGGGTCTGCTACTTGGACAAAAGCTGAAATTGATGGGGGTGCTAACAAAGGCAACACACCTAGAAGACAAGCGGATTTTGTTTATAATTTTACCCCTACTTATATGTACGGAAATGACAATCAAAACACCCTTGGGCTTAGTGTTCTTGGCACTTCAAAATCCTATGCACAAGACGATAATGCACTTGTGATGCCAGGTTATGCATACGTAAATCTCTTTTCAGAAATCAAATTGACAAACGCTTTGTCATTATGGGTAAACGTGAATAACTTATTTGACGTGGTAGGAATTACTGAAGTTGAAGGGAATGGTGATGGAGCATTTAACGGAGACCGTTTGGCTAGAGCTCGATCAATAAGCGGACGTTCATCTACAGTATCACTCCAATTCAAATTTTAATTAACACTTTTCGCAAGTAGTTTAGTTTTTATAGTTTAGGGTTGGTGTTTATTTTTTCACCAACCCTTTCTTTAATGTTTTATGATAAAAAGATCTAAATTGGCGCTAATCAGTTTAACCTGTTTGCTTTGTTTTGCACTCACCCCAAACACTAAGCAACAGCCAAAACTCATTGTTTATGGTAGTGATGCATGTCATTATTGTATAGACACCAAAACCTTCTTAAAACAAAATAATATTACATTTATTTACTACGACATAGACTTGAACAAGGATAAAGAACAAGAAATGTTATTAAAATTAAATCGTGCAGGAATTTCTATTGATAACTTTCAGCTTCCTGTTGTTGATAAAAGCGAAGTTATTTTGACTAATGGCTCAAATTTCATTGCTTTTTTAAAAAAATTACTCGAATAAATGTTGAAAAAAATCAAACTTAGTTTTTGGCAAATTGTGAACATGAATGTTGGTTTTTTTGGCATCCAATACAGTTTTGGCCTACAACAAAGTGCCGTAAATCCTATCTATGATTTTTTGGGTGCATCACCAGATCAAATACCAATTTTAAATTTAGCTGGACCAGTTACTGGGCTATTGGTACAGCCTCTTGTTGGTGTTTTAAGTGATAAGACATGGCATCCCAGATTTGGCAGAAGAAAACCATATTTTTTTATTGGTGCTTTAATATGCAGTGTTAGTCTATTTGCCTTTCCATTCAGTAGCTCTCTTTGGATGGCTGCAGGTCTTTTATGGATTCTTGATGCAGGAAACAATATGGCCATGGAGCCCTATCGAGCATTTGTTGTTGACACCTTAAAGCCTACGCAGCAACCGCTAGGTTTTCAAATGCAAAGCTTCTTTACTGGGCTTGGTCAAACTCTTGCAAATGTTTCGCTTTTTTTGTTTCCTATGGTAATCTTAGGAAAAACAGGGCATTTGCCTACTTGGGTTTTTGCATCATTCTTCCTTGGTGCAGTTTGTTCAATCGGGTCTATTTTGTGGAGCATTAGAACTACTAAGGAAATCCCTCCCTCAGAAGAAGAAATAGAAATCATTAGAACATCAAAAAAAGGGATTACCGCACCATTGATTGAAATCTTTTCTGCTATTAAATCCATGCCTAAAGTAATGTGGCAATTGGCATTAGTTTATTTATTTCAATGGTATGCACTATTTTGTTATTGGCAAAATTCATCAAAAAGTATTGCACTTTCAATTTGGGGGGCTACACCTAAATCAAACCCCGATGCTTATGAAAAAGCTGTTAGTTGGACAGGCTTGGTTAATGGCTGGTACAATGTTGTTACATTTTTAGTTGCTTTCCTTCTAGTGGGTTATGCTAAAAAATTTGGTGCCAAAAAAGTTCACTTTGTTTGTTTGCTATTAGCAGGAATAGGTTTTGCAGCATTTCCACACATTACCGATAAAAACTTACTATTTGTGGCTATTACTGGATTTGGTATAGGCTGGGCAAGTATGATGGGTATTCCATATTTACTTGTGGTGTCATCAATTCCCAAAGAAAGATATGGGGTTTATATGGGAATTATTAATATGATGATTGTAATACCTATGCTGTTTCAAAATTTGTCATTTGGTTATATCCTTAAAAACTTTTTAAATAACGACCCCAGAAATGCCATAAGTTTTGCTGCTGTTCTCCTTCTTTTTGGAGCACTTGCAACATTATTTATCAAATCGAAAGAAACAAAAATAAACTTGAACTGATGGACATTCTTTGCGTTGGAGAAATATTAGTAGATTTTATTGGTGATCAATATGGTAAATCAATATCTAAAACAAAAAGTTTCAGTCGTTATTTGGGTGGCTCAACCGCTAATTTAGCTGTCAATGCCAAAAGAATAGGGCTAGATGTTAACTTAGTGGCTGCAATTGGAAATGACGGTCTTGGAAAATATTTACACAATGAACTTGTTAAATTTGGATTAAAAACAACACACATTGCTCAATTAACTAGCCACCCTACAAGTGTTATTTTTGTTTCTAGATCGAATGATACGCCTGATTTTCTTCCTGTTCGTGGTGCTGACGCATATATTTCTGAAAAACTAATAGACGATAAACTTCTAAGTAATACTACTGTTTTTCACACTTCTTGTTTTGCATTAAGTAAAGAACCTGCAAGATCCGTTATTATGCGTAAAGCCAAACAGGCTTATATGAGAGGGTGTAAATTGAGTATTGACATTAATTATTCACAAAAAATTTGGAATGATAAAGCTGAGGCAATTCATTTTATAAAGGAGTATTGTGCGCTAAATCCTTTAGTTAAAATAAGTGCTGATGACACCAAAAGACTTTTTGGGAATACCATCTCATATGAAGATGCTTTTTCTCTTTTTCATAGTTATGGTGCAGATACTGTATGTCTTACACTCGGAAGCAAAGGGGTTATTCTAGCAGAAAAAGAAAAAAAACTAATTACTAAACCTGCTATTTCTGTCTCTAAAGTGATTGATGTCACAGGTGCTGGAGATGCCTTTTGGTCAGGGTTTTTATTTGGGTATACTAAAAATTACACGCCTGAACAATGTGTGTCTTTTGGATTAGAGTTAGCCCATATTAAACTACAACATGTTGGTCATCTTCCAAAAAATACCAACGTAACCGTACCCGTTTAAAACTATTTTCCTGAGCATGCAAAACGTACAAAAAGGGGTTGTATTTAATGCTTACCCAGACAGTATTGGGGATGATTTATCCGCTTTAATTGACCTTTTTGAAAAAAGCGAGTTTAAACATGCTTTTTCTTATGTTTATTTACTTCCAACCCTATTTAATAGTGATTTGGATAGGGGGTTTTCAATCATTGATTATAACCTTAATAAATCTTTAGTTAAAAAAGAGAATTTAGAATACCTGGCGAATCTAAATATTAAGCTAAAACTTGATATTGTACTTAACCATCTTTCTGTAGCCTCCCCTCAATTTCAAGATCTTTTATTGCACGGAAACCGCTCCAAATACAAAGACTTTTTCATCAATTGGAATTCTTTTTGGACGAATAATGGTCAAATGCAAGGGGACGGTATTATAAAGCCAAAAAAAGCTTTTCTAGAAAAACTTTTTATGCGAAAAGACGGACTACCTATTCTTGAGGTTTTTTTTCCAGATGGCTCTAAGCAACCATATTGGAATACTTTTTATCAAAAAATTGAATTTAACAAAATCCAACCTTCAGATTTAGATTCCGTTTTGACTTCAGAAAAGCAGAAAATAACTCTTTCAAAGGCAATCAATAATGCGATTGATAAGGGGGAAAATATTCAAGATATCAATTTGATAAAGAATTCTATCTATAAATCGGATTTGTTGAACATTATTTACCAAAAATGCACCTACTTGGGTCAAATGGACCTAAACGCAAACTCTGAAATGGTCTGGGAATTTTATCAAGAATCCTTGCAAAAATTGAACTCTTACGGCTGCAAAATATTACGCCTTGATGCATTTGCTTATTTACACAAAAGTGTTGGGGAAACAAATTTTTTCAACAAACCTGGAACTTGGGAATATTTAGAAAGATTTAAATCTATGGCGGATGAATTTGATTTTATTCTTTTGCCAGAAATTCACGCCGAATATGGATCTAAAATCCATGAAGAGGTCGCCAAAAAAGGGTATACGATATACGATTTTTTCCTTCCTGGACTGATGATTTACACAATAGAATATAAGGACAACAGGCCCCTTATAAAATGGATTACCGAAATTGTCGAAAAAGGATATAAAACTATAAATATGCTCGGTTGTCATGACGGTATTCCTATGTTAGACTTAAGAGGCAAAGAAGTAAATGGAGTATGCCACAAGGGATTATTAACAGACAAACAAATCGATGATATTATTGCTCTTATTTTAGATAGAGGAGGAAAAGTAAAAAATATTTTTGATGCTAAAGGAAAAAAAATATCCTACTATCAAATAAATGCAACCTATTTCAGCGCCCTAGGCGAAAGTGAAAAGAAATTATTATTGGCTAGAGCCATTCAATTATTTATGCCCGGAACTCCTCAAGTATGGTATTTAGACTTGTTTGCAGGAAAAAATGATTACCTAGCAATGAGCCGAGCTGGAACAGAAGGTCACAAAGAAATAAACCGAACGAATCTTAGTGATGGAGATATAAATGAAGGGTTGACTAAAAATATAGTAAAAAAGCAACTTGCGCTTATCAATATTAGGAATAGGTTGACTGCATTTGGCGGAAAATTAATTTTAGAACCTTGCAATGCGAATCAACTGAAACTGACTTGGAAAATGGACAACGATTTTGCAAGACTAGAAGCAAGTTTAGATAGCTTGCAGTTTAGTGTTTCGTATTCTGAAAACGGAAAAATTAGAAAAGAAATATTCAACTCCTAAAGATAGATTTATACCGTTTTACATAGTTGAACTATGGAATGTTTGGGTCACAAGTCTAACCCTAAATCCCTAAAGTTGCGGGTTTTTTTTATTGCAAGGGATTGTTTAAGTTTTTGATTTTATTTTGCTTAAAGTAAACTTATCAGTAATCTTAAGAAATCCTTTAAACTATTTAGGTTACCTTTGTTGCTTCTTATGACAGATTTTTCATCTTTGGGCATAACGTCCAAACTTCTAGAGGCCATCCAGTCTTTAGGATTCCAATCCCCAACCGAAGTTCAGCAAAAAACAATACCTGTTTTGTTAGAAAAACAAACAGATATCGTTGCGTTGGCACAAACCGGAACAGGCAAAACAGCTGCATTTGGTTTGCCCATGCTTCAACAAATAGACACTAACAGCAAGAAAACACAAGCACTTGTTATTGCCCCAACTCGTGAGTTGTGTGTCCAAATAAGTAAAGAACTTGTAAAGTACGCAGCGTCTATTTCAGGGTTAAAAATTGTACCGGTATATGGGGGCGCAAGTATCCAAGAGCAAGCCAAAATGGTTAAAAAAGGCGCTCAGGTTTTGGTAGCTACTCCAGGGCGTATGCAGGATATGATTCGAAGAAAGTATGTTGACATTTCATCAATTAATTTCTGCATTCTTGACGAAGCAGATGAAATGCTGAACATGGGTTTTAAAGAAGATATAACAAACATTCTTTCCCATACACCGAACACTAAGCAAACGTGGTTGTTTTCTGCTACGATGCCTAAAGAGGTGGCTAGAATTGCAAAAGCATTTATGCATAATCCGGTTGAGATAACGGTTGGTACTAAAAATGCGGCTTCTACTAATATTAAACACGAGTATTATGTGGTGGGAGGACGTGACCGTTATAACGCACTGAAGCGTCTTTCAGACATTCAACCTGATATTTTTTCTATTGTGTTTTGCCGCACCAAGCACGATACACAACGCGTGGCAGAAAAACTTATTGATGATGGATATAGCGCAGGCGCGCTCCATGGTGACCTGAGTCAAAACCAACGTGATTTGGTGATGAAATCCTTTCGCGCCAAACAAATACGGATGCTTGTAGCTACAGATGTTGCTGCTAGGGGAATTGATGTTAATGATATCACGCACGTGATTCATTATCAATTACCAGATGAGATAGAAACCTATACCCACAGAAGCGGCAGAACGGGACGCGCAAGTAGTTCAGGTACCTCGATGATTATTCTTACCAAAGGCGAATTGAAAAAAATCAAAACCCTTGAGCGTATCATAAATGCCGAAATAGCTGTAAAAGAAATACCTGAGGCAAACGAAATTCTCTCCAAGCAACTGGGCTATTTTGCAGAAAAAATTAAGGACACAAAAGTGAACACTGAAATGGATGCCTATTTGGAAGAGGCAAATAGCATGCTCCAGCCTTTTTCAAAAGATGAACTTATAAAAAAACTAATGTCTGTTGAGTTTAATAGGCTCAACACCTACTATCAAAAACAATCGAGTAAGATTTCAAAAATTGCAGTTGATGATAAGCCTTCACAGAAAAGCAAAGACGCTCGTTACAATCTAAATATAGGAAGTAGAGATAATTATGATTGGAAAAATTTAAAAGCATTTTTGGTTGACTTTTTAGGGTTAGAATCGGATGATGTTTACCACGTTGATGTGATGGAAAACAATGCCTACTTCAACACTTCGATGGATAAAAAAGAACAGGTGTTGGCAGCTTTTGATAATTTCAAGCTGGACGGGCGTCTCATTCAGCTTCGATTGACAGAAAAAAGAGGGCAGCACCTGCAAAATGGAGATGACTTCACTAAAAAAAGAAATAAAAAATCAAAGGGCTATGGAAATGGGCGCCGAAATGACGATGGTTTTTTTAATAAGAAAAGCAAAAAGAAGTCCCAAAAACGCTCTCGTAGAAAGTAAGTTTTAGCGCGTTTGCATAGAATGCGTTGTTATATTTAGTATACCACAATCAAAAATCTAATAGTAAGGTAAAAATTTTACCTGTGATTTTTGTTATTTCAAAAATTTTACTACCTTTATTTTGTGGATTTCGCAATTCACACACCTTATGACCCGTGTGGACTGGGTTTTATAATATAGTCGCGGGTGGAGAGAACGCACCCGGATCAATCGTTACAATAAGTTTAACGCAAAAATTTGAGAAATCATGAGCGATAAAATTATAGTAGCATTAGCTCACAACCAAGGACATGCTGCGGCCATGCTCGCAGAGGAGAAGAAATAAACCCCGAGTTTATTTGAAAACGAAAACGGCTTTTTTTAAAAGCCGTTTTTTTAAACTTTATTTTGGTCAACCAAATTGGTTAACCATTTAATATTTTTTGTAAATTGCAATAAAGTTTACAGTTTAAATGCGGTTCTACACAATCAAAGAAATACAATATGAAACTAGTGTGATATTATATTTTATATTGCTTTTATATTTTTTTTTAAACTATGAGCCTCTTAGAGCTCAAGTAGTTCTTCAAGCTAATGGTCCTGGGACCACATACAGTGAAATTACGGCTGTTTTAGCACCCAATTATAATCCCATAGAGGTTCCAGATTGTAATCACAGTAGTTTTGGAGACCATATTGATGAGGTATATGATTCAGATTTAGGTGATTATGCTTTTCGATTTTTTATTCATCTAACTCCAGACAATGACCGCTGCATAAATTTTGATCGTCAGCGCAACGAAATCAAAGCTTATGACAAATCTCCCGATAATTTACTGGGAACTGAGGGTGAAAAAGTGATTTATAAATGGGCGTTTAAGCTACCCGTTGGCTTTCAGTCTTCAAGTAGTTTCACCCACATACATCAATTGAAATCTGTGGGGGGTATCTATTCGAGTATGCCTATGTACACGCTTACTACACGCAAGAGCTCACCTGACAGGTTAGAATTACGTTACGCTGAAACAACATCGCAAATTACATTAAAACAAATTCCTTTAAGTCCATTAATTGGTACCTGGGTTGAAGCTACAGAAAAAATTGATTATTCAAGTTCTGGCTATTATTCAATAGAACTCAAAAATAGAGCCACAGGTGAGCAATTGTTTTATTACGACAATAGTGCAGCCAATCAACCTAAAATCAACTGGCGTCCTGGCGCAGAATTTGTACGTCCCAAATGGGGAATTTATCGAAGCCTAAATGCACCAAATGATTTACGTGATGAGGAAGTTTTATTTTCCTATTTCAGTGTACATGAAGTAGAAAGCTTAAGTACAAGAGTTGTAGATGATCCAGATTTAGTTGTTTACCCAAATCCAACTTCAGGAATGCTTTACCACTCAAATAGCAGTCCAGCTAACATGTACGTATATTCTAAATGTGGTTTGTTACTTCTACAATCAAGAGATGTTAAAATTGATTTAAGCAACCTTTCCCCTGCTTTATATTTTCTAAAAATCTATGATGAGCATACTAATGCATTTGAAATGCACAAAATATTGAAATCGAATTGAAGATTATTTAGTATATTTGGAAAACCAAACTGGTTAACCAATTTTGACAACATGAAGTACTTGTATTTTCTAACTTTTGGTTTTGCACTTTTTCTTTCGTGTAATCATACAACCAACGGTATTTTAGTTTCAGATGTTGATGCCTTTAACACTGCTGTAGCTAATGCAACTCCCGGTGATAAGATCGTTCTAAAAAATGGGATATGGCAGGATGCTGAACTCCTTTTTGAAGCCTATGGTACAGCCGATAATCCCATTACGCTAACTGTTGAAACCAAAGGTAAAGTCTTTTTGGAGGGAGGTTCGCACTTAAATATTGCAGGCGAACATTTAATTGTTGAAGGACTTATTTTTAGAAACGGATACACACCGACAAATGAGGTTATTTCATTTAAAAAGGACAGCAAGACACTGGCATACAATACGCGCTTAACAGAATGTGTGATTGATAATTATTCAAATCCGGAACGACACGAACAAGATAGTTGGGTAGCCCTATACGGGAAAAATAACCGGGTGGACCATTGTCATTTTGAAGGAAAAAGTAACAGAGGGGTTACGCTTATTGTGCGATTAAACACCGAGGAAAGCAGGGAGAATAATCACCGCATTGACCACAATTATTTTGGTCCCCGTCCCAATTTAGGGTCTAACGGCGGAGAAACCTTACGTATTGGCACGAGCCATTTTTCATTGACAAATTCAAATACCCTTGTTGAGTCCAATTACTTTGACCGCTGTAATGGTGAACACGAAATCATTTCCAATAAATCGTGCCAAAACACATACCGGTACAATACCTTTTTTGAGTGTATCGGAACCTTAACCATGCGTCACGGAAATGAAACACTGGTAGACGGGAATGCCTTTATTGGAAATGGCAAGGCAAGTACCGGAGGTATTCGCGTGATTAATGGTCAACAAACGGTGGTAAATAATTATGGATATGGGCTGACAGGATATCGTTTTAGAGGCGCATTGGTGCTAATGAATGGCGTGCCAAATTCTCCCTTAAATCGTTATTTCCAGGTAGAAGATGCGGTTGTAGACAACAATGCTTTTGTAGATTGTGACCATGTGCAACTTTGTGCAGGTGCAGACGCCGAACGCTCGGCAGCGCCTATCAATTCATCGATAACAAACAATGTGTTCTATCACCAAAAAAAAGGAACGGTTTTTACGGTTTATGACGATGTGAGTGGCATTGATTTTAACCAAAACTGGACAGGCTCAAAAGCCAATCACAAGCTAGGAGCAGGGGTTTATTCAGCAGCTGTACCCCTTAAAAAAGATAAAAACGGTTTTCTTGTTCCAGTAAAAATGCCTTCGGGAGAAGCGTTTACTTTAAGTGACAAACTTGCTATCAAAGAAAACACGGGGGCGCCCTGGTATAGTAAAGAGGATAAAGGAATTCCGTTAAATTCTGGAAAGATTATTCGAATTGATGCTGGGCAAAACACATTGTTTGATGCAGCAAAGACAGCAGCTCCCGGAGATATTGTTGAACTCGCCGAGTCGGGCAACTATTCTACCAATAAAATTATAGAGGTTTCAAAAGCCCTTACGTTTCGTGCGGCGAAGGGGGTATCACCAAAAGTATTTTTTGAGAAAAAGTCACTTTTCGATATTCAAAATGGCGGTAGTTTGATGCTTGAAGGTATCACTTTTGATGGGGAGGACGCCCCTGATGGCTCGGGAAATTCGGTGGTGCGTACGAGTAAGTATTCTATGAACAAGAATTATAAATTGTTTATTGATAATTGCAATTTTGTAAATCTTGATGTCAATCATTCATTTGATGTGGTGCGTGTGTTTAAAAATACGTTTGCCGATACCTTACAGATTACAAATTCTACATTCAAGGATGTAACAGGGCACGTGGCAGCTTTGGACAAAGAAATCGATGATACCGGAATTTACAATGCTGAGTATGTAATCTTAAAAAACAACTCCTTTACCAATATTGGAAAAACAGCGTTAACGCTATATCGTGGCGGTTCTGATGAAAGTACCTTTGGTCCGTTTTTAGAGTTAGAAAACTGTAGATTTGAAAATATTGGGCACGACAAACGCAATACCACCGGCGCATCAGTTCTATTACATGGAGTGCAAAGTATTGAAGCTACAAACAGCAGTTTTGCTGCTAGTAAACCCATAAAGACACACTTGGTAGTGGGCGAACCTGTGGTGTTATTCGATAATTTAAACTTATACAAAACGCCCCCTATTCAAGTAACGGGTGATCAACCCTACAACATTGGGAAAATAACATCGAAACGCCTTTAAATGCTTCATTATACATTAAATTTTAGTAGTTCGATGCGGTTTATTTTTTATGTATTATTTCTCGTAATTACTGGTAAAGTCACGGCCCAAGAAAGTCACCCAAAACTTATTTTGACAGCTGAGGATGTAAGGGGTATTCGCGAAAATCTGGGGACTGTTCCAATATTTGACAATACTCTTGAAAAAACGGTAACAGAAGTGGATGCCGAGATGGCTTTTGGCATAGATGTTCCCAAACCTGAGCACGAGGCAGGTGGGTACACACACGAACGCCATAAGCGTAACTTTTTGTTTATGCAGAAAGCAGGGGTGTTGTATCAAATAACAGGGCAGGGTAAATATGCTCAATATGTTAAAGACATGCTGCTTCTGTATGCACAGAAATATCCGACTTGGGGGTTACATCCATCCAAGAAATCCTATGCGCCCGGCAGGGTATTTTGGCAAGCCCTAAACGATGCAAACTGGTTGGTGTATACCAGTCAGGCATACGATTGCATCTATACTTTTTTGACCAAAAAAGAACGGAGTCATTTGGAGCAAGACTTGTTCTATCCTTTTGCAAAGCACATTTCTGAAGACTCGCCACAGTTTTTTAATCGCATTCACAACCACAGTACTTGGGCAACTGCAGCGGTGGGTATGATTGGGTTGGTTATGGACGATGAGAAATTGATTCAACAGGCGCTTTATGGACTTAAAAACAAAGAGGATGCTGTTGCTGAAACAGCACTAGACAACGATGGCGGGTTTATTCGCACAGCCGGTAAATTGGGATTTATAGCCAATCTTGAAAGCCCTTTTTCACCTGACGGTTATCTGACCGAAGGCCCCTACTATCAACGCTATGCCATGTATCCCTTTATGGCATTTGCGGTGTCTTTGTACAATGCTACGGACGACACCAATTTGTTTACTTACAAAAACAGCGTTTTGGTTAAAGCTGTCGGAGCGCTGCTACAATTGAGCAACCAAAAAGGGGAATTTTTCCCCATAAATGACGCACAAAAGGGTATGTCGGTATATGCACGTGAAATTATTGCTGCCGTGGCAAATGCCTATCATTATGGAAATCAAGACACTTCGTTGCTTTCGGTAGCCAAAGCGCAACAACGTGTTTCGTTAGATAGTGCAGGGTTTGCAGTAGCATTAGCTATTTCAAAAAATCAGGAACAGCCGTTAAAAAAGAAAAGTGTTGTTTATGGAGATGGCTCAACTGGAGAGGAGGGCGGTTTGGCGGTTATACGTGCCGAAAATACAGAGCTGTTATACAAATTCACTTCTCACGGTCTCAGTCACGGCCACTACGACAAACTGAGCTTTATGTATTATGTCAATGGCGAAGAAATGGTTCAAGACTATGGATTGGCTCGATTTGTAAATATTGAGCAGAAAAATGGCGGTGGCTACCTGAAAGAAAATACAACTTGGGCAAAACAAACCATTGCCCACAACACCTTGGTGGTGGACGAAAAAACGCAATTTGACGGTAGTTATAAAGATGCGAGTGCACACCACTCTAACCTATTATTCGAAAGTATTATTAACCCTAAGGCACAAGTCGTAAGTGCCATTGAGAAAAACGCCTATCCGGGTACCATTTTCCAACGCACCTTTTTTATTATTACGGATGACGAACTTCAAAATTCGCTAGTTGTTGACCTGTTGCATGTGACTTCTGAAAAACAACATCAATACGACGTTCCTTTTTACTATTTAGGGCAACCCATGGAGCACAATATAGACTTGCTTTCTGAAAAGCAGTTGCTGCCCTTGGGGAGCGAGCACGGCTATCAGCATTTATGGAAAATTGCCGAAGGGAAGTCTTCCAACAGATTAATGCGTTTTAATTGGTTAAATAAAAATGTATTCCTTACCCGTACTTTATTAAATCAGTCAGGGGATAGGTATATTTTAGTGCGCACAGGTGCAAACGATCCCGACTTAAATTTACGTACAGACCCTGGGCTTATACTTAGAAGAAATGCAACCCATACAACGTTTATTTCTACGATTGAGGCGCACGGATCATACAGTCCTGTTTCGGAATTTGCTGTAAATTCCAGAAGTCAAGTGAAAGATGTTCGTGCTGAAGTCACAACAGAAAGGTATACGGCAGTAAGTGTAACCCTAACGAGTGGAAAGCAATTTTTGCTTGCGGTTGCCAACAACACAAAAGATAAAAGCAAAAATCATAGTCTAACTTTTGGGGCTGAAACACTTTCGTGGACAGGTCCCTATTATTTTAAATCAATTCAATGAAATCATTCGGATCAAGTAAGGAGTTTAATTTTGGAAAAGACATACAGTGGGATGAAGTAGGCGACGGGGTTCGCAGACAAATCATGGCATATGATGATAGCATCATGCTCGTAAATGTGGAGTTTAAAAAAGGCGGTGTTGGTCAGATGCACCAACATTATCATGCACAAGTTACACAAGTGGTTAGCGGCTCTTTTGAAGTTACCATAGGTGGTGAAACCAAAATCTTAAAGGGCGGAGATGCTTTTTATATTCCACCTAATGTACTTCATGGTGCTGTATGTTTAGAAGATGGAGTTCTTATTGATGTATTCAGCCCCATTCGTGAAGATTTTATGGAATAATGCATTAGCATAGTCAAACTGTTTATTCTGCAAAATTTGACTACAGAAATGCAATTAATCGCAAAATTGTAATAACAAAATTATTTAAATATTAGAAAAACAATTATATTTGGTCAACCAAAGTGATAAACCAACAGGTAAATCAAAAAAATAATTGGTAAAAAAAAAGGATAGACGCACATCTACCCTTTTATAACTAACTTCTAAGAGGGAAGTAAGTATGCCACATAAGAATGTAGCATTGCAAAGGTACTAAAAACAACTGTTTAATGCTGTTTATCAATACATTGCTTTTTCTTATGTGTTTTAAATTAAACATAAACTATACATATGAAAAAAAGCAATTTTCTAATTTTATTAACCCTTCTAGCTACTATGGGTTTAAGTGCGCAAACGGCGCTTAATGGTACTGTGAGTGGTGCAGATGGTCAGCCTATTCCTGGGGCAAATGTGTTGGTTCAAAACACCAACTCCGGAACAACAACAGATTTTGATGGTAAATTCTCAATTGCAGTATCGTCGGGAGATGTGGTTGTAGTGTCTTATTTAGGCTTTGCTACACAAAGTATTACCATTACCAATCAAACAGCATTAGATGTTGTACTTCAGGCAAGTTCTTCTGAGCTTGACGAAGTAGTTGTGGTTGGATATGGTTCATTAAAGAAAAGTGATCTTACAGGGTCTGTGTCTTCGGTTAAGTCGAAGGAATTAAATGCCTTTCCTGTGCTCGATGCGGGGCAAGCGCTTCAAGGACGTGCAGCAGGGGTTGTTGTTCAGTCAAACAACGGAGGCGAGCCAGGAGCGCCAATTAGCATTCAAATTCGAGGAAATACTTCCATTAATGCAAGTAGTTCTCCGTTAATTGTAGTAGATGGATTCGTTGGTGCTGCAATGCCACAACCAAACGATATCCAATCTATTGAGATATTGAAAGATGCATCGGCAACAGCCATTTACGGATCGCGAGGTTCCAATGGTGTTGTTATGGTAACTACAAAGAAAGGTAGTGCCGGTAAACTGACTGTAGAAGTAAATTCAAATTACTCTTTTCAGAGCACTGCAAACGAACTTGATCTTTTAAATGCTAGTGAATTTGCATCGTATCAGCAGTTAATCAATCCAAGCTACACTAAAGGTGCTGCGGATACAGATTGGCAAGACCTACTGTATCAATCAGGAAATACACAAAACCATCAGTTTTCGTTTTCCGGAGGGAGTGATGATGTAAACTTTTATACATCTGCCAACTACTTTAATCAAGAGGGAGTTGTGTTAAATTCTGGTTTTGAACGTGTTTCATTCTTGTCAAATCTTGATGCGCAAGTTTCAGATAAAATCAAATTAGGGGTAAATCTTTTTGGAAGTAGAGGGTCAAAAGACGGTGTGCCAACACAATCTACTGGGCGTACTGCCAATGGTGGTGGAGACGATGTTATTTCGTTAATGTTCCGATTTTCACCCGATCTAGGTGTTCTAGACGCAAATGGGCAAAACACAGTAAACAATGTTGGTGATGATGTGGATAACCCATATGCAATTGCTACAGAAGCTGTAAACGAAACGAAAACCGATAAGTTTAGAGCAAATTTGTATGCGAATTATGATATTCTTGAAAACCTGACATTTAAAACAACTTTTGGTGTGAGTACAAACAATCAAACCTATGGATTGTTCAGACCTTCATCTTTAATTACTACAGCCGGAGGTAATACTGGTGGCAGAGCAATCATTGAAAATGCTAAAAGGACAACGGTTTTAAGCGAGAGTTATCTAACCTATAATCATGAGTTAGACAACGCAAACCTAACCGTTTTAGCGGGGCATTCGTATCAGAAAAACACCACACAACGTTTTTCAGCTGGAGCACAAGGTTTTACTTCCGATTCTTTCTCGTATCACAACTTAAGTGGAGGTGCTGTTCAGTTAATTCCGACGTCTTCGCTTACCGAATCAGAAATTGAATCACTATTTGGACGTGTGAATTTTGATTATGATGACAAATACCTGTTAACAGCAACGGTAAGACGTGATGGCGCATCTAACTTTGCTATTAATGAGAAGTATGCAATCTTTCCTTCAGGAGCATTTGGTTGGAAACTCTCTAACGAAGATTTCTTGAACGATAATGAAACCATTTCGAATCTGAAGCTTCGTGCAAGTTATGGTGTAACGGGGAATCAAGCAATCTCGCCTTACCAATCACTAGCTCGATTTGATAATATTTATGCGGTATTGAATGGACAAACTGTGAGTGCGGTTACACCAGATCAAGCTGCAAATCCTAACCTTAAATGGGAATCATCTTACCAAACAAACGTTGGTGTAGATTTAGGATTATACGATGGTAAGATTTCGGTATCTCTTGATTACTACAACATCAATACCAAAGACTTGATTATTGGGGACTCAAGCCAACCGGAATATTTTGGATTTCTAACGCCAGCAAGTTTGAAAAATGTTGGAGAGGTAAGCAATAGTGGATTTGAGCTTAATATCAGCACACTTAACATCAGTAACGATAAACTCACTTGGACAACAGACTTTAATTTGTCTGCAAACAAGAACGAGTTTGTTACGCTATTGGATGGAGAAGATATTTTATTAGACGCATCTCCTGGCTATTTTAATATTGACAACACACATGTTTTACGGGAAGGAGAATCAGTAGGTTCCTTTTGGGGATATGACTATGTAGGGGTTTATCAAGGAGGTAGTCTTCCTGCGGGTACAGCACTTCTTCCAGGGGCTGCTGCTGGAGATCAATTGTTTACTGATGTTGATGGCAACGGTGAAATTTCACCTGCTGACAAGATGATTATTGGTGATCCGAATCCTGATTTTACGTTTGGTATCACAAATAACTTCACCTATAAAAACTTTGACTTAAATATCTTTTTACAAGGTTCTCAGGGTGGACAAGTGATGAATTTAACCAATGTTCAGTTGTATAATGGGGACTCAAATACGGTTAGGGATAATTTGAATGCTTGGACGCCATCAAATACCAACACCGATATTCCACGAGTGAAGCTTAGAGGTAAGGAGATTTCTTCACGATTTGTTGAAGATGGTAGCTATGTGCGCTTAAAGAATATCGCTATCGGATATAACTTCACCTCAGATATTACCGAAAAATTAGGTGTAGATAGCTTGCGGGTATCACTTAGCGCTCAAAACCTGTTGACGTTTACAAACTACTCGGGTCTTGACCCAGAAGTTAATTACTTTGGTTCTGGAGGTGGCTCTAGTGCATCAGGTAACACAACCAATGGTTTCGACTTTGGGAATTACCCCACAATTCAGTCTGTAAACTTTGCTGTTAATGTTAGATTTTAATTTAGAAAAAGAATAAAAAATGAAAGCATATAAATATTTATTCATATTGGTAGGATTATCAATATTTGGATGTTCAGATTTAGAGGAAGAACCGGTTGGGCTACTTGCCCCTGAGGGCTTTTTTAAGTCTCCTAAAGACATACAAACTGCAGTAAATGCGGCTTATGGACACATGACGCATGAGGATTTTTGGGGAAGAAAAATGTCACTAACCCTAATGCTAAGAGGCGATATGGTTGGTATTGGAGATCCAACTACTTCTACGCGAAGAATTGAGCACGATGACTTTAATGTGCCCACCGACAACGGGATGATTTCCGGCTATTGGAATAGGGTATATCAAATTATTGCAGCTGCCAATCAGGCCATTGCAGGTGCTGAGCAAGTAAGTGCTGCTGATGAGATAAAGAATCCTATTGTTGCTCAAGCATATTTTGTAAGAGCCTTTGCCTATTTCCATTTGGTAAGACAATTTGGCGATATCCCTTACATTGATGCGCCTATCAGCGATGCCGCTGCTGCTGCTTCAATAACTAAAACTGCCACTGCAAAGGTGTACGAAAATATCATTTCTGATTTGAAATATGCAAAAACATGGTTGCCTAACACACAAGCGTCAAGAACCATTCCAGCAAAATCTGCTGCGCACTCCTATTTGGCTTTAGTGTATTTGACGATGGGAGACTATCAAAAAGCCTATGATGAGGCTAAAGGTGTAATTGATAACGAAAGTGTATACCAACTCGGTTTGGAGGCTGACTATCAAGATCTTTTTGATGCAACTAAGATTGATGGATCAAATGAGCCCATTTTTGCATTAGACTTTAATGGCTTTAGAAGTGGTGACGCAGGACAAGACTATCAGGCAGCACTTACTGGAATTCGTGGAGACGAACAGTATGGTATTGGCGGCGGATGGTCAGTTGCTGTTCCTTCTCTTGAAGTATTCAATACTTGGGATGATCAAGATTATAGAAAGTCCGTAAGCCTTGATGTTACAGGTGTGTTTAAAGGAAATGTTGAGCCGTACACAGTGTTTAAGAATTTCCACAGCAGAGCTGTTAACCGACCACACATTGCAAAATACACCAGACATCCAGGTGTAACAGCTAATGGTAATGGTAGAGCTTCTCAACACAACCATGCTATGATGCGTTATGCAGAGGTACTTTTGATTGCTGCCGAGGCATTAAATGAGGTTAGTCCTGGAAGTGCTGAAGCGCATGGTTACGTAAATCGTGTTAGAAGTAGAGCTCGAAACGGCGGTACTTTCCCAGCAGATGTTTCCGGCTTGTCTCAAAACGATTTTCGAACCTTAGTTTTAGAAGACCGTAAGTGGGAGTTGGCATTTGAATTTAAAAGATGGTACGACATCGTTAGAAGAAAAATGGGTGCAGAGGTATTTAGCGCTTCTGGTTTAGAAGGGGCAAAACCAAATTTTGATCCAAATCAAGATTATTTACTTCCATTACCTGCAGATGAACTTGCACGTAATCCAAATTTATTACCCAATAATCCAGGGTATTAAGAGTTTTAATTTTTGTGATTAACTTCATAAAAGGCTGTCCAGTACGCTGGACAGCCTTTTTTTATTTAATACTATAATAAATTAAATTTTTATCTGCGTGTTAGATGTTCCGCTTTACTCAGTTGATAACCCGTAAGTATAGCTTTTTGACAATTTTTTATTTAAAAAAATAGGATTATAAAAAAATATAGATATATTTGGAAAACCAAAGTGGTTAACCAAAATGGTAAACCAATAAATTTGGTACGACAAAAAAAGGATAGACGCACATCTATCCTTTTAAATAAACTTCTAAGAGGGAAGTAAGTATGCTTCTTAAGGTGTAGTATTTCAGGGTTGTTTAATCATTAATCCCGAAATCAATCTCTTACGTGGCATATCATAACTGTAAAAATGACACGTATGAAAAAAAGCAATTTTCTAATTCTTTTGGCATTGTTAGCCACATCGTTTTTGAGCGCACAAAATGTGCTGAGCGGAACGGTGAGTGGTACAGACGGCCAACCCATTCCCGGTGCAAATGTGGTGGTGCAAAACACCAATTCGGGAACAACTACTGACTTTGACGGTAAATTTTCAATTTCAGTTTCTACGGGAGATGTAGTAACCATTTCCTATATCGGTTTTGCTTCGCAAGACATTACCATTTCTAATCAAACGACACTTAATGTAGTGCTTCAGGCAAGTTCTTCTGAACTTGACGAGGTTGTTGTTGTTGGATACGGTACGCAATTAAAGTCAAACTTAACGGGTGCTATTTCTAAGGTAACCAATGAGGACTTAGACCAAATCGCCGTGGCGCGTATAGATGATGCACTTGTGGGTCAAGTATCTGGGGTAAATATCCAAGCTACGGAGGGCGAGGCAGGTTCTGCGCCAACAATACGTATTCGTGGTGTGGGGTCTATTAATGGTAGCTTAGATCCATTGATTGTTGTTGACGGAATGGTTGTTGATAATGATTATTTGGGTTCATTAGATATGAATGACATTGCCTCATTTGAAATCCTAAAAGATGCAGCTTCTACAGCAATATACGGATCCCGTGGTTCTAAAGGAGTTATTATGGTAACAACCAAGGACGGTAAGGAAGGTAAAACAAAGTTTCGTTATAATGCCTATACCGGCTTTAAGGAGGCGCACCAAAGTGATGCGTATTACTTTACCACTGCTGAACATGCCGAAATGGAGCGTGCCGCTACAGGTGCTATTCAAGACAAAACACAGTATAAATTACTTTTGGCGCAAGCTGGAGGTGATACCAACTGGCAAGATATTATTTTTGATGGCGGTACAATTAACAGTCACTCATTAAGTGTAACTGGGGGTAGTGAAAGAACAAAGTTTAGCTCTGCATTAAACTACTTACATGATGAAGGCGTTTTGCTAACTGATGACTATAAAAGATATAGTGTGAAGTTAAAAGTAGACAGTAAAATAAATGATAAACTTTCTTTTGGATTAAGTCTTACACCTTCCTTTACAGAACGTCAACGTTTTGATGGTTCTGCGCATGATATTTTGCGTCAACCCTCATGGTTGCCCTTATATTTAGATGAGAACACCATCAAATTTGTAAACCGTACGCGTGACGGTGGAAAATATGCTTATGCTCAGATAGGTGATTATGCTATCCAGCGAATGTTTGATGATTTTGACTTGGCGAATGGCGTGCCCATGCCCAATGGCGCTAGCGGTTTGGATATTTCCAACACCTCTAACACCAACCCAGCTGCTAAAGTATTGGAAAGTGACAGAGGGGATAAAAAGTTTAAAGCGTTTGGTAATGCTTATTTTAAAGTAAAATTTAGTGATAACCTCACACTTAGAACAAGTTTTGGTGGGGACTTTCAAAATACCGCCTACCACCGTTGGAGAGGAGTTAAGCACAATCGAAATGGCGCTGCTGCGGCTTATTTAGAATTACAAGACACCAATCGGATTCATATGGTTACGGAAACTTATCTTACGTACAATAACACTTTTGGTGATCATGACATCAATGCCGTACTTGGTACAGGGGCAGAATCTTGGCAAACAGAGTATAATCAGTCTCGAGGAGCTGGATACACATCCGATTTGTTGCAAACCATTGCTGCTGCTGATCCACTTACGGTAACAGCAACTTCAATGGCATATGAGTCTCGATTGCTTTCTTTTTTTGCTAGGGTAAACTATTCCTTTGCAAATAAATACTTAGCCTCTGTAAGTATGCGACGTGATGGGTATTCTGTATTTGGATCGAATAATAAATACGGGGACTTTCCTGCTGCGTCTTTAGGCTGGAAAATTCATCAGGAAGATTTTTTACGCGATAGCGAGGTGGTGAGTAATTTAAAACTTCGAGTGAGTTATGGTGTTACGGGTAATCCTGGGATAGATACGGGTGACAATCAGGTTGATAATTATCCATACCTAGCACTGCTTGCAACAAGTAATGCGGTCCTTGATGGAGGATCTGTTACAGGCTTTAATGCTTTAAACATTGCCAATCCAGACTTGAAGTGGGAGCGTTCTATAGAAATCAATCCTGGTATCGATTTTGGCTTATTTAACAATGTCATTACGGGATCTGTAGATTATTATGAGAGAGAGAGTGATCAGTTATTGCTTTTTAATCCAATTTCATCAACCACTGGATTCAATAATGGTATTGTAAACCTTGGTAAAGTAGAAAACAAGGGTATTGAAGTTGAGCTACGCTCTAGAAATATTTCAACTGAAAATTTCCGTTGGTCTTCTACGTTTATTGCATCACACAACAAAAACACCTTATTGGATTTTGCAGACGCAGATGGTCAAATTCAGAGTGTAGACGCAAAACGTGCCGCAGAATGGATTAACCAAGTTGGGCAGCCCATTTCGTCTTTCTATGGTTGGGTAGTAGATAAAGAGATTCCGAAAGAATATCTTAATAACGCATGGCATCCTGTTGGTGCCCAGGCACAAGATGTCTATGTGCGTGACTTGAATGGAGATGGACTTATTGATGATGATGACAAAACCATTTTAGGAAGTCCATACCCAGACTTAGTTTGGAGTTTTGGAAATGATTTTAAAATAGGAAATGTAGATCTAAGTTTCTTATTCCAGGGTAGTCATGGTGCTGAGGTTCGTAACATGGGTGATCAGTATATATTTAATCACTTTAATAGCGGACAAGATTATAACACTTCCACAACACCTGACCAACAGTTTATAAAGCAAAAAATCTTTACAAATTCAATTGTTCAAGATGCATCTTACATTGCGCTGCGTAATGTTAATATTGGATATACTTTTGGTGACGACGTTATTTCAAAAGCAGGTTTGTCCAAAGCTAGAATTTACCTAGCCGGTCAAAACTTAATGTATCTAAAAGCTGATGGATATACAGGATTTAACCCGGAGTCTATCAACGACACTAGTTCAACAACCTATGGGTATCAGCGTGCGGGTTCGCCTGTATTTAGTACGGTCACATTAGGTGTAAATCTTGAATTTTAATCAATTTAAAACAGTATTATGAAATATATTAATTGCACACTATTTTTTGCACTTATTGCTTCAATAATCTCTTGTCAGGACGATTTTCTTGAGCCAATACCGTCATCGGTTATTTCCAGTGCAAACTATTATACGACACCCGAACAGGTGGAGACGGCTATTTTTAACATCTATGATGGTATTCAGGGTGTAAATTCAACAAGTCCAAATGATAATCATGCGCTACAGTATGAGTTTTATTTGACAGAAATGCGAAGTGATAATACACGCACTAAAGCAAGCGAAGGTGAGGCAGCACAGTTTGAGAACTACACTGTTGAAGCAACAAACGGTATTGTAGCCGATTATTACCAGAGCTTTTACAATGTAATTTTCCGAGCCAATGTAGTGCTGGAAAATCTTGAGGCTGCTGGTAGTATGGCTGCCAAGTTTGAGGCCGAAGCCAAGTTTTTACGGGCATATGCATACTATAATTTGGTAAACCTTTTTGGCGATATTCCGCTTGTTACAAGCACTATTTCACCAGAAGACAAAGAAATTGCATTTACTAGAAAATCTACAAGTGAAATTCATCAATTTATCGTTGACGATTTAAACACTGCAATAAACGGACTCGATAATAGTAGCCGTTTTAGGGCATCTAAAGGAGCTGCGCAAGTACTTCTAGCCAAAGTTCAGCTTATGCTAGGAAATTATCTAGAGGCGCAGCAACTATGTGAGGCTGTTGTGGGTTCGGGGAATTATGCTTTACAGGCTAATTTTAAGGACATCTTTTTTAACGAAGGCAACAATGAAATCATATTTGCTATTGGCTATATGCCAGATTCATCAGAAAGTCAAAACTTCTCTGCTGAATGGCTTAACGCTGTGGGTAGAACTACAGGGGTAAACTATGTTACCAATGATGCCAAAGCTGCTTTGGATGCCATGGGAGGTGATCGCACCATGTACTCATATAGAGTTGATAGCGGTCAAATTTCTCAACACCAAGTAGTGAAGTATCTTCCTGTTGAAGATACCAATTTGGGGATTGCTGCAACGGCTAATGACCCAAGAAAGGCAGGAAACGATTGGATAGTAATGCGTTATGCAGATGTGCTGCTACTTCACGTAGAATCTATTCTTGCTGGAGGCGCATCTACATCAAATGCTGCTGCACTATCTTCGTTTAACGCCATTCGTAGCCGCGCTGGCCTGGCTGATGATGCCGATGGAACGATAACAAAACAAGAGCTCATGGACGAGCGTCGTGTAGAACTTGCGTTTGAAAACCATCGCTTGTTTGACCTTATTCGAATGGGTGAGGCAGAGAATGTCCTTAGTGCATTTGCTACTTCTGTAGGAGAGAGTTTTACAACATCAGATATATTACTCCCCATTCCACAGCGTGAGATTAACTTAAGTGGTGGGACGATGAAACAAAATCCTGGTTACTAATTGTAGCACATTAAATACATAAAAAATGAAAAAAATGATAGATTTTAATTTTAAAGGTGCAAATAGACTTCACTGGATGATTGCCTTGTGTATCTCATTGGGACTACTAACTTCATGTGAAGAGGAAGTATATCCCGAAGCAGGGTCGGTAGCTGATAAAACACCGCCCTCTGCTGCCTTTAGTGCGTCACAAATGGAAGGGCCAAATGACACCTGGAAGACAGTTAAGTTTTCGAATCAATCTCTAAGCGCAACAGATTATAGTTGGGATTTTGGAGATGGTAATAGCTCAACAGATTTTGAGCCGATGAATACCTATTCAGGTGAAGGCTCGTTTACGATTTCGTTAACTGCTTCAGATAAAAATGGAGCAAGTAATACCTATGCAGAAACGTTTACGTTAGTTGAACCACCAGCACCCCAAGTTGAGGATCCTGTTTTGGTAAATTCTGATTTTGTAAAACAAGCGAAGTCCTCAGGGTCTGATTGTACATGTTCTGCTTGGATTAATAAAAGTTTAGGAGATCAAGGGGAGTCTAGTTCAGGTAACGGTTCGGATGTGTTAAAATTCGACAATAATGAACCTGATCATATTTACCAAGAGTTTAAAGTAACACCTAATGCGGATTATAAAATAGAAGTGGTAGTTCAGTTTAAGCCATCAGCGGGTGGATCATATCCTGCGAGTCTTGAGTTTAGAATGTTAGCTGGTACAGGTTATGCATCTGGATATTCACCAACCTATTACACAGATCCTGCTGCATTTCCACAAGACGGTTTTGGCTATACGAGTATAGCGCAAGTTGAAGAAACAGCAAACAACCTTATGGTAGAAGTACTCAATAATCCAAGTGATGACAGTTATTTGTCGTATACCTTCACATTTAATGCTGGAGCTAACGACAGTGCTGCCTTGTTTGTTCGTGGTATCGGGGGTGACTCGAGTGTTGGAAATTTTGGATACACGAGTGGTGATGAAGAAATCAGGCTAGATAACGTTGTGATTACTGCAGTTAACTAAGCAATCTTGGCAGTAATAATCATATGCAAATAATGCGAAGGACTACTCCGTTATTAGTTTTTGTAATTTTTATTACTGCCTTTTCTGTTGTTGCGCAAGAAAAACCTGACAAGAAGGATATTGTCAAAGTAGAAAAGAAAAAGCAGCGTAAAAAGCGAAAAGTTTTACTGCCAAAAATAGACCTTACAAATTGGTCGGTTACAGTTCCTGCTTCCAGAGAAGATGGCCATCCTTTTGTGGTAGCTCCACCTGAAATTTTGGATTATGCCTCTATCGCTCAACTTAGACCCTATATGTACACGGATTCAATTAGAGGGGCTATTGTTTTTTATGCCAAGCCCACCGAAGCTACAACCCCGAATTCCAAGTATTCTAGGTCAGAACTTCGTGAACAAATGGTGCCGGGCAACAACAATGTGAATTGGACTTTTGAGCAAGGTGCTTTGATGAAAGGAAAACTTTCCGTAGATAAAGTTTCTAAAGGCGCTAATGGTGATTTTCACCGTGTAATTATTATGCAAATTCACGGCAGATTGACCGATGAGCAACGTGACTTGATTGGCCAAAAAGACAATAATGCACCCCCTGTATTAAAAATTTATTGGGAAAATGGCAAAATAAGAGTGAAAACAAAATACCTAAAAAACATCAACACGCCATATAAAGCAATGCTTGATAAAGATGCTTGGGGCGATGATGAAGGATTCAATTTTGAGCAAGAAGTTGGTTTCCGCAAGTTTGCCCTTGAAGTCCGGGTAAGCAAAGGTAAAATGGTTGTTATCCTGAACAATAATGAGTTTAAAGTATACAAGGGAATTCATTTGGAAAAATGGGGCGTTTTTGAAAATTACTTTAAAGCGGGTAACTATTTCCAAACACGAGATGAGGGTGCTTTCGCACAAGTCAGCTACTTTGATTTAACCGTTTCACACTAATTGAGGTTTTTAATTTAATGCAAGTGTCATTTTTAGTTCATGTATTCGCTTCAGGATTGCTTCTGTTGTCTTTTAGTTGCAATAAAGACCAAGATGAAATCGAAACCTCACCGCCATTTGTAGAGAATCCCGTTCCAACCTACAAACTTCCGGATATCGATTTAACGCATTGGAAGGTTACCTTACCCATAGAAAACCCATCTTCTGTTAGGCCTCCAGAAATTTTAAATTATGCCACCAATACAGTGTTGAAGGCGTATATGTACAATGATTCTACTGAAGGTGCCTTAGTGTTTTATACCAAGCCAGGGGCATCAACGGCGAACTCTAGCTATTCTAGAACAGAACTTCGTGAGCAAATGGTCTCAGGCTCAGACCACACGAATTGGACATTTAAGCAGGGTGGAAAAATTAAGGGACGTTTACGAATGGATGAAATTTCGTCTGACAGTTCAGGAAAACCTCACCGAACAATTGTCATGCAAATACACGGACGACTTACCGATGAACAACGCGATTTGATCGGTCAAAAAGATAACAATGCACCACCCATAATGAAAATATATTGGACAAATGGCTATATCCGTCTAAAGTCTTAAAAAATCCAAGTGCAGGCTCTCCTGATATTTTGCATACTGATGCTTGGGGTGACGATACTGGATATACATTTCCTGTTGAGGTTGGGTATGAACCTTTCACTCTTGAAATTACAGCTAAAGAAAGTTACATGGAGGTGGTGCTTAATGAAACACACAAGTACTCATATGCTGGAGTTGACATGAAAAAATGGGGAATATTTGAAAATTATTTTAAAGCGGGTAATTATTTGGCGACAACAGATAAAAATGCTTTTGCAAGAGTAAAATATTTCAACTTGGAAGTATTGCATTAATTGCTTTTAAGTTTGCGGAATAATTGTTAGTTTTACAGAGTAAAAATCTGGTTAACCAATTTGGTCATGAAAACAGATATTAAAGAATTAAACGGCTTAGCTTCTAAAGAGAAGCTCATTATTTCAGATATTAAAGCCTTGATTAACCACAAGAATCTTGAGCCTGGTGATAAATTACCTGCGGAACGGTTATTGGCTGAACGTATTGGGGTAACGCGTGGCAGTATTCGAAATGCCATTCAAAAAATGGAACATTACGGATTGGTAAAATCTATACCACAAAGTGGTACTTTCATTGCTGACCTAGGCCGTACCGCTTTAAATGGTATGATAGACCAAATTATCTCCCTTCCAACACCTGATTTTAAGTCTTTGGTGGAAACTCGGATTTTTTTGGAGCTTAAGATTGTTAAGTTTGCAGCTGCACGACATACGCAACAGGACTTGTCTGATATTGAAGAAGCACTCGAAAATTACAGGCAGAAAACCCTAGTAGGTGAAGATTCAGTTGCTGAAGATTTGTTATTTCACCTTGCTATTGCCAAGGCAAGTCATAACACTTCGCTTAACAAACTGATGTTGTCTATTACCCCCCAAATTATTATCGATTTCGGAAAATATCACGTGTGTAAAAACAATACTGCCGTAAGTGCAATTGAAGAACACCAAGCTATTGTAGATGCCATTCGGGCAAAGGACCCTGCCAGGGCTGAAGAAAAAATGAAAGAACATTTTAGTGTTTTGTATCAGTATTGTTACGAAACCTAAAAACATATACAACTAAGAGGGAGTAAAATTGCACTGCACCATTGGGTAACGCACATTGCCAGGTGTTCCGCTTTTTTTCTCGAAAAACATACTGATATGAAACTAAAAGGACTACGCTGGTGGGTTATTGGACTCGTGTGTCTAGCCACCATTATAAACTACATAGATAGGTCCGCACTTGGCATTATGTGGCCCGCAATGAGTGAAGATCTTGGGCTTACTAAAGAGGATTATGCATGGATAATTAACATTTTCACCATCACATATGCTGCTGGTAAATTCATCTCAGGAAAACTATATGATAAGGTAGGTACCAAAATAGGTTTCGTGTTGTCTATTTTCTTTTGGTCATTGGCTTCTGTACTTCACTTTTTTGCAAAAGGGGCTGCATCTTTAGGCATCTTTAGAGGATTACTCGGAGTTGCAGAAGCAGGAAATTGGCCCGGAGCGGTAAAAAATAATGCAGAATGGTTTCCTATCAAGGAACGTGGTTTAGCACAAGGAATTTTCAACTCAGGTGCTGCTATTGGCTCTATTGTTGCTGCACCTATTATTTCTTCATTGTTTGAAACCTATGACTGGAAATGGACCTTTGTTATCATTGGTGTTTTGGGTTTTCTATGGATAATTCCGTGGGTTATTTTTAACAAGAAAATACCCAAAGACCACCCCTGGATTACAGAAGAAGAAAAAGCATATATTCTTTCTGATACAGCTAAATCCAATGAGAACACCGCAGATAGAAAGAGTCTTAGTGTTGCAAAAATACTTTCCTACAAGCAGGCGTGGGGGGCTATTTCTGCGCGTTTTTTTATAGAGCCGATTTGGTGGTTGTTTGTGTTTTGGATGCCTATATACTTAGCAGATCAATATGGGTTTAATGTCAAGGAAATCGGATTGTACGCATGGTTTCCTTATGTTGGTGCAATGATTGGTAGTTTGTCTGGCGGATGGTATGTCAAAAATTTAATGAAAACGAAAAGCCTCGACAAATCACGTAAAAAAGTAATTTTAATAGGGGCAGCCGTTATTTTGTTAGGCATTATTGGGGCAATTCTATTTGCCGATACCCCTGAAAAATTTGTGTCGTTTGTGTTCATAGTTCTTTTTGGATTTCAATTTTCAATAAGCAATATCCAAACAATACCTAGCGATTTATTAAACAAAGAGTCTGTTGGAACCTTAGCAGGTCTTGGCGGTAGTATTGGAGCCGTTTCAGTAATTATCATGAACTGGTTAATACCAATTATTACTGTGGATTCGTACACGCCAGCATTTTTGATTTTGGCGGTACTTGCCCCACTCACTGTCCTGTCAATTTTCATTTTGATAAAGGAAATTAAGCCACTTCAAACGAATAATCGATAAACAATCTTAAAACTAAACAATTCAATATGGGTAAATTAAACGGAAAAATCGCTGTTATTACAGGTGCAACGGGAGGTATTGGCTTTCAGGTTGCAAAAAGGCTTGGCGAAGAGGGATGTACTGTAATCTTAAATGGAATCGAAGATAAGGCTGGAGAGGCTCGTGTAGCAGAATTACTTGCGGCAGGAATCACTGCTGAGTACTACGGTTTTGATGTTACTGACGAAAATGCAGTGAATGACAACATCACCAAAATAGGAGCGCAACACGGAAAAATTGATATTTTGGTAAACAATGCCGGTGGTCTTGGCGGTAGGTCAAGGTTTGAAGGAATGACCACCGAATTCTATCGCAGTGTTATGGCACTAAATCTAGACTCTACATTCTTTGTGTCACGTGCTGCAATACCCTATTTAAAAAAAGGAAATAACGCAACTATTATTAATTATACTTCTAATGCTGGATGGAATGCTGGAGGTCCGGGCGCCGGAATTTACGGTACTTCAAAAGCTGCCGTACACGCCATTACGCGTGCACTTGCCAAAGATTTGGCAGAATATGGTATCCGCGTAAATGCGGTTTCTCCGGGAACTATCGATACGCCTTTTCATGCGCAAATAAAGTCAACAAAACCCGAGGTGTTTGCCTCTTGGAAAAACAATATTTTACTAGGGCGATTGGGTCAGCCTGAAGAAGTTGCAGCAGTTGTATCTTTTTTAGCAAGCGATGACGCTTCTTTTTTAACTGCCGAAACCATTCAGATAGGTGGAGGTCAAGCGTTAGGAATTTAACAAAACACATCATTTTTTACGCAATAAATGTTTTACTCTATTGAGATACTCCCTAGATAAAACATTAAATTTGCGCAACATAACGTAAACAAAAATTTAAACACACAATGAAAAAAGTAGTCACTTTTGGCGAAATCATGTTGCGCTTAGCGCCTCCGGGCTTTTTGCGCTTTTCACAAACAAATTCTTTTGATGTCATTTACGGCGGCGGCGAGTCCAACGTAGCGGTATCTCTTGCCAACTATGGCGTTCCGGTGCGCTTTGTTTCGCGTGTACCAAACAACGATATTGGCGAATGTGCGCTTATGGAGATGCGCAAGCGTGGCGTAGAGACCGATTTTATGCTTCGTGGTGGCGACCGTCTAGGGATATATTTCCTAGAGACTGGTGCTGTGAGTCGTGGTAGTAAAGTGGTTTATGACAGAGCCCACTCGGCCATGTCTGAAATACAGCCCGGAATGGTGGATTGGGACAAAGCCTTTGAAGGGGTGGAGTGGTTCCACTGGACAGGGATTACGCCTGCTATTTCACAGTCTGCAGCAGATGCATGTTTGGAAGCAGTGAAGATCGCTAGTGAGAAAGGAATCACCATTTCTACGGATTTAAATTACAGAGCTAAATTGTGGAAGTATTGCGATGATGCACACCGTGAGAAAATCATGACCGAGCTTACATCGTATTGTGATATTGTACTTGGAAACGAAGAAGATGCAGAAATGCACTTTGGCATCAAGCCTGAAGGACTAACGGTACAAACCCAAGGTCATGATGTAAAAGCAGAAGCCTTTTTGTCAGTCTGTAAGCAAATGATGGAGAAATTTCCAAAAGCTAAAAAAGTTATTACCACTCTTAGAGGTTCAATTTCGGCTTCGCACAACACATGGGCTGGCGTATTGTATGACGGCAAAAAAATGTATGAAACGGTACAATATCAAATTACAGATATTGTAGATCGTGTAGGTGGTGGCGACTCGTTTATGGGTGGTCTGATTTATGGATTGTTAAAATATCCAGACAACGACCAACATGCGCTAGACTTTGCGGTAGCAGCTTCATGCCTTAAGCATACCATAAAAGGGGATGCGAACTTGGTAACGGTTTCAGAAGTAGAAAAACTCATGGGTGGCGACGCGTCAGGTCGTGTAGCTCGATAATATAAAAGAGATGGCACAGTTTACAAGAATCGAAGTAGCGCAGGTGATGAAAGAAAGTGGTATGGTACCACTTTTCTTTCACAGCGATGTAGAGGTAGCAAAAAAGGTACTCAAAGCCTGTTATGACGGCGGTGCACGCCTAATGGAATTTACCAGTCGTGGTGATTTTGCCCTCGAAGTGTTTACAGCACTTACTAAGTATGCGGTAAAAGAACTACCGGGGATGATTATGGGCGTGGGTTCGGTAACAGACGCAGCCGCTGCATCGGCTTATATGCTTAATGGAGCGAACTTTGTGGTAACCCCCGTACTTAGAGAGGACATTGCTATGGTGTGTAACCGTAGAAAAGTATTGTGGTCTCCTGGTTGTGGTTCACTCACCGAGATTGCAAAAGCGGAAGAGTTAGGTTGTGAAATCGTAAAATTATTTCCTGGCAGCACCTATGGACCTGGTTTTGTAAAGGGTGTTTTGGCTCCTCAACCATGGACAAGTATCATGCCTACTGGCGGGGTTAGCCCAACAGAGGAAAACCTCAAAGGTTGGTTTGATGCAGGGGTTACTTGCGTTGGAATGGGCTCTCAACTTATGGCTAAGCATGCCGACGGTTCATTTGACTATGGAAAAATTGAATCCCAAACAAGAGAAGCATTAGCCATTATTGCTTCTTGCAGAGGGTAGTTTTAATTTTTTAACGCACTTTTTTTTGAGTGCAATCCTATCGAAATGACTCCAAAAAAGACACTTGGCGAATTCATTATTGAAAATCAAAGTCAATTTGAATATTCAACAGGTGAACTATCGCGTCTGCTAAATGCAATTCGATTAGCTGCTAAGGCAGTAAATCACGAAGTAAATAAAGCGGGTTTAGTTGATATTATTGGTGCAACAGATCAAGTAAATCACTCAAACGAGGAGCAGCAAAAGCTAGATGTTTTTGCCAATACGGTTTTTAAAAGGGCCTTAATCAATCGAGATATCGTTTGTGGTTTTGCTTCTGAGGAGGAAGACGATTTTGTTACCATCTCAAGCAAAAATGGGAATGCACAAAACAATTATGTTGTCCTTGTGGATCCACTTGATGGGTCTTCAAATATTGACACCAATGTTTCTGTAGGCACCATCTTTTCGATTTATAGAAAAATTACAGCAAAAGATACTCCGGCAGCTACTGCAGACTTTCTCCAAAAAGGAAATAAACAAGTAGCTTCCGGATATATTCTTTACGGAACTTCAACCATGTTGGTATACACCACAGGACATGGAGTAAATGGGTTTACTTTGAATCCTGCTTTGGGAACGTTTTATTTGTCCCATCCAAATATGAAATTCCCTGCGACTGGAAATATTTATTCTATCAACGAGGGAAATTATGTGCATTTCCCCGAAGGTGTAAAACAGTATCTCAAGTATTGTCAAGAAGACAATGGCGATAGACCCTACACCTCACGCTACATAGGCTCATTGGTATCTGATTTTCATCGAAATCTTATCAAAGGAGGCGTGTATTTGTATCCTTCCACATTGCATTATCCAAAAGGAAAATTACGATTATTATATGAGTGTAATCCCATGGCGTTTTTGGCAGAACAAGCCGGTGGTGCTGCCTCTAATGGGGCACAAAGAATTTTAGATATTGCACCTAATGAACTGCACGAACGCACCCCTTTTTATTGTGGCAACAAAGAAATGGTAGTGGATATTAATCGTTTTTTAGCTAAGGCTTAATCCGATAAATCCCTTCAAATTCCACAGCAATGTGAATATAGCCGTAGGGTCCAATAATCACATCGCGAACACGCCCAATACCATCGGCAATTTTTTCTCTGGCTACTACTTTATTATTGCGAATGGTGAGACGCTCCAAATATGTTTTTTTAAGTGACCCAACCAACAAATCGCCCTCCCAATCGGGATATTTGTTTCCAGTTACAAAAGCCATACCTGAGGCAGCAATAGAGGGTACCCAATAATAAAACGGTTGTTCCATCCCTGGTAGTGCGGTATTTTCTGTAATTGTAGTGCCAGAGTAATTTTTACCGTAGGTGATTTTAGGCCAACCGTAGTTTTTTCCAGCTTCGATAATGTTTATTTCATCACCGCCTCTTGGTCCGTGCTCGTGTTCCCAAAGGGCTCCGGTTTTGGGGTGAAGGGTTAGCCCTTGTGGATTGCGATGCCCATAGGAGTAAATCGCTTCTTTTGCGCCGTCAATCCCAACAAAAGGATTGTCTTTGGGAATGCTACCATCATCGTTTAGGCGGTAAATTTTACCATTATCTCTCGTAATGTCTTGCGGATTTTCATCTCGGTTTCCCCTGTCGCCAACAGAAAAGTACAAATAGCCCTCTTTATCAAATACAATACGTGATCCAAAATGTTGCCCTTTTTTGGTATCGGGTTCGGCTTTGTATAGTAGTTTTACGTCTTTGAGCGCATTCCCCAAAAGTGTAGCCGAATAGATTCCGGTATTTCCACCAGAGGCATCGTTGTTCGGAGTAGCCATGGCAAAATAGATACGGTTGTTTTGTTCAAAATTGGGGTGCAACGCCAATCCCATCAATCCGCCTTGCCCGCGTACATAGGTTTTGGGTAGCCCCGAAATTTCGTTCTTTTTGCCGTATTGAAAACGAATGAGCTTCCCTTCTTTTTCGGTGTATAACAAACTGCCATTGGGTAAAAAAACCATGCCCCATGGAATTTCCACATCGGGCACCACGAGTTCTTTGGTATACGAAACGGCAGTGGGCGTTTTAATAGGCGGTGTATTCTCTACTTGTGCACAAGAAAGTTGAAACGTTAGCACGGCAACAAGTAAAATCGAGCTTCTATTTTTCATGGCAAATTTGCTTAAATTGACCACTAATATAGCCAAAATCACAGGGAAACTACAACACGAAAATAGGCTTGCCTTTCGGCGGCAGGCTCATAGTAGCGTCCACCAAAAGCATTGATGCGTATGTTGTCAAAATACCGAGCATTTGCCACATTAGTTACCCCAAAAGTGGCACGAACGCCTTTCCAATGGTGCTGAAAAGACACATCGCTTGTCCAAAATGAGGGTATAAGATTAGCGTTTGCGTTGTCTGCAAATCGTTCACCAACATAGCGAAGATTTAAGTTAAAAACTCCCTTTTTTAAGCGGTGTTGAATGCCGCTGCTAAATTGATTTTGCGGCACGTTTGGCAAATCTTTTTTGGTGTTGGTTGTATAGCTTCCACGACTCATAGCCATGGTTACAGCCGTTTGAGGTGTTAGGGCTAAGCGGTTTTCCAGTTCTATGCCTTTGCGTAGCGTTTGCCCCACATTGGCATAAAACGTTTGCCCGGGAAAGGCCGCTGTTTCATAGGGGACAATTTCATTGTAAGTGGTGGTGTGAAAAAGGGTTAGCCCTAAGTGCACTGTTTTTTTGTCAAAACGAAATCCAATCTCAACTGCTTCCGATTGCTGTGGTTTCAAGGCTGTATTAAGACCCGTTTCGCCAGTTGGATTTGCAGATAGTTCAGTTAGCGAGGGGGTTTCAAATCCGGTGCCCCAGCGCAGATAACCACTAAAAAATCTTGAAAACTCCCGATGAACGGCAACATTGGGCGAAAGCGCTGAAAGTATTCTTTTATCCGAAGTTGCTCCCACAAAGTCGTTTAGTGAAATTTGATGCACATCGGCACGAAGTCCCCCACGAACATGCCAAACGCCAATTTGCTTTTCAAGGATACCAAAGCTGCCAAGGCTGTAAAAATATTCGTTTTGGTGTAGCGTTTGCGCTCCTTTTGAACCTGCGTTGTTTTTAAAACGCTTTCGTGCATCTAGTTGCGCGGAACTCTCTAAGCCGTAGTGCCATTTCCAGTTGTTTTTACTGCCCTCCCGTTGCGCACCCAATCCAAAATAATGCCGTCCCAAATCGACTTGCCCACCATAAGTAAAAGGCAAACGCGCCTCTAATTGCCGATGCGTATAAAACGCATAGGAAGCCCAATTGCCAGTTTTCCACCGCGCCGAAAGGGAGTGTTGCATGACCTTTTCACCTGCACTATAATCTATGTTGGCTTGTCGCGCTTTTCTTCGGTTTTGCGTTACCTCAGCTAGCGTAAGTCCGCCTGCATCTTGCGCATTGGGGCTATTAAAAAAGGCGTAGTCTAGCGTAAGGCTTTTATTGTTTCCCAACGTCACAGCGTTGGATAACGACACCAAGGTATTTTCGTAGGCACTCCACATTCGGTAACCCCGTTGGGTTTTATGTTCTACTATAGCCCGAAAACGGTTCTTTGCACTTACATCACTGACTGTTGCCGCTACAGTTCTTGAAGCAAAATCGGCAAAAGTTAAACTTAAATTTTTTTGGGTAGTGATGGGTTTGCTTTTTAATGATACGACACCACCTGACGCATTACCATATAACCCTCCTGAAAGCCCTCGTAACACTTCTATGGTGCCTAATTGCGACAGCGGAATATGATCCAATTGGGTTTGTCCGTCTGGGGTAGTGATGGGGATGCCGTCTAACAGTATTTTAATGCCACGAATACCAAAAGCGGCACGCGCGCCAAACCCACGAATGGAAATACGGGTGTCTTGAGTAAAGTTTTGTTGGCTACTCACAAAAAGGCTTGGCACGGCGTGTAAGCGTTCTCCAATATCTTGTTGGAGTAAAAGTTGTAAACTGTCTAAAACTAGGGTAGAGCTTAGCGGCTGGATGGGGCTATTGATACGTTGTGCACGAAGTACCACTTCGTCTAATTGCTGTACTTGGCTTTGGGCAAGTGTACTACCAAAGCATAAAACCATCAAAATTTTTGTTGTCTGAGAAAACCTCATATACGTAAATCACTGCAAGTATAGCATATATTACGATAAGTTATGATGTTGTGTTT
>Ga0209654_1000475_pt1 | contig 38916 bp, 44 predicted proteins | sample SaaInl1SG_22_DNA_FD_184646 | JGI IMG/M metagenome (GOLD analysis project Ga0209654, IMG submission 184646) | Marine microbial communities from expanding oxygen minimum zones in the Saanich Inlet - ESP_161SG_22_DNA (SPAdes) (version 2) | ecosystem: Environmental > Aquatic > Marine > Intertidal... | reverse complement strand
TAGTTCCATTGCCACCTGGCTTTTGTACACTGTGCGTGGCGTCCAAAACAATAGGACAATCAAAATTATCCAACATATAGCTAAGGCCGGTGAAATCAACAACCAAAGTATTATATCCAAAACTAGTACCTCTCTCTGTAATCCAAACTTCCTTGGCACCTTCAGTTTTACTTAGTATACCTGCAACGTCCCATGGTGCAAGAAACTGTCCTTTTTTAATATTAACAATCTTATCTGTAGCACAGGCTGCTTGAATTAAATCTGTTTGTCTGCACAAGAACGCAGGAATCTGATAGACATCAACTGCATCTTTAAATTGTCGCTCAATGCGTCGAACTTGTACTGCGTCATGTACATCAGTTAATGTTTTTACACCTAGTGTTACCTTTAGTGCTAAGAAATCTGTGAGCGTTGCTTCCATGCCCATGCCGCGTATACCGTTAGCACTTGTACGATTTGCTTTATCGTAACTTGCTTTGAAGTAATAGTCAATGCCATACTTGTCGCACACACGTTTACACTCACGGGCAATCTCACTAGACTGTGCTAACGATTCGTGTTGACAAGGTCCTGCAATAATTCTCATTTGTTGTCCTTTACTATATAATACGTTGTGACTAACTGATCTAAAAGTTTTTCTAGTGTAGGATGTTCTTTTGCTAATCTACACAAGTCTTGCCAATCTGAGTAGTGTAGCATATCGCCTTGTGCTCTTGCTACACTTGCCGGGTCACCACCTATGATCCAACGGGGTACTTCGGGCCAGTCACGATAACGAGCGTAGACAACACCGTCGCTACGCTCGTATATTAATGCTTCTCCTGGAAGAAGCTCGCCCATTTACTCAGCTTTCTTAGCAGGTCGCCCACGCTTTTTAGTAGCGTTAGCTTTAGGCGCTGGCTTAGGAGCCGCCTTAATTTTAGCAGGTTTTTTTACTGCTTCTGCTTTTGCAACAGGTGCATCTGCTACTTGTGTAATTGCATCTACGCCAACTGCTTTTCTTAAGTATGCCAGTAGCACACCGTATGCTGGTAAGAACACAATTAGTCCTACAACAATCTTAGTAAGCGTATTATTAAATGCTACGCCGTGTACCCACGGAGCAGGATAAAACGCTGTGTAAAAGAATGCGTAAGTATCGATGATGTTGGCAACGATTGTTGAAATCGCAGGTGCCGCCCACCATGCTTCTGTGTAACGCTCTCTAATATGCTGGAATACGTATACGTCAAGCATTGTACCAATACCGTACGCTACACCAGATGCTAAACCAACTCTGTAAGCGTGTTCATCACCTAGTGCTAGTAATACTAGTACTGACGCAACGATAGCCGGAATAATTGCCATTGCTACCACTGCTCTACCAGCAGTTTTACCAACCAATCTAACTGTCAAGTCAGTTGCTACTACAACGATCGGAAACGTAAATGCCGCCGCCGCTAGTGGAAACTCACCAAACAATGGTAGATCTGCACCCGGGAACAAATTGAACCGGATAGTTACTAGATAGTTTGACACAGCAATAACAAGCGTGTGTAAAATAACTAGATTTCTTACAAGTGTTTTGTCAACACCTTCTAATAGTTTTGTAAACATAATTTACTTCTTTCCTTTTTCGATTTTGGTGCCTGATGTACGACGAACAATGTCATCGTGATTAAACTCCGCCCAGTACAGTTCAAAAGCGACACCGTCTTCTAAACCTTCGAACTGGTGGATCTTTCCTGGCTTTACTTGTGTAAAGTCTCCTGCTTCAAGAATAGTTTCGTCAACTAGTCCTTGATCATCCTGCCAAACTCGAACAATCATCTTGCCCGACTCAACAAAGAATCCGTTCCATTTAAATTGATGTTCATGTTCTGAACATTTAAACCCTGCTTTATATTCAATGCGGTGAAACTCTAGTACACCGTTAGCATGGATCAGTTCAGTCTGACCCCAAATTTTTCCTGCCTTCATTACAACAATTCTCCATATTTGATTACTTCTGTCTGTCGTGTAACATCTTTAATAAAGTACGCACACAGAGGTTCTTTTTTATCTTCTAACGGAACTGCTAGTAATTGTCCGTTTTTAACTTTTGGAAAAAACCATTTAACATCATTATAATAATTAATTACCTTTACTTCTGCCCACTCGGCTTTGAAGCTGGCCATTGGGTTAAACAAAAATGCTTCAAATCCTCTATCACCGATACTTGTTAATGGTAATACTTCTAAATCATTTCCACTATCACTGCAACCAACTGCAATATTCCAATCAATAGGCATTTGAATTTCTGTTCCTCCAATCTGTAATACTACACTTGGCGAACTAAAACTTTCTAAAAAGATTAGCGGAATAAAAAAGAAGTCAGGATTATCATTATCTGAATTATCTAAAATGCTGAAACGAATATCTTCTTCAATTTGATCTGGCAAAGTGTTTAAGTCTAACGGAGTATTTTCTAGTGTTAATATTTTCATTTTAATTCCAATCTACCTTTTCTATGGTGAAGGGGTATTCAGCCTCCTTATAGAACTTCTTACGTTGTGTTAAATGTCGCTTCGCAAACTTACACGTAGAAGTTATATCCCATATTTGAACGAAGTCTTTGTCTTTTGCCTTTCTTACCCCGCGACCAATAGACTGAATAACACGAACAAAAGATTTACCAGGTTCAAGAAGAACAAGATTAAAGATCCGCGGTATATTAAGTCCAACAGCGGCGACTCCGTAGGTTGCAATAATGACTTCATTAGTCCCTTCGCGAATCGTGTCATATGTTTCTTTCCTGTCTTTGTTTTTAACAGCGCCGCTTACAAACGTGCTGTCTGGTATTAGTTCTGCTAGTGCTTCTCCTGCGCTAATTCTGTCTACTAGTATAAGTGTATTGCCTGATTGTTTTACTGTGTTTAATAATTTGCCTAGATATTCAATTCTTGCTGTGTTTGTTGTTAAGTATTTTAATTCCGATTGATAGTCACTATGTACAGCAGTATCAATTAGTTGTACTACGTTAACATGACAATCTGAAAGTACACCCTTGTCTTGCAATTCTTTTGCTGTAATACTACCAATTACAGGACCAAGACTTGCATGGATACTTTCGAACTCAAACTTTTCTCTAGGTACTGTACCAGTTAGTCCCCAGCGAATAGGAGCGTTACGTAGGTTGCGAGTGAGCAGGTTCTTAAGAACTTCTGCTTTGGCTTGGTGTACCTCATCAACAATAATAGTGCTTACACCTTCTAAGAACTCAGCTAGTGATAACACTGCGCTTCCGTCCTTGTGCTTCTTGTCAAGAATATTCAAACTCTGCCAAGTGCAAATAGTGTGAGTCTTACCTAGTTGCTTTCTGTCTCCAAAGTACACCCCTACGTCGAGCCCACAGTTGATGTAGTCTTCTTCTGTTTGTTCAACAAGTGATTTGTTTGGAACAATAACAAGACTCCGACCGTAGGGCTCAGTTATATGTGAAAGTGTTGCTGTAGTAATAGTTTTACCTGCGCCAGTAGCAATCTGTTGCAAGCTCTGTGGATTATTTAAAAAGTTATTGATTGCTTCTACTTGATAGTCACGTAGAATAATATCTTCGCCTTCTGCTGGATGACCTTCGGGCCACTTAACTCCTTGATCTTTCCAATAGTTCTCTGTTACCGGAGTAAAGTTAAATTGTATAGGATGTCTATTATCTTCAATATCTACAATCTGTACATTGTTTTTTGCAAGCACTTCTTGTACAACATCGAGGTGATTAACATAGCCTGTGCCACCAATACCAAAGAAAGCAACTTTGCCATCCCAACGTCCTAGCTTATATTGTGGCATATATTTGGCATATGGCACTTCAAACTTAAGAGCATTAGCAAGTTTTCGGCGCACATCTACATCAAGACCTTCAATCTTAATGTTTACTTCGTCCTCAATAATTAGCTTACAACTAGCCACGTATATATTTCCTCACTGTTGAATTCCAATAACCTAAGTTACTAGAATCATCATATATCATATGTAAATCAAAGTTAGTCAAGTAATCACGTATTACCCGGCTTTGACTAGAAAATTTAACTGAAGCCATATAGCTAATAGCACAGTTTGGTTTCCAATCTGCATTAAGTAATGGCTTAGGTAATTTACTGTTACTAATATACACTACTTTTGTATTTTTGTCAACCGGATTATTAATTTTCTTTTCTTTAACATAGTTGTTAAAAGGATTGTCTGAACCATCTAATCTAAACATAACACTAATTTGTGATGCATCGATAAAATTATATAAAGATGTAAATGTCTGTACTAATTGATCGTGGGCTGACTTTTCGTCTAACACAATTAGTACTGGAAATCTTTTTATATCGTTTATGCTAGAAACTAATTCATTAAATGAGTAACTATCTTTGTTTATTATTAGATCTGACGATTCTCGTTTAATAATTTTTTGACTTAACGGAGTATGCTTGTTAATTGATACTGTTACATTTTCCGGAAAGGAATGAATGCCAAATAGGTTGCGCCTATCAAAATATAATTCTAAGTTATCTACAGACAACGGACCCAGTTCATTTTCAAGATATTCAATTGCTTCTTGTGGAATGTTTTTAATTTTTAAATCAAAGATACCCGGAAGATAATCTTGCTTATTGTCTTCGTATACTCGTAACTGATTATAAATTTCTAAGATAGCATCATGAATAGTAAACTTACTTTCAAACCTATTAGCAATCTCTACTAACGCAAATACATTCTGTGCAGTCATTGGAAAGTAATGTGTATTATCTTCATACTTAACATCTGCAGGTTGTAACTTGCGTAGTGACTCAACATGTTGTATCACCTTTTTATTAAACGGAAAGCGTATGCCTAGTATATCGTCATCTTTGTATCTAAGAACTTTAATCCAATGCGATCTATCAATTACTCTCAAAGGAAACATTAAGTTCTGACATACATCATTAATGTCAATATTATTAGATGCATACTGATCACTATACTCTAAAAGTTTTGTTTTAACTAATTCATATTGTCTATCAGTCATTGCAATTCCCTTAGCTAGTTGCCGAGCAATACTAGATAAGATAGAGACATCAGAATTGTTAAGGGTATAACTAGACTCTAGTTTACCAGATGACTTTGGAATTGCTATTCCAGTTAGCAAAGACAAACACTCTTCACACGTAGTTGGCTTTTTTACATTCATAGTGTTATTATAATGTATTACAACTTAGATGTCAAGTGTTTTATAGGTATTCCTTTAGAAATTTCTTCCAAGGTCCATTCTGTATGTGCATAGTTGTTTAGCCATTGTGTTCTATCTCCATACAAAGGATTTTCGATGTTACGTAAATTTTGTTCAGCAACGTCGAATGCCAAACTACTTGGTCCTGTAAATGCAGGAACTCCCTGTATAATACTGTGTATGCCGGGATTGCTACTCCAGCTTACAGTAGCCCATATATTGTTAAATCCCATATCAAAGTCATCATAACTACCTTTAATATGTTGTGGATCTTGTCGTTTAACATTTTTAAATTCATGTTCTATATGTGGTAAAGGACATCTTGGATGTGGTCTAAATATGATAGGTCTTTTAGATTGTGCTTGGATAAAAGTTATAGTATCCATAACCCACTGGCTCATACTTGGCATACCTTGCCACTGCAAACTTTTATCGTGTTGTCCGCAAACTAAAATATATTCGCCGTCATAGCACCAAGGCTTTAAAGTAAGTCCGAGAAGACTAGCACGACTACCATCGTTCCCCACAGGCCCAAAATAAGCATCTCTATTAATTCCATTAAGCCCTACTTTCCATGTTGTGCCTCTTTGGATGCCGCCGACTTCGAGTACGATGGTCGGTTTGGATTGTTGAACGTTTCTTTCCCAAATAGCACGGTTTCCAGCCATACGACCGTTCCAAAGTACGCTCCAAATAACATCAATCCCATCATCACTATCAACGACAACATCATGCCCAAGAGCATTAGCGCCAGCGTGAAAGGCGTCAAAAACAGGGCTACTATTAAGTGCACCATACTTCCTCCAAAGATTAAATTTCATTCCAATATGCTTCAGTTCTATTAACCATAATATCTTTAGGTTGCGACCTTCCTTGATCTTTACGTCCACCTTTCATATGGTCAATCCATTTGCCCAACGGGCCATTAATTAATGGGTGGCCGCCGCCGCCCGATTTTGCTTCTCGCAAATACATTTCTGCACTGTAATCATGTGACGGAAATTCTTTATATTTCTTTAACAACTCGCCAAACACATAACTGTCATGCCATTCTTCCATTTTGAAGATTCCATTCTCAGCATCTTCGTATACTCTTTCAAAGTCTTCTAAGAAACTATGACACACTGGATGATTCAAGTTCATACCATAAAAGCCGCACTCTGGCCAAGTCTGTGATCCTTTGCCTCTACCTACATATGTAATGTAAGCATTGTCAGGTAACAGTTCTGCAAACTGTTCGTAACTCCAATTGCTATGTACAAACGTATCTGCATCCATCCATACACACCAGCCCTTAGACCGCGCACAAGCGTCATACACTGCGTATGTTTTATTAGCGAACCTAACTGCATCCCACTTAAATTCCTTGTTCCAATCCTTGCGTGTGTGACGTTGTGGTTCGTTACTAATATCTCCGTTGGCTTTAGGAACATTACCCCACTTGGCTTTAAACGCATTTAGTTTGGGTAATGCTTGCTTTGCATCAATAATTTCAATACGGTTAGGATCAGGATTGTTAGGTTTGCAATCTTCTGCATACACTAACAACTTAATACGTTTATCAACTTTTGCCGCAAAGCTATCTAAAAATCTTTGTCCGTACTTTGTTAATCCTGCTGGATGAAAAGTTGTTACTACTGTTATTTGTTTCATTTTCTTGCCCATTCTCTCATATGTTTCCAGCAATCGCCAGATCGTAATTCATTTAATGACCAGTGACTCATTGCAACTCTTCGAAGCCATGATTCTCTATCAAAATCATAATTAGGTGTTTCTATTTTAGTTAAATCTGTATTTGCAACTTCGGCGGCTTGGCTTCTTGCAGGATCAATAACAAACACTGGTACACCTTCAATTGCAGATACTACACCAGGACTACTATTATAACTGACTACAGCATATGCATCATGTAGGTCTTTTAATAAAGAACTAGTTGGAGATGAAATTCTAACTTTATGTCCGATTGCTCTTAATTGCTGTATGTGCTTTTCGATTTTCTTATCACCCGGATGGAATCTAACCATTATCTCTCTATCGGTATATCTTCTAAGATTTTGTAAAAGAGGATGTAGCCAATTCATAATTTTAAGACCGTCCATACTCCAGCCACCGTCTCGCTGACATGTAACTAAAATATAATCGCCATGTTTTTTCCACGGCTTTAAATTTATACCTAATGTATCTCTTAGTGTAGCCCAGCGTTGAGCAAGTATTTTACTATCGCAATATTCACCGGTGTTTGGAAAAATTCCGTCAAAACTATATCTTAAAAATGTATGAGAATTTTTTGGATCATATGCTAAAAATAAGTTTGCATCAGCAATAACAGTTCTTCCATTTAGTTCAGCTTGTCCTGACAGTACTCTGCGTCTTAGATCTAAATGAGGAACGTGTTTGCTTTCAGGATGTACAAATCCCTGTAGTACGCCAACGTCTGCAGGTTCAAATTGAAATGTATTAATAATTTGTCCTTTATCACCTACAGCATTTACTCCTTGAATAAAATATTCAATTAATTTTGGCTTCTCTGGATTTTTATTTCCCGGAGGAATAGCCTGCATATAAGCATTTACTCTTAACTGATTAGTCATAAAGTTTCATCCTCTCAATCATACCTAGTGCAACACCGCTACTCATTTCTTCTAAAGAATACTGACAATATGCAAGATAATATAGTACTCTTAAAAAATCATTTTCTGTAGGATAAAACGGATTTTCAATTTTAGATAAATCTTTATTTGCTACTTCGTCGATACAAGACGGAGCCATAGTGAATGCAGGAATACCATAATGCATTGCTTCAAGTCCAGCCATACTTTGATATGTAACCACAGCATGCACTCTATCTCTCTTACACTGATGTGCTACACTATTTTCTTTAATTCTTTCAAATCGTAAACCTTTGTCACGTATAATGATAGGTCTGTCTGTATGTTTTTTAAGTTCGGCTATTGTTTCTTCTACCCAAGTTGCTTTATCAATCTTATAAAATGCACAAGGCTTTTCGCTTGGTGTTACAAGTAAAATAGGACCATTATGATTCTTTGGATCTTTTCTGCCTGTATATTTCATATACGGTGCAAAGGATACTAAACTATTAAATCTATCTGCCGGAACATCTTTAATTTTAGTATGCTGAACGTTATTTTTTACAACTCTATAAAAATATTTTTTCTTTTCTAGATTGCCCATATATCCGTTGTCGATGTAATAAAAGTCTCTTCCAACTTCCCAACATCGCCAAATCTCTTTACGTTTAGTCATACTTCGAAAAGAAACTGGAATATTAATGTCCCAGGGTGACTCATCTACTTTACTACAAATTTGTTTACGGTCAACAGTTAGTGCTTGTGTACCTTTTTGCCAATGTTTCATAATTTCATCATCGTCATTAATCATTAGCATTTTTGGCGGCATAGGAGCAATTCCATGCATATCAAAGGTTCCCATAAGTTATACCTCGTCTTCCATCATATTATATAATTCTGTTTTCCATTCAGCATGAAACTCGCAGTCTCTATAGTTTTCAAACCAAGGACCGCCTTCAGTATAGTGTATTAGTTTAGGCTTTTCAATATCATCATATACACCTACTAGATAGTTCCATGTATGATCAATACTACCAATTTCTTCATCCTTAAGCCAACTAAAGCGATGCATATATGCACCATTTAGTTCTGTATCATTTACAAAGTCTTGTGTAACTACAGCATTGCTAGGATGTCCACAGTTCCATAATACCATGCTTGACCAGTTTTTGCGTGGATATACTGTTTGCTTTTGTCCGTCCATTTTAGTATCTTCGGTTACTTTGTAGTCGTGTTGTACACACATGACTGCATACTTGTCATCCGCTTGTGCAAATAGTTCTGCAATGTCTGTAGTAAGGATCATATCACTGTCCATAAACACAGCCCAGCCTTTGAAGTTCATTAGTTCTGGAATAAGGAATCTTGTAAATGTAAATTCTGTTGAAGCTAGTTTGTCACGAGGTCTTTTATACCAGCCTGCATCTCTAAGCTCTTGCTGTTTTAATGGTCGTACATCTACGTCTTTACTTCTAGCTAAAATACTGTGCTTACATACTTGATATGCAATATCTTCTCGTGTGTCGTAACCTACAAATACTTTCATTAATTCCTTCTCTCTATATCTTCCTCGATACAATTTTCACCATATTGAATTTCAACTAACTTTAAATCTTCTTCGTGTTCGTTAACTAATTGGTGCCAAGTGTTTACTGGAATATGTAAACTTTGATGTTGTTCAAAAACTCCAAATAGATCTAAGTCAGTAGTAGTTTGATTAATAGTATATACTGTTGCAGTCCCTTCGGCAATAAACCAGTGCTCTGAACGTTCTTTGTGTCGTTGCATCGATAATGACTTGCCCGGTGGCACTGCAAGTTCTTTTACCTTAGTATGGTTATCGTATTCATGTATCACCCTGTAATACCCCCATGTACGCTCAGTCTTAGGAGCCTTCCACTCTTCAAGTATCCAACTACTGCTGTTGGCTTTGTTTTTGCCGCCTACTCCGAATACAAAAGAAATATTATCTATATCTGTATTCATCTCTGGAATGTTTTCAGATGTTCTATCGCCGCCATTTGCAAACATAATATGTGCATCCGGATACATCATTCTTACATTTTTTATTGCTTCTTTTGAAGTGTTGTCGGTATCATCAAATAATACACAATGATTAACCATAGATAAGTTTTGTATAATGCTAACTCGTTCGCCTCCAGGCATAAATGGGCGACCTTTTTTGCGTGTAAGCCAAGCATCGCTGTTGACTCCTACAACTAGTTTGTCGCCCAGTTTTTTTGCTTCGTTAAAGTAGGCTATGTGCCCTGAGTGTAAGGGATCAAAGCCACCGGTTACTAGTACTACTATGTTCATATAGATATTTATATGCGTACTTATTTGCTAGTTGTTGATTTGATACCTTGTACTTTGGTAAAGTAAGGTTTGTATGCTCGTAACCACGGACATAACTGCTTACACATGATAGCATCATTAGGCCACCAACCAATTACTTCTTGTAATTGTATAATTTCTTTTGCGGCTTCTGGTTTAATAATATATGCACTATGACCAGGAAGTCCTTGTGGTATACTTTTATCTGCCACCCAAGGAACTTCTTGTTCTCCTGAATTATCTAATTCGTTATATAATTTCCAATTAAACGTTGCATGATCAGGATTGTTAATGCTAATTGCGCCGCCTTCAAACTCAAAAGGTTTAAACTGTCTGACGAAAATAGCATCGTGTTCAAGTATCATAATAGGCTCGTTTACTCTAACACATTCTTGCCACAATGCATAATGACTGCCTGCGGCCGCAATACGTTTGGTCATGTCGTATGTTTTATACGCCTTAAGTGTCATTCCTGTTGTAGGACATATTGTCTTTTTAGTATAAGGCCATTTCCAATTTACATTCCACATTGTTTCAGGAACAATTGCTGTAAACTTTTCTACATCAATTTCGGATTCGGTATCGATAATAGATCTAATGCATGCATCAGCATGTCTTTGACTATCGTCATGTCCTGGTATCGAAATTATATATGCTTTCATTTTACTAATACATATACTCTACAAGGTACTCTGCCTTTTAATCCTGTTGACTCAAATACTGATTGTAAATGTAGTCCTGTATTTTTGAATAGTTGTCTCAACTCGTCATCATAAATTTCTACTGGATCCCAAGGTCTAGCATTATTATCTTCAGGTCCGTATCCGTGTTCTAAATACAATTTACCCGTTGACGAAACTTGATCAGCCCATACTTTAATAGTTCTAATAGGATCAAAAGAATGATCAAATGCATTTGAATATACAATGTCAAATGCTCCTAGCCATTCTTCACGTACTTCATTAAAGTCATGTTGTACTGTCATAGGAAATTCAGATGCTGTATGCGAAACTTCAGTTCCAATAATTTCTGCTTCTGGAAAGTTTTCTTTAAAATAAAACTGCTCTGCGGCATTGCGTGTGCCGTGACATAAAATTCTCTTAGCTTGCTTTTTATCTTCGCAAATCTTATTAATTGTTTTCTTTTCAACGTAAACGTTTTTAAGTTTTACTACGTTGGCTTCAATCTGATTTTCTAGGTATTCATCATAACTTTTATATTCATAGACTTTCATTAATATCTCCTAATGCTATTTAATTCTCTGAACAAATCCATGCATGCTAGTATGAATGTCGTTAGTCCATTCGCTCATAACTTGGTACCAACCAAATTCGGCTGGATAAAGTTTATGTTGATTTACTAGGTCTGTTACTAGCTTTGTATTAAAATGATCTCTTCTATGAATAATAAAATCACAAGGTAAGAATCCATTCCAGTCGTCCTCTGGATTTAACTTATCTACTTCCTCAACTCGTCCTGAACCAAACTGTGGACCTCTGTTAGATCTAGTAATAAATCCAACTGGTCCGTGTTCGTATGCTCTACGAATCCAATTTTCAATAGGTACTTGTCTATCTATTTCAGTATTCCAATCAACTCTAATAATTAAATCATGATGCTTGGGTATTTTTTTACATATATCTGCATGAGCAATAATTGGTGCAATTCCAAAATACATTTCTCCGGCTTCTAAACCTTCGCCTCCTTTGTGCTTTAAATATTTCGGATGTTTTGAAGGTGGATCTACTTGAAGTGGATGATAATGCCATTTTGGATAATGCATTGTAAATAATCTTTCATGTAGTTCTCTCGGTATAAGATGTGTCTTGTTAGTCCAAGTATGAAAATAAAAATTTACACCAGGAATACGTTGTCTTAGCATTGGCAATATATTTGATTGCTTGTCGTTAACACCACTAATACAAATTGCTATATTCATTTAAAAAACCAATTCCTTATGTTTACTGCAAACTGTTTATGACTCACTACTCCTGGATGAATTTTATCTAATGCTTCGTCAATTTTAAAACCTGGATGCCAGTCAAATTCTTTATACTTTAAATTAGGCAATAGCATGTGTTTAAATTGATTAATGTGCATTTCTGTATCTATAAGCAAATGATAACTTTTTACCTTTTTAGATTCTAGTAATGCATGTACATGATTTATTCTAGTAATTTGGTCAAACTGTGCATCATATTCTTCAAAAAATTCAGAAAAATACGTGCTTATATTTTGTTTATATTGATCTACTTCACTTCCGTACTTGTCGTTAATAGTTTTCCAAAATCCTTTTGACATTTTCTTTTCAACAAATGCTGGCATCATATGTAGATATTTGTCTTTGGATTTATAAATGGTTTGTCTTGCTAAACGAGTCCATAATATTACTACAACATCACCGTCTTTAAATGTTGAATTAAGAATTCGATGTGCAATCATTTTATTTGAAGCACCGGGTATTGATCTATTGTCTAAATGTTTTATTTGTAATAACTGTTGTAAAATAGACGGCCATGCTAATGTGCTAGGAGATGTGCCTGCTTGAAGGACATCAAGTTCGTTTACACAGTCAGGTAGTCCTTGTCCGTAAGTATGAGAACATCCGTAAGTTATCAACTGTGTTGGCTTCATTTAAAATAGTCCTACATTGTTTAATACATCGAACGGATCACTACCAAACGTTGCTTCAAATTTTACAAGCATTTCTTTCTTTAATGCTTCCTTTACTTCTTCGAATACAAACGCCCACTTATCCGCTGGTATACACACTACTCCGTCAGGATCACCAAAAATAATATCATTATTACGTACAGTAATGCCATTAATAACTACAGGCATATTCATTTCTTCAAGTGTGCCTTCGTATCTAATATCATCCGGCATACGTCCATGAGCAAACAAAGGTAGTCCCATTTGTGTTACGCGATCAACATCTCGAGTCTGTCCATCTACAACTACACCTACTGCTCCGCTACGATATGCAAAGTGTGCATTGAGATCGCCAAAGTATGCTTTGTCTTTTACATCAGTGCTTACAATAATAACGTCACCTGGGGCTACAAACTGATAACTGCCTAGTGCATCAAATATACCCTCCCAGTGTTTTTGTTTAGGATCTTTTTCGTGTTCGGGCAATGCTTTCAGTTTTAATGTTTTTGCATATCCTAAAAATGTTCCATTGTTCATTGATTTTATTTCGCTACTTAAAAAATGATCAATGCCGTGTTCTTTGCAAATATCGCTTAATAAACAACTACTAATACTCTTGCTTAACATTTTTAATTGTTGAACTTTTTTAGCACGTTGTCCTGCACAAATATCTTTTGCAAAATCTAAATCTTCTTGATTGTTAATATCAACTAACTGCAATGGTGTTACTGGCCATAGTAATGCATCAGCAGTGTATCTCTTTTGTACAGGTTTATTATTTGTTTTAACAGCATAGAAACTCATTGCTTCTATTGTGTGTACAGGCAAATCAACACTATTAGGAATAGTACTGCCATACATCGGTTTATTATCTTCCCATAGATATAACTTCTGTTCGGACACTGCAACTAAACTTGTCTTATCACTATTTTTTAATGCAGACAATGCAGGATCAATAACAGTTTTATCAATAAAAGGCGCTGTACATAATACTTGTACAACTATATCTGCTTCAGTAACTTCAGATTCATTTGCAAACATAGCATGCCCGTCGGTAGCATTACTTGCTAAACTAGGATCTCTATAATGATGCTTGATTGGCAAATCACTTGCTAGGTGATGTATTTCTTGACATTCACTATCTAGCCAAACTTCATCAATTTCATCACATGCTAATAATTGTTTTAACTTTCTTTTAAATAGATATTCGCCATCAAGAATTTGTAAATTTTTGTTTTTAATTCTCTCACTGGTTCCTTTTGCGGGTACAAATGCTACAGTTTTCATTTTAATTCTCTCTAATAATATTCTCTAGTGTATCAACATGCATGACATCTTTGTGTTTAAATCCCTTGCTTAGATTTTTAAAAATAACATCATGTACACCAAAGTGTTTTGTTAAGTGTTTTATTGTGGCCACGGTACGTCTAAATGTAATTTGTTTTTTATCTTCTAATCGTTCGAGGACTAACATTTGTTCTCGCGGACCGGTTCCGTAAAAATGTGTGCGATCTAAGTTGCTATAATCGTAATCAACACCTAACCAATAAATTTCCTTAAACCCCATATAAAATGCTATGATGGATGCATCAATAACTGTTGCTCTAGTAGTTCCCCATCCTTTTTCAATATTAGACGGAAACCCTTTTATTTCTACCGATTGCTTATCAGCATATGTTTTTGGTATATTAACATAGTCTTCTTTTATGTCTAACGTCTTATTAATCTCTGCTACCTTACTAGAATAAAATCGTGTAGCTGTCATATTAGCAAGTGCGTCATACCTTTGATTATATAATTCTCTATATACAATTGCGTCACCGATAAAATAATAATCAAACTTTTTTAATTTAAGAGTATCTTTAGCATAAAAGGCTTTATTACATGCAAACACCTTTTCATCTGCTAGTAGGTCTAATCGTTCATCAGATAAACTTGGTGCGCATCCGAGAATGAAACACCTTTCACCTTTATGAATATCTTTAAAATCTTTTATTTCTTTTTTCATAGTTCTGCTACTACATAAAAAGAATGGTTTAGATCATATCCTTCTGTAACAAAAACTTTATTAAATTTTTTAGCATGAAAATAATCTTTAATATCAGCTGGGTGTAATAGATGTACATGCTTCCTATTATTCCACGGTTTCCAATATTGTTGTTCAGGATGAGGCAAGTATAAAAATATAACTCCGCCTTTGTGTAATCTTGTTGTCCAGTGATCAAGTGCGCCAACCCAATCATTTAAATGTTCTAAGCAATGAGAAGAAAATATATAGTCAACTTTTTTATCCGGTAAGTTGTAAGCATCGTATTCGTCATCAAATACAAGATCAACCATTTGTGCTCCTGGATATGCCCACTGTTCTCTATTACAGCCTATATCAAACCCATTGCCTATACAAAATTGTTTTGCAAACGGAAATGCATACTGTGCGGCAAATCCTTTACCCTGTAATTCCGGATACTCAACACCGTTAAATTCAATTGTATTCATTAATCCTTGCTCCGTTATCTCTAAACATTTTTAGATGATGTTCCCACTGACTCTCTTGTCTATTAGTATATATGTAGATATTTTCTGGCTTAAAATACATCTGAGCCAGATGCATATACCCACTATCTACGCCAATGTGAGCAGTTGCTTTACTCATAGCAAAGCCAACATGCGTAGCTCGTCTAAGTAGTGGATTAGATGATTGTCCGCCTACAGTAATTACTTTATATCCTAAGTTTTGCCATTTTTCAAAAATTAATGTTAATTGATCTGGCTTCAGTTTTCTCTTCTTACTGGTAGGATCAAACTGTGCAGTTACAAATTTTTCAGGCAATTTAATTTCAGAAGACATAGTATAAGGCAAACACGGAAAAGTTTTCATATATTCATCGACAAAGAAACTAGGTTGTAAAACTTTTTGTAATTTTCCTGGATACTTTTCATAGTAATGTAGTATTGCATCCGGATGTGATTGCTGAACAAGTTTTAAGAATTTGCTATCGTCTTGCTCGAAAAAGTCGTGTACTTTTAAATATAGACTATCTTTAGGAAATAAATTAATTACTTCTTTCCAGGTATCAGGCTTATCTCTGTTATACTGATGTGGAGCAATATGCAAAGTAGCAGGTTGATTGTGAGCTAATCCATAGTTGTAAGTTAACAAACAGCTATGTACGATATCTCCAAATCCTGGTACTCCGTAAGGTAAATGTTTGATACGAGTACTCATATATCGCATTACTACGTGCTTCATTTTATTGCCTCCATCAATGCAGGTACATTTTCTCCGTGTGCTGGTAATAGATCTTTAAGAAAGAAATGCACATAATATGCTTCATGTAATTTACTATCCTCGACACCTTTGAACAGTGCATTCCATTTCCAGTTCATATTGAGTGTAGGAATCTTTTCTTTTTTAACCCACCAGTTTAGTAACATTTGATCTGTGGACCATTTGCGATAGCCAACTCCGTCAACAAAGTCTTTAAACTCAGGTCTACTTAAAAATTCCTTTGGTGTTTGATCTTTTAGATATGGAAGAAACTTTTTACAATTGATTACCATTAATCCCATATTATAAAATTCAGCACCTAGTTCGTTCCATTTCCAATCTACATCTGTACATGGTTCAAATGCCGCTTTGCTGTATTTTCTAATTTTTGATTTGTATTTTTTTGCACACGGTAGTTCACGTTCTGCAACAGCACCAAATGCATACTCGCTTGTTAGATCTTCAAATATATTTGGTGCATCAGGCCTGATGTAAATATCGCTATCTACAATTGCTACCTGATCATATTTGTATAAATGTGAGAATGCATTTTCTTTTTCAAAGATTGGTAGATATCCGAGACGCTCAACAGCTTCTTTACTGCGGCCAGTTCGTGTAAGATCAGGCCTAATCTTTAAGATAGGCTGAGTCTGAACTACATGATCAATATTGTATTTTGCACAATACTGTCTTACACTTTCGATGCAATGCAAGTACAGTTTGCTTTGTTTGCCAACTGCTACCTGATAAATCATACGCTTCATGATAAATCCTTTGTAAAACTAACGTTTGTTTTAAATGTAACTTTATTATACTTATCAAAGCGCATATCTACAATACCGTCACATAACATCCAATCTGCTGGCATTACTCCGTTAGTATGTACCCAGTTAATGATCTTCGAAGCTCCGAGAGGAGTAATACGATAAGCCCTAGCACCTTCGTACCAATTGCCTGCAGGTATAGGCTTTGCTTTATTAAACCCCTCAAATTTATACACATCACAATCTTCATAATCGCCCATTGGCTTTTTAAATATAACATCATGTTCGAATATACAAATAGGTGTGTTAATTTTAACACACATTTTCCATAAATTATATTGACTTAAAAAGCATCCTTGTGTACCGGGACGAGCTAATAATCTTTTTGCTTTTTTATGATCGGTTGGATATAAGTTGTTTTGTTCAAGTGTGTTAGCAGTACCTAATACACCCTCGTAAAGATTTAGACTCCAGCCATTCTCTCTACCTGTTTGTATTGCCCTATTAGCCATTTCAACACTAATAGGATATGACGGCAAATAAATGATAAATCCATCATTTATTGTCATAATTTAAATTCCGTATTTCTTGTTCAATCTTAAATTTCCAGTGATCTGGTAACCAACGTAGTTGAGCCGCTTTATAACGCTTGTCATTTTTCTTGCCGCCTTTACCTGTTGAAAAGATATCGTCCTTTTTTAGACCCCATGCATTCCATTTGTAAGGAATATTATTATAAGGTTTGTTTAATTCATTAGCCCATTGCGATATAGTAGATCTAAGGATGTCCTGGTCGATAAACCAATAACATCCATCATCAAAACCTTGCTTCATATTATCACTAAACAATTTTCGAAAACGCATACCGTCATTATCAATTCCTAATGTTAAAGCACTTGCAATAAACACATTTGTATCTTTCGGCTTTGGCATAATACCTACATGGCGTGCAAGATCCATAAATGCTGATTGATGAAATCCGTTTCTTAAAATGCTATCGCAATCAACTTGAAAAATATGCTGTGTTTTGTTAGTGAATAATTCGTCTAACCTCATAAATCTAACACTTGCAAGATATGTTCTTCTTGCAATATAATCTAAATCAGAAGTTTTAAAAATATCAATACCATCTTTCATTCGCTTGTGATTCTTTTTTAGATCAGTATAAAATTTACTATCAACATCTTCCCATGTATATGTAAACTTATACTTAGATTGTAAATCATCTAATACTGTTTTGTCCATATTACCTTCATTAATAATATGACAATGTACGTGCATCCATCCTAGTGTTCTATTAATACTTTGCTGTAGAGCAAATCCATGTCGATCAAAATAGTCGTAATCACAACTAAAAAATACAACACAGCTTTCACTTGCTGGTACTAAACTTCCATATAATCTAGGTAACTCAAACATCTGGTGACATTCCTGGGCGGTATCCTATTACTGCGTTCTTTTCACCGCGACCAATTTTTCTAATCATTCTATATCCCAACGGACTTAGAATCTCTCTAATACTATTAGCATGATATCCATAACGTGCCGGATGATCTTTGCACTCATATAAAATTATGGGCCTACAACGTTCAATTGTCTGTAGTCCGCCCATTGCTACAAAAGGTTCATAACCTTCAGCATCAATTTTAATAAAGTCTACATCTTGTAAGTTAAAAAAATCTAATGGTTTTACAGGTATTGAACCTGTACTGCCCGGACGAACATGTGTGCTAAAACTTTTATTTGTTGTATTAATTTGAACAGTTTCTTCTTTTGCTCCTAATCCAACAGGATAGGTTGTAACATTCTTAACTTTTCTAACATTAAGATTGTGTATCATACAATCATATATTTTAGGATTGATTTCAAATGCATGAACGTGTTCAAAACTTTTTGCCATTTGATATGCTGTAATACCTACATGAGCTCCAACATCTACAGCAACTCGCCATTTTGCACACGAACTCATTGCTGTCGCAAGTTCTAAGTTTTGATAATCGTTGATATTGCCATTGCCTTGCTTTTTAGCTGACTTTAAACAAATATCACCTTCAATACTTCTCCATCCATCAATTTCTACATACATATTATTTTACCTGATAATTAAACGTACATTTCCATGCCGTTCCACTTGCAAATTCATTTCTCGAAAACTGACTCCAAGCAATGTGTTCAAGCATTTCTGAACGATCAAAATTAATTTGTCCTTGCCAATGTTCTACTGCACTTTGACCTAATATTTTTATTGGCTTACCTAAACATAGTGCTTCAACTGCCGCCATACTATGGTAAGTAATTACTTCTTTTGCATTAGACATTAGGGGCAAAACTTCTTTAAATCTCTGTCTACGCTTTCCTTCTTTTTCTCTAATAACTAGTTTCGTTGGTTGGCTCTCGTAATATTTTATAGTATCGCGTCGCCAAGTGCTATAATCTTCTCCTAAGTATTTAAAGATATTACTATTGTTAGGCATTACTAAAAGGTTATATTCACCAACAGGATTCCAGTCTTGCCATAGATTATCATCCATTTCTAAAAAGTTACGCCGACTATGTGGTACAGGACGAGGCACTGTATTCTGTAACGAGTTGTAACTAATGCGATAATAGAATGGAGTTTTGTGTCGATGATTTCCAATATAGCCATTATCGATATGGAAGAACTTTAATTTAGGATTAGCTCGAATGGCGTCAAATACCCAATCATCAAAAGGATGGCTAAACGCAAGAAACCTATCTTCTTGTATTTCTTCAGGAGATTCAATTGTTATAGTATCGCACATTCTGTACAAATACGTAAACAGTTGTCCCCTTACTTCCTTTGAATTCTTAGGTACTTGAAATTTATATTGATGCATCTTCCATGCCTGCTACACGGAGTTTAACTACGTTAGTAATTTGCCATTGCTTTTGATCAAGTGCTTTAAGAACACCTAACCATTTGTTTCGCATGAGAGCAAATTCATTGATAATTTTTTCGTAGTCAACAACATCCGTTTCGCCGTCAACATACTTTTCAACATCACGACTTGATAATGCTCGTTGATAATTTTCAAGGTATTTTTTAAAATATGAGCTACGCAATCTGCGTAGCTCAATATTTAAGTAGTTTAGGATAGCTTCAATCTCTTGAAGTTGATTGAAACGATGTTCAACAATACCGGGCATTTCTGCGGCGGCTTTTTCAACATTACCTTTAAGTTTTACTTCTTGTCTTGCAGTTAATAATTCAGATTCAAAGTGTAAAATTGCATCTGGAATCTTATTAATGTTACGGCTAACTTCGCTGTACCATCCCATAATTATTCATCCCAGCCATCATCTTCAACATCATAGTCATCAGGTTCTTCATCTAAGTAATAGGAGATTGCACTATCTAAAATATCACATGATCCCATTGAGTCTCTAAAATGCGAATCATCTGCACCGTAATCTGCACATACATCTACAAATCTTTCGGCCACAGTTTCGATCTGTTTTTTATCAACTGCTTCTTTAAACGTATTCCAAATGTCAACGATTAAACCACTATCCATTTATTACTCCTGTTCTGTAATTTCGTATTCAACATCGTCATCAACAATGTCATCTTGGGTATTTACCACAGGCGTCATTTTCTCGTTATACTCTGACATAATTAGATCCATTTTATCTGGAGCCATCCATGCCTTACGATATTCAAGATGTTCGTTGCCGGCTAAGTCAACATACTTGAGTCGATTACCTTGCTTTGTTAACAAGCCTTTCTTCTCAAAGAGTTCAATAAGACCGCTATAAGGATTCATACCAGTTTCATAAGGGATCTTAACCTGCACACCTTCAAAAGGTTTTGCATAGCGTGTCTTCATTACTTTACAACCAGCACGGATACCCATAACATCTGAGATCTTATTACCGTCTTCATCTTCTTTAAGTTTCAACTTTTTCATTGCAACAACAATACTTGATGCATAGATAAAGCCTGAACCACCACTGATTTTGTCATCTGGATCAAACATATCCTGCGATGCGTATGTGTGGTTAGTACATACTAGTCCAACATTCAATGAGCCGATCATGTTAACTGTGTTACGAACAAGTGAAGTCAATGCCTTAGGCTTACGACCCATATCACCTTTCATATCACCCTTGTTAAACTGATCAACATCAGTAGGTGTTAGCAACATACCAAGACTGTCAATTACAAACAACACTTTAGGACGATCTTCTTCATCCATTGCTTTATAGTCTGTAATAAAAGTTGAGATAGTTTTTGCTACATCATCAATCATTGACATATTAAGTTTAAGAAGTTTATCTTCACTTGTGTCAACGTCTAAGGCTTGTAGCCAAGCCTCGTCAAGTGCGTTCTCTGAGTCAATTAGTACTACAAAGATGCCTTGATCTTGTGCGTGTTTTACAACGTTACCTGAACAGAAATAACTCTTACCTGCTCCTGATTCACCTGCAAACACAGTAACCTTACCTAGCGGAACACCTTTGTGAAAGTCTCCTGAGATAAGATAGTTTAGCGCATATGATCCTGTTGAAATCCAATCAGTCGGATCGTTAAATCCAGCACTCATGCCTGAGATACTTTTAGTCAAGTCCTTACGGAACTTGCTAACATCAAATGATTTAGCCATTGTTTCTCCTATGTTAAAAGTAAGTAACCCCCCAGTATTGAGCCAGCTATGCTAAGCCTGGGGGGTGTTGTTAATTACTGTCCTTGACGTGCTCTGATCATTGACAAAATGTCTTCTGCCTTACCACTAGCCGCAGGTGCCGCTTCAGCCGCTGGTGCTGGAGTTGCTTCTGGTGCTGGTGCAGTTTCTGCTACTGGAGCAGGTGCCGCTTGTGGTGCTGGAGCAGGAGTAGTTGCCGCAGGCGTATTTGGATCACCTGTACGCTGTGCCATGCCTGCTGGACGGAAATATTGTCCCCAACGATCCATGTCAAATGCTTCACCGTCTACTGACGCTTCGAACATTTCTTTCATTACTTTAATTTCAACTTCACCTGGCTTCTTAGGAAGGAAGTCTGACAAATTAAACAATCCGTTTGTATTGATTGCATTCATTTCAGCATCACTTAGTGGACGCTCTCTACGAGCCCAGTTCGATGTGCCATAGTCAGCATAACCGCCTTTAGATGTCTTGTTAAGACGGAAGTCAACACCAGCAGTATAATCTGTTGGCAATTCTTCCATGTCAGGATCCATAAGAGCCGCTTTAATAGTTTGGAAAATTTGCGGTCCAATGATAAATCTACGGATTGGATTTTCTGGAGTTGTATCTTCTGATAGTGGGCTATCAGTTACAAAGCCTTGGAATACGTATGAACGCTTTTTCCAATACTTACGACCCATATCTTCTAGTGAAGGGTCTTTAAACCAACCGCGAACTTCGTTTAGAATTTCACAAGTTTCACCGTACATTTCCATACATGGAATTTGTACTTGCACAGGACGCGAATCAGTCTGACCTTTTACTCCAGCAAAAGGAAGTTTGATCATCAAACGTTCTTTCCAGAAGAAAGTGTTTGATTCGTCACCGTCTGGAAGGAAACGGAACGTTGCGCTCTCGCCTTCTTTGATATTCCAGAATGGGTAAATTGCGTTATCGCCACCGCCTGATTGACGGTTGCCGCCTGCGCCGGCTTCTTGTTCTTTGAGCTTTGCTCGGATTTCTGCTAATGATGCCATAGTTAATGCCTCCTAAATGTTAATGCCTATGTGCAAGAGTAACAACTTGTTACTCTTTGTGCCTTTTTTTGTATAGCACAGTTACTACTATACAGTCTTACTTATATAAAGTCAAGTGTTATTTTGACTTTTTTGAAAAAATTTATCGTACCCCTGCTAGATGCTGAATACGTGCCATTTCTTCGTCTTGCCCGCTCACTAATTGTGACATTACTGATTGAGCTTCATCTACAGCACTATCTCCGTACTGCTTTTGAACTTGTGTTAATACTGCTGTTTCTCCTTTCGGAAAACGGTTGTTTGTATAATCATACATACTTTTTACAAACTCTTCAAGCGGAACATCGTTATCTTTTTCGTCCTTTCCGCTCATCTTGTCTTCAATGCCTTCTTTTTCGTCTTTGCCGCCAAATAAGTATCCTAATAACTTCGAACCACCAAAAATAGCCGCAATTACTAATCCTACTGGTAGTGCATATTTTGCTGCCATTGCGCCAATTTGATCAAGGTTTGGAACCATTCCTGCTAGTTTATCTCCTAGGGCCGCTGTTAAGTCTCCTGCTGATGTTACAATTTTGTCACCTGCTGCCGCAATAGCATCTCCTGCCGCACCCATTAATTGATCGCCTGCTAAGTATGCTCCGCCACCGATTGCTCCAACAGTTCCAGCTGCCTTAGCCGCAGGTTGTACTACGTTTCTACCAACTGCTCCGGCTGTTGCTGCCGCGCCTTTGCCAATTGCTTGTCCAGTAGTTCTTGCCGCTTGGCCTACTGCTGGCGCCGCTTTGCCAATTGCTTGTCCAGTAGTTCTTGCCGCTTGGCCTACTGCTGGCGCCGCTGCCTGGGCCGCTGTTCTTGCACCCTGGGCCGCTGTTCTTGCTCCGGATGTTGCCGCACGAGCAATGTCATCCAATCCTTGTCTTGCACCTGCACCAACGCTTGGCATTAGTTTTGCCGCACCTTGTGCAATCCATCTTAGTGGATTTTCAGCAAGTACTTGTTCTGCTAATTTAGGATCCATATTTACTGTAACTGTTTTATTGTTAAAATTAAATTCTTTTAATCCTATAACCGAAGAAACGGCCATTTGTTCTTTAAACATTTCAAATTGTTTTGTTTTTTCCATAGTTGGGTCCTTTTCGTAGTTTGCTCCTGAAACAATAGATTCTAAGTGATTTTCAAATGCACTTTCCATAGAGTCAACGTTGTTTTCGCCGTTGATTTCATCATTTGCGTTTGTATTGCCTTCTTCATAGTCTGGATTTCCGCGGGCTTTTTCTTCTTCCATATGTAAAAAACTTATTGCTTCCTCTGCCGCTTCTGCTTGTGCATCTGGACCGTCGTGAATTGCATCCATAACTATGCTAATGGCTTTTTCATAGTGAGAATCTTCAGGTGCATCACCATTTCTTAAATAGTCACCTAGTTCGTCTGCAATGTCATCAGCCATATCATTGCCGTCCATTGCACCATTTTGAATTTCTGAAATATCTCCCATGAGCCTTGCATACATTGAATTCGGATCTTCCGGCTCTGCATGTTTACTATCTTCACCTAGCAAATCCTCAGGGCCTAGATCTTTCACTTTGTTTGCTTCACTTACTAATCTATAGATATAAGGGAAAACACCTTTAAGCTCTTCATTAAATTGTTTAATAGTTAATTCATCGATCCATGAGTTTGAAACATCTGAAGGAACATCTTCAAGCACGGTAGTTTCAAAATTGTCAATACTTTCTTTATAGAAGTTTTCTCTTTGAAGCATTTCTACAGTCTTTTTAACTGTATCAAGTCTTTCATTAACTACATCCATATATCCTGATAAACCTTCTGCCATTACACTTGAGCGATTCATGTATGTTTTAAATTTACGTAGGTTAGCTAGTTCTTCTGAAAGTCCTGTAATATGTTTACCAAAGTCATCGTAAGGTGTTCCGCCTTCCGCAACGTGTCTTGTCATTGCTCTTGCACCGTTTAGATGACGATAAGGATATTTAAATCTCTCTCCGCCTTCACTTTCGATATAAATGCTATGTACATTTTGTGTACGTCCTGCGGCATTCTCGCGGTTAACTGGGCCAGCATGTTTTACTACCATTCTTGCTGTGCCTACATTTTGGTAACTAGTTCTACTAGTACCATACATTTTTGATTCGCTCATTTGTTTCTCCGTGCTAAGGTATTCATAATCTCGTTTATCTAAATTTGACTTGTTAATATCTCTTGTATCAAAGTTAAGCATTCTCTTCTTAGCAAATTGTCTCAACTCTTTTAAAAAATCAAACCATTTATCTTTTAAAACATTGTCATCTTCACCAAATAGATCTTTACTATACATAATAGTTAAATCTTTTTCGTTCAATGATATATTTACTTTTTTACCACTTGCAAATGTAAATTCAAAAAATCTACCTGTACTAGGCTGATTAGTAATAGTGGCACTTTCGTCGCCCACTGTTACACTAGGAAATCTACCCCTAATTTTATTAAATAGTTCTTCTGCAACTGTGTCAAGGTTTTTCATATTAATATTTATCCTAAACCGCCTGTAACGAAGATCGGCATCGGCGGCTCGTAATCTTCATAATCTGAATCAGATTGGTTAAATGTGTTATATATTCTCGGATCCCAATCTTTAAGTACTGCCATCATTCTAATAGCCAATAGTGTAGCACTTATTAAATCATCTGTTGCGCCTGTTTTTGCTTTAAAACTAGTGCCAGTAGCAACAAATCCTTTAAGTTCTGTAATTAGTGCAGAACTATTAATTTTCATTTTATCGTTTTCGATCATAGTTTTTAGTCTACTACATGCTGTAATTTTAGTGCCATGTGTAGTATTAAAGCCTTTACGGAACTTGCGCACATGTCCTTTGCGTATAGGTTCACTTACAAATAATCCAGGGATATTTTCTTCTCCGAAGTCATTAATAACAATAAGAGCGGCTTCGCCGATGCTGTTGTTTTCAACACTCCAATATATATTAGTACCCGATGTGCCACAACTATCTTTAATATGCTGACAAATATCTTTTAAAATTCTAATTTGTGCAGGGATAGCAGTTTCGTTATGTCTCCACTCTGCAATTTGTCTGTAACTAGGTAATTCAAATACCTGAATAGCGGCATAGTCACCGCCTGTGCCCATTGCCGGATCAAGTGCAACAGCATAATTTTGATCTGCTGTTGGTTTTGAGTACCATCTAGTTTGACCCATATTCATTAATGGCGGAGTTCCTTCCATGCCAGCTAATTTAATACTGTTAATTAATGTTTCATCATATACTAAGAATTCACATCCGTATTCACGACGGAAACGTTCCTCGCCAATACGTCCAATTTCTTGTTTTTTCCATTCGTCGTCTCGATCTGGATGTTCATCCCAACTACAAGTAAATCCGTGAAATCCGTTTACACCTAATTCTTGTTCATTACCGTACTCGTCAAATTTATTTTGTGACTCTTTCCAAATCATTGCAAATGTATCTTCGTCACTGTTCGGTGTACTTGTAATAATAGCACGGCCACCTGTTGCTAGTGTAGGTGAAATAGCAGTCCAAAACTCAGTAGCAATATTAGGACCAACAAATGCAAACTCGTCACAATATAGAAGCGAGATAGACATACCACGTCCGGTATTTTCAGTTGTTGTTGCACTAACAATTCTACTTCCATTTTCAAACTCAATACTACCTTTGTTATACGATGTAACACCTGCTCTAATATAATCTGGACAACATTCGTAAACATATCGAATACGTTGCATAATTTCTTGTGCGCCAGTGTATTTGTGTGCGGCAATTAGTACTGTTTGATCTGGATGAAACATAGCATACCATGCAAGGTATACTGCGGCACATGTAGTTTTACCTGTTTGTCTAGGTAACATGTTAATATTGAATCGAAAATCATGATAACTTTTTAGCAATCTTTCTTGGTAGTCAAACGGTGCAAACAACAGTTTCCCTTTTACGGGATGCTGAATGAATGCAAACTTTTTAGCAAAGTGCATATAACCAGTTTGTGGATCCATACACTTTGCAAGATCTTCAATCTGTGCGTCAGTGAATGTTTCTTTTTTATTCGCCTTCTTAATTAAGACGCCTTCTAATGATGCTGCCATAATATTATTTAACCAAAAAAATACCCGCCGGAGCGGGTATTGAGTATGTAGTAGAGTTTATTATTACTTATTTTGAAATTCTTTATAAAGTGCTGATAGCTCTTCTTTAATTTTATCTTTTAATGCCATTGGATTATCTCCGCCTGCTACTTTAGGATATGATTTTTTAGACTTGTTAATGTCGTTGCCGCCTTTAAACATATCTGTCGCTGGTGCATACTCTTCGTCTGGTTCGTTAGCGTAATCTTCACCTGTTAGTTTGTCACCAATTTTTGAACCTACTACTGAACCTGCTAGTGCCGGAATTGCTCTACCAGCCGCTCCACCAATTGCACCACCTACTGGTCCTCCAACTGCTGTTCCTAATGCTGTTCCTGCGGCACCTAATGCGGCACCTGCTGGAGCACCTAATACTTGTCCTGCCGCGCCACCTACTAATCCGCCTGCTAGTGATCCTCCCACACCGGCTTGTAGATCTTGGTCTCCTGGTACATCGTCTTTTCCTGGGATATTTGGGTCATCATGATCATCACTTGTTAGTGCTGAGCCAATACCGCCACCGATAGCCGCGCCTACCGGCCCGCCTACCATTGCACCAAGGCCTGCTCCTGCTGCCGAGCCAAGTGCTCCGGCTTGTAGATCTTGGTCTCCTGGTACATCATCACGTCCAGGAATTTTTGGATCATCTACAAATGCATTTCCTACTGGCTGTGGATTCATACCTGCATTACGCATTAATGCCATTAGTTCGCCAACTTGGCCTGCGTCATCTGCTGTCATGCTAATGTTCATTGATGCTGATTCGTTAATAACTTGCTTAGTTGGTTGTTGATTTACTTTGTTCAAACCTTCTAAGATTTTTTTCATATCGTTATAGTTTTCGTCACCTTTGAAGGGTTTATTACCCACAGCTGCCGCGTCCATATTTTGTAATATTTTTTTCATATCCATTTTATTTGCTCCCTATCGGTGACTTTGAATTTTCTTTATCACTAATATCTTTTTGGTTTCCTGATTTTACTTCTGCAATCGGATCGTATTCCTGTTCTTTTCTTGCAGATTCAAGCTCTTTAAGTAAGTCCATTACTCGGTTTGTTCCGACAGTATCTTGTGCTTTAGGATCAGCTTGTTCCATTTCTAGTGTTTCTAGTTTAGAAACATATGGGCTGTCGTCACCAGCTTCTTGATAGCTTTCAATCGGATCATTTACATTACGTACAATTACATTGGCTCTATCAATGCCGCAACACATCGGGATATATTCTTGTAATACTTGAGGTGTTGTTGGATAGTTTAGTGCAACTTCGTAATATGTAACTTCACAATTGGATAACTGTGGAAAATCTAGCGGACGTTCTTGAATTGGTGTTTTCTTACCTGTACTCATTGACGCTACACTGTAACGCTTTAACGCTGTTTCAATTGAATCGGCAAAACCGTCAGGCAGTTCACCTGCAACTCCAACGCTAAATTCGTAAATCTTTTTTGCTTCTGCTAGATATTTTTCAAACATGTTTTCCGTCCTTATAAATTATTTATCTAAATCTTTTAACTTTGCTAATAGACTATTGCGATCTGTTACAATATAGCCTTCGCCGTTTACAATGTCGCCGTCACTATCTTTACCATCTTTGTCCATTTTTTCTTTTTTAAGTTGCAAGTCAATCATTTTTAACTTCTTATCTAACTTAGCAACTTTAGCATCTAATGATGTTTTAAGCATTCCGCCGGCAACTTCAAATACTCTACTAGCATAACGTGATTCTACATTCATACCTAGATCCATTAGATCATCGTATGCTTCCATTGCTTTGTCAGCAATTTCATTAAGCTCTTTATCAGCCATTTCGCCGAGGCCTTTTACAGCTGGAAGCGCAGAAGCAATTTTATCAAACTCAGCAATGTCTCGCATTGTATTGTTTTGTTGCTCTACTACTTCTTTTTTTTCTTTCTTTTGTTCTTCCTTGATAAGTTCTTTACTATCAGGTAAGTCAAGAAGTTCTTCTAATTTTTTGGTCATTATATACTCACATTAACTGCTACTATTATTTATCGTTTTCCTTGATGGAACATATCTTTTTCTGTAATAACCCTAAACGTTATTCCTTTTGATTTACAATATGCTCTTGCGGCTTCCCATTTAGCCATATTTAATATTGCATGTGCTTGATTATGTTTGCTATTTCCTGCCTTTTCCATCATAGTTTGATTATCAGGTTTAACTTCAATAAGTTCAACCATATTTTTTCCGCTTTTAGTTTTATATTGTATGAAGAAATCTGGAACGTATATTGTTGCTTTACCTGTAAACGGATTTTTGTAGGGTATTTTTATTGCTTCACTTGCCCAGCGTTGTATACTAGGATTTTCGTCGCAGAATTTCATAAAAGCAAATTCCCAACCACTTCTATACGTCGGTGTTTTACCCCCTACATATTTTTCAGGATTTTTAAGAGTATATTTGCCTTGAGCAAACTTAGCCATAACTAACCTAAGATGTTTCTAGCTTCTAGATAATTATATTGATTATCAGTTTTAAAACCAATAGAGCTTGTTTTTTCTCTATTGAAGTTTAATACTTGAGCAACAGTAGCACTTAACTGTAGCTTATTAAAACCAGATAATGTATCTAATAATTCAAACACTTTGATGTTATCAAGTTTTGCTTGTTGAAGTAGTATTGCACCAGTTGACGCTGCCGCGGCAGGATCAAATCCTTTTTGTTCTAAGAACCCAATTACCGCATCTACTTCGTTTGCAGGGTATGATAGCTGTTTAGCATAGTATGTATTAAAGTACTTTTTAGTATTATCTGCACTATCAGTAATATTCTTAGGAGGTAAATTTCCTCTAATTGATCCGGTATTACTCATCGTATTCGTCTCCTGGTCCGGCCTTAGCATTAGGCAATCGAGTTTTATTTGCAAAAGCAGAAAGTATTCCGCCTGATGGATTATTACTACTTGTTGCCTTTGCTCCTAAACTTAATGCGGCAGCGGTTGCTAATGTTGCTAAGTTGCCTCCTCCGCCTCCACTTGGAAAAGCAACTCCCGCTACTCCACTTACGTCAATTCCTTGACTACGTCCAAGAGCGCCAACAGCACTGCCTAGTAATTCTTGTCCAATACCTTTTGAATTTAACGATTTTGCATTTCCGATTGAATTTGCCGCTCTTAGCACTGTTCCGAAACTAACATTTCCGCCAGTAATATCATCAAGAACTCCCATTCCTCCGGCAAGTACACCACCTACTCCTAATAAACTAGCGGCACCGCCGCCTGATAAACTATTAGGACTTGGCATTTTATCGTAATGATTAACAGCAAACCCTGCAGGTTGTCCGTTTTTAACTGGACCTCTACTGTAATGAACTGTTTCGTATTCAATTTGCATAGAGTTTTCTACGCCAGTTCCTTGATCGCTATAATCCATTGTATCGTGTGTCCAACTAGCGATCAATGGATTTACTAGTGTAAATGCAGTATAACGTTTTCTTGACATTTGATAAATTGTAATATGATTAAAAAACGGTGAAATACTGTCATTATCAAAGCCGTAACGATATTGTTTATCATTAAACAACGAGCTGTTTTCGTAATGTCTATTCAGCGGCTCAACTCCGCCAGCTGGTCCAACTTTTGCATAGTTACCGTCTCTGTAATAATATCTATAATATGCTTCCCACATTGCTGTAGTAATACCAATATTATCATCATGAAAAGTTAAAGTTACTGGTGTATAATCAATTCTTTTCTGAATTACCTTTTTTCTATTGTATTGATGTTTTACATCTGTTTGAATATTAAAGCTAGGTAATTGTGCTGTTTTTACTAGTAAAGAAATTTCATCTTTGTGTCGTTGCTCAAATTGCGGTATAATCGATGCGGCTTGAGGATTAATACTGAACGATACATGGTAAAGGAATTTAACTTTTGGTGCAAGTCTGTGATTGTCATCAACAAATGTTCTAGCGGCGTGAGCAAAATCCGCAAGATTACCTTTAGGATTTAATGCACCCGACGCTACGTTATCTAAAAAACCGTTTAAGAAACTCATACAAATATTTAGCCTTTTTAATTAAGTGTGTAGATAATTCGATCATAAAAAAAGGGGCAATAAAGCCCCTAATTTTATTATTTTTTTAAAACTAACTGGCGCCGCCACCTGTGATAGCAGTGTTAATTGTACGTCCAATTGCTGTGCCGATACCAGTACCTTGTGGTGACTGGATTGCATTATCGTATCTAATGGATAGTGCAACAGTAACAACTTCTGATGTTGCATAGTTTAAGCTATTGTAGTTTGCGCTTTCTAGATAACATCCGTATAATTCAAATGTTTCTAATACGCTTGCCGCATTCGCTCCGTTACCACCATCTAGGATTTCAATTCTAGTAACAAACTTATAGTCTGCACCACTTGCCGCACTTGACTGCTCGAAAAAGTCGAACTGCTTTTGTAGCTGTTCACCAACAAGTTTTTGAACGTTGTTGGATACATCTTCGCGTAAGTTAAGTGTAATTGGTTCCCAAGTATGCTTACCAGCTAAAAATACTTTTGAGTTGTAAATGTCAACAGTCATTTGCTCAAAACTAACGTTTGGTCTTGTTACGTCCATAACTTGTTTTGTTAGCTCTGTTGACGGACTTGATACCCCAAAGTTTTCTAGTGATACTCTAAAACGATATTGTAATTTGGGCATCAACAATCCCTGATTAGATGCACTTGCGTTACTATCTAATGGTACTGTTAATTTTGAAAGTGTTGATATTGCCATTATATGCTCCTGTTACTTTTATTTATCCGTTTATAGTCCTGAAATTTCACCAGTGTTTTTCAGTCTCAACGGAATGTAAATGAACTCAACTGCTTTTACTGGCTCAATAGCAATGTCTACGTATAACTCATTTCTATCAATTCTACTTGGAGTATTGTTAGATTCGTCACAGACAACTAGGAAGTCATACAATGCTCTTTGTGATACTAACTCTAGCATCAAGCTATCTACTTGTGCCTTGATCTCATCACGTGTGATTTTATCGTTAGGCTCAAAAATGTATGGCTTAGCAAGTTTCTTAAGTTGTGAACGTAAGTAAATTACCAAACGTGCTACGTTAATTCTATCCAATGCACTTGCATTTCTTGCACGAGTCTTCTGACCGTAGTTAACAAGTCCTGCACCAGTTAAGAATGTAATTGGGTTGATATTGAGTGAATATAGTGTATCACGTTGACCTTCGTTTAGCGCGATTGACTTAAATTCGCCTTCTGCATCAATATATCCTGCGGCTGTTGCGTTAGTAATACCACCACGTCTTGTACCTGCTGGTGCAAACCATGGATAGCTAACTTGATCACTTAGTGCAAGTGTTCTAATAATACCGTGACTTGGTGGAACAATAATGTTGTTACCAGCATTATCACTTGTAAACAAGCTCGGGTAGAACATACCTAGATATTCATCTCTGCTTACTGCGCCGTCATCATTATCTTCAACTGCAAGAGCAACGTTGTTACCCCAATCGTTAAGTGTAGTTGCATCACTTGCTAGTCTCATTGGACTATCACCAACAATAAATGCTGTTAAACCTCTATCGTAGTTTAGACTTACCATTTCTCCGATTAGCTCTGGATATCCTGGTGTTGCCATAACATTGAATAGTCTTGATTCATCATCACGGATATCTTGGTTACTGTTAACCATTGCCTGTAGTGCTTGTATTACAACTTTACGCTGTGCTTTACGTCCAAAGCTACCTGCGCCGTTTGGCTGGTTAGCTGATTCAGTTACCCAACGATGTGGATAGTAAAGTGCCATACTCACATCGCCTTGGCGAACGTTTTTAGCAGTAGTATCTACATAGTTGCGTACAAATTTCTTAACGTTAAATCCACTTCTGCGTAGGTTCCATAGCAACATACCTTTTGGATATAGTGCTGGATCTGGAGCATCAGTATCTAAGTAATTACTAACTAGAAGCTCTGGAATAGTTCCGCTTGGTGCTTCTGTAGTTGTACCGCCACTTGTACCGTAACGTGCATCAGCAAACAAAATACCATCTTCAGTAGTTTGATCACCTTCGTCTAGTGCAATCCATTTTTGTAAATCTGCATTGTACTTGTGAACTTGTGGATAGTTTTCTAAGTCTGCTGTACTAATCCAAAGATCGCCAGTTACTAGATTGCCGCCGCCGAATTGTTGTGTAGGCTCTGTAGCACTTACAATTGGTCCTTCTGGATCGGCACTAGGATATACATTCTGATAGCCTTTCCATGTAGTGCCATCGTGTATCATAATATCAACTTCGTCAACAATACTGTTGTACCACAATGCTCCATCAGTTGTCAATGCTGTTGGTGCATCTGGACCAGCAGTTTGTGTTAAGATTCTCCAATTTGAAGCATGGAAGTCATAAGTTGCATCGCCTGCAGGTGCCGCATATAAGTTTGCTGTTCCTGCTTTAGTTGAGTAGTTATAAGCCGCAAATCCGATATCACCTAAGGCGCTATCTGTATCAGCAATGCGGATTTCACCGCCGTCGTTATGTGTAATAACAACTCTGTTACTTGCGTCGACACTTGCTACAATGTTTTCAAAGCCTGCTGAGTTAATTGCCCCAGCAATTTCGTCTGCATCAGTAAGTGCGCCTGCAACAGTAATACTAATTGCTTTGCCACCTTGGATAGCCGCTTTGTTTGGATCACTTTCTGCCATTGTAAATCCGTATGTTCCTGCTGTAAGACTACTTGCAGTAACAGGACTTGAAACAATTGTTGTTGCGCCCGATGTAGATCTAGCAAAAATTGTAAAATCTAATTCTTCATTTTCTGCTTCTGATGTATGTGCTTGAACATAAACTGTACCTAATGCTAAGTTAATGCCGCCGCCTGTTTTATCCAAATTATAAAGTGCTTCTTGGTGTGTATTATACACAGGAGCCGGCTTGTCTGCCCAAAGTTTAGTTGTTGAGTTATAAACTTTGACTTTCATTTGTGCGCCTAAGTTGGCTTCAGTTGTTTTAAACCAAACTGAACCAGTTGGTCTTGGCTGTGTGTCGCCTGACTTAAATCCTGGAACATTGGTATGTGGTGCAATAATTAGTTGCGGCGCATAATAAGTACCTGCTGTTAATCCTAAATCTGCTAGTAGTGTTCCTGATGCGCCGGCAGCAATTTCGATTGCTCCGTCAACATCACTTCCACCGTCAGTAATAGAACTACCATCACTGTAAATGTATAGCTTACTATCAACAACTGCGGCTGTTACGCCAGTAATGCCTTTAGCATTAATATCAGCTGCCATTTGTGTAACAGTTGTGCCTGTAACAGCAGTAGTTGTGCCGTTAATAACAATAGTTTCAGCACTTACTAGTGTTGGGTTAGTTGCTGTTCCTTTAATTGTTGGATGACTTTTAACCCAATCTGCTGTTCCTACTTTAACCCATGTGCCTGCACTATTTTTGTAGTATACTTTATTGGTAGTAGTTGTTGTTACTACTGCATAATCACCTACTTGTCCGACACTAGCTTTTGGAAGTCCTGTATTAGACCCGCCAACTAAATTAGTGTTAGAAGTAATTACTAATGGAATCTTGTTTGTAAATGACTGTCCACCAGTAACAGTCACAGCATTTGCGTTCCATTCGAACACTCCGTATTTTGTTAGGGCGGTATCAAACCAATAAGTTCCGTTTGCCGGAGCTGCCGCTGGCGCACTTGCGCTTGGCTCTAGTTCTCCTAGATCGACATCTGCTCTTACAACAAACGCTCTGTTTGAAACTCCTAAATATGAGTAAGCCGCTTGTAGACCATACTCATTAAGTTCCCCACCGTTTACTGGGTTATTGTTTGCATCCGTTTGGAAGATTGGATCTCCGAACGTATCTGCTAAATCTCTTTGTGAGGTAATTAAGAAAGGAACGCCTGCGTTTGCCTTTGTTGTACCTCTTGCTGTACCTGTTCCTGCCGCGTTCGCTTTGTCTTGCTTAGACGCAACGAACAACATTGGAGTAGTACCTGGTTCTGCGGGTGTGTAAAAACTTTCGTCGATTACACTGACTTGTACACCTGGTGATATTAATGCCATTTTGTAGTTCTCCTGTTAAAATAAAACAACTGTTAAAAGTATTTATATGATTTGATCAAAAAAGTGTATAGAAACACCGAATAAAAGGTGGTGAAAAGGTATGGTAAATAGTGTTATGAGACCTTTGTGCAAATGTGGCTATAGACCGGCCGCTATAAACTATAAAAAAGACGGTAAAATCTATTATAGAAAATCATGTGATGCATGTTTGCATCACGGAAAGAAAAAATGGGGTATTCCTAAATGGTACCAGAACGGTTACCGACAAAAGGATCAGTGCGAAAAGTGTGGATTTAAATCATTGCACCAGGAACAATTTAATGTGTATCATATAGACGGTGACTTGTCTAATACACTACACAGCAACTTAAAAACAATATGTGCTAATTGCCAACGGGTACTACAGAAGCAAGGCGTAAAGTGGAAGCAAGGCGACCTTGTACCTGACGTTTAAGATCGTCAAGAGTTCCTTCATTATAGATGTTATGGTCAAACGGAACCTTTGCCCATGCCCATTCAGATCTATGAACATCAGTAGGTTCGATGTTTAAATCAACATATTGTCTAAACCATATAGGATCAGGACCACGCTTTACACACCAAACATTTCCGTTGAGAGATTTAATTACAGATGCTTCATTATCGAATCGTACATCAGGGATAACATAGTTCTTTTTAGGATTATCTAGTATTGTTTTTTTAACAAAACTAACCCAGACACCATCATAGAATCCACTACGCATACAGTCAGTACCAAATTCTTGTAGAACTAATCTAGGAGTAATTTCACGACCAGTTTCTTTAGTCCAAAACTCGTCTACTTGTTCGCGCCAGTATCTACTCTCAGGAGTATCTCCTTCAAGCATTGCACGATCCCATCCAAACATTACACTGACTGCATCTTTAAGTTTGTCTGCAAAACTAATTTTTTGGAAATCATGTTGTTCAACTAGAATGTCAGCAACTGTGCCTTTGCCGCTACCAATTAGACCGCAAATACCGATAATCATATAAAAAATCCTTTAAGTTTCTTTATAGTATATACTAATTTTTACTGACTGTCAAGTAGTTTTTGGTAAGATTCTTCAAATCCTTCTTCATGTAGATATGCTTCGTTATTGTTCCACATGCGTTTGAAATACCCCGGGGCACTTTCTAATATTGTTTTTTCGGAAGTATTAAGGTGACCTTTAACCATCCAAAAAAGCCTATGAGCCTCTTTGTGGCTAAATTCTGCCATTAACCTATAGTGAACCCGTAGCCAGTGCCGCCTGGAACTGCCATTGCTACATCATTTTCTAGTTTCTCTAGTTCGGCAGCGGCTTCTGCTTTTAGTGCATCGCCGTTAAGTGAGCTTCCGCCTTGTGGGCCAGCAATAGTAGCAAACTTACTACGTGCTTCGCCTAGCATATATTTGCACTTTGCAAGGGTATAATCTTTAATCCATTGACTTGCTAAGTAATCGTCTAACAATTCAAAATCAGGTCTATAATTATAAACATAAAGTAATAGCTCTTCTTCTGCTCTTGATCTTTGTAGAATTGTAAGTTTTTTATTCGATCTATTCCATTTGAATTCAATGAACGATCCAAACATTCTACCTACTAATTCTTGATAGCCTGCAAACATTGCATACGTAGCAAGTCCGCCCATATTAGAAGAACTTAACAAGTATGTATTTGTGTATGCCATGTTGAACGGTTCGAACAATGTGCCGCCGTCGCCGCCGCCTGTGCGTGAACCGATACTTCTACGGAAAATTTGACGGACTTCCATAACTTCGTCTGGCAAAATGTAATCGTTTTGATCAATAACTGTTGGCAAGAAAAAATATGATTCTTCGACACTGTTATCAGATCGCTGTCTAAATTTTGCGAGTGCTGTATTTAAAGCTGTCTCGTAGTGATCTGGATCTAGTTCAACATCAATCATGCCGCCACCTAGATTAAGTTCTACATATTTGTAAACTTCTTGTCGTTTTGTGTTAATATTATTAGCCATTTGCTTTCATCTCCGCTATACTATTTATGCAACGATAAATAACATTACTATGCCGAGACTCAGTTTATATAAACCCGAAAGAGGGAAAGATTACGAATTCTTAGACAAGACTATAACAGAAATGTTTACCGTCGGAGGTACCGATGTCTTTGTTCATAAGTACTTAGGTCCTAAGAATCCAGAGGAGGATGATGCTACTGCTGATCAACCTCGTTATGATGCTGTTAAAGAAACTAACATACAAGATATGTTGTTTATGGAAAACAGAGATAGAAAGTATGATCCAAACATTTATACTATGAGAGGAATCTATAACGTAAGTGATGTAGATTTCGACATGAGTCAGTTTGGTTTATTCTTACAAAACGATATTGTGTTTATGACAATACCTATAAATTATAGTGTCAAAACACTGGGACGAAAAATTATGTCAGGTGATGTAATCGAATTACCTCACTTAAAAGATGAATTTGCACTTAATGACTACAGTGTAGCACTTAAAAGGTTCTATGTTGTTGAAGATGTTAACCGTGCAAGTGAAGGATTTTCGCCAACATGGTATCCACATCTATATCGTATTAAGATGAAACAAATCATGGATAGTCAAGAGTTTAAAGAAATCCTTGATTTGCCAACAGAAGAAGGAAGTTCACAAACATTACGTGACGTACTATCAACTTACGAAAAAGAAATGCAAATTAATAATGCAATTATTTCACAAGCTGAAGCAGATGCAGACATGTCAGGATACGACACTACAAATTTCTATACATTACAAGTTGATGAAAATAATATTCCAGAAGTAGTAAGAGCTGATCAAGACGATATTGATGCTAGTATTGCTAGTGGAAACTTAGACGCAAGTAGGGTATACCAAACCCCTGATAGAAATGGATATCAGGGATACTTAATCGGTGACGGGATTGCACCTAACGGTGAAGCATTTGGTAGTGGAATTAGTTTTCCTACATCAAGTGTTGAAGGTGATTACTTCTTAAGAGTTGATATGTTTCCAAATAGATTATTTAGATACAATGGATCAATGTGGGTTAAGATGGAAGAAAAAGTACGTATGACACTGAGTAATACTGATACTAAGCAAACACAAAAAGGTAGCTTTATTAATAATACCAATACTGATACTATCGGTGGTGAAACAACTACTGAAAGACAAAGTATCTCAAAAGCACTTAGACCAAAGGCAGATAACTAATGCAACATTTTTATGATGGCCAAATAAGAAGGTATGTTACACAATTAGTAAGATTGTTTAGTAACTTTTCATATAAGGACGGTGATGGTAAAATTATAACTGTGCCTGTCTTGTATGGAGATATTACACGTCAAGTAGGACATATTCTTAGAGACAATTCAGAGAATAAAGTTCCGAGTGCGCCTCGTATTGGAGTATATATTACTGGTCTTGAACAAGATAGAACAAGGACTGCTGATTCTACATATACTAATAAAGTTAATATTCGAGAACGTGCGTATGATGCTGAAAATAAGGAATATCTAAATACACAAGGAAAAAATTATACAGTTGAACGTATTATGCCAAGTCCGTATACACTAAATGTAAACGTAGACATATGGTCAACTAATACAGATCAAAAATTACAAATCCTTGAACAAATTTTGATGCTGTTTAATCCTAGTTTAGAAATACAAACTACGGATAATTATATTGATTGGAGTAGTTTAACTAGTGTTGAACTTACTACCATGAGTTTTAGTAGTAGATCTATACCGATAGGAACTGATTCTGAAATTGATGTAGCACAACTAGGATTTACAACACCTATCTATATCAACATGCCAGTCAAAGTTAAGAAACTTGGTGTTATTACTGATGTTGTAATGAGCATATTTGATGAAACTAGAGGAAATATATCGTTAGGTTCATCGCAGCCAGAATTACTTGCATGGACCGATGAAACTCGTCCTGCAATGAGGGGCACAGATCCTAACAACTTTACCCCAGCTGGGAACGGACCGTTCCCAACAAGTGGTCTTACAGGTAATGTAATGGCTTCTAGTTGGGGTGGTTTTGATATGCAAGTTCTTAACGGTGTTGCACAACTAGTGTATAAAGGTAGACTTGGCGGAGTAACTTGGCCTAAGTTCTTGGAAGGAGCTCCGGAAGGACCCGGTTTCCAAGACGGACTTACACAATTACAAGTACAACGAGTTACAATCG
>Ga0209654_1000474_pt1 | contig 38923 bp, 36 predicted proteins | sample SaaInl1SG_22_DNA_FD_184646 | JGI IMG/M metagenome (GOLD analysis project Ga0209654, IMG submission 184646) | Marine microbial communities from expanding oxygen minimum zones in the Saanich Inlet - ESP_161SG_22_DNA (SPAdes) (version 2) | ecosystem: Environmental > Aquatic > Marine > Intertidal... | reverse complement strand
GCCGATCTCTCTTTGGATTTCCTCAAGCAGCTCAGGGCGCAGGTGAACGTTTCCTGGCTTGTAAACTCCGTGAACATTTCCGAAGGTAAGGGCGGCGATGTAGCGACCATTCTCGCCAAGGCCAAGTGCCTCAACGGTCTTCTGTCCGTCTTCAACCGTGGTGTAGAGGTGCTCATCAATAGCGCCCTCAACACCGTCTTCTTCGCCGCCAACTGCGCCTACTTCAATTTCCAGCACCGCTCCCACGTTGTGGGTCTTTGCCAGCAGTTCCTTGGCGATTTCTAGGTTTCTATCAAGCGCAATGGCTGACCCGTCCCACATGTGTGAGTTGAAAATTGATTCGCCGCCGGCCTTTACTCGCTCTGCGGAAAGCTCCAACAGTGGCCTAACGAATCCATCAAGCTGATCTTCAGCGCAGTGATCGGTGTGAAGAGCAACCTTTATGTCGTAGTTCTTAGCGACTTCTCTGGCAAACGCTGCAAAAGCAAGCGCACCGGTAACGCGATGCTTAATTGTCGAGCCAGACCAGTAGTCAGCACCTCCGGTTGAGACCTGAATGATTCCATCAGAACCAGCTGCCTGTAGGCCAGCCAGTGCCGCATTTAGGGTCTGAGAGCTCGAAACGTTTAGTGCCGGGTAGGCAAAACGGTTCTGCTTTGCTCGGTCAAGCATCTCCTGATATTCAGCGGAAGTTGCTATTGCCATTCTGGTGCCTCCTTAGGCGGTTGCTGGTTCGCCGAGAAGCTGGTCTCGGTTTGGAATAAGTTCAATGTGGGCTTCCACTAGGTTCTCAATACTGCTGAGCCCACTTGTCGGCTGCTGCACCTTCGCGGCACCCCACTGCACTGCAGCGGCAATACCCTCGGCCACATCAAATCCGACGCCATAGTGGTTCTCTTCAGAGGGGTGCGCGGTAACCGCGGAAAGGAATCCTGCAATGGTTGAGTCGCCAGCGCCAACGGTGTTTATCACCTTGACATGGTCCGTGTACGCGTGAATAGCGTGCGAACCGGTAACTGCGATGATGCCATCGACTCCGAGGGAAGCCATAACGCAGTTGACCCCCCACTTGTTCAGCTGTCTGGCGGCATCGATTACATCGCCGATCGTGTTCAAGTCTTTTCCTACGCACTCGGCAAGTTCATGGGCATTTGGCTTCATGATGGTCGCCATTCCGCTCTTTGCCCAGTTGCGAAGCGCCGGTCCAGAGGTGTCAAGCACAACTCGAATGCCCAGAGCTTCCATCTTGTCAAATAGCGGCTGCAGGTCAATTACCTTGCCAGTTTCCACGATCTCAGGATGCGCCCCGGCAACCACAAGCCACTTCGCCCCGGTGGCCTCAATCGTCTGGATGGTTAGCTTGACTACTTGATCCCAGTCGGCCTGCTTCAGGGGTCGTGGATGTTCGTTGATTTTGGTGGTTGGTCCATCCAGCTCAACGATGGTGGTTGAGACGCGAAGGGTGCCATCGACCCACAGGGGGGTTAAGAATTCTGAGTTTGTTCGCTCTAGAACTCCCTTGTCAGCGTCACCAATTGGAACAATTCCGGGCGCATCAATTCCAGCCAGGCGCAGTGCCCTAGAAACGTTAATGCCCTTGCCAGCAAGCTCTTCGCCGACCCGGTCAGCACGGTTTACCGCTCCCGGTTCTAGGTTCTTCACAAAATAAGTGCGGTCGAGTGTAGGCGCAGGCGTAAGGGTGACTATGGGTGCATTCTTGCCAGTCATGGGGACTCCTTGAATGTGAGGCTGAGAGTTGTAATCAGTAACACTCACATCTTTGTAGGCGCGATAGAAACACTATACAGATAAACGATTTATTAGTCTTCTGAGAGCTCCTTGGAGGTCAAAGCACTTGGGGCATCATCAAGCTGCTTTGGCTCCACAATGTTGTCAATCCCTAGCTCGTTTTCGTCCAGGTCATTGAGCTTCCTGGCAGTTACCAGCATCCTGGATTCAAGACTCGATACAAACGCGTTGTATGACTTCACGGTTGAGGTGAGCTTGTTTCCAAGGTCCTGCGCGAGGGCGGCAATTTTCCCTACCCGCTCATAGAGCTCCTTGCCAAGTTTGATCATTGCTCGCACCTGTGACTCATCTGCATTTTGGCGCCAAATGTAGTTAATGGTCTTTAGTACTGAGAACAGTGAAACGGGGGAGGAAAGCGCGACGTTTTTCTTGAACGCATACTCCATCAATGATGGGTCGGCGTCGAGTGCCGCAGACAGCAGTGATTCGCTTGGTACAAAACAAATCACAAAATCTGGCGAGGAATCAAGGCCGCTCCAATAGGCCTTGGTGCCCAGATCATCGATGTGCTTTCTAACCGCAGCTACGTGCTCTTTGATAAGGATTGCCCTGCGGTTGGCTTCTTCGCCACCGGCTAGCTCGCTGATGCTACTGGCCTCCTGGTAAGAGTTAAACGGCACTTTCGAGTCAATCGCGAGCGACTTTCCTCCGGGCAGGTTGATAACCATGTCGGCCCTGCCGGTGCCGTTATCGGTCTTGATTGTGGCTTGCTCCGCAAAATCCGCATGCTTGATTAGCCCTGCAAGTTCGACCAGCTTCCGAAGTTGGGTCTCGCCCCAGACGCCTCGAAGGCTGTTGGAACTGAGCGCCTGAGACAGTTGCTGGGTTTGTTTTCTAAGGTTCTCATCGGTTTCAATCGAGGCCCGCAGCTGTTCTGAGATCGAACTGAATTGCTCGGTTCGTTCCTTTTCCAGTCGCTGCACTACATCCTGCATTTGCAAAAGCTGCTGCTTCACTGGCTCCAGCTGAACCAAAATCTTGTTTTCTTTATCCGTTTGTTGAGCCTGAGTTGAAATCGTTTGCTCAGATTTGGCTAGTTGAGCCCGCAGTTCGCGTTCGGTTGCCTCGAGGCCGGCAAGTTTTGCGGCCAGCGAAGAATCGGTGGCCGGGGTCCGGTTTTTTTGCCAAAGCATCCCAATCAGGAATCCAGCCCCGGAACCAATCAGGAGGGTAACAACTATCAACCAAATGGAATCTTGCATGGTGCCAAGTATTGCAGTGGGTTCAGACAACCAGAGGCTTCAAACGCTGCTTGGTCTTGATTAGCAGGTCCTCCAGTGAATCGACCTCGTGCCTTGCGGCCATGTCTAGGGCAATCCGAGCACAGGCGTCGGAGTCCGCGAGCGCATCGTGATGTTGAAAATCTTCATGGCCGACGGCATAAGCAACCGCGTTCAAACGGTAGCTTTCGAGGTTGTATGTTTTTCTGGCCATCGCCAGGGTGCAGGCGTACCCCAGGGCCGGGAGGTCAAAATTTATGGCTGCTGCACTGTTGCGAAGCACCGACATGTCAAACGAGGCGTTGTGGGCAACAAGGGGTAGTCCGTCGGTGAAAAGAAGCAGTTCTGGCAGCACTTCTTCCCATTCCGGAGCATCCGAAACATCCTCTGGCCTGATGCCATGAATCCGAATGTTGCCTTCGTGGAACCAGTTATGAGGGTATGGCGGTCGAAATAACATTGAAAGTGATTCTGTTATTTCACCCTGTGAAACCCTCACTAGCCCAACTGCGCAGGGCGATGCCGGAGAGGAATTGGCCGTCTCAAAGTCAATACTTATGAATTCCATGGCCACGAAACAATTATGAACCAATAAACTTTCGCACGTGGCCCTAACTATCGGAATCGTCGGCTTACCCAATGTTGGTAAGTCCACCCTGTTCAACGCACTCACTAAAAACAATGTTTTGGCAGCGAACTACCCGTTCGCAACCATCGAGCCAAACATTGGGGTTGTGAATCTGCCAGATGCCAGGTTAACGCGTCTTGCCGAAATATTTGGCTCGGAGAAAATCCTGCCTGCGGCGGTCTCGTTCGTTGACATCGCGGGCATCGTGCGAGGAGCATCCGAAGGTGAAGGCCTTGGAAACCAGTTCCTGGCAAACATCCGCGAGGCTGATGCCATCGCCCAAGTGGTTCGCGGTTTTGCTGACAGCGACGTTATCCACGTTGATGGAAAGGTGGATGCAGGCGGCGACATCGAGACCATTAACACCGAATTGATTCTTGCCGACATGCAAACCCTCGAGAAGGCGCGCCCAAGGCTAGAAAAGGAAGTCAAGGGCAAAAAGGCTGATCCCAAGGTGCTCGAGGTTATTGACCAAGCAATTGCGTTTTTGAACGACGGCAAGCCGCTTTCCCTGGTGGGGATCGACCTAGAGCCAATTCGTGAGCTTGGGCTTTTGACTTCCAAGCCGATCCTGTTTGTCTTCAATGTTGACGAGGGAGTTCTGACCGACAGCGCCAAAATGCAGGAACTTGCAGATCTGGTGAAGCCGGCCGAGGCGGTTTTTCTTGACGCCAAAGTTGAATCAGAGTTGATTGACCTGGACAAAGAGGAGGCAGCGGAGCTGCTTGCTTCTCTGGGGCAGAACGAATCCGGTCTGGATCAACTGGCAAGAATTGGATTTGCAACGCTGGGCCTCCAGACTTATTTGACCGCAGGGCCAAAAGAATCCAGGGCCTGGACTATTCCAGTTGGTGCCAAGGCTCCGCAAGCCGCGGGCGTAATCCACACCGATTTTGAAAAAGGCTTTATTAAGGCCGAGGTTGTTTCCTTCGCCGACTTGGACAGTGCCGGCTCAATGGCACAAGCAAAAGCTCTTGGGAAGGCCCGCATTGAGGGCAAGGACTACACGATGCAAGACGGTGACGTCGTGGAGTTCAGGTTCAACGTTTAGTCGCTTAGACTTGACAGCGTGATTTCCCCAACTATTCGGCTGTCGGTCTCTGACGACATCATTGGTTGGTTTGACGTTATCGGCCCATATCTTTTTTATGCGGCTGTCTTCGGGTTAGTTTTTGCCGGCACCGGCCTGTTTATTGGTGCATTCATCCCATTTATTACAGGCGACTCTCTGGTCTTTGCTGCAGGTTTGGTGGCAGCGGCGCACCAAGACAGGATCAACATTTTTGTGATGGTCATCGGCGTTGGAATCGCCGCCTGGTTGGGCGATCAGGTTGGCTACACACTTGGGCGGCACTTTGGTAGGCCCTATCTGGACAAGCGCCAGGGCAAGTGGTTGAAGCGGGCAATAGTTCGCTCGGACCAGTTCTATGAGCGCTATGGCTGGTGGTCGATTGTGGTTGCCAGATTTGTGCCATGGGGTCGAGTTATCATTCCGGCGCTTGCTGGAATCAGCAAGATGAATTACTACAAGTTCTTCAGCGCCAATGCCGTTGGCGCGATGCTCTGGGGCTGCGGGCTAACTCTTGCCGGTTATTTCACCTATTCGATTCCAGCAGTTCGATCAGCGGTCTATGTGATTGCAATTGTCGTGATCACCATGAGCGTGATTGCCGGCATCCGAACCTGGCGCGCGAACCGGGTTTAGTTAGAAATAATTAGGTCGGCCAATTCTTGGCTCGACTCGGCTTGGTAGAACTCATCCTCTTGGATGGACCACGCTAGATAAAACTCGTCGAAGATGCCGTCATCGCGATCGCTGTATCGCTGTTTCCGGGTTGGCGCATCGCTCTCAACCCAAATACAAAGCTGCGCTAAATCGCGGGCGGCTTTTGAAATCGAACCGCAGCCCTCGACAATCACCAGGTTTCCGCCTTCAAAGCTGCGCCAGCCATTGGCGGGCTCGGTTGGAGCACCGCGCTGGTTATTGCCCCAGTCCCAGATTTGCCAGGAGGTGGCTTGGCCCTGTGTTATCGGTGTCAAGATCTGTTGATTTAGATACTGCGCACCAGCTCGCAATCCGTCCCAACCGGGATAGATGTCGTCCATTTGAATCAGCTTTGGAAGTTGGCGCTGTGACTGAAATATTCTCTCGCTAAGGGCTTTTGCAAAATGTGTTTTGCCGCTCCCAGCCCTGCCATCTATCAGCACAACCGGTGAATTATGTTTATCTAGAAGCTCTTCACAGGCCCTGACCGCAAATTCAAGCCCCTGTTCGGCATCAAGTATTTTTGCGGGCATACCCCAAAGTTTAGGCGCATGGCAATAGACTTGTGGAGGCTGCATCAGCCTCCTCTATTTATTTACCCCAAGGTTTTTTATGAAAAAGCAAAACAGCGCGCTTAGAAATCTAGCGATCGTTGCACACGTTGACCACGGCAAGACAACTTTGGTTGACGCCATGTTGCGCCAAACCAACTCATTTGCCACTCACGGCACTGTTGATGAGCGCGTTATGGACTCAGGTGACCTAGAGCGCGAAAAGGGAATTACCATCCTTGCCAAGAACACCGCGGTTCGCTACGAAGGTCCTGCCGCCAAGGGTGAGTCAATCGTCCTGAACGTTATCGACACCCCGGGTCACGCTGACTTCGGTGGCGAGGTCGAGCGCGGATTGTCCATGGTTGACGGAGTGCTGTTGCTAGTGGACGCATCTGAAGGCCCGTTGCCACAGACCAGGTTTGTGCTGCGCAAGGCATTGGAAGCAAGGCTTCCAGTGGTGCTGCTTGTCAACAAGACTGACCGACCTGACGCCCGAATCGATGAGGTAGTTGAAGAAAGCCATGACCTACTGTTGGGTCTTGCTTCGGACCTCAACGACACCGTGCCAGATTTAGATGTAGACGCAATCTTGGACCTACCCGTTATTTACGCTTCCGGCCGAGCTGGTCGAGCATCACTAAACAAGCCTAATGATGGAGAACTGCCAGACTCAGAGGACCTAGAGCCACTATTCGAGGCGATCCTGAAATACATCCCAGCCCCTTCCTACGAGGAGGGTGCGCCACTGCAGGCTCACGTTACCAACCTGGACGCATCACCATTCCTCGGCCGCTTGGCGCTGCTGAGAATCTTCAATGGCGAGATCAAAAAGGGTCAGACTGTTGCTTGGGTTCGCCAGAACGGCACCACGCAGAATGTGAAGATTACCGAGCTGCTTGGAACCAAGGCGCTGGAGCGATTGCCAATTGAAAAGGCTGGCCCAGGAGACATCGTCGCCGTTGCTGGAATTGAAGACATCACCATTGGTGAATCACTTTGTGACCCAAATGATGTTCGACCACTGCCGCTTATTAAGGTTGACGACCCTGCTATCTCGATGACTGTTGGTATCAACACCTCACCAATGGCTGGCCGAGTAAAAGGCGCGAAAATCACCGCTCGTTTGGTGAAAGACCGCCTTGACCGCGAACTAATCGGTAACGTCTCGATTCAGGTCCTTCCAACCGAGCGTCCAGACGCATGGGAAGTTCAGGGTAGAGGCGAACTTGCTTTGGCCATTTTGGTTGAGCAGATGCGTCGCGAGGGTTACGAACTGACTGTCGGTAAGCCGCAGGTAGTAACCAAGAAAATCGATGGCAAGGTTCACGAGCCGGTTGAAGATCTGACCATTGATACTCCAGAAGAGTTCCTGGGTGCTGTGACTCAGCTTTTGGCCGCTCGCAAGGGCCGAATGGTCAACATGACCAACAACGGCACCGGCTGGGTGCGAATCGAATTCAAGGTTCCATCCCGTGGACTAATTGGCTTTAGAACTGAGTTCTTGACCACAACCAAGGGTGCCGGTATTGCCAACGCCCTGGCTGCCGGTTACGAGCCATGGTTCGGACCAATCACCACTCGTCAAAACGGTTCGATGGTTGCAGACCGTGCCGGTGTTGCAACTCCGTTTGCCATGATCGCTCTCCAAGAGCGCGGCGCCTTCTTTGTCGAGCCAACCAGCGAGGTTTATGCCGGAATGGTCGTGGGGGAGAACTCCAGGGCTGATGACATGGACATCAACATCACCAAGGAAAAGCAGCTAACCAACATGCGTGCTGCTTCCGCTGACAACTTTGTTGGCCTAACCCCTCCGAAGAAGCTTTCGTTGGAGGAGTGCTTGGAGTTTGCCCGCGAGGACGAGTGTGTTGAGGTAACCCCTGATGCAATTCGAATTCGTAAGCTCGAGCTGGATGCCAACGTCCGTGCCCGCCAGGTTTCTGCCAGGAAGCGTGCGTCCGAGAACTAGTTAGCCTTGGAGTCTATTGAATAGACTTCGCCAGGCTCTTTTCGAGTTCGTTCCAGCTGTTCACGCTCGACTAGCTCGGAACTCTGGTTCTCCAGGGTGCCCTGCTTGCCGATTGCGATAACGCAGATTACGTCCTGATCCTTAGCTCCGACTGTCTTAGCTACTGCTTCTGGGTTTATGCCTCCCATGTAGTGAGCCCTGAGCCCCATCGCTTCGGTTTGAGTAACAAGCTGACTGGCCGCCAGACCAACATCGAAAAACGTGGCCGCCTGGTTTCTTGGTTTGCCTTCAAATAACCGATCCGCAAGCAATACGGCATAGGCAGAAGATTTTGGCGCCCAGGCCTGATTGAAGCCGCCCAGCCCAGACTCAGAGATCTCATCAAACAGGCTGGTGCCTGATCTCAGAATCACTACATGCCACGGTTGCTGGTTGGAAGATGATGGGCTCCAGCGGAAGGCCTCACCAAGGCTCCTGGCTTGGGAGTCAGTGAGCTCATAGCTCGAATCAAAGATTCTCGGACTCCAGCGGCCAGCCACTAATGGGTGCAGGTCGGCATTAGTGTGGGCAGGTTTTTCTAATGGTGAAGAGGTCATAGTTTTTACAACTCTAGTTGGTTAGTTATTAGTCCTTCTGGGCACTACCATTGGCTGGTGTCGTCTAGAGGTTTGATTCTGTTCTCGCTGGCTGGCCTATTCTGGGGCCTGCCATACTTCTTTATCGCACTCGCTCTAGAGAGCTTCTCAACTCCAACAATCGTCTTTGCCAGAACCTTCTTGGGTGCCCTGGTCTTGATTCCCTATGCAGCAATCACCGGCGGCCTCATCAAGGCACTTCGTGCCTGGCGATACGTTGCATTGTTTGCGCTGATTGAAATGGTTGGGCCTTGGTTTTTAATCACCGAGAGCGAAAAGCACATATCCTCAGGGTTGGCCGGTCTCTTGATTGCGACCGTGCCATTTTTCGCGGTCGCGGTGCTGGCAATTTTCCTAAAGGACCGCAAAGCACTTCGTCCCAGGTCTTTGACCGGGATGGTAATCGGCTTTATTGGAGTCGCGGCGCTGGTTGGAATCGATTCCTTTCTGGGGGCTGTCAAACCGCTGTATGTGCTGATGGTTGTGCTCGCGGCTGTTGGCTATTCGATAGCGCCGATCATTGCCAACCGGAAGCTCCAGGAGGTTCCAAGCGCATCTGTGATTGGCGTTAGCATGGCGCTTGTCGCCACAATATACGCACCCTTTTCGCTTCCGAATATCGTCCCAGAATTCTCTGACGCTTCGGCCAAGAGTATCTTGGCGCTGGTGGTGCTGGGTCTAGTTTGTTCAGCCTTGGCATTCGTGATCTTCTTCCAGCTAATCAAGGAAGTCGGTCCGGTCAAGGCAACCCTAATTACCTACGTGAACACTGCGGTAGCGCTGTCCTTGGGCATCATCTTTTTGGCTGAGCCAATCACAACTGGTCTAGCTGTTGGTCTGCCGCTGATCGCGGTCGGTCTCTATTTGGCCGGCGGCACGGAGCGAAAACGGGACATACCCGAAACCGCTGGATAGCATTTAGGCATGTCAGCTAGGGACGTAGATTTTTATCTAAGCCAGTTCAGCGCGGAGCAGCGCGCCGGTTTGGACGACCTCAGATCCAAACTGTTGCAGCTAGTCCCAGCGGCCGAGGAGGGCATCTCCTACGGCATGCCAGCGGTGATTGAAGGCGGAAAGGTGTTGGCTGGCTACGCCTGCTTCAAAAACCATCTCAGCTATTTTCCGCACAGCTCCATTGTGATCACAAACACTCTTAGCGAGCTGGGGAAATACAAGTGCTCCAAGGGTGGGTTTCAGTTCGGCTTCGACCAGAGAATCCCACTGCAGCTTATAGAAAAACTAGTTGCTGAAAAGCGCAAGTTACTTACCGAAAAAGCCAGCAGGGGTTGAGACGCAGAACTAGATCAGGTAAAAATCGTCGCCGGTCATGTTGAGCAGTCTGGCATTCACGCCAACTGCAACGGTCCCAGCTGGCATTGGCTTGGTCACAACTGCATTTGCTCCAACTGCGCAGTCATTACCGATAGTTATGTTTCCGATCAGTTTTGCACCTGCGCCAATAATCACTCTGTCACCAACTGTCGGGTGGCGCTTGACTGGGTCCAGCGTCTTGCCACCGAGGGTAACCCCGTGGTAAATCAATACGTCATCGCCGATCACTGCAGTCTCGCCAATCACCACTCCGACTCCGTGGTCAATTACCAAGCGGTTGCCGATAGTGGCCCCGGGGTGAATCTCAATTGCTGTAAAGAACTTGGCATAGTTGGAAACCATGCGCGAAAGTGTTCTGAGTTTTAGGCGCCAGAGTCTATGAGCAATTCGGTAGATCCAAATTGCGTGAAGCCCGGGGGAGGTGAAGAACAGCTCCCAGGCACTTAAAGTAGCCGGATCTCTTTCGAGTCCAGCCTTGAAGTCATCTCTAATGCTCAAGATTTGGTCTGATATTCTTCTTGTAGATCACGGTAAAGAGTCGACGAAACGTATCGTTCTCCAAAGGACGGAACGATCACAACTACGATCTTGCCGGCAAATTCAGGTCGGTTTGCAACTTCTCTTGCTGCCCAGAGCGACGCACCAGATGAGATGCCTGCGAGGATTCCCTCCTCGGCACTAGCTCGTCGTGCGTATTCAAACGCAGTTCCGTTTTCCACGCTGATCACTTCGTCGTAGGCGGAAGTGTCCAGCACCGACGGAATGAAGTTTGGTCCAATTCCAGCCAGTGGATGACCGGCGGCCTCGCCTCCAGTCAACAGCGGTGAGGCGGCTGGCTGGACCGCAAAAGTCTTGATCTTCGGGTTTAGTTCCTTTAGTCGCTGTGAGACTCCCGTGATGGTTCCACCGGTACCGCTACCTGCAACAACAGCAGCAACCTGACCATCAGTGTCCGCCCAAATTTCTTCTGCAGTAGTCTCGCGGTGAATGGCAGGGCCTGCTTGATTGTCGAATTGACGAACCAGGATCGAGCCTTCGATGCTTGCACCAAGCTCCTCGGCTTTGGCGACCGAACCCTTCATGCCCTCTGCGGCTGGAGTCAGGAATAGCTCGGCCCCGTAGGCGCGAATCAGAATCTTGCGTTCCAGGCTCATCGACTCCGGCATCACAATAATGGTTCGGTAGCCCCTGGCCGCTCCCACCATCGCCAAGGAAATACCAGTGTTTCCGCTGGTTGCCTCGATGATTGTGCCGCCCGGTGCCAGCTCGCCAGATTTCTCAGCTGCATTCACCATGGCAATTCCAAGACGGTCTTTTACTGAGGATGACGGATTATAAAACTCTAGTTTTGCGAGCACTGTTGCCGCGGCACCATCAGTAATTTTGTTGAGCTGAACCAGAGGGGTATTGCCAAAAACTTCGGTTATGTTCTGATAGACGCGCATCTGTTCCTCACTAGCTAAGACTAGGGAAGTGTAACCAGACAAACCCTTGTCACAGTCCCTATTACTAATAATTACTCCCACAGCGTGAGCCTTCAGGCTAACTAGTGGCTGCGGATTTACACTGTTCAGGCCATGAACTCCTTGAAAATTTCCCTCGCAGTCGCGAGCACCCTGCTGTTGGCAGGATGCAGTGTCCAGGATGTTGCAGCCACTGCCGCTGACGCAGCAGCCTGCAGGGCGCTCAGCTCAACTCTGTCTGGACTTTCTTCAGCCTACGAATCTGGACTGGTTGATTCCGGAGTCATCGACCAACTTGATCAGCTGGTTGGGAAACAGGTTGACTTTCTGCTGTCAACTGAGCTTGCCGATTCCATCCGGGAGCTTGCCGGCGAGCTAGGCAAAACCGACTCAGCCCAGGGAACCTCCACCAAGATTCAGGAGATCACCGCGGACATTGCACAGAAGTGTTCTGAATACGGGATTGAACTATCGAACTAGTTCGTCATCGACGAAGTGGTTTTTGGCTATCTGAATTCCCATAAGTGCACTTATAAGTGCAACCACGAAGAACATCCAGAGCGTTGCCTCCCAGCCGCCAGTGATCTCTCTGGATACTCCAACCGCAAAGACAATCACTGTGGTGACGGTGTAGCTCATGCCCTGACCAAATGCGCTAACAGCCAGAACCGTGCTTCTGGTTCTAGACCTCAGGTTGAACAGCGTTAGTGCAAGTGGGAACATCGCAGGACCAAGACCAAAGGCAGCCACCCAGATCCAGAGCGTTGAGCTTTCTCCAAAGAGAATCCCAAGCGCTCCGATCATGCCCATCGAGCTCGAAAACCAGATGATTGGTGCGTGGAGCTTGTGATATCTGCTGGCTAGAACAGGCACCACCAGCGCGGCAGGTAATCCCAAGATTGCAAATAGCGACAGCAGCGCACCGGCCTGACCGACGGTCACGTTGTTGTGTTCAAGCAGCAAAAGCGGCAGCCAGGCAAAGCTGACATACCCGAAAACCGAGGTCATTCCCTGGGTTCCAAAAATGGCCCAGGCTGTTGGCGACCTCCAAATGGCTTTTTGGCGCTGTTGGTTCAGCTCTCTTTGTTCGGGAACTGAATTATGCCTAAGTGCCAGAAGTGGCAACAGCGTCAGAACTGCCAAAAAGCCCCACTGGCCCAATGAGAGCCTCCAGCCAGCAGCCTCCGCTACCGGTACCGCAACGAAGGAGGCCGCCGTTGCGCTTATGGCTGTGAGTGAAATGTAAAAACTGGAAACTAGCCCGACTCGATTGGGAAAGTATTTCCTGACCAGCACCGGCAGCAATATGTTGCCAATTCCCATTCCTAAAAGGCTCATCAGGCTGCCGGCGAATAATGAGGTTGAATCCCAGGCCAAGGCCCGTAACGCGTGCCCTCCAACTATCAAGAGGGCAGTGCCAATCAGGGTTTTTTCAACACCGATTCTTCTGGCAGGGGTATTAGCCAGGGAAGTGGCAATCGCAAAGGCAAGCGGTGCGGCCAGCCCCAAGAGCCCAATGGTCACGATTGGGAGCGATATCTCTTTTTGGATGTAGGTAACAATTGGTGATACTGAGCTCACCGCGGTTCGCATGTTTATTGCAAACAGCGCTATGGCCGCAATGGCAAACCATTTTGTAGTTCTGTCGCTTTTCAAGCTTCCTGCTTCAGCGCGTCTTGCACTGCCTGGTGCAGTAGCGAGTTGGTGGCAATCACCGATGAGCTGTCATCAGTAAGTTCTCTCTGCAGGTCTGTGATTCGCCCGCCCGCCTCGGTCAGAATCGGCACCAGCGCTGCAATGTCGTGGATCTTGAGGTCATGCTCGGACGCAATTTCAATTGCCCCCTCCGCGACAAACATGTAGCTCAGGAAATCACCGTAGGCACGGGTTCTGGAAACATTGGTGCTCAGTTCCAGTAGCTGTTCCAGTAGTCCTTGATTTCGCCACTGCTCCAGCGAGTTAAAGCTCAGGGTTGAATCCTCCAGCTTTGCAATCTTGGAAACAGTGATCTTTCTGACTGAACCGTCAATGTCTTTGGTGAAGGCCCCGCGGCCCTTGCCTGCCCACCATCTTCTGCCAAGAGCAGGTGCAGAAATTATTGAGGTTGTAATTTCTCCGTCGACTCGAAGCGCAATCAGGGTTCCCCAGATCGGAACTCCGCGCAGGTAATTTGCAGTTCCGTCGATTGGGTCAATGATCCAACTGCGGTTTGAATCCCCAGTCTTGTCCATCTCCTCACCGATAACCTCATCGGTTGGTCGATAGAGCTTGAGCAGTTCCCGGAGCTTGCCCTCGACCGCCTTATCGGCATCGGTAACCGGAGTGCGATCCGGCTTTGCCTCGACTACTAGATCCAGTGCCCTAAACCGCGCCAGTGAAATGTCATCTGCCGCACTGGCCAGCACCTGGAGTAGTTCAATGTCGTTCATGGTTTCCTAATCTAGTTGCCCAATTGAATCAACCAGCCTTCTGAATGAATCCAACCTGAGCGGAGAAATCTCGCCGGCGGCCGCTTTCTCATCCAGTGTGCAGTCCGGGGAGTTTGACAGGTGACTGCAGCCCCGTGGGCATTGCTGGCTTGCCAGATTCAGGTCCTCAAAGCCTCTCAGCAGGCCATTACTGTCGATAGCAGAAAGACCGAAGCTTCTGATGCCGGGGGTGTCCACAATCCAGCCCCCATAGGCCCTGATGGCGTGCGCAGAGCTAGATGTGTGCCTGCCTCGACCGGTGACCTTGTTCACGACCCCGGTTGCCCTGATTGCTCCTGGCACCAGTTGGTTGATGATGGTGGTTTTACCAACACCGGAGTGGCCAACAAACACTGTTGTCTTATCGGCAAGTAGCTGTCTCAGGTCCTCAAGGTTCGGGTTGTCTTCGGAGGTCTTGATGATTTCCAAATCGAAACCCAAAAAGCTCTCAATGAATTCGGTTGGGTCGGCTAGGTCGCACTTGGTCATCACCAGAATTGGCTTGAGTCCGGCATGGAATGCTGCGACCAGGTAGCGATCTACTAGTCGAGACCTCGGCTCAGGATTGGCAGCGGCCATCACCACCACCAGTTGATCGGCGTTAGAAACGATTGTTTGCTCCTGAACATCGCCATCCTCGGCTGAACGTGACAGGGTGTTGCGCCTGGGTTCTATGCCGACGATTCTGGCCAGTGCTCCGGTTTCGCCAGAGATGTCGCCATCCAGGCGAACTCGATCACAAATCACGCAGCCGTCTTTTCGAAGCTCCTTGGCAAGAGTGGCTGTAATTTCTTTACCCTCGTCGGTAAGAATCCGGTAGCGCGCTAGGTGGACTTCAAGCACCATTCCGGTGGGGGCATTGCTGAAATCGGGGCGACGCTTGGTTCGCGGTCGAGAGCCTTTGGGGTTGGGCCTAATCCTGACATCATCCTCATCGAGGTCTTCAGGTGTTAGGTCTCTGTCGAACCAGCTCACTTGCTCTCCAGCATCCGTAGCCACATGCTGGCGAATTCCGGCATGGTCTTCGAGGTGGTTTCGATGTTCTCCACTTCCACACCCGGCACCGCCAGGCCAATAATCGCTCCGGTGGTTGCCATCCTGTGATCGTGGTAGCTGTGCCAAAGGCCGCCGTGTAGTGGGGCTGGATCGATTACCAGTCCGTCTTCCAGTTCGGTCACCTTGCCGCCAAGGTTGTTTATCTCGGTTGCCAGAGCTGCTAGTCGGTCAGTCTCATGGCCCCTTAGGTGCCTAATGCCGGTGAGTGTGCTTCGAGTTTCTGCAAGCGCACAGAGCCCAGCAATTGTGGGTGTGAGCTCGCCGGCTGCGGACAAATCAATATCAATTCCGCGGATGCTGCCGGATCCAACAACTGTCAGAGTTCCGTTTGTTAGTTCCACCTGGGCTCCCATTTTGGAAAGGATGTCGAGGTAGTGGAAGCCGACCTGAGTGGTGGCTTCGGGCCAGTGTGGAATCTTCACCTGGCCGGAAGCAACCATGGCAGCTGCCAGGAACGGTCCGGCATTTGAAAGGTCAGGCTCAATTACCACTTCGCCACCTGCGATTGGCCCCGGCTCAACCACCCAGTGCGTATCGCTTTCTGCCCTGGCGGACACGCCCCTGGAGCGAAGTCTTGCCAGTGTCATTTCGATGTGCGGCATCGAGGGCAGGTGGTCGCCCACGTGAGTCAGGCTCAGGCCATTTTTGAACCTCGGAGCGCTCAACAACAAACCTGAGACAAATTGCGAAGAATCCGATGCGTCTATTTCCAGCTCGCCACCTTCAACCTGCCCGAGCCCTGTGACCGTAAATGGTAGGGACGGCTGCTCTGCAGCGATGTTGGCCCCCAGGGCCCTAAGTGACTCAATGGTGGTGTGCATTGGCCTGGTTCTGGCACCCGAGTCGCCATCGAAAGAGATCTCTCCGGTTGCCAACAGGCTCAACGGAGGCAAGAACCTCATTACGGTTCCGGCGAGGCCGCAGTCGATTGTGGCCGGTCCGGCAAGGGTGCCCGGTGTAACAACCAAGTCGGCGCCATCCCATAGAAACTCTGTTCCCAAAGCCTCTAGTGCTTGAATCATCAGCCGGCTGTCCCTGGAAATCAGGGGAGATATCAACCTTGTGGAACTTGTGGCAAGAGCTGACAGCACGAGCTCTCGGTTGGTGAGCGACTTGCTTCCGGGAAGGACCACGGTTGCCAAAAATCCAGTGGATGTGGGCGCATGCCAGTTAGTCGAGTCAGCCATTGCCTCAAAGATACAAGGAAATTGCCTCGGAAGCCCTTAGCCATAGCGCTTTATTGCCTTAGAGCTTGCGCTTTGGGAGCCCCAGGGCAGCTAGACTTGACTCTAATGCCAGATAAAAAGTCTGAAAAAATAGCGAGTTTTGAAGCCCAAGCGCTTCCGCTGATGCCCCAGCTATATGGAGCTGCCCTTAGATGGACTAGAAACCCCAGCGACGCTGAGGACCTGGTTCAAGAAACTTTCGCCAAGGCTTTCGTGGCATGGGCAAAATTTGAGCAGGGAACCAACCTCAAAGCCTGGCTTTTCAGAATCATGACCAACACCCACATCAACCTTTACAACAAAAAGGCAAAGGACAAGGCCAAGACTGCTTTGGATGATCTGGAGGATTGGCAGGTTGGGCAAGGTGAGTCTGTAACCTCGCGCTCCTCCCGAAGTGCTGAGATCGAAGCGCTTGAAAACATGCCATCTTCGGCCATCAAGAACGCTCTGGATCAGATCCCTGAAGAGTTCCGAATGGTTGTCTACTATGCGGTTGTAGAGGGGCTTCCCTACCAGGAAATTGCCGACATTATGGAAACCCCGGTTGGCACCGTGATGTCAAGATTGCACCGCGGGAAGAAATTGCTGAAAACTTTGTTGCATGATTACGCAAGGCAAGAGGGCTACGACACAGGGACGGAGGTTGATTCTTGAAGAAAGTTGACTGCGAAGAAGTAAAGCAGGGAGTTCACGAGTACCTTCACTCGGAGCTACACGAAGAAGAGTTGACCGTTATTACCGCACACCTGGCCAACTGTGACTCATGTGAGCAGCACTACGACATTGAAGTTATTTTCAATCAGGTTATTCAGCGCTCTTGCGATGAAGCTCCTGCCGAGGAGCTAGCTGAGCGAGTGATGCAGCGACTGCGCGGCATTCAAGAGCACGACTAGTTTTCGTCAAGCCCCAGGAATTCAAACCAACCACGGTTCATAACTAACCATGCAATTAGGCCGTAGCCAACTTGGCCCGGTAGCCGCCGCGAGCTCTCAGTTAGCTCTTTGAGCCAGCCCTCGTGCTCAACCAGCGGACTAAAGCAATCGACATAGGTAAGCTGCCTGCGCTTCACAACATCGGCGAACCCATCTGAGAGATGGCTGACCTCAGCATCAAATTCCGGCACTCCGGTAGGGGTCGGCCCAATCACGAAAACGCTAATTCCCTCGCGAATTGCGTCATCTAGGACAGTGGCAAGGTTCAGTCTCGACCTAGAAATTGTCAACCCGGCTGCGATGTCGCTAGAACCTAAGCACAGGATCAGTTTATTTTCACTTTGATCTGAGAATCGGGGCAGGGCTTCAGACTTGAACCGATCTAGAAGATCAGAGCTGGTTTCACCGATCATTGGCAGTGGAAACATCGATATGTCCGATGCTGCCGGCAACCTAGCCTGAACTCTTCCTAGCCAGCCAATGCCTTTTGGGTCACCGGCGGCCGTGAGCAGCTCATCACCCAGGATTACTGCCCTGATGCTAGTCATTAGTCGGCAAAGGCCCTGGAGATCAAGTCCGCCTGCTCAGCGGCATGGCGCTTTGCTGAACCAGTGGCAGGTGAAGCTGAGGCTGGTCTTGACACCACCTTGAAGTTCACTCCGTACTTAGGCATGAACAATCCCATGTAGGTCCAAGCTCCCTGGTTGGCCGGTTCATCCTGAACCCAGCGCAACTCAGCGTCTGGGAACTGGGCGATCGCTGCCTTCATTTCCTCAACAGGAGTCGGGTAGAGCTGCTCTAGGCGAATAATGGCGGTGTCGCCAGTGCCCCGCTGCTGACTTTCGGCAAGCAGGTCCCAGTAGACCTTTCCAGAGCAGAACAGCACCTTCTTGACCTTTGCAGCATCTAGGTTCTGCTGGTCATTGATCAGCGGCCTAAAGCTACCGGTGGTGAAGTCCTCAACCGAACTAGATGCGGCCTTTAGGCGAAGCATTGACTTCGGAGCAAAGATCACAAGAGGTCGTCTTGGCTGGGTGTATGCCTGACGTCTTAGCAGGTGGAAGTGGCTTGCTGGAGTAGATGGCTGTGCGATTGTCATGTTGTTCTGAGCGCACAGCTGCAAGAAGCGTTCGATCCTGGCAGACGAGTGGTCTGGCCCTTGGCCCTCATAGCCATGGGGGAGCAGCATCACAAGCGATGATTGCTGGCCCCACTTTTGCTCAGCGCTCGAGATGAACTCATCCAAAACCGTCTGGGCACCGTTTACGAAGTCACCGAATTGAGCTTCCCAAAGAGTCAGCGACTCTGGTTCCTCAATTGAGTAACCGTATTCGAAGCCAAGCGCCGCGTACTCACTCAACAGTGAGTTGTAGGCCTGGAATTTCGCCTGCTGCTCCGATACGTACTTAATCGGAGTCCACTCCTGACCGGTCTGTCGGTCATAGAAGACGCTGTGGCGCTGCACGAAGGTTCCCCGAAGTGAATCTTGGCCAACCAGTCGAACGTTCACTCCTTCAACTAGCAGTGAGCCGAATGCCAACAGTTCACCAAAGCCCCAGTCGATGCCGCCGGACCGGCTCATCTCAACTCGCTTCTGAAGCAGCTGCGCCAACTTCGGGTGAACGTTGAATCCGTCCGGCTCGTTGCCGTGAGCGTTACCGATTGCCTCAACCAACTCCTGCGGAATTGCGGTCTGCCTCAGAAGCTCCTGCTTTTCGCTGGCAGTGGTTCCGATTCCCTCGGGACGCGATTGCATCAGAACGGTTTCGCTCATAGCCTCGTGAACATCAATGAAAGCCTGCTCGAGGCTCTGCTGGAAGTTGGCGTTAGCCTCGTCAAACTCTTCCTTGGTGATGTCTTCTCGACCAATCAGGTTGTCGATGTAAAGGGTTCTGACCGAGCGCTTGGCTTCAATCAGGTTGTACATCATCGGTTGGGTCATCGATGGGTCATCGCCCTCGTTGTGTCCACGCCTGCGGTAGCAAACGATGTCGATAACAACGTCCTTGTTGAACTCTTGGCGATACTCGAAAGCTAGTTGCGCGACCCTAACCACAGCTTCCGGGTCATCTCCGTTGACGTGGAAAATTGGGGCCTGAATGGTTTTAGCCACATCGGTGGAGTAGAGGCTAGTTCTGGAATCCTTTGGCATGGTGGTGAAGCCAACCTGGTTATTCACCACAATGTGGATGGTTCCTCCAACCTTGTAACCCTCAAGACCGCTCATCTGCAAGGTCTCAGGGACTACGCCTTGGCCAGCGAAAGCGGCATCACCGTGAATCAGAATCGGAAGAATTGGGTAGGTCTCGGGATTTCCCAAGCGGTCTTGCTTGGCCCTGACAATTCCCTCAAGCACTGGGTTGACGGCTTCAAGGTGGGAAGGGTTTGCAGCAAGCGAAACCTTGATTTGAGTGCCGTGACCGGAGGTGAAAACACCCTCAGTGCCCAGGTGGTACTTCACATCTCCGGAACCCTGAACGCTCTTGATGTCGCTTGAGCCTTCGAATTCGCGGAATACCTGACCATAGGTTTTTCCTGCAATGTTTGTTAGCACGTTCAGTCTGCCGCGGTGAGCCATTCCAATTGCGGCTTCGTCCAGGCCTGCGTCAGCCGCGGCCTGAAGGATTTGATCCAGTGCCGGAATTAGCGATTCGCTTCCCTCAAGTGAGAACCGCTTTTGTCCAACAAACTTTGTTTGCAGGAAGGTTTCAAAAGCCTCGGCCTCGTTGAGCTTGTTCAGAATTCGGAACTGCTCTTCCTTGGTTGGCTTCTGGTATGGACGCTCAAGTTTTTCCTGGAACCAGATTCGCTCTGCAGGGTTCTGGATGTGCATGTACTCAACACCGATTGTTCTGCAGTAGGAGTCCCTTAGGATTCCAAGCATATTCCTGAACTTGGCTTTGACTCGACCGCCGAAGCCACCAGTTTTGAAGGTTCGGTCTAGGTCCCAAAGGCTTAGTCCATAAGAGCGGATGTCTAGGTCTGGGTGCCAGCGCTGCACGTACTCAAGCGGGTCAGTGTCTGCGATTAAGTGACCACGGACTCGGAAGGCATTGATGTATTCCTGAATCCTGGTGTTCTTTCCGGACTGGTCCGCTAGATCCCAGTGGAAATCGCTGGCCCAGACAACCGGGCTGTAAGGAATGCGCATGTCGGCAAAGATCTGCTCGTAGAAATCACGCTCTCCCAGAAGCAGTTCGTTGATGATCTTCAGGAACTCGCCGCTACCAGCACCCTGGATCACTCTGTGGTCATAGGTTGAGGTGACGGTGATGATCTTTCCGATTCCCTGCATCGCCAGCTGGTCTTCGGACATTCCCTGGAACTGCGCGGGGTAGTCAAGCGCGCCGACGCCAACAATGCAGCCCTGGCCCTTGGTCAGCCTCGGCACCGAATGGACGGTTCCGATTCCACCGGGGTTAGTCAGTGAGATTGAAGTGTCCTTGAAGTCTTCAGCCGTAAGTTTGTTGTTTCGGGCCTTCTTGACGAGGTCTTCGTAGGCAGCAACGAACTCTGCAAAGTTCAGCTTTTGAGCGCGCTTGATGTTTGGAACCAGCAGGGCTCGCGATCCATCCGGCTTCGGGATGTCAATTGCTAGGCCGAAGTTGATGTTTGCTGGGGTAACCGAGGCAGGCTTGCCATCAATTTCATCGTAGAAAACATTTTGCGAAGGGAATTCCTTCAGCGCCTGCACGATTGCGTAACCAATTAGGTGGGTAAATGAAACCTTGCCACCACGAGTTCGCTTGAGGTGCGAGTTGATGACAATTCGGTTGTCAATCAGAACCTTGGCCGGGATTTGCCTGACGCTGGTCGCGGTAGGAACGGAAATTGACGCATCCATGTTTGAGGCAAGGGTCTTGCTCATGCCCTTCAGGATGTTTACCTGGGGCTGCTCGTTGATTTCCTCAAGCGTTACTGCCGCCGTGTCCGTTGATGGCAAGTCCGCGGGCACTGGAGCGGTTTTTGGAGCGTCATCGGCAGTTTTAGCAACCGGAATGGTGATGGCTTCGGTTGCTGGAGCCGGAGAATCTGGGTCAAATTTGGTGACAACAGTCGAGTCAGTGTCAATGACGGTGATAGAGCCGGTGGTCGGGTGAGCCTCGTTATCACTGACCGCTGCGGTGGTGCCATCGGCCTGCTGAGTCAGGTGGTGGCGCTCCAAAATTGGCTGCCAAGACTGGTCAACCGAGTCCGGATTTGCTAGCCACTGCGAGTACATTTCTTCGACTAACCACTGGTTGGCGCCAAAGTCACTATCAGAATTATTGTTGTCGCTGCCTGACAAGGCTGCCCCTTAGAACGAAAACCTGCTGAAAACGCTATAAGTCTAACGACTTGGCTGGCTATAGTTGATACGAAATGGAGCTTGATAAACATAGTTTTCTGCAGGAGCTGGCTTGAGCGACTACCTGCTGCTTCTGCTTGCCGTTTTTCTCACCGTCGGCACCGGCCTATTTGTGGCCAGCGAATTCGCAATAATCAGCAGCGATCGCGCTCAGTTAGAGGCTGACCGAGGATCGGGCGAAAAGGGACTGGACCGCTCAATTCGAGCAATCTCAAAAACTTCTACTCATCTGTCCTCTGCTCAACTCGGCATAACCCTCACCACGCTTCTGACTGGATTTGTTGCCGAGCCTGCGATTTCTCGCTTGATTTCGCCATGGCTGGCAACCTTCAACTTGTCGGAGGGTGCTCAAAAGACTCTCTCAGTGGTCGTCGCCATGACTATTGCCACGATCTTCTCGTTCCTAATTGGCGAGCTCGTTCCAAAAAACATGGCGCTTGCTGCTCCGAAGCGAGTGCTGAAGCTGGTAGTTGGCTTCCAGCTCGGCTTCACCTGGCTCTTTTCTTACCTGGTGCGCTTCATGAACAACAATGGCAACTGGTTAGTCAGAAGATTTGGGATCGAGCCAAAGGAAGAACTTTCCAGCGCTAGGACCGCCGACGAGCTTGCCTCGCTGGTGAGACGAAGCGCGACCCTGGGGTCACTTGAGCACGACACCGCCAAGCTTCTAGAAAAGACCTTGGCGATGTCGACCCTGCTTGCAAATGACATCATGACTCCGCGGCCCAAGATGTATTCGCTGGAGCGCGATGCATCAGCATTGGATTTGATTGAGTTGGCCGCTTCCACGGGCCATTCCAGATTCCCGGTCACTGGAGAAGATGCCGACGACATCGTCGGCGTTGTGCACTTGAAGCGGGCCATAGGTGTTCCGATTGATAGGCGAAGTCAGGTCCCGATAAGCGCCCTGATGGTTGATCCCGTTCGGGTTCCAGAAACAATGGCCCTGGACCGGTTGATTCTGCAGCTGCGCGGCAGGGGGCTGCAATTTGGAATCGTGATTGATGAATATGGGGGAACTGCCGGAATTGTGACCCTAGAAGATGCGGTGGAAGAACTTGTTGGTGAGCTCTCCGACGAGCACGACCGACACCGCTCCGACCTCTTGCAATACGCAGACGGTTCGCTGGCCTTTAGCGGCTTGACTCGACCAGCTGAGCTGGAGGAGTTTGGTCTAGCGATTGCGGAAGATGAGGATTACGACACCGTCTCAGGGTTTGTCATGAGCGAACTTGGAAGAATTCCCAAGACCAACGATCGAGTCCGAATTGATGGCGGATCACTGGTGGTCATCAAAATGGATGGTCGACGAGTCGACAGAATCAAGTTCGAGCCGGAGGTGACTGAAGATGAACAGTGATCTGATGGGCTTGGTCTGGTTCGTAGTGCTACTTGCTTCAAACGCGTTCTTCGTTGGGGCTGAGTTTGCCGTAATTTCGGCGAAGCGGGCTCAGATTGAACCCAAAGCCAAGGCTGGCAATCCAGCGGCAAAAATCACGTTGCGGGCCATGGAGAAGGTTTCGCTAATGCTCGCCACGGCGCAACTGGGAATTACGGTTTCCTCTTTGTTGATCCTGGTGTTGGCCGAACCTGCGATTCACCACCTGCTGGAGATTCCGCTTGGTGCACTGGGCCTTGGTGAGGCAACAACCGCGGTCACGGCGTTCACCATCGCACTGATCCTTGTTACCTACCTGCATGTAGTGCTTGGAGAGATGCTTCCGAAAAACATCGCGATCTCAATCCCAACTCAGGCTTCGCTGGTTCTGACACCCGCGCTCTATGCGGTTGCGCAGTTGGTGAAGCCACTGGTTTGGGTCCTAAATCAGGTTTCGAACCTGATTTTGATCATTTTTGGTTTCAAGCCTCGTGATGAAGCCAACACTGCCTTCACTCTGGAGCAGGTTGAGGAAATTGTTTCCGCCAGTCAAAAAGAGGGAACTCTTGCCGATGGCTCTGGCGCGATCGTCAAAACCTTCGAGTTCACCGAAAAGACCGTTGCTGATGTGGCCGTCCCGCTTGACAAGCTGGTCGCCATGAATCTTTCTTCAACGCCAGGTCATTTGCAGGCGGCAGTTGCCGAGCACGGTTTTAGCAGGTATCCGGTAACCTCCCCAGGTTCACCCGATCAAAGCGACATCTTGGGCTACTGGCACATCAAGGATGGTCTGACCAACGACCCTCAGGTCATGGCCATGCCGCTTTCTTCAAAGAAGCTTCGGGCCATGATTTCTATCCCGGAAACCACCGAGCTCGAGGATGCACTGGCTCAGATGAGAAAATCCGGAGCTCACATTGTCAGAAGCTTTAGCTCTTCCGGCAAAGTTGTCGGCTGCCTGTTCCTGGAAGACATAATCGAGGAGCTAGTTGGCGAAATTGAGGATGCAACTACGCGTTAGGCCAGCGGCCGCGCTCATATTGCCAAGGCCAGTCCACTTCCGCATCAAGCTGATTGGCCGCCCTAAGTCCCAGATATGGGTCTCGCAAAAACTCTCGACCCACTAGCACCACATCAACTAGGCCATCTTGCAGAATCTGCTCTGCCTGTTCTGAATTGGTTATCTGCCCAACCGCCGCCACCCCGGCATGGGTGGCAGTTTTGGTGCTCTTTGCAAAATCAACCTGGTAACCGGGTCCGGTTGGAATTTTGACCCCAGTGATTAGCCCTCCCGAGGACAGGTCAAATAGGTCTGCTCCCTGCTCTTTGCACCAACCTGCAACCTCGTTTGTCTGTGTCTGGTCCCAGCCATCAGCAACATAATCGGTTGCGCTAAAGCGCACTAGCACCGGCATTTGGTCGCCAACTGCTTGCCGCACTGCCGCAACTATTTCCAGCAGCAACCGAGCGCGGTTTGCAAGCGTGCCACCATACTGATCGGTTCGCTTATTGGTGATCGGCGAGAGAAATTGGTGCAGTAGATAACCGTGTGCAGCATGAATTTCAACAAGATCGAAACCGGCCGTCTTGGCTCTTTTGGCCGCCGCCGCAAAATCAGCAACGAGCTGACCGAGCTCATCGGCTCTCAGCTCTCGTGGCGCTGCCAGACCCTCGAAGGCCTCGGAAGTGGCCGAGTAGGTTTCCCAGCCGCCCTGGTCAACAGGTACTGACCCGGTGCCAGAGATTGGCCGGTGCGCTGACCCCTTGCGCCCGGCATGGGCTAATTGAATGCCGCTTGTTGAGCCGGCAGCACGAATGAAGTCAGTGATTTTTTTCCAAGGTGCAATCTGGCTGTCGTCCCACAGCCCAGGGCACCAGGGGCTGATCCGGCCCTCCGGGTTTACTCCGCTTGCCTCGGCAATGACCATGCCCGCTCCACCTATTGCCCTTGATCCCAGGTGAACCAGGTGCCAATCTCCCACAACACCGTCTTGGTTCTCACAGGAGTACATGCACATCGGGGAGACCCATAGTCGGTTTTTGACCTCCAGGTCTCGAATCTTTATGGGGCTAAATAGCTTGCTCATTGTTCAAGCCTTTCAAGTTTCGGCCAGGCCAGCAGAATGAAAATCGCTAGTACCGTGCCCCAGCCAACAGCTATGTTCAGCGGGAAGATTGCAGTCAGCAGTCCAATTCCAGACGGTCCAGCTAGAGCGCCGATGTAGGTGATTCCAACAACTCTTGCCATGTTGCGGCCAGAGTGGCTTGCCTCACCAATCTCTCCGCCGGCTGCAAACAGCTGCGGCACAACTCCAGAGATTCCAAGTCCCAGCAAGAACCAGAGCGCAAGCGAGGTCTCAAAATTTGGGGCAATCGCCTGGGCGGCAATCGCCACTCCGCCTACTAGTGAGCCCCATCGAATAATGAAGCCCCTGCCTCTGGCCTCGACAATGCGATCGATGAATATTCTGCCGAGAATCATGCCAACGTTGAAGGCAGCAAGACCCCAGGCAGCAGCAGCGATCGAAACCCCTTGAATGTCCTTCAAATAAAGCGCAGACCAGTCATGCGCAACGCCTTCGATGATTGCACCGGAGGCAGCCATCAGCCCGGCCAAAATAACGAAGGGCAGGACCCTTCTGTTGGCGGAGCTGGATTGCTTGTTTTTGGTTTTGTCGCCCCGTGATGCAACCGCCTCATTGGGCATCAACCATCCTGCAACAATCAGTCCGGTGATGCTGAGAATCAAACCTGTGATGCTAAGGGTTTGGGATTGATCAAAACCGCTGGAAATCGTGATGAATCCAAAGGCCGCGCCAAAAAGACCACCGACTGACCAGAACAAATGGAAGAAGGTGAAGATTGGCCTGTCGTTGGCCTTCTCAACCTGTAGAGCGGCAGCATTCATCGCCACGTCAACTCCGGCAATTCCAAAGCCCAGGCCAAAAATCGCAAAGCCCAGTGTCCAGGCATCCTGGGCAAAGGCTGGGCCAAGCAGGGAAAGTCCAACAATCAGTCCGCCCAAGCGAGTTGCGCTTTTGGCGCCGACGTGATCCACGATCCAGCCGTAGACCTGCATCGCAATGAAGCCTCCGAGTCCGGAGAACATAAGTAGTGCCCCGAGGACCGCATAGCTAATGCCAACCGTTTGCTCAATAAGGGGAATGTGTACTGCCCAGAGGGCTAGAGAGGAGCCTCCCGAAAAGAAGAAGAAGCTGACCGCAATTTTGGACTTTAGAAGGTTCACGCACTAAACACTAGGACAAAAATGAACCCAGAGCCTGACCAACCGCATCGATTTCAATTAGGAATCCATCGTGGCCGAACTCGCTCTCAACCAGCTGCAGCTTTCCGCCAAATAGTGGGCCAGAAATGTTGTCCGCGATTAGCTGCTGCCCACTGACTGGAAAGAGCCTGTCGCTATCAACTCCAAGGACCAGAGTCGAGCAAGTGATCTTGGACAGAGCCTGTTCAACGGAAGCATGGCCGCGACCGACATCGTGAGAGTTCATGGCGCTAACCAAGGTGACGTAGCTGTTGGCATCGAATCTTCTCACGAACTTGTTGCCGTGAAAATCAAGGTAGCTCTCAACGGCATATTTACCGCGCTCAGTCAGTGGACTGACCTGTGATTGCCAGCTTCGGCCAAAACGTTCGTTCAGTTCTGCCGGTGAGCGGTAGTTCAAAAGAGCCATGCGCCTTGCAAGGGCGAGGCCCTTGTGTGGCCCAAAGCCCGGCTTGGCGTCGTAGTACCAGCCTCCAGCAAAGTTTGAATCCGATCGGATTGCCTCTAGCTGCACCGTGTTCAGGGCAACCTGGTCCGCGGTTGTGTACGGGGGAGCGGCCAGGATTGCCAAGCGCTCGATGCTCGCAGGGTTTGCAATTGCCATTTCCAGCGCGTGCATTCCGGCCATTGAACCGCCAATGACGCTGAACCAGGTTTCGATTCCAAATTGCTTTGCCAATTCCACAAATGCATTGGCTTGGTCCCTGATTGTCAGCTGAGGAAATGAAGGTCCATATTCACGCCCCTGAGGATCCAGCGAGGACGGACCGGTAGAGCCCTGGCAGCCACCCAAAACATTTGGAGTGATTACGAAGAATTTGTCGGTGTCAATTGGACGCCCTGGTCCGACCAAGCCGTTCCACCAGCCGGAGGTTGGATGGCCAGTCCCGGAGTTGCCGGAAGTGTGGCTGTCGCCAGTCAGGGCGTGCAGCACCAGCACCGCGTTGTCCTTGGCTTGGTTTAGTTCGCCCCAGGACTCGTAGGCAAGCACGATGTTTCCGAGCTCTTGTCCCGATTCCAGATTAAGTGAGAAAACATCGGAGAACTTTCGGTCTCCGATGTTGTCTCCAACTCTCCAAGCGCCTGAGGCAGGAGGTCTTCCAACTAGCTGACGACGCTGCTCCTCGGAAATAAATTCCGAGGGAGCAGAGTCTTCAGACATCTGAAAGTCCATTTATTTTGCTGCCGCAAAGCCCTTCTGCAAATCGGCGATGATGTCTTCGTAGCTCTCTAGCCCAACTGACAATCTGACTAGGCCAGGTGTCACACCAGTGCTTAGCTGGTCTGCTTCACTTAGCTGCGAGTGCGTGGTTGATGCCGGGTGAATTACCAGCGAGCGAACGTCACCAATGTTGGCCACGTGGCTGTGAAGTTCCAGTCCGTCAACAAACTTCACTCCAGCGTCAACGCCACCTTCAATCTCAAAAGAGACAATGGCGCCAGCGCCCTTAGGAGCGTAGGTCTTGTGAGCTTGGTGGTAAGGGGAGCTGGCTAGACCGGCGTAGTTCACGCTCTTGACCTGCGGCTGAGCCTCCAACCAGGTAGCAACCTTGGTTGCGTTCTCAACATGGCGCTCGATCCTCAGGCTAAGAGTTTCAATTCCCTGAATCAGCGAGAAGGCAGTGTCCGGTGACACAGCTGCTCCGATGTCGCGCAGTAGCTGAACTCGAGCCTTGATGATGTAAGCAATTCCATCGCCCAATGCATCGGTGTAAACGACGCCGTGGTAGCTAGGGTCTGGGCTAGTCAGTCCTGGGAACTTGTCTGACTTTGACCACTCAAACTTGCCGCCGTCAACGATCGCACCGGCAACAACTGTTCCGTGCCCACCAAGGAATTTGGTAGCCGAGTGAACCACGATGTCGGCACCGTGCTCAATAGGTCTAATCAAGTACGGAGTTGCAACAGTGTTGTCGACAATCAGCGGCACGCCGTTTTTGTGCGCAACATTGGCAACCTTGTTGATGTCAAGAATCGAAACCTTAGGGTTTCCGATTGTCTCTGCGAAGAATAGCTTGGTGTTCTCGCGAACTGCATTGCTCCATTCGGCTTCATCGTCCTGGTCCTCAACAAAGGTGACCTCGATGCCCAACTTGGCAAGGGTGTACTTGAAAAGGTTGTAGGTGCCGCCATAAAGGGTTGAAGAAGCAACAATGTGGTCTCCAGCCTGAGCAATGTTCAACACTGCAAAGGTGGTTGCAGACTGTCCGGATGACAGAAGCAGGGCAGCAGTTCCGCCCTCAAGAGCAGCGATGCGCTTTTCGGCAACATCCTGAGTTGGGTTCATGATTCGGGTGTAGATGTTTCCAAATTCAGCCAGTCCGAAAAGGTTTCTAGCGTGCTCGGCAGAGTTGAATGTGTAGGCGGTGGTCTTGTAGATAGGAACCGCACGTGCATTCGTGGCTGGGTCGCTTACGGCCCCAGCGTGGATCTGTTGGGTTTCGAAACCCCAGGTTGCTGAATCAGTCATTTGTTTTATCTCCAATGGTTGGTTAGGTCTAGGCATAACTATGAGGCAGTGGATCACCCAGAGCAACCCGTGCTGTAATCAAAAGTAACTTTAACCTAAATGTGCCAGTGCCACCGACGCCAGCAGCGCTGAACCCAGTGGCACGACAGAATCATCAAAGTGCGCCTTGGCCGAGTGATTGGTTGGGGCGGTGCTGTGATCAAGGGTTGGCGGACAGGCGCCAAGGAACACAAATGCACCTGGAACCTCATGGCAGATTGAGGCAAAATCTTCTCCGCCAGCAATCGGATGTTCCATTGGCAGGAAGCCAGCTTCGCCCACTAACTCTTTGGCAACCGCCTGAACAACTTCAAACGCGGCGGGATCGTTCATCAGGACCTTTGTTGGAGTTGAAAATTCCACTGTTGCCTTTAGCCCGTAACCTTCGGCGATCGCTTGAATGAGTTTCGGCGCCTGGGCATGAAGCTTGCTGGTGTTCGCCTCGGAAAATGTTCGCACCGTCGCTCCAAAGCTGGCCCTGTCGGCGATTACGTTATTGGTGGCTGGGTCACCAGCCCGGATCCAGCTGACATTGAGTATTACCGGATCAAACTGGTCAAAGTTTTTATTTAGCATCGTTTGCAGACTGGAGATCGCATCGACCATCGGAGCAACCGGGTCTTTTGATAACCAAGGCATGGAGGCATGACCACCAGCGCCTTCAAACACAACATTCATGTCTCCGGCACTTGCCATCATCGCACCTGGCTTGCAGGCAATAACCCCTGCCGGCAGCGATGTGAAGACGTGCAGGCCATAGCTGGCAACTGGCATGGAACCAGAAACTTCCAGCATTCCTTCTTCGATCATGACATCGGCTCCACCGTGGCCCTCCTCACCGGGCTGGAACCAAATCAGGACATCACCATTTAGGGTGTCTTTGATCTCGTGCAACAGCTGTGCGGCACCAACCGCTGATGACATATGAAGGTCATGACCACAGGCGTGCATGTAGCCGTTAGTGGATGCGAAATCCAGGTAGGTTTCTTCGGTGACGTGCAGGGCGTCCATGTCGGCACGCAGCAAAACAGTTGGTCCTGGGTTGCCCCCGCGAATCAGCAGTGCGATGGAGGTAAGGCTTTTTCCAAGGGTGATCTCACCGAGCCCGGCTAGCTTTTCTAGGAGCAGTGCCTGAGTGCGAGGAAGGTCAAGAGCAAATTCTGGAATCTGATGCAACTGTCTGCGAAGCTCAACTAGCTCACTGGCAATGACCCGACTGCTTTCTAAAAGCTCTTTGGGCTCTGGCATGAAACTCCTTTGGTCTGCATAAGTATCTTCGCACGATTTATATTTGTTCAATGTTCGAGCAAATGCATCCAAGGTGGCAGGAATTACTTGTCGACCAGCGCAAGCAGCTGGCTGCCATCTCCGGTGTGCTGGAGAAGGACTCTGCCTCGGTACCGGAGCGAAACTTGATGCTCAGGGCATTCAATTATCCCCCAGAGCACTACCGGGTTCTGATTGTTGGGCAGGACCCCTATCCAACGGCGCAACACGCTACCGGATTGGCCTTTTGCGTGCCCAAGGACACCAGGCCCCTGCCTCCAACACTTCGCAACATTTTTAAGGAGCTTCGCGACGACCTGGGTGAAGATCAGGTGATCAATGCCGACATTTCAGTGTGGGCAGATAGAGGCGTGATGCTTCTGAACCGAAACCTGTCTACAAGAAGTGGCGAAACCGGAGCGCATGTAGATATTGGCTGGGAGGACTTTACCGGCGCTGCAATCGCCGCCTTGCAACGGGTTCACGGAGGAAATCTGGTAGCAATCCTTTGGGGCCAGCGAGCGCGAACCCTGATCCCGGAGCTGACCGAATCCAAAGTCCTTCACAGCCCGCATCCTTCGCCGCTTTCGAGCTACCGAGGCTTCTTTGGTTCTAAGCCGTTTTCTGCTTGTAACAATCATTTGAGAGACTTAGGGCTCGAACCGATCGATTGGAGCTGTTGATGGTCGACAGCGAAACCAGATGGGCGATGGTCCGAAAGCTGCGGCAGCGTCCAGCTGTTGAGGTCCTAGAGCCCAAGGTGCGACCTGTGCAGCAGGAAGATCTTCCAGCCATCAAGGACATTTACAACTACTTCATTCAAAATACGGTAATCACCTTTGATGATGTGCCATTGGACTTGAGCTACTGGCAAGAACGCTTTGAGATGTCCGAGAAATTTCCGCTGCCATTTCTTGTCATGAGTCGAGGGGCTGAGATTCTGGGTTTTGCCTACGTTTCTCCCTGGCGCCAACGGACCAGCTACCTAAAAGTTGTTGAAAACTCCATCTACCTTTCAGCCCCTGCCACCGGCAAGGGGCTGGGTTCAATTCTCTTTGCTGCCCTGATTGCCGAGTGTGAAAAAGTTGGAATCAAAGAGGTGATTGCAGTAATTGCGGATCGCGGCGCTCACGCTTCGATTGCGCTTCACGAGAAGCATGGATTTGTTCAGCAGGGTCACCTGGCCAATGTTGCGAAGCGTTTTGGGAAACCAATCGGCAGTTACCTGCTGTCCCTGAAGGTCTCTAAGGTCTAGCCAGTAGAACTTCAGAGACGTTTTCACGCAGTGTTGCCAGTGCGGCTGGGTCAAGGCCTTCGGTTGTGATGACGGTCTCGGCCTCGGAAAGCTCGGCGAAAGAAGTGAATCCACGACTTCCCCATTTTGTCGAATCTGCGAGAATCACAAATCTTGCCGCCCGGCGAATCACTTCTCTGTTGGTGTCTGCCTCAACAAGGTTTGGTGAGCTGAATCCAAATTCGATGTCCATGCCATGGGTGCCCATGAACACTAAGTCAAGGTTGAACCTCGAGAAAACTTCGGTCGCAATGTTCCCAACCAGCGAGTCGGTGGGTGTCCTGACTCCGCCCGTTAGAACAACCGTTTGATCGGCCCTAGGCTGCTGCGCAAATAAGTCGGAAACTGGGACTGAGTTTGTAACCACGGTTATTGAGGGAACATCCCTGAGTCTTTTCGCCAATGCGTAGACCGAGCTTCCACCCATTAGCGCAATGGCTTGCCCGGGGTGAACCATCTCCGCAGCCAGCTTCGCGACGGCGTCTTTTGCATTCTGCTCTTTCAGAGAGTTGAAAGCAAAGGGGGGCTCAACGGTTGAAGACAGAGTGTTTGCTGTTACCCCGCCATGGACCTTGTCAACCAGGCCCTGCTCGGCCAGAGTTTCGACATCGCGTCTGATCGTGACTTCCGAGACACCCAAACTGGCCGCTAAGTCAGAAATCTTTCTCGCACCAGAAAGGGAGACTTCCTCCAAAATCAGGGCTTTTCGTTGAGCTGCTAGCACGTTATCCCTCCCTAAAACCTATCTAGAGGCTAGTGGGAATATTGCAAAATGTTCGTATTTTTACTAACGGAATGATTACTTTTGTCGTTTTTAGTTCGAAAAGTTTGCAATTATTGCCTAAGTTCTTTCATAAGTAATTCTTTGAGGTGGTCGAATACCCCAAAGCAGTATTTAGGAAGGGGCTAGCTGACAAGTGGAGCGGGCTTTGCCTGGTCCAGAGACAACTGAAATAGCAACTGAGTAGATACTGGGCGGAGTCTTGACTCCGCCCAGTTATCAGCTGAACATATAGGCACCCAATAGATACGAGATCCAGATTGATTACTTCCGAGTTTGTTCACCTGCGTCAAGATGGCGTTTCGTTGTTAGTGAGTCTTGCTAGCGATTTGGTTCAGGTGCTTCACTGGGGCTCAGACCTGGGTGCTGACCCAGATTTTGAGAGCATTCTTAGCGCCACTACCGAACCGACTGCCCATGCTGAGGGAGACCTGCCGGAGCAGCACGGGATTTGGCGCGAGGCGGCACGTTCTACAACTGGTGCCCCGGCCCTTTCTGGCCATCGGAACGGCCAAGACTTTTCCCCACTTTTTGTTCTCGAGAGCTTTGACGCCACCGAAACCACACTGGTTGTAAATGGCGTGGACCGGGTTGCTGGCTTGGGAATCGAAACAAGCTTCAGGTTTGTCGGGGCCGGAGTTATGGTCACCGCGACTACCGTCACAAATTTGGCGAGCGGAAAATACTTCTTAAACGAGCTTGCCAGCTATCTGCCGTTGCCGGATCGAGCAATGGAGTCCTTAGACTTTTCCGGCCGCTGGGTCAAAGAACGACAGCCGATCAGAAGGCAAATTCAGCCCGGCGTGATTTCACGCGAGGTGCGCGAAGGGCGATCTAGCCACGACTACACGATTGTTCAAATGGCGCTCAGTGCCGGGGCTCAATATCGAGCCGGCGAGGCCTGGTCAATGGGTCTGATGTTCTCTGGCAATTCCAAGCACACTATTGAGCAACTGCAGTCAGGGCGAAAGGCAATTTCCGCGGGCGAGCTGTTGATGCCCGGCGAGATAATTCTGGATGAGGGGCAATCGCACTCCAGTGCTGAAGTTGCAGCTATCTATTCCGATAAGGGAATAGATGGAGTGACGGACCGCTCCTATCGCTGGTTGCGCTCTAGGTCTAATCACCCAACCAACATTCGACCTAGGCCACTGACGTTGAACGTTTGGGAGGCGGTTTACTTCGACCACGACCTAGCAAGGCTCACCGAGCTAGCAAAGGTCGCCGAGGAAATTGGCGTTGAAAGATTTGTGCTCGACGATGGCTGGTTCGGATCCAGGCGAGATGACTCCAAGGGCTTAGGTGACTGGGTGGTTTCCGATGAAGTTTGGCCAGAGGGCTTGGGCCCACTGGTGGATGTGGTCAAGAAGCACGGCATGGAGTTTGGGCTCTGGTTCGAGGGCGAGATGGTCAACCCGGACTCCGACCTATACCGTGCGCATCCAGACTGGATTTTGAGTGCTGGGGGACGAGTGCCACCGACCGGTAGAGGCCAGCTCGTGCTGGATCTCACGAACCCAGATTGCTACCAGCAAGTGCTCAGTCAAGTCGATGCAGTTCTGTCTGCCTATGACATTTCGTACATCAAGTGGGACCACAACCGGCCACTGGTTGAGCCGGGACACGGCGGCCAAGCCGCCGTGCATAAGCAGACAGAGGCTATCTATCGACTCTTTAGCCAGCTCAAGCAGAACCATCCCGGTTTGGAGATTGAAAGCTGTGCCTCTGGAGGCGGTCGAATCGATTTGGGCATGGCTCAGGTTGTTGATCGGTTCTGGGTCTCTGACTGTAACGATGCACTTGAGCGCCAACAGATTCAGCGTTATACACAGATTGCAATTCCGCCCGAGATGCTGGGAAGCCACATTGGTCCCACCGAGTCTCACACAACCGGCAGGGTTCACAATCTTGGCTTTAGGGCAATAACTGCATTATTTGGTCACGCGGGACTGGAGTGGGATATCACCCAAACCAGCCCTGAGGAGCGCGAGCTGCTGACCAGCTGGGTCAGCTACTACAAGGCAAAACGAGACTTGATTCACTCAGGACAGATGGTCAGAGTTGAAACCGCTAACGATTCGAGCCTCGTGCACGGGGTGGTTTCCCAAGATGGGACTGCTGCGCTATTTGCCTACGTAACAACCGCGGGCCAGGGCCCATCTAGACCCAATGCGCTAAGGCTCGAGGGCCTAAACCCAGCCACCAGTTACCGCGTCAAGGCTGTGTTCCCGGTCGGAAAGCCTGTCTTCCAAGAAAGAACCTCACCTGCTTGGCTCGATGGAGTGACAATGACTGGCGCCGCGCTGAGTCAGATCGGCCTTAGGCCACCAATTTTGTTCCCAGAAAACGCCCTACTAATTGAAATCGAGGCACTCTAATGCTCAACACAGACCGGCTATATTTTGGCGGCGACTACAACCCAGAACAGTGGCCCAAAGAGGTTTGGAAAAACGACATTGAGTTGATGCAAAAGGCCAATGTCAACCTAGTGTCGCTCGGAATTTTCTCCTGGGCAAACATCGAGATCAGCGATGGAAACTATCAGTTCGGGTGGCTGGATGAAATCATGGACCTGCTGCACGAAGGCGGCATTTCTGTGGACCTCGCAACTGCCACAGCCTCACCTCCAGCTTGGCTGTCCGCTGCCCACCCAGAAATCCTGCCGGTGAACTTTGATGGCATCAGATTGGAATTTGGTGGTCGCCAGGCGTACTGCGCTGCCAGCAAGGTATACCAGGAGAAGGCAGCTGCTCTAACCGAACAAATTGCCAAGCGCTATGCCAAGCACCCGGCCGTTGTGATGTGGCATGTCAACAACGAATACGGATGTCACGCGCCTTATTGCTACTGCGATGCATCGAAGGCTGCATTTGTTCAGTGGCTTCAAAAAAAGTATGCATCCTTGGATGAGCTAAATGCCTCATGGGGCACTGACTTCTGGTCGCAGCGCTATCGCAACTGGGATGACATTCCAGCACCAAAGCGCACTCCCGATGGAACACACCCAAACCCAGGGGCGCAGATCGACTTCCGCAGGTTCAGCTCGGAGATCACCCTTGAGCTATTCAAGACTGAGCGCGACATAATCAAAAAGTACGACAGCGTAAATCCGGTGACTACCAACTTCATGTCGATGAAGGGCACTCACGCCATGGATTACTTTGCCTGGGCAAAAGAGGTTGACTTTGTTTCAACTGACCATTACTTGGCTCAGCATGACATCGAGAACCACATTGATCTGGCTCAAATGGCAGACCTAACCAGGGGCTTCGCTGATGGCAAGCAGTGGCTTTTGATGGAGCACAGTAGCTCAGCGGTTAACTGGCAGCCGAGAAACTACGCAAAGACTCCGGGACAAGAGAAGCGAAACGCAATGAGCTTCGTGGCCAGGGGTTCTCAGGGAGCAATGTATTTCCAGTGGCGTCAGAGCCAAGCTGGTTCAGAGCGTTTCCACTCTGCGATGGTTCCGCACGGAGGCGAAAACACTCGGGTTTACCGGGAGGTTGCAGAACTCGGCAAGCTCTTGAGTGATCACCCGGAGTTGTCAAAGCACGCCACTGACAAGGCTGAAGTGGCAATTGTTTTTGACTACGAGCAGTTCTGGGCGATGATGCAGGCCAACCTGCCGACCGAGGATTTGAGCTATCCAGATACCGTGGCTGCTTGGTATCGAGCGCTCTACAAAGAGGGTATCCAAGCAGACTTTGTGCCGGCAAATGTTGATGCCGCCACTCTTGCCGACTACAAGCTGGTGCTAATGCCCATGGTTCACATGCTTTCAGATGCAGAAGAGCAGGTGTTCACCAGTTATGCCCAGAATGGCGGCAACCTAGTTGTCGGCTACTTCTCAAACATCGCCGACCGGACGCTCCGAGTCAAACTTGGTGGTTATGGCGGCAGTCTTGTGAAAGACGTCATCGGGCTTTATGTCGAGGAGTTCTACCCGCTTAGGGAGTCAACCGTGAAGCTATCAAACGGCTTCGAGGCAAAGCTTTGGGCTGAATTGTCGGCACTCAACGGCGCCGAGGTGGTTGCGGAATTCAGCTCGGGTCAGGCCCAGGGCCAGGCGGCGATTGTGAAGCGCAATCTTGGAGCTTCGACAGCGTGGTATCAGGGCACCGAGTTGACCGATGATTCGCAGCGCAAGTTCTTCAGCGACATTGCCAAGCAGCTGGGCTTGGCAGTCATTGATTCAGAATCAACTGAGGTTGTAAGGCGCGGTCCTTATGAAATCAGCATTGACCATGCGGCAAACACTGTGAGCGTGGTCAAGCACTAGCTTCAGGTATAAAAAAAGGGATCCGATTTCTCGGATCCCTTTTTTCTTTGTGCGGGTGAAGGGACTTGAACCCCCACGCCTCGCGGCGCCAGAACCTAAATCTGGTGCGTCTGCCAATTTCGCCACACCCGCAACAGTGATACAGCATAACTGGTTTTTGTCGCTGTGGAAAACCCAAAACTTAGCTTTGGGCAAAATGGCATGGTTTTCGGCATGGAGCACCTAAACCAGATTCTCAGTCGCACCCGAAACCTAGCAAGGGTGCAAGGGCTTGATCTGGATAGCGCAACACAGCAGGCGATAGATGAACTATCTGAGGCACAGACCGTCCCACTCGATGAAATCGAGCTGGCGCAGCGAGCGAGGCTTGAATTGGAGGGGCTCGGGGTCCTGCAGCCACTGCTTGATAACCCAGAGATCGAGGAGATTTGGATAAATCGTCCAAATGAGGTCCACTACTTCGGAACCTCGGGGCGCGAGAGTATCACGGTTGATCTTTCTTCCAGCCAGATCAGGACCCTGTGTTTTCGGATGCTCAGTCATTCCAGGCGGAGAGTGGATCGCCTGACCCCATACGTGGACGCATCTCTGGCTGATGGTTCCCGGCTCCATATCGTGATCCCTGACGTCACCGGGGAGCACTGGGCAATAAACATCCGGAAATTCAACAGGCCGGACATTAGTTTGGAGCAGCTGGCCAGGGCCGGCAGCCTCTCTGCTTTGCAGCTCGACCAGCTCCAGAAGGCCATGACTGAAGGCAAAAGCGTCCTGGTTGCAGGTGCCACTCAAGCCGGAAAAACAACTCTGATGTCGGCTCTTTTGAGGTCGTCTAATCCAACCGACCGAATTATTTCCTGTGAGGACACCTTTGAGCTGGCCCTGACTCACCAGGACTGGGTAGCCATGCAAACTCGCCCTGCTGCCGTTGAGGGTGCTGGTGAGATTTCATTGCGGGAGTTAGTCAAACAGGCACTCAGAATGCGACCAGATCGGTTGGTAATCGGCGAAGTAAGGGGAGCTGAGGCTTTGGACATGTTGGTGGCTTTGAACTCCGGCATCCCAGGGCTCTGCACGCTTCACGCAAACTCCGCTAGAGCGGCCTTGCAGAAACTTCTCACTTTGCCTCTTTTGGCTGGTGAAAACATATCTGATTCATTTTTGCGACCAACCGTAGTTGGCGCGTTTGATCTGGTGGTCTTCTGCAGGCGCGACCGGCTCGGTCATCGAAGGGTCGAGGAGATTATTGAGGTGAGCCATGAAGCTATTCAATGATCTGAGTGCACGGGCTGGGTTGCACTCCAGGCGGGCGGAACTCTTGGTCACCATCGCAACTATTACTGCCCTGGTTTTTCTGAGCACTCAGCTTGTAACCGGAGTCACCGGCCTTTCAGTTTCGTTGTCGATTCTGAGCCTTGCAGTCGCGATCGAGGTCTTACGTCTTGCTGGCGGAGCCAGGCAGACAAAGCTGGACCAACTCTGGCCGCAAGTTTTCGATTCGTTTCAGAACGCAACTCAATCCGGGCTGTCGCTTCAGGAGCAACTTGGCTATCTGGGGCAGAAGGGTCCAATCAGATTGCGAGAGCACTTCGCTCGTCTTGAGTTCGACATTTCAAGCGGCAAGGAGTTAGGGGTTTGCCTTGGCGCATTTAGGGATGCCATTGGCTCCAGGCATGCTGACCAGCTCGCGCTGCTGATTGAGGTCACCACCGAGCTGGGAACGGCGGGGGTTTCCGAAAGTTGGCGGAAGGCAGCCATGCACCTCCGCGCCGAGCAGGCCACTTTCGGGGAGGTTTTGACCAAGAAGGGGTGGGTCTTGGGCAGTGCGAAAGTAGCGCTGATAGCTCCGTGGTTGGTGGCATTTGTGCTTGTTCGACTTGAGCAAAATCGTCAGGCTTTTGAAACAGAGCTCGGTGCCGTTGTGCTGCTGTTTGGCCTGCTTCTTTCAATCGTGGCTTACGCGGTCGTGAACAAACTGGGGAATCTGACGCTGCCGGGGAGGATCTTCAATGCAGCTAGCTAACCGAGTAATTTCTGCGCACATCCCTTCGACAACTGTGAAGCGCACAATAAATTTCGATGCTCTGCTTAGTCATTTTCTGTCCTCCGGCAATAAAAAGGCCGCACTCGAGCTCCCGGATTTTGCAGAGGCGATCGGGCTACTGCTGGCAACGGGACTGCCGATTGGTGTTGCCTTGGATTGGCTAGGGCCGAAGATGACCGGGGAAATTGGCTCAGTCTTACGCACTGTTTCTGAAAACGTGGCGCTTGGGGCAGATCTGGTGGACGAGCTCGAGGAAGCAGCTTTGGTCCTGGGGGAGCCTGGATTTATGGAGTTGGCAGAAAAGTTGAGCCTTGGACTTAGCAGGGGAGTGCCAATGGCAGAACAGGTAATGCAGCTGGCGAACTCGCTGCGGCAGGAGCAAGGAAGAAGGCTGTTGAAGCAAGCCGGTTCCAGTGAGACCAAAATGCTCATTCCTACGGTCTTCCTGATCCTCCCGGTCACGGTGTTATTCGCAGTATTCCCCTCAGTGCTTGTCCTACAGCGGTCTTTATGAAAGGAGACAGATGAAGAACCTCAAATCTGAGCAAGGTGATGTACCCGGATGGGTGCTAATCACACTGATGACGGCGGGATTGGTGGTGTTGATATGGGCATACGCGGGACCAGCTCTGGAGGGCGTCTTCGAGCAAGCCATGTCGCGAGTGGTCTCGTTCTAGAATCCGGAAA
>Ga0209654_1000472_pt1 | contig 39002 bp, 28 predicted proteins | sample SaaInl1SG_22_DNA_FD_184646 | JGI IMG/M metagenome (GOLD analysis project Ga0209654, IMG submission 184646) | Marine microbial communities from expanding oxygen minimum zones in the Saanich Inlet - ESP_161SG_22_DNA (SPAdes) (version 2) | ecosystem: Environmental > Aquatic > Marine > Intertidal... | reverse complement strand
ATTACCTCACTAAAAAGCAACCCGAAAAAGTTGTTTATTTTGAAGAAGAATTAAAAGTTAGAGCCAATTATTATTTAGAAGGTAATACCTTTACCATAAAAAATTAAATTTTGTTCTTTTTAATATTTATTGAATTATAAGCAGCTTTTTAAAAAAAATATTTTTTTTTTGTAACATAAACTATCCATCTTCCGTATAAGTTGTTGTAGGCTTCTCATTAATCCTAAAATAGCCTATAACTTAGAATACATGAGACAACTTAAAATTACAAAGCAGGTTACTAACAGAGAAACTGCATCTTTAGACAAATACTTACAAGAAATTGGTAAAGTAGACTTAATTACAGCTGATGAAGAAGTAGAATTAGCACAATTAATAAAAGCTGGAGACCAAAGAGCGCTAGAAAAATTAACAAAAGCAAATTTACGTTTTGTGGTATCTGTCGCAAAACAATATCAAAACCAAGGGTTAACTTTACCAGATTTAATTAATGAGGGTAATTTAGGATTAATTAAGGCAGCAAAACGTTTTGATGAAACCAGAGGTTTTAAATTTATCTCTTATGCTGTTTGGTGGATTCGTCAATCTATCTTACAAGCCCTAGCAGAACAATCTAGAATTGTACGTTTACCGTTAAATAAAATTGGTTCTATCAATAAAATTAACAAAATGTACGCGTTTTTAGAACAAGAAAACGAACGTCCACCAAGTGCAGAAGAAATTGCTAAGAAATTAGATATGACTGTCAATGACGTAAAAGAATCTATGAAAAATTCTGGACGTCATGTATCTATGGATGCCCCTCTAATTGAAGGTGAAGATTCTAATTTATACGACGTTTTAAACTCTGGAGAATCTCCAAACCCAGATAGAACTTTGTTACACGAATCTTTAAGAATCGAAATAAGCAGAGCTTTAGAAACTTTAACACCCAGAGAAGCAGATGTTGTAAAGTTATACTTTGGCTTAGGTGAACACCAACCTATGACCTTAGAAGAAATTGGAGAAACATTCGACTTAACAAGAGAACGTGTTCGTCAAATTAAAGAAAAAGCAATTAGAAGATTAAAGCATACTTCTAGATCTAAAATATTAATGACTTATTTAGGCTAGAAAACGCTTATTCCTTTTAGTACCTCACATTTGTGAGAGAATTATATAAAAAATTAAAACTCCCAAATACTTTTTTGGGAGTTTTTGTTTGATTTTTTACTATTTGTAAAACTGAATTCTAAAAAAAGTGAATTTTAAAAAAATAAAAACTTTAAATTGAAATTATTAAACATTAAAACGGTAAAATTAAACACGCATTTTACAACACCGTGTGTAAAAAATTGCTATTTTTAGCTTATACAAAGTCTGTTACTTTTTTAGCATCTTATATTTTCTTACGAAAAATAACGATCTTATAAAATAGCAACTTTCTAAAAAAAACGTTGTAAATTAAACTCGAACACAAACTAAAAATTAATCTAAAACAAAAATTATGAAAAAGGTTATTACATTATTTGCATTTATCGTATTATCAATTTTAAACCTAAATGCCCAAAGAGAAATCGATTCTTTAACTTATGAGAACACACAAGACATTAATTTTTTTAAAAAAATAAAAAATAGAACGTTAGTAAAAAAGTATAGAACAATTAATGATAATGTAATTAGAATTGGAGATACGGTTGTTTTAGGAAATCCTACAAATCAAGAAATAAATTCAGATACTTACACAGCAAGTTATGGAAAAGAAGCTAGTGGTGGTTTTTCTAACACAAGAAGTACAACAAAAAAAACGTATGAGTTTATAAAAATGGGAAGGCCTGCTGGACTTGGAAGTATTATAACTTTTGTGGATGGAGATGCTCAAGTTATGGCTAGTAACAGTTTAAAAAACACTCAAGTCATCGTTAATGAAATAAAAGCTTATCACAGAGGAAGTAAAAAGAAACCATTATATCTTGTTATGGTTTTAGGGGAAATAAATGGAAGAGCCTTTGGTTTTAATAAATATTTAAGTGTTTTGGATACTGAATTAGCAATTGAATCTGGCGAAATTTTGTTAAAAAACAGAAAAATGACTAGAGAAGAAGCTATTTTAAAGTTAAAAGAAGCTAAAGAATTAATGGAAATTGGTATGATAACTAAAGAAGATTTTGAAAAGTTAAAAAAGGAATTACGTCCAATTATAATGAAAAAGCAATAATTAAAAAATGTAGGTAAAGATTATGCCTTACTTGTTATCGCTGTTGTAAGATATGGAAGGTATCATTTTAATGGGTCTGTAAATTTTAAAGTGACAACTGTTAACTCTAAACCTATGAAAAATAACTTGAAGAAGCAAGCTTTAAAGATTGGTTAAATAGAAAGAAATCATCTTACCCCAAAAAGACTGAAGTACTTTAAAATAAAGGTAAAACAAACATATTAACATGTAGATTAATCTATAAAAGAACCTTACAGATTAAATAGCTAAAATCATTTTAGGTTAAAAAAGAATTGGCAACATGATCTAACAAAGTTGCTATTAAAAACTAATTTATAAAAGTTTTCTTAAATTTTGACATTCTTGTTGTGGTATTAACCTAACTGTTTAGGCTATGTAACTTTCCGTATTAAATTAGATTGTAACTTATTTGAAAAAAATAGAACTACGAAACAGAACATGAACATAAAAAAAATACATTATTTCTCTGGGATTACGATTTCTATTTTTGTAGGACTGCACCTTATCAACCACTTATACAGCGTTTTTGGAGCAAAAGCCCATATTGAATTAATGAATAATTTTAGACTTGTTTATAGAAATATAATTATAGAAACTATATTACTTATAGCAGTTGGTATTCAAATTATTTCAGGAATAAAACTATTCTTAAAAAAAAGGAAGAATGTATCTAACTTTTTTGAAAAATTACAAATTTGGACTGGAGTTTACCTTACTATCTTCTTACTAATTCATGTAAGTGCTGTATTATCTGGTAGGCTAATTTTAAATTTAGATACTAATTTTTATTTTGGTGTGGCTGGTTTAAATACATTTCCTCTAAACTTGTTTTTCATACCATATTATGGACTTGCAATAGTTTCATTTTTTGCACATATCTCTGCGGTTCACTCTAAAAAAATGCACCATAAAATACTTGGAATTAATCCAAATAAACAATCCTATATTATTCTGATTAGTGGTATACTCCTAACGATAGTAATATTGTATGGTCTCACAAACAGATTCAATGGAGTAGAAATACCAAACGAATATAAAATAATGACTGGAGAATGAATACTATAATTTACATATGTGGAATTTACTCCTTTCTTTTCGGAGTTTTTCATATTCTTTTTTGGAAATTTTTTAATTGGAAAACAGCATTACAAAAACTTACATTGCCTAATAGAGCAATAATGCAAATACTAAATTTACGATTGATATATTATTTCTTTTTTGTCGCTTTTATTTGTTTTTCTTTCCCAACCGAATTACACACAACAGAATTAGGAAAAGTATTCTTAATCGGTAATTCGATATTTTGGTTTGGTAGAACAATTGAGCAATTTGTGTTTTTGCAAATAAACCATATAAAAGTGCATATTTTGACATTCTTATTTGTCTTAGGAATAGCCTTATTTGCATTACCTTTAATACTTTAAAAATAAAAATGAACGCTCAAAAAATTTATACTTAATTGCTACAATTTTGCGTTCTTGCAAAAAACCTTACTAGCTTTCTTAATGATTTTATTATTGGCTAAGTTAAGTGCATAAAAAACATAACTTAACCATTCACAAGTACTATGCAAGTAATTTTAAGGAATGGAAAAATGAAATCGTAATTTGACCAACTATACGAAAAGTGAACTTTGACTCCTAAAGAGAGAATTAAAACTCTTTTTTCTGATAAAAATTCTTACCAACATGCATATATAACACACAAAAAAACCTTCAATAATGAAGGTTTTCTTATAATTAAAATCTTTTTTTATTACAAAATATAATCTGTACTAATAAAATTAGAAGTTTTTTTATCTAACAATTCTTGTAAAATGGCGTTATTGTATTCTGTGTCTTTAGAAGCTACAAAGGTTCTAATTGAAAAAGAACGTAAAGCATCATGTACACTTAAAGTTGCAACAGCAGAATCTTTTCTACCTGTAAACGGATATACATCTGGTCCTCTTTGTGCTGCAGAATTTAAATTTACTCTACATACTAAATTTACCAAAGTATCAATTAAAGGCGCTAATGTTTTTACTTGGCTACCAAAAACACTTACTTGTTGCCCATAATTAGAAGCAGCCATATCATCTAATGGCTCTTGAATATTTTTAAAAGAAACAACAGGAATTACAGGTCCAAATTGCTCTTCATCAAAAACTCTAGATTCTTTAGAAACAGGATATAAAACTGCTGGAAAAATATAATTTTCAGTAGTTATGCCTCCTTTTTTATTAATGATTTCTGCTCCTTTTTCTGTAGCGTCGTCTATTAATTCTTGTATATAAGCTGGTTTACCTGGTTCTGGCAATGGCGTTAATTTTACATTGTCTTCCCAAGGATTTCCAAACTTTAATGCATCTACAGCTTTTGCAAAACGCTTGTTAAATTCGTCTACAATATGCTCGTGCACATACAATATTTTTAAAGCTGTACAACGTTGCCCATTAAAAGACGTTGCACCAGAAATACACTCGCTAATTGCCAAATCTAAATCTGCATCTGGTAATACAATGCCTGGGTTTTTGGCCTCTAAACCTAACACCAAACGCAATCTATTTTTCTGTGGATGATTGGCTTGAATTGCATTGGCAGATTTACTATTACCAATCAAAGCCAGTACATCTACCAAACCTGTTTTCATAATTGGTGTCGCTAAAACTCTACCTCTACCATAAATAATATTTACAACACCTGCAGGAAAACTACTTTGAAATGCTTCTAATAAAGGCGATAATAATAAAACTCCATGTTTTGCAGGTTTAAAAATGGTTGTATTCCCCATAATTAAAGCGGGAATTAACAATGCAAACGTTTCGTTTAAAGGGTAATTATAGGGTCCTAAACATAAAACTACCCCTAAAGGACCACGTCTAATATGCGCATGAACTCCGCTATCTTTTTCAAATTTTGCAGAATTTCTATCCATTTGTTTATAATCTTCAATAGTATCGTAAATATATTCTACAGTTCTATCAAATTCTTTTTCAGAATCTGGTAAAGATTTTCCAATTTCCCACATTAATAACTTTACAATCTCTTCACGCTTGGTTTTCATTTGAACCACAAACTTTTCCATAGCTGCAATTCTACCTTCTACTTTCATAGTTGGCCATAAGCCTTGCCCTCTATCATAGGCTTTAGAAGCTGCATTTAAAGCCTCTAAACCTTCTTCTGCTGTTAAACTTGGCACAGTACCTAATAAAGTGGGGTTGTATTCTTTGGTTGATGAAATAGTTGAGTAAACCTCAGCTTTTTCACCTTTCCATTCTTTTAACTCGCCACCCACTAAGTAGGTGTTTTGTTCTACTAATGATGTAATTTTATATTCGTTTGGTATTTCTTTAAAAGTATTCTTCATAAATTTCAATTTAATAATTGTCTAATACTTGATTGTTGTATGGTAAGTTTTTAGACGACACTTACTCTTCAAAATTAATTAAAAATAGTTTATCAACTATCCTTTAGTGTCTTAAATAACGAAAAACCTTTCGAGTTTTTATGCTTTTTTATTTAAAAAAATAGTTAGACAAACAACGAAAACAAATCTGGTTTGTCATTTAAATACTCGCTATAAAATTTTCTTTCTTTCATTCTTTTAATTAAAGGTTGTAATCTTTAGATGCTTTTAGTTCTAAACCAACCACTGCTGCACCATTTTATCTATTTATTTTGATTGCATGTTTTAGAAGTAAAAAAGAAACCTGTCAAATTTAACGATCTGACAGGTTTATAAATTTTAAAATCTTTATGTAATTATGCAGATTTTATCACTTTCATTGCTGTCATAGAAGCTCTTAATCTTTCTCCTACAATTTCTACAGGATGATTTCTAATAATCTTATTAATTTTAATTAATTCTTGATTGTCTACATCATTAGAATCTGAGAATTTTTTACCAATAACATTTGTTGATACGGTTTTCATAAAATCAGCTAATAACGGTTTACAAGCATGATCAAATAAATAACAACCATATTCTGCAGTATCAGAAATTACACGATTCATTTCGTATAACTTTTTACGTGCAATGGTGTTTGCAATTAATGGAGTTTCATGTAAAGACTCATAATATGCAGATGCGTCTATAATTCCAGATTCTGTCATTGCTTCAAAAGCTAATTCTACACCAGCTCTTACAAAAGCAACTAATAAAGTTCCGTGATCAAAATATTCTTGTTCAGTAATTTCTTCTGAAGTTATTGCTTGTTTTTCGAAAGCAGTTTCACCAGTTGCAGCTCTCCAAGTTAAAAGATTTTTATCATCATTTGCCCAATCTTCCATCATTGTTTTAGAAAAGTGACCCGTCATAATATCATCCATATGCTTTTGGAATAATGGACGCATAATGTCTTTTAATTCTTCTGAAAGTCTAAATGCTTCTACTTTTGCTGGGTTAGACAATCTATCCATCATGTTTGTAATTCCACCATGTTTTAAGGCTTCTGTTACAGTTTCCCAACCATATTGAATTAATTTAGCAGCATAACCAGCATCGATTCCTTCTGCTACCATTTTATCAAAAGATAAAATTGCACCTGTTTGTAACAAACCACATAAAATAGTTTGCTCTCCCATTAGGTCTGATTTTACCTCTGCAACAAAAGAAGACGCTAAAACACCTGCTCTATGACCTCCAGTTGCTACTGCATAGGCTTTTGCTTGTGCCCAACCTTTATTTTCTGGATCGTTTTCTGGGTGTACTGCAATTAATGTTGGCACTCCAAAACCTCGTTTATATTCTTCACGAACTTCAGAACCTGGACATTTTGGTGCTACCATAATTACTGTTAAATCCTCACGAATTTGCATTCCTTCTTCAACAATATTAAAACCATGAGAATATGATAATGTGGCTCCTTTTTTCATTAAAGGCATTACTGTTTTTACAACATTTGTGTGTTGTTTGTCTGGTGTTAAATTGATTACCAAATCTGCTGATGGCAACAACTCTTCATAAGTACCTACTGCAAAATCATTAGAAGTTGCGTTTACGTAAGATTCTCTTTTTTGGTCGATAGCAGCTTGTCTTAACGTATAAGAAATATCTAAACCAGAATCTCTCATATTTAAACCTTGGTTTAAGCCTTGTGCTCCACAGCCCACAATAACAATTTTCTTTCCTTTTAATGCGCTTACACCGTCTTCAAACTCTGAAGCGTCCATAAAACGACATTTTCCTAATTGTTCTAATTTTTCTCTTAATGTTAATGTGTTAAAATAATTTGACATTTTTTTTAATTTAGTTGTTGTATGTTTTTAACAATGTTGATATTTTCATTTCGTCTTTAGATACTGCAATTAAACCAGAACGTGTGTATTGCATAATACCATAAGGACTTAATTGATTGTAAAGCGCTATAATTTCTTCTTTTTTGCCAGATTTTTCTAGCACAAAAAATTCTTTATTTACAGTTACAATTCTTGCATTACTTTCTTTTATAATGTTTTGTATTTGGCGTTCTTCAAACAATAATTCTGATTTGATTTTAAACAAACCTGCAATTTGATAAATAATTTCATCAAGATTGTGATAGTAAGCTTTAATTACCTCTACTTGTTTTTCTATTTGGCCAATAATCTTTTTAATATTTACCTCATCCATATTTACAACAATGGTAAATTTAGAAACACCTTCTATTTCTGATGGAGAAGTATTTAAACTTTCTATATTTATATGTCTTCTTTGAAATATTGCTGAAATTCTATTCAACAAACCAATATTATTTTCTGTATAAACTGATATTGTATACAATTGTTTATCTGTACTCATATGCTAATTTTAACTTGTCAGGTCGAGCGCAGTCGAAACCTTAATAAACCTCTCGACTGCGCTCGAGGAGACATTTTATCAACTTAAAAAAATCTACTCTAAACGAATATCTGAAACACTAGCTCCAGAAGGCACCATTGGAAATACGTTGTCTTCTTTTTCTACACATACTTCTAAAAAATAAGCTTCTTTACTTGCAATCATTTCTGCAACTGCTTCTTTTAAGTCTTCTCTTTTTACCACCTTTCTTGCATTTAAATAATATCCTTTTGCAATGGCAACAAAGTCTGGGTTTGTCATTTCTGTAGAAGCATATCGCTTGTCGAAAAACAACTGTTGCCATTGACGAACCATTCCTAAAAATTCGTTGTTTAAAACAACTACTTTTACAGCTGCTTTTTGCTGAAAAATGGTTCCTAATTCTTGTATTGTCATTTGATAACCACCATCACCAGAAATAGAAATAACTTCGCGTTCTGGAGCTGCCATTTTTGCACCAATTGCTGCTGGCAAACCAAAACCCATAGTTCCTAAACCTCCAGAAGTAATGTTACTTTTAGACTTGTTAAAATCAGCATATCTACAAGCAATCATTTGGTGTTGACCAACATCTGTTACGATAGCTGCTTCGCCTTTTGTTTGAATATTAATTTCTTTTACAACTTCACCCATCGTTAACCCTTCTTTAGTGGGGTGGATATCGTTTTTAATTACTTTTTCATATTCAATTTTATATAAATCTTTAAATTTTTGATGCCATTCTTTATGAGAATTTTGATTAATTAGTGGTAAAATACCTTCTAAACTAGCTTTTGCATCACCTAAAACAGCAACATCCGATTTTACGTTTTTATCTATCTCTGCGGGATCAATTTCAAAATGAATTACTTTAGCTTGTTTGGCATATTTGCTTAAATCGCCAGTAACTCTATCATCAAAACGCATTCCGATTGCAATTAAAACATCGCATTCATTGGTTAAAACATTGGGTGCATAATTACCATGCATACCAAGCATACCTACATTTAATGGATGCGAAGTTGGTATAGCTGAGGCTCCTAAAATAGTCCATGCTGCAGGTATACCTGCTTTTTCTATAAAAGCTTTAAATTGCTCTTCAGCTTCGCTTAAAATAACACCTTGACCCCAAATAATAAAAGGTCTTTTTGCTTCGTTTATTAATTTTGCAGCTGCTTCTAAACTACTATCTTCTGTTTTTGGTACTGGGTTATAGCTTCTAATTTTTGTACATTTTTCGTACGAAAAATCAAAAGTATCTAATTGTGCATCTTTTGTAATATCTATTAAAACAGGACCTGGCCTTCCACTTTTTGCAATGTAAAATGCTTTGGCTAAAACTGCAGGAATATCTTCTGCTCTGGTTACTTGGCAATTCCATTTTGTAACAGGTGTAGAAATACCTACAATGTCTGTTTCTTGAAAAGCATCACTACCTAACAAATGAGAAAATACTTGCCCAGTAATACACACCATTGGTGTAGAGTCTATTTGTGCGTCTGCAATACCCGTAATTAAATTGGTTGCTCCTGGACCAGAAGTAGCTATTGCAACCCCAACTTCACCAGAAATTCTTGCAAAACCTTGTGCAGCATGTGTTGCCCCTTGCTCATGACGTGTTAATACATGATGAATTTTATCTTGATATTTATACAACTCATCATACAAAGGCATAATTGCACCTCCAGGATAACCGTAAATTACTTTTATTTTTTCCTCTATTAAACATCTAACAATGGCCTCGCTACCAGAAATACGCTCAGTAGTTTTGGTGGTTTGCTGTTGTTTATTTATGGTTTGTGTTTCCATATTTTTTTCTTTTTGGATTAGAGAATAAAAAGAAAAGAATTAAGACTTAAGACTTTCTAGTATATTATCATCTTTCTTCTTTATTCTATACTCTCTTTTCTATATTTTTTATAAATCGGTAACACAGCCTTTAGATGCAGATGCTACTGATTTTGCATATTTGTATAAGATTCCTTTTTTGTGTTTTAACGGTGGTGCCACCCATTTTGCTCTTCTTTCTTCCAATTCTTCTTCAGAAATTAAAACGTTTATCGAGTTGTCTTCTGCACTAATTCTAATGTTATCTCCAGTTTCTATCAAGCCAATTGCACCACCAGATTGTGCTTCTGGTGTAATATGTCCGACCACAAAACCGTGTGTTCCTCCAGAAAAACGTCCATCGGTTATTAATGCTACAGATTTACCTAAACCTGCTCCCATAATTAACGATGTTGGTTTTAACATTTCTGGCATTCCTGGTCCTCCTTTAGGTCCAACATACCTAATGACGACGACATCGCCTTTTTCTACTTCTCCATTAGAAATTCCTTTATTTGCTGCTTGTTCACCATCATAAACCACAGCTTTTCCTTCAAATAACAAACCTTCGTTTCCAGAAATTTTTGCCACAGCACCTTCTGTTGCTAAGTTTCCATAAATTATTTGAATATTACCAGATGATTTTAATGCTTTATCTTTTGGATAAATTACATCTTGATCTTCAAATTCCATAGCTTCTACATCTGCTAAATTTTCTGCCAATGTTTTACCAGTTACTGTTAAACAATCGCCATGTAAATAACCATTGTCTAATAAATATTTCATTATTGCTGGTGTACCCCCAACTCCATGTACATCTTCCATTAAATATTTTCCAGAGGGTTTTAAATCTGCAATTAATGGTGTTCTATCACTTACTCTTTGAAAATCTTCTAGAGTAAAATCGATATCTGCTGCATGTGCAATAGCTAAAAAGTGCAACACTGCATTGGTAGAACCTCCTAAAGCATTTACCAAAGCAACTGCATTTTCTAAAGATTTTTTAGAAATAATATCTAAAGGTTTTAAGTCTAATTCTAATAAGTTTTTAATTGCCAAAGCTGTGCGTTCTGCTTCAGACAATTTGTTGGGATTTTCTGCAGGAATTGATGAATTGTAAGGCAATGCAAACCCCATGCATTCTATAGCAGAAGCCATTGTATTTGCAGTGTACATACCACCACAAGCACCTGCACCAGGTATGGCTCTTTTAATAATTTCTTTGTATTCTTCTTCTTCTATTTCACCAGCTACTTTTTGTCCTAAAGCCTCAAAAGCAGAAACAATATTTAATTTTCTTCCCTTATAATTTCCAGAAGCAATGGTACCTCCATACATCATTATTGATGGTCTGTTTAAACGCAACATAGAAATTACGGCTCCTGGCATATTTTTATCACAACCTACAATTGCAACCAATGCATCATAACTTTGTGCATTCATTACGGTTTCTATAGAATCTGCTATAATATCTCTAGAAACTAGAGAGTAATTCATCCCTGAAGTTCCCATAGAAATTCCATCGGAAACCCCAATGGTATTGAAACCTAAACCAACCATATCAGCAATATTACACTCCACTTTAACTTCGTCTTTTAAACGATTTAAATGCATATTACATGGGTTACCATCGTAACCAGTACTTGCAATACCAACTTGGGCTTTGCTCATATCTTCATCAGTTAAACCTACTGCATACAGCATTGCTTGCGAAGCTGGCTGAGATTGGTCTTGTGTTAATCTTTTGCTATGTTTGTTTAATTCCATTTATTAAAATCTTCTAATTGTTGACTAAATTACTATGTTTTACTGTTTTTATTAAATTAATTGTATTTATAACTTTTAATTTCAGATGTTAAAAAAAACGTTTATAACCCTGTTTTTCAATACTTTAACCCAATTAGCAAATGATGTTCAATTAGCAAATTATTTACATAAAAAAACCTTCCATTTTATAGGAAGGTTTGTTTATAAAATATACAAATATCGCTTCCTTATCATGTCGCAATAATTACGATGACAGTGACACTAAAAATAATATTTACTATTTGATTTTTCACTTTTCAAATATTTAAAATTTTTTATCCAAATAAAATTGATTTTTTTTAAATAATTGTACTTTGCCCTGCATGAATATTCATAAAATTAAGACTACTATCTTCTTGATTTAGAATGTAATCTGAAATAAAATCACCTACTTTAGAAGTCGATGCAGAATATTTATTTTTCCCTTTAATATCTTCTGTTGTTATATTTAAATCTAAAGATTTTTCTACAGCTCTTTCTACAGCGTCTGCTTCTTCGTGCAAACCTAAATGTTCTAGTAACATAGCTGCTGATAAAATAGAGGCTAATGGGTTTGCAATATCTTTACCTACCGCAGCTGGAAAAGTACCATGAACTGGTGCAAATAAGGAGTTTTTATCACCAATTGATGAAGATGCCAACACCCCAATTGAACCAGAGATTACACTGGCTTCATCAGAAAACAAATCTCCAAACAAGTTATCTGTTAAGATCACATCAAACTTTTTAGGGTTCAAAATTAGTTTCATTGCTGCATTATCTGCATACAAATATTCTAGGGTTACACCTTTATACTCTTTACTAATTTTTGTGACAGTTTTACGCCATAACTTTGATGTTTCTAATACATTAGACTTATCAATTAACGTTAGTTTTCTTTTTCTATCTTGAGCGGCTTTAAAAGCTAAATGTGTAATTCTTGCAATTTCATCTTCTGAATAGGTGCAAATATCATAGGCCTTTTTACCATCTTTGCTAGATTGTTTGTCTCCAAAATAAATACCCGATGTTAACTCTCTATAAATAACAAGATCTGTTCCTTTAATAATTTCTCTTCTTAAAGGAGAGTTTTTAATTAATTGATCAAAGGCTTTCACAGGGTTTACATTACAAAAAAGATCTAATTCTTTTCTTAATTGTAATAAACCTTGTTCTGGTCTTATTTTTAATGATGGATCTTTATCAAACTTAGGATCTCCAATAGCACCATAAAGAATAGCATCTGCTTTTTTACAAATTTCTATTGTTTTTTTTGGCAATGGATTGCCTGATGTTTCTATTGCACAAGCTCCTATTTCTGCTTCTTTGTATAAAAAAATATGATCATACGCTTCTGCAACTGCATCTAATGCTTTTTTAGCTTGATTGGTAACCTCTGGCCCAATACCGTCTCCAGGAAGTACAGCTATTGTATATTTCATTCTCTATTTTCTTATGGATTTGTCTTTATCTAAGGCAGCTGAAAAAATTAATATTGTGATGTATTAAAAGCAACAACTACCTTAGAAGACAAAGTATTTTTACAAAAATTAAACAATAGCTATTTTAGAAACCTTGTTTACTTTTGTCATAATTTGATGAATATCATCATCTTTAATTTCTTTTTGTTGATCTGCTGCTTCTAAAAAAGATGCATAAGCAGTGTCTAACTGTACTTTAGTTAACTCATAGCCAATTTTTTTTGCTCTGTAAGCCAAAGCGGCTCTACCACTTCTTGCGGTTAAAACGATAGCGCTTTCTGTAACACCTACGTCTTCTGGATCCATAATTTCGTAGGTTTCTCTATTTTTTATAACACCATCTTGATGAATTCCAGAGCTATGAGCAAACGCGTTTGCGCCTACAATTGCTTTATTAGGTTGTACAGGCATTCCCATACTTTCTCTTACCATTATACTTGTGTCGTACAAAAGTTTGGTATTAACAGAGGTTTCTAAATTTAAATAAGGATGTTGTTTTAACACCATTACTACTTCTTCTAGGGCCGTATTTCCGGCACGTTCTCCAATACCATTTATAGTACATTCTATTTGACGAGCACCATTTATAACTCCCGAAATTGAATTGGCAGTTGCCATTCCTAAATCGTTATGACAGTGACATGAAAGAATTACATTTTCAATACCTTTTACATTTTCTCGTAAATATTTCATTTTTGCACCATATTCTTCTGGTAAACAATAACCCGTTGTATCTGGAATATTTAATACAGTAGCACCTGCTTTAATAACTGCTTCGCAAACTTTTGCTAAAAAATCATTATCTGTTCTACCTGCATCTTCTGCATAAAATTCTACATCTTCTACAAAAGATTTTGCATAAGAAACTGCTTTTACAGCACGCTCTATAACTTTATCTCTAGTAGAGTTAAATTTGAATTGTATATGAGAATCACTTGTACCAATACCTGTATGTATTCTTGGGTATTTTGCAAATTTTAAAGCTTCAGCAGCTACTTTGATATCGTTTTCTACAGCTCTTGTTAAACCACAAACAGTAGCATTTTTAACAATTTTTGCTATTTCAGAAACCGAAGTAAAATCTCCAGGACTAGAAACAGGAAAACCAGCTTCAATTACATTTACTCCTAATAAATCTAATCTTTCTGCAATCACTAATTTTTGCTTTGTATCTAATTTACATCCTGGAACTTGTTCACCATCTCTTAATGTAGTGTCAAATATTTGTACTTGATTGTCTTGCATAATTTTTCTAAAGATTGTCTTTATTATAAATCAAATATATATCTTGCATTCTAAATTTTTTATCAATTTTGCTATCAACAACGATTTCTAACCGAAATAAACAACATTTAATAAATTGAATATTAGTTAGTTATGAGTAAAGTATCTACATCCGCCAATCAACAAAATGATGCTCTTTTTGTACTTATTAAATCTTTAACTAAGTCCGAAAAAAGACAATTTAACCTCTATGTAGGTAGGTTAGGTGGTAATATTGATGCTAAGTTTTTTTCACTTTTTAAATTTTTAGAAAAATTAAAAGTTTACAACGAAAAAGTAATTACTGGAAGTGGTATTGTTTCTAAACAACAACTCTCAAATCTAAAAGCACATTTATACAAACAAATATTAATTAGTTTACGGTTAAATCCTGCACATAAAAACGTTCGTATTCAAATTAGAGAACAACTAGATTTTGCTACAGTTTTATATCAAAAAGGGCTGTACAAACAAAGTTTAAAATTGTTAGAAAAAGCTAAAAATATGGCTTTAGATAACGAAGAAAAAAACATTGCCTACGAAATTGTAGAATTAGAAAAAGTAATTGAAACGCAATATATTACAAGAAGTATTAGCAACAGAGCAAACCAACTTTCTATACAAGCAAAAGAGTTGAGCCAGCACAATGTAATTGCTAGTAAACTCTCTAACTTATCTTTACAATTATACAGCCATTTATTACAAAATGGATATGTTAAAAATGAAGAAGAGTTAACTTTTGTAAACGAATATTTTAGTAATAGAATGCCAAAATACAAGTATAATTCTTTAGGCTTTAGAGAAAAATTATGGTTGTACAAAGCCCATTTATGGCATAGTTTTTTAATTCAAGATTTTTTACTTAGTTACAAATACGCACGCAAATGTGTAGATTTATTTGACAACAATAAGTTGGTAAATTTACACCCCGTTTTTTATTTAAAATCTAAAAACTATTTATTAGAAGCATCTTTTTTAGTTAAAAACAACTCTATTTTTAAAAATGAATTGATAAAATTTGAAACTGAAATTGATGAAAAACAAATTCCTTTAAATACCAATACAGAACTACTAATTTTTATGTATTTGTACTCAAATAAATTACACTTACATTTTTTAGAAGGTACTTTTGAAAAAGGAGAATATTTGGTAGATATTATTAATACTAAAATTGAAAAATATAAAAATAGATTAGACAATCATTACATTGTTTTACTTTATTACAAAATAGCTTGTTTGTATTTTGGGATGGGCAAAAACAAGTTATGTATCGACTATTTGCAAAAAATAATTAGATCTAAACACTTAGGTTCTGCAGAAGATTTACAATGTTTTGCAAGAATTTTAAATTTAATAGCACATTACGAATGTGGTTTAGACTACGACTTAGAAAGACAATTTGTAGATACTTACAAATTTTTACTTAAGATGGAAAACTTACAGGAAGTACAAAAAGTTTTCTTAGAATCTATCAGAGATTTAAGTGATGTTTTTCCTCATGAAATTAAAAACGAATTCAAGAAGATACACACCAAATTAAAGAAGTTCGAAAATCATCCTTATGAAAAACGTGCTTTCTTATATTTAGATATTTTGTCTTGGCTAGAAAGTAAAATTCAAAATAAACCCATAGCAACAATTATTAAAGAAAAATCGAAACTACATAGTAAATAATCGTAATTTTTTAATTTATAAATCTATTTTTTATAGATATCATATTAATTAAGTAAATACTAAAAAAAATCTTTAATTAGTAAGTGCTTTTTAAATTTTAATAATACTTTTGCTTTGTGAGTATTTCAAATTTAAACATAAAAACCTTCAAAACTATATCTATAGTGGGTATTTCTATGGGAAATATTACGCGCACTTCTACAACAACTACCCTTTAGGGGTTATTCATTATTATATAAACACAGGATAAAATTTTTCGAGGTCATCGAAAATAAAAAATCATAAAACTAATTTTCATTAAGAACTAAAAAATGAAAGTATTAAAATTCGGCGGTTCATCTGTCGCAAATTCAGAAAACATACAAAAAGTAATTGCCATTGTTGCAAATGCCTCTAAAAAAGAAAAAATTGCAGTAGTCGTTTCTGCTTTTGGCAAAACCACAAATAATCTTTTAGCAGGTGCAAATCTTGCGCTAGAAGATATTAAAGTTGCAAAAGAAACCCTAGAAAATATCAAAACACTGCACTATAAAGTCATAGATGATTTAATCCTCAAAAACAAAAAAGAAGTTACTTTAGAAGTTTCTTCTTTATTTGAAAGATTAACATCTATTTATGAAGGTATTTTTTTGTTACAAGAATTATCTAACAAAACATTGGCAAAAGTTTCTAGTTTTGGCGAAAGATTATCTTCTTACATTATTGCGAATGCAACTAGCGAAAATTTAAATGCAATCCATAAAGAAAGTAGAGATTTAATACTTACCAATAACGATTACTTAAACGCACAGGTAAATTTTAAAATTACCAATCAAAATATTGCTTCTTTCTTTAAAGAAAATAAGGCTCAAATTACTGTTTTAGGCGGATTTATTTCTTCTAATTTAGAAAACGAAACTACTACGTTGGGTAGAGGAGGCTCTGATTTTACAGCTGCTATTTATGCTGCTGCTTTAGGTGCTAACGAATTACAAATTTGGACAGATGTTGCAGGTATGTTTACTGCAAACCCAAGAGTTGTAAAACAAGCTTATGCAATTTCAGAAATTTCTTATGAAGAAGCTATGGAATTATCGCACTTTGGTGCAAAAGTTTTGTATCCGCCAACAATACAACCTGCTTTAAGAAAGCAAATCCCAATAAGAATTAAAAATACTTTTGAACCAGAAAACACAGGTACTTTAATAACTAAAAACCCTAAAAACGGCAATGAAGTAAAAGGGATTTCTCACATAGAAGACATCAGTTTAATTACTTTAGAAGGCGGTGGTATGATAGGAATTCCAGGTTTTTCTAAACGTTTATTTGAAACACTTTCGTTAGCAAAAATAAATGTGGTTTTTATTACACAAGCCTCTTCAGAACATTCTATTTGTGTAGGTGTTTATCAAAATGATGCCAAAAAAGCACAAGAACTTTTAGATGAAACCTTTAGCATAGAAATCAACAGAAAAAAAATAAAACCCATTATTGTAGAAAATGATTTGGCAATTATTGCTGTTGTTGGAGAAAGTATGAAAAACTTTCAAGGTTTAAGTGGCCAAATGTTTAGCGCTTTAGGTAAAAACAATGTTAATGTAAGAGCCATAGCACAAGGCTCTTCAGAAAAAAACATTTCTGCAGTTATTAACAAATACGATGCTAAAAAAGCTCTAAACACGTTACATGAGCAATTTTTTGAAGAAAAAACAAAACAATTAAACTTATTTGTTACGGGTGTTGGTAATGTTGGCGAACGATTTTTAGCTCAAATTCATCAACAAAAAAAGTTTTTAAAAGAAAACTTAAAATTAAAAATTAGAGTTATTGGTATTTCAAACTCTAGAAAAATGGTTTTTGATAACTCTGGAATAGATCTAGAAAACTGGAAAGAAGCTCTAGAAAATGGCGAACCAACTAGTTTAGAAAATTTTCACAAAAAAGTAAAAGCATCTAATCATAGAAACAGTGTTTTTATAGACAATACAGCAAATCAATCTGTTTCTGAAGTCTATGAAAAATATTTAAGAGATAGTATTTCTGTAGTAACTTGTAATAAAATTGCTTGCGCTTCTAACTTCGAAAACTATAAAACTTTAAAAGAGGTTTCTAGAAAATACAATGCAGATTTCTTGTTTGAAACAAATGTAGGTGCAGGTTTACCAATTATAGATACTTTAAAAAACTTGGTAAATTCTGGAGACAGAATTCATAAAATTCAGGCTGTATTGTCAGGAAGTTTAAATTTTGTATTTAATAACTTTAATCAAAAAACTACTTTTCATGATGTGGTTGCACAAGCTCAAAAAGAAGGGTTTACAGAACCAGATCCTAAAATTGATTTAAGTGGAGTTGATGTTGCTAGAAAAATCTTAATTTTAGCAAGAGAAAGTGGTTATCAACTAGAATTAGAGCACATTGCAAACAATGCCTTTTTACCAAAAGAAAGTTTAGAAACTACAAATAATGATGATTTTTATACTTCTCTAACTAAAAATGAAAGTCATTTTCAGGAAATTTTTAAAGCTGCAAATGATAAAGATTGTCGTTTAAAATATGTAGCAGAATTTAACGATGGTAAAGCCAACGTTGGTTTGCAACACATACCGTCTAATCATCCTTTTTACAATTTAGAAGGTAGTGATAATATTGTGCTGTTTTTTACAGATAGATATCCAGAAAATCCTTTAATTATTAAAGGCGCGGGTGCAGGTGCAGATGTAACTGCTTCTGGTATTTTTGCAGATGTAATTAGAATCGCAAACAAATAGTTATGGGTTAATCGATTTTGGTTTATGGTTCTCTTTTGAATAATTAACCAAAATCTAATAACCACAAACCAAAATAAATGGATTATTTAAAAATATTTTCTCCAGCAACTGTTGCCAATGTTTCTTGTGGTTTCGATTCTATGGGTTTTGCTGTAGATGACATTGGTGATGAAATGACATTTACCAAAACCAAAGAAAAGGGTGTTAAAATAACAAATATTACAGGTGCAGATTTAACCTATAATGTTGATAAAAATGCTGCAAGTGCTGTGGTTAAAAAAATGCTGTTAGAAGCAAATGCCAATTTCGGAATCGAATTAACCATCCACAAAGGGTTTTCTCCAGGAAGTGGTTTGGGTAGCTCTGCTGCAAGTGCTGCGGGTGCTGCTTTTGGTGCAAACCAATTATTAGGCAATAAATATTCTGAATTAGAACTTACAAAATTTGCCATGTTTGGCGAAGAAGTAGCTTGTGGATCTGCAATTGCAGATAATGTTGCTGCTGCCATTTATGGTGGCTTTGTTTTGGTAAGAAGTTACCAACCTCTAGAAATTGTAAAATTACCAGTACCAACAGCATTAAGAGTTGTGGCAATTCACCCACAAATAGAGGTAAAAACCAAAGACGCTAGAGAGGTGTTGCCAAAAGAAATTCCGTTAAAAAATGCTATTATACAATGGGCAAATGTAGGTGGTTTGGTTAGTGGTTTATTTACAAATGATTACACATTAATTAGTAATTCTTTGGTAGACTTGGTTGCTGAACCCGCCAGAAAAAACTTAATTCCTCATTTTGATAATGTAAAAAATAGCGCTCTAAATGCAGGTGCTTTAGGAGCAGGGATTAGTGGTTCTGGACCCACAATTTTCGCCCTTTGTAAAGGTGATGAAATTGCTCAAAAAGTATATAAAAACATTAACGAAACCTATCAAAAAACAGGGATTGATTTTGAGTTATTTATCTCGAAAGTAAATCCTGAGGGAATGAAAATAATTTAAAAGCAATAAGCTTTTGGCTATATGCTTTAAGCTATTCCTAAACACTGCCTATTGCATAAAGCTTAAGGCACAAAGCAAAAAAATAATGAACTACTACAGTTTACACCATAAATCGCCAAAAACAACATTTAAAAATGCTGTTGTGCAAGGTTTGGCAAAAGATAGAGGTATTTATTTTCCAGATAACATTACACCTCTTTCAAAAGATTTTATTGAAAATATCGAAAAATATTCCAATCACGAAATTGCATTTGAAGTAATTAAACAATTTGTAGGTGATGAAATTCCACCAGAAACCTTAAAAGAAATTATTGAAGCTACTGTTTCTTTCGATTTTCCATTGGTAAATACAGATGATCATATTGCGTCTTTAGAATTGTTTCATGGGCCAACCATGGCTTTTAAAGATGTTGGTGCTAAGTTTATGGCAAAATGCTTAGAGTATTTTAACAAAGATAATAACGATGAAGTTACGGTTTTAGTAGCCACTTCTGGAGATACTGGAGGTGCAGTTGCCAATGGCTTTTTGGGTGCAAAAGGCGTAAATGTGGTTATTTTATATCCTTCAGGAAAAGTTAGTGACATTCAAGAAAAACAATTAACCACTTTAGGACAAAATATTACAGCTTTAGAAGTAGAGGGTGTTTTTGATGATTGCCAAGAAATGGTAAAAACCGCTTTTTTAGACGAAGAAATTGCACGTACATTAACCTCTGCAAACTCTATTAATGTAGCACGTTGGTTACCACAAATGTTCTATTTTTTCTTTGCTTACAAGCAATTAAAATCAAAGAATAAAGAACTGGTTTTTTCTGTACCAAGTGGAAATTTTGGAAATATTTGTGCGGGAATTATGGCTCAAAAATTAGGTTTACCTGTCAAACATTTTATAGCTGCTACCAATGTAAATGATACAGTTCCTAATTATTTAGTAAGTGGTACATACAACCCAAAACCATCTAAAGCTACTATTTCTAATGCCATGGATGTTGGAAACCCAAGTAACTTTATTAGAATTCAAGAATTGTACAACAACGATTTTGAAACTTTAAAAAAGCATTTTTCTTCTTTTAGTTTTACAGATGATGCAACTCGTAAAAAGATGAAACATATTTATGCGAGATCTGGTTATGTTGCTGATCCTCACGGCGCTGTTGGTTATTTAGGTTTAGAAAAATATGGTTTACAAGAAAACGAATTTGGGGTGTTTTTAGAAACTGCTCATCCTGTTAAATTTTTAGATGTTGTAGAAGAAACATTGCCTGTAAAAGTGGAAATCCCTGCACAAATACAGAAAGTAATAAATAATAAAAAAGTAGCCATTAAAGCCAAATCTTATGAAGATTTAAAAGCTTTTTTAATGAAGTAATTATTTTAGACCTCACAGGTTTTAAAAACCTGTAAGGTCTAAAAAGCGTTATTAAATAGAATTTAATAATTTTAAAAAAGCTAAGTATTAGCAAACAAGTTTAGCCCTGATTGAACGGTTTGTTTGAGCTCTTTTGAGGCACTAAAAAAGCGAGTAGTGAAAGCAGGAAATAGCTGCAAAAAATATTTTTTCTATACCTCAAAAATACCATCGTTGGTAAATGCAAAATTTTTACATTTCTGTAAACTTTGTCGGGTATTTAAACCTGTAAACAAACTAAATGCAGGTAAAATTAATTGGTTTTCGGTTACTTGAAAACATGGTAATTTTATGCGCTGTTTACCTCTACCTTTGATAAAAACTCCTGGGTGAATATGCCCTGAAATGATAAAAGAATTGGTTGGTTTTTCTACAGCATCATGCACAAATTTTAGGGAATTTATGGTGAGTTCTGTTTTAAAAACTTCCATATTAAATTGTTGGTAGATAGCATTGCTTAATCGATCGTGATTGCCTTTTATCAAACGAATTTTTATATACGGAAACTGAATGAGCCACGCTTTAAATTCATCTAAATCTTTGTTGTATGCTGCATGAAATAAATCGCCAACAATAATTAAATTTTCTGCTTTAAAATGAAGAATTAACTGTTTTAAACGTTCTAAATCTGTAGTTAAAACATTTTTAGGAATGGGAATTCCGCTTTTTTGAAAATGTGCAGCTTTACCAATATGCAAATCGCTTAAAATTAAACTTTTTTGTGCCTCCCAAAAAATAACACGTTGATTTGTAATCTCTAAAACAGCATCTTTACAGGTGATTTTTTTAGAAACTATATGCATTTTATAGATCATTTTAAGTCTTTTAAAGCTTGTTTTTGTATGCGTTCTATACGTTTGCTCAAATCTTCGTTACTCATGGTTCCTCGTAAACTATCTACTTTTAATGGAAAACTTAAAGGTGTAAAATTTTGGGCGTTTTTCAAAATGATTTTACTCTCAGAAATTCGTTTAAAAGCGGCTTGTAAACGCACTTTTTCCAACTCGTAATCAAACACTTCATTATAAGCTTGTTTTAGGAGTAAATTATCGGGTTCATAATCTTCTAAAACTCTAAATATTAAACCTGAAGAAGATTGTAAACTTTTACTGGTTTTTTTATTTCCTGGTTGTGTTTGTATTACCAAACCAGCAACCACAGCAATATCTCTAAATTTTCTAGAAGCCATTTCACTCGCATTTATGCTGGCTGTAACGTCTTGTATTAAGTTTTCTTTTGAAAAAATAGGGTTAATATTTTCTTCATTTAACGGAATTTCTTGATCGCTTAACAACTCAAAACCATAATCGTTCACGGCAATTGTAAAGGTTCTTTTTGCAATTTGGCTAATTCTATAAGCTATTAATGATGCCATAATTTCGTGCACCAATCTTCCTTCAAAAGGATAAGCAAAAAGATGAAAACCTTCTTTGGTTTCTATCATTTCTACCAAAAACTCATCGTGGTTTGGGATGTGAGAGTTAATATGCTGATTGTTTAATAACGGATGCAAAAACTTTAACTCTTTTTCTCTATTATTAGGCGTTAAAGCATCGCTTAATTTAAGCCTTAAAAAATGAGTTAAATAAGAAGTTAATGGTAACCTGCCACCCAACCAACTTGGTGTAATGGCTTTCTTTTTTTTGCTGCGTTTTACCAAAACTTTCATGTCTTTTATCTGTTTCATTTCTAAAACTCTTCCTCCTAAAACAAACGCATCTCCTTTTTTTAGTTTCGAAACAAAATACTCTTCAATCATACCAATATATCCACCCGAAAAAAACTTGACCATCAACATGGCTTCACTTACTATTACACCAATATTCATTCTGTGCATCATAGCTATTCTTCTACTTTTTACACGATAAAAGCCATCATCATCTACAACCACTTTATGGAATTCTTCATAGGCATTTAAAGTGTTTCCACCTTTGGTGATAAAATGAATGCACCAATTAAATTCTTCTTTAGTTAAGTAATAAAAAGCATGAATTTTATTAATTAATTGATAGGTTTCTTCTGGTTTAAAACCCTCGCCAACCGCCAATGTTACAAGAAATTGTACCAAAACATCGTACGTTAAAACAAACGGATTTCTATTTTCAATTTCGTTTTGTTTAACTGCTTCTTTTACTGCGGCCACTTCTATTAATTGTAACGAATGTGTAGGAACTGCATAAATTTTAGAGCGTTCAAAAGGCGAATGACCACTTCTTCCTGCACGCTGCATAAAACGTGCAATTCCTTTGGCAGAACCAATTTGAATAACACAATCTACAGGTTTAAAATCGACACCTAAATCTAAAGACGATGTACAAACCACTGCTTTTAACATTCCGTTTGAAATAGCATCTTCTATAAAATTACGTTGTTTTTTATCTATAGATCCATGATGAATAGCAATTTGTCCAATTAAATCGGGTTCTTCTTCTATAATTATTTGATACCACAATTCACTTTGATTTCTGGTATTTGTAAAAATTAAAGTGGTGGTATTCTCGTAAATAATTGGGATGATTTTCGAACTCATGGTTTTACCCAAATGCCCCGCCCAAGACAACTCTTCTACTTGATCTGGCAACAAAGAAATAATATCTATGTTTTTTTTTTCTTTGGCACGAATCATCGTGGTTTTTACATCATAAGGAATCAAAACATTTTTAGCTTCTTCTAAATTACCAATGGTAGCGGTAATACCCCAAATTCTAGTTTTTGTTGATAAATTTCTGATTCTTGCAATTGCCAACTCTGTCAATACACCACGTTTTGAACCTAACAATTCGTGCCACTCATCTACAGCAATACAATTCACATTTTTAAACCAGCGCGAATTTCTTTTTTGGGAAAATAAAAGGTGTAAAGTTTCTGGTGTAGTTAACAAAATATCTGGCATTGAACGCTCTTGTTTTCTACGGATATTGGTGGGTGTATCTCCATTTCTAACAGCGATTTCCCAATCTAAACCAATTTCTTCAACAGCTGTAGTCATCGCTTTTGCTAAATCTTTTGCCAAAGAACGCAAAGGACTTATCCAAATAAGTTTTAACCCTTTTTTGTAGTTTTCTGGATAATTTAAATAGTCAATCACCACAGCTAAAAACACAGAAAATGTTTTTCCGAAACCTGTTGGAGCTACCACCATTCCACTAAAGTTATTTGCATACCGTTCCCAGGTTTGGTGCTGAAAACTAAAGGGTGTATTCCCTTTTTCTTCCATCCAATTTTGAATGATTTGATAGCCGGAGGTTTCTTTGAAGTTGCTCAATTTTGTAATTCCGAGTTTAAAATTTTAAATTCAAAATTTGAATATCAAAATAAAATATTTTTGAATTTATAGTTTTCGTATTATTTAAAATTAATTTTTATTTGTCGTTATACTTTAATCTTAATTTTCAATGAGCGCTTTTACACTTTCAATGGTATCAATATCTTTTACGGTTTTGTCTTTTCGCCAACGTTTTATTCTTGGAAAACGCAAAGCTACACCACTTTTATGTCTTTTGCTATAGGCAATTCCTTCAAATGCAATTTCGAAAACCAGTACTGGTTTTACGGTTCTTACTGGGCCAAATTTTTCAATTGCATTTTTATTGACCCACTTAGAAATTTCTGTAATTTCTTTATCCGTTAAGCCAGAATAGGCTTTGGCAACTGTTACAAAGTGATCTTGGTTTTTTACAGCAAATGTATAATCTGTGTATTTAGAACTTCGTCTTCCACTTCCTTTTTGCGCATAAATCATAACCACATCAATGGTTAGTGGATCTACTTTCCATTTCCACCAATCGCCTTTTTTTCTTCCTACATGATAGATTGATGTTTTTCTTTTTAACATCAAACCTTCTGAATTAAAACTTCTTGCATCATTTCTTAAGGCATCTAATTCGTTCCAATTTTTAAAATCAATCATTTCTGATAACTTTAAAATATCAGTCGTATTTTCCTTAAATAATTGCTCTAATTTCACTCGTCTATTTTCCATAGATTGTGCTCGAAAATCTTCATCATTTAACTCTAAAATATCGTAAACATACAAACCTACTGGTACTTCTTCTAATAATTTTTTAGTTACGTTTTTACGATTTAAGCGTTTTTGTAAATCGTTAAAAAGCAATACTGCACTGTCTTTAACGGCTAAAATTTCTCCATCAATTACAAAATCATTGTGAAATTTAGAAATGGCTGCAACCAATTCTGGAAATTGTTGTGTCACCAATTCTTCTCCTCTAGACCAAATAAAAACCTCTTCTTTTCTTTTAATAATTTGCCCACGAATTCCATCCCACTTATACTCTACTTGCCAATCGTTTTCATTACCTAAATCTGTTAAGTCTTTTTCTAAAGTATACGCCAAACAAAAAGGATAAGGTTTTGATTTATCATAATTAATATGTTCGCCATTTAGTAAATCATCAAAAGTGATGGAATTTGGCGTCCAATTACCAATAATGCTATGCATTATCTGATTGGGATCTATACCAGATAATTTTGCCAACGCATTTACTAAGGTTTTTTTAGAAACACCGATTCTAAAACTTCCTCCAATTAATTTATTAAAAATTAAGCGTTCTTGTGCTTCTAAGCCATTCCAAGCCTGTAAAACATATACTTTTTTTTCTTCGTCTGTTTTTTGTTTTAGGTTGATAAGTTCATCAACCCAAATATGTAATGGTTTTTCTATAGTATTTTTAGGATTTGGCAGTAGCAAAGTAAAAGTTTCTCCTAAATCTCCAACAGCACTATAACTCTCTAAAAACAACCATTCAGGAAGTTTTGTAAGCTCCATACACCATTCTTTCATCAAGTTAGATTTTACAGGTCTAGAAGGTCTTTTTCCTGTAAACAAAGCAATTAACCACAGCTTATCTTTATCTGGTGCGGTGTTAAAATAATGAACCAATGCCTCTATTTTTGCATTGGTTTTGTTAGTGATTTCAATAGCGCTTATTAAGTTAGAAAAGTCTTTCATAGCTTATAAAGTTGCCGATTTTTGAGGTTCTTTATTTGCAATTTCTTCGTCACCAAATTCGGTTTTTAACTCATGAGCTTCTATACCAATTTCATTCAAATATTTAGAAAAAACAGCTTGCGAGCCGTGAGTTACATAAACTTTTTCTGCTTCTGTTGCTTTTACTGCTTGTAGCAAACCCTCCCAATCTGCATGATCACTTACTGCAAAACCAGCATCAACCCCTTTCCAACGTCTGTTACCACGAATGTGCATCCAACCAGAACAAATAGCTGTTGCTGCGTTTGGTATTTTTTTAATCAATTTAGAACCTAACAAAGCAGGTGGTAAAATGACAATTTTACGCTGTACATTCTCTTTTTTAAAATCTGATGTAATCACAATAGATTTTGGTATATCGATGCCACTATTTGATATAGCTGTATTTAAGTTGTGTATGGCACTGTGCACAAAAACGTCATCTACATGCTCTATCAACTTTAAAATACGTTGCGCTTTCCCTAAACTGTAACCTAAAAAAACACTTGTTCTATTGTTTTGTTGATTTTGAAGTACCCAATTTTGTAATTCTTGTTGTAATTCTTGTTCGGTTTTCCATTTGTAAATGGGTAAACCAAAAGTACTTTCTGTAATAAATTCGTGACATTTTACAGGCTCAAAAGGTGTTGAAATAAAATCGGGTTGCGTTTTATAATCTCCAGAAAAAACTACTACAAAACCTTTGTATTCTAATTTAATTTGAGCAGAACCAATTACATGACCTGCAGGAAAAAAACTTACTTGAACTCCGTTGATATTTTTTGGCTCATTATATCCTAAACTTTCTATAGAAATATCTTTCCCTAATCTATGTTTTAAAATTGCTTTAGAATCGTTTTGACATAAATAATGTTGGTTTCCCCAACGTGCATGATCTGCATGACCATGAGAAATAACTGCATATTTTACAGGATACCAAGGATCTAAATAGAATTTTCCTGGTATACAATAAATGCCTTTTTTAGTAAATTTTACGAGTTTCAAAAAAGTTTAAATTTCTAATAATTTTTGTCTTTATAAAAATAAGGCAATATCTTTAAAAAATAGACTCCTCATTTAAAATTTGTTGTTAAATTGATTTAAGGGTATAAAAAAAAGCTTCAAATTCTAATAAGAAAATGAAGCTTTTTGTTGGCCTACAAGGACTCGAACCTTGAATGTCGGTACCAAAAACCGGTGTGTTACCAATTACACCATAGGCCAATGCATTAATTGCGGGTGCAAATTTAATCTATTCTTTTAATTTTACAAACATTTTTAAATAATTTTTTTCTTTAACAAAGTTTTATGAGCATTTTAAAAGGGATTAAAAAACCGAAAGCTACTTATTATTCATAATTATTATTAAATTCGCCACATATTATTACGTAATTTTATGACAGTAGCAAACTTTAAAAAATGGAACATCATCTTAGGATGGATTACATTTGTAATTGCCCTAATAACCTATTCTTTAACTATAGAACCAACCGTAAGTTCTTGGGACGTTGGAGAATACATTGCAACCGCTATTAAATTACAAGTTGGGCATCCGCCAGGAGCACCTCTTTTTCAAATGTTGGGTGCATTTTTTGCGATGTTTACCTCAGATGTTTCAGACATTGCTAAAATGGTAAATTTCATGTCTGCATTGGCTAGTGCATTTACCATTCTTTTTATGTTTTGGACGATTACCAATTTAGGTGAAAAATTAGCCTTAAAAGCAAATAAAATTACTGAAGGTAGTTATATCGCCATTTTAGGTAGTAGTGTTGTAGGCTCTTTAGCGTACACGTTTTCAGATAGTTTTTGGTTTAGTGCTGTAGAAGGTGAAGTTTATGCCATGTCATCTTTTTTAATGGCTATTTTATTTTGGTTGGGTTTAAAATGGGAAAGCGAAATTACCACACCAAGAGGTAACAAATGGTTGATATTAATCAGCTTTGTTGTAGGTTTATCATTTGGGGTACACATCCTTTCTTTACTGGTAATACCAGCAATTGTAATGCTGTATTTCTTTAAAACTTATAAAAACATCACCTTAAAATCAACTGCTATTGCAACAGTTTTATCGGTTTTGGTATTGGCTTTTGTGTTTAAATTCTTGTTCCCATTTACCTTAAAATTCTTTAGTGCTTCTGAGTTATTTTTTATAAACTCTATTGGTTTACCTTACAATTCTGGTACTATTATAGCAGGTATAATTTTAGTGGCGCTTTTTTACTTCGGATTAAAATACACTCGCAAACACAACAAAATACATACAAATACCCTTATTTTATCGGTTTTGTTTATCATGATTGGTTTTTCGTCTTGGATTATGTTACCCATTAGAGCCAATGCAAATACAACAATTAACGAAAACAACCCATCTAGTGCACGTGAATTATTAGCATATTACGAACGTGAACAATATGGAGATGCCAATGTTTTTTACGACACTTATTACTCTAATTCTTACCAAAGGGAACAAGATACAGACAATCCCTATAAAGACGATAAACCAAAATACGAGAAGAAAAACGGTAAATATGTAATTGTAAATAAATACAAAAACGTATCCCCTAATTATTCTGATAAACACAAAGGTTTTATCCCAAGAATGGTAGATCCAGCATCAGAAAAAATGTACAAAGCCATTGCTGGCATACCACCAAATAGTAAAAGAAGACCCACTTTTGCCGAAAACTTAAAGTTTATGTTTAGCTATCAGTTTGGCTATATGTATGGGCGTTATTTTATGTGGAATTTTGTTGGAAGACAAAATGATATACAAGGTAGATTAGATATTTTTAATGGAAATTGGCTAAGTGGCATTGACGCCATTGATGAAATGAGATTGGGTTCTCAAAAACAATTGCCAACACAAGCTTTAGAAAATAAAGGAAGAAATACGTATTACTTTTTACCGCTAATTTTAGGGCTTATTGGCTTATTTTTTCAGATAAAATGGGACAAAGAAAACTTTTTTGTGCTCTTTCTATTTTTCGCTTTTACAGGTTTTGCCATCATATTTTATACCAACCCAAAACCTTTTGAACCTAGGGAAAGAGATTATGCAGTGGTAGGTAGTTTCTACATTTTTGCCATTTGGATTGGCTTTGGTGTTTTAGCCCTATATGAATATTTAAAGAAATTTGCCAATAAGAAAACAGTTGCTATTGCAATTTCTGTAATTTCACTTTTAGCAGTGCCAACTTTAATGGCTTCTCAAAATTGGGATGACCATGATAGATCAGACCGATTTACAACACGCTTAAACTCGCAAGCTTATATAGAAAGTACAGATAAAAATGCCATTATGTTTACCATTGGAGATAATGACACTTTCCCTCTTTGGTACATGCAAGAAGTAGAAGGTATTAGAACCGATATAAAATTGGTAAATACTAGTTTATTTGCCACAGATTGGTACATAGATCAAATGAAACGTGCTACCTATGAAGCTGCTCCAATACCAAGTCAATTAACACATGACCAATATAAGTATGGAAGTTTGGATATTGCTTACAGTATAGAGCATCCAAGATTTAAAGATTCTATTATAAATATTAAAGATTTTATGCGTTGGATTGCTTCTGATAATGACGCAACGTATTACATAGATGAAGAGAATGGAATTAAAGAAAAATACTATCCAACCAACAGAATTAGAATTCCTGTTAACAAAAAAAACGTACTAGAAAACGGTATTGTTGCTCAAAAAGATGCAGACAAAATTGTACCTTATATAGATATCGAAATAGATGATAGAGGCATTACAAAAAACCGTATTTTAATGTTAGACATTTTAGCAAATAATGATTGGGAACGCCCCATTTATTTCACGGGCGGTGCAAATGCAGACGAAGAATATATTTGGTTAAAAGACTATCTACAATTAGATGGTTTGGCGTTTAAACTAGTACCTATAAGAACACCTTCTAAATACAAAGACCAAAGTGGTAGAGTTAGAGAAATTAGTTTGTTTGATATTGGTAGAATAGATCCAGAAAAAATGTATGCAAATATTAACAAATTAGAGTGGAGAAACATAAATAGTGGCGAAATTTATTTAGACGAACAAACCAAAAGAAATGCCATTTCTTTAAGAAATAGCTTAATGCGATTGTCTGAAGCCTTTGCAAAAGAAGGAGATACGCTAAAAGCTGTTGAAGTTTTAGATTTATCTATTGATAAAATGCCGATAGAAAAATTTGACCATTACAGCCTATCTTTAGGCTATCCAGAAATGTATTACAGTTTAGGTGAGCAAGAAAAAGCAGAAAAAACTGCCCAAACCTTACAACGCTTAATTACCGAAAAATTAGTTTGGTTAAGTACCTTTGATAAAGAAGATTCTGATATTATTTTTGATGAAATAGACACCTCTTTATACATGTTTAAAAACTTAATAGACCAAGTAGAACAGGGTAGTAATAACAAGGAGTTTATATCTAAAATTCAAGATGATTTTATGATAACTATTAGGCGTTTTGAATATTTAATGCCAGATGAAGATAGCACAGAAGATTTAGAGCTAATTAAAAAATAAGTTGAAATTATATTTCCCCAGAACGCCAAATAGTATTATGAGATTATTCTCTAAATATATTTGGCGTTTTTCTTTAGAAAAAAAAGAAATATATTTAACTTTTGATGATGGACCAACACCCGAAATTACCAACTTTGTTTTAGACGAATTACAAAAATACAAGGCAAAAGCTACTTTTTTTTGTATTGGTAAAAACATTAAAAATGAACCAGAAATTTTTAAGCGAATTATTGCCGAAAAACACGCCGTTGGTAACCATACACAAAACCACTTAAGTGGTTGGAAATCTTCTAAAAAAGAGTATGTTGAAAATTTTTTAGAGTGCGAATCTGAAATTTCAAACGCAATACAGAAATGTCAAAAACAGCAACTATTTAGGCCTCCTTATGGGAAATTAAAAAAGAAACAAGCTAAAAAAATACTAAAAAAAGGCTACAACATTATTATGTGGTCTGTTTTGTCTGCAGATTTTGATACCAGCATTACCAAAGAAGAATGTTTAGAAAACGTTCTACAAAACACCACAAATGGAAGTATTGTTGTTTTTCATGATAGTGTAAAAGCCAGTAAAAAACTTCGATATGTTTTGCCCAAAGTATTAACCCAATTTACCCAACAAGGCTTTGTGTTTAAAGCAATACCATAAGTTAGCTAACAAGTTTAGCCCTGATTGAATGGCGTGTTTGAGCTCTTTTTTGAGGAACGAAAAAAAAGCGAGTAATGAAAGCAGGAATAGCTACTTATTAAAAAAACTAAAACAAATTCAGCCTTAAAAATTAAAGGTACTCCTCTACTAAGCGAATAAGAGTTTTTGCATCTTGAAAACCTGTTTGCCGCCATTTCATTTCGCCCTCTTTATAAATAATAAAAGTTGGATTTCCTTTTACATGCAAAGCGTCTGCAAGTATTTCGTTCTTTTTAATATCAATTTTAATTACTTTAGCTTTGTCTCCTAATGCAGCTGCAACATTTCTAAGCGTATCTAAAGTATTTTCTGTATCATCCCAATCTGAATAAAAATCTATAAGAACTGGCTTTTGTTTACTAATTATTTCTCCAAATTTTGTCATAACATAATTATTTTAAAAGGGAATAACGTAAAAAATGAGTTTTGTTAATACACAAATATACTTAAAAGCTTTTAAATGAAATAATTATCATGCTTTCTTAAGTTCTATCACTGTAATTTCTGGCCAAATACCTACTCTACCAGGAAAAGCATGATAGCCAAAACCTCTATTTACATTGATAAATTTATCTGCTTCTTGGTACAAACCTGCCCATTGCTTGTACACATATTTAGATGGGCTCCATTTTAACCAACCGGGTATTTCTATACCCATTTGCAAACCGTGCGTATGTCCACTTAATGTTAAATGATAATGAAAAGGGTCTTCTTTTACTCGATATTCCCAATGACTTGGATCATGAGTCATTAAAATTTTAAAATCGTGTTTATGTACTCCTTTTGCAGCTTTGTCTAAATCTCCAGCTTGGTTAAACCCTTTTCCCCAATTTTCTACACCTAAAAGCGCAATTTGTTGTCCGTCTTTTTTTAAATACCGATGTTCATCTAATAACAAATCGAACCCTATTTTTTGGTGAATGTCTTTTACTTTTTGAAAATTATCTATTTTATCTTGTGGGTTTTTCCAATCCATATAATCTCCATAATCGTGATTTCCTAAAATGGAATACTTACCTTCTTTAGCTTCTAACTTGTCAAAAACAGCAATCCAATTATCCATCTCATCCGCTTTATTATTTACAATATCTCCTGTAAATAAGATCAAATCTGATTTTTGTTGATTAATTAAATTAACCCCGTATTGTATTTTTTCTTTGTTGGTAAAACTACCAGAATGTATGTCTGATATTTGTGTGATGGTATAACCATCAAAAGCGTCTGGTAAATCTTTAAATGCTAGTTGATATTTTAAAACTTTATAATTGTACTTTCCTTGAACAATACCATAAATAAAACCTGCAAAAGGTATTGCAGCCAATCCTAAAGCAAGTTGTGCTATAAATTTTCTTCTACTTGGTAAGGCTTTTGTTTCTTCTGGAGAAAGTACAGAAATTGCTTTTGCAATCCATCGATATATATCTTCTCCAAAAAGCACTAGTAAAATAACTATTTTAGGTATTAAGACCGTTAACATTACCCCCATTGCCATCTGAAATTGTGGGGTTTGGCCTTGGCTTCTATCATAAGTTAAGGCAACATAAAAGAAATTTAGATAGGCACCTATACTTGTAAAAATCCAAAAATATTTTAAAATTTTACTTTTGGAAACTGTTTTTAAAGCCTGAAATGCGTAAAACTCTAACAAAAGTATAATCGCTAATAAAGTTACCAATCTAATAAACCAACGCATAAAATAGAAATATTTAAAAAAACCTAACAAATATACTTGTTAAAACATGAATGAATTTTAATAGGATGTTAAAGTTTTGTAGCTTTAGCATTCCAAATAAATCTATTAAAATGTCAGATCAAAAAAGAGTATTTTTAGTTGATGCATATGCATTAATTTTTAGAGGATATTATGCATTTATTAAAAACCCAAGAATAAATTCTAAAGGCTTAGATACCTCTGCAATAATGGGCTTTATGAACTCGCTTTTAGACGTAATTAAAAGAGAAAAACCAGATAAATTAGCCGTTTGTTTTGACAAAGGTGGCAGTACAGACAGAGTAGAATTATTTGAAGCTTACAAAGCCAATAGAGATGAAACACCTGAAGCCATAAAGTTGGCTGTGCCTTATATTATGGAAATTTTAAAAGCCATGCACATTCCTATTATGGTTAAAGAAGGGTTTGAAGCAGATGATGTTATTGGAACGCTTTCTAAACAAGCAGAAAAAGAAGGTTACCAAACATTTATGGTTACACCAGATAAGGATTTTGCACAATTGGTTTCTGATAATATTTTTATGTACAAACCACGTTTTGGAGGTGGTTATGATGTTTGGGGTATTCCAGAAGTACAAGCAAAATTTGAAGTTACAGATCCTTTACAAGTAATTGATTTTTTAGGAATGATGGGCGATTCTGCAGATAACATTCCAGGTTTACCTGGAGTTGGCGAAAAAACTGCCAAAAAATTCTTAGCGCAATTTGGTTCTATGGAAGCGTTGCTAGAAAATACAGATCAGTTAAAAGGAAAAATGAAAGAAAAAGTAGAAGCCAATAAAGAATTGGGCTTGCTTTCTAAAAAATTAGCTACCATTATGCTAGATGTTCCTGTAACTTTTAATGCAGATGATTTTGAGTTAGTGCAACCAGATATGGAAAAAGTAACCGAACTTTTTAACGAGCTTGAGTTTAGAAATCTTTTAACCAATTTCTTAAAAACCTTTGGTGCTAGCACCACAGGCGAAATAAAAAATGAAACAAATGACACTTCGAGCGCAGTTCAGAAGACTCCCAAAAAAGCACCTTCAAACCCAGAAGGTCAGTTTGATTTATTTGCAGCTCCAGGAGCTGGAAGTGTTTCTGAAGCAGATATAGCTGCTGGTTTTAAAACCATAGAAAACACCAATCATTTTTATCAACATATAGATTCTCCTTTTTCTAGAAAATTATTATTAAAAAAATTAATGGAACAAACTTCGGTTTGTTTTGATACTGAAACCACAGGTTTAAAAGCCTTAGAAGTAGAGTTAATTGGCATTGCATTTTCTTACGAAGCTGGCAAAGGTTATTATGTTTCGTTTCCAGAAGATCAAGCAGAAACTAAAGCTATTTTAGAAGAATTTAGACCCTTTTTTGAAAGTGATATCGAAAAAATTGGGCACAATTTAAAATATGATATCAAAGTTTTGTCTAATTATAACATGCCTGTAAAAGGCAAGTTATTTGATACAATGATTGCACACTACTTAATCAATCCAGATATGCGCCATAATATGGATGTTTTGGCAGAAACGTATTTGAATTATCAACCTGTTTCTATTACGGCGCTAATTGGTAAAAAAGGAAAAAATCAACTTTCTATGAGAGTGGTACCTATTGCAGAGCAGACTGAATATGCTGTAGAAGATGCAGACATGACCTTACAATTAAAACAACTATTTACTAGCGAATTAGAAAGTGGCAACGTTACCCAACTTTTTAACGAAATTGAATTGCCACTCGTTTCGGTTTTAACAGCTATGGAAATTGAAGGTATAAATCTAAATACCGGTTTTCTAAAAGAATTATCTGTTGCCTTAACGGATGACATCAACAGGTTAGAAAAAAGTATTTATGAGCAAGCAGGAGAAGAATTTAACATTGGTTCGCCTAAGCAATTAGGAATTGTACTTTTTGAAAAATTAGAATTGGTTAAAAAACCAAAAAAAACAAAAACAGGACAGTACAAAACAGGCGAAGACATTTTGTCTTACTTAGCAAAAGACCATCAAATTATAAGAGATATTCAAGAATATCGACAGTATAAAAAATTACAAAGCACCTATGTAAATGCGTTGCCAAATGAAGTAAACTCTAAAACAGGTAGAGTACATACTGCTTATGCACAAGCTGTGGCTGCTACTGGTAGATTAAGTTCTAACAACCCCAATTTACAAAACATTCCTATTAGAACAAAACGTGGTCAAGAAGTACGTAAAGCTTTTGTACCAAGAGACAAAAATTATGTGTTATTAGCAGCAGATTACAGCCAAATAGAATTGCGTATAATAGCTGCTTTAAGCAAAGAAGAAACAATGATTAACGCTTTTAAAAATGGCGAAGATATTCACGCTTCTACCGCTGCAAAAGTGTTTAATGTTCCTTTAGAAGAAGTTACGCGTGAACAACGTAGCAACGCAAAAACCGTAAATTTTGGAATTGTATACGGTGTTTCTGCCTTTGGTTTAAGCAACCAAACCAATCTTTCTAGAAGTGAAGCCAAAGAATTGATTGACACCTATTATGAAACCTACCCAAAATTAAAAGCATACATGGCTGCACAGGTAGATTTTGCTAGAGAAAAAGGCTATGTAGAAACCGTTTTAAACAGACGTAGGTATTTAAAAGATATTAATTCTAGAAATGCTATGGTTAGATCTGGTGCAGAAAGAAATGCCGTAAATGCGCCCATACAAGGATCTGCAGCAGACATTATTAAGTTGGCAATGATTAACATACATAAACGATTTGAAAAAGAAAACTTTACATCTAAAATGTTATTACAAGTGCATGATGAATTGGTTTTTGACGCACATAAAGACGAGCTAGAAACCATCAAACCGATTATAAAATACGAAATGGAAAATGCCTTTAAAATGACGGTTCCATTAGATGTAGAAATTGGTATTGGCCAAAACTGGTTAGAGGCGCATTAAAATTACTTTTCTAGACGTGCTGCATCAATATAAAGAAACCAATATTACCTGCAAATGGGGTTTGTATTATATACTAATGAAACATGAATTCTATCAATAAAGAACCAACAAAACAATAAATAACTGATAATTAACAGATTAAAAAACCTTTGTTTTAACAATTTTTACTATATTTATCGTGCTATAATAAAAAAAATTGGAAAAGCTACCTAAAATTTTTCTAGAACAAAAAACTCACCGAAAAGAAAATCAACTTTTAATTCAGTTTTCTTATCACAAGAAATTGATTGCATTGGTAAGGTCTATAAAAGGGTCTCATTGGAGTAAAAGCTTAAATACTTGGTACATAAAATATTCTCAAGAAAATTTACAAACTATTCTTACTTTTTTTAAAGATATTACAATAGTTGACACTTCTAAACTTCATAAAAAAGAACTTTTTACAAGAAATTTAACTAATGAGCAGAAAAACCTTTTAAATAATTTTTATCTTTTTTTAAAAGGAAAACGTTACAGCCAAAGTACTATTAAAACATATACTTTCTTTATTGCTGATTTTATAAATTTTTACAGAAAAACACCTTTAAATAATTTAACCAATAGAGCTGTAGAGCTTTTTATTGAAAACGTATTTATAACACGCAACTATTCTATTAGCACGCAAAGGCAGTTTATAAGTGCTTTAAAGATTTTTATTGTTTTTTATCCTCATACAGAAATTAATGATTTGGTTTTAGAAAGACCTAAAAAGTCTAGAAAATTACCCAGTGTTTTATCTCAAGAAGAAGTATTAAAAATTATAAGTAGCACCCAAAACCTAAAACATAGAGCCATTTTAGTATTAATTTATTCTTATGGCTTACGAATTAGTGAATTGGTTAATTTAGAATTGACTGATTTTCATATTCAAAGAAAACAATTAGTTATTAAAAACGGAAAAGGAAGAAAAGACAGGTATGTAAGTTTAGCGGATAGTTTTATTCCGTTACTTTCTAATTACTACCATTCTTACAAACCTAAATTTTATTTTGTTGAAGGTCAAAAAGGTGGAAAATACAGTACTGAAAGTGTACGACAGTTTTTAAAGAAAAGTTGTGTAAAGGCTAATATTAAAAAAACGGTAACACCACATACATTAAGGCATAGCTATGCAACACATTTGCTAGAAAACGGAGTTGATATTAGGTATATACAATCTTTGCTAGGTCATGCCAAACCAGAAACCACTATGATTTACACACATGTTAGAAGAAAAGATTTAATGGAGATACAGAATCCATTAGATATTGCATTACAGAAATTAAAAAAAGAAGATAAAACCAATAATAAACTTGTATTATCCGGAATAATATAACTAAAAACAAATATATTTATTTGGATATAACAAGTTGTAACCAATTAAAACACAGATGACGTAAAGATGTCATATAAATGACGACACCAATGCCAATGCTTTTATTTAGCTTTGCTTTCAACAATTAAACATCACACAATTGAAGAATAAAGATTTAGCAAAAAGAGTAAAAGAATTAAGAAAGCGAAACGGAATGTCACAAGAACTCTTGGCTGAAAATTCTGGTTTAAGTTTACGGACAGTTCAAAGAATTGAAAATGGTGAAACCCAACCTACTGGAGATTCTATTAAAAGATTATCTAGCGCCTTAAATGTTACACCTAACGAATTAATAGATTGGCAAATTATTGAAGATAGTAAAGCTTTATTACTATTGAATTTATCCCAACTAGGTTTTATAGCATTTCCATTGCTTGGTATATTAATTCCATTAATTATTTGGACTTCTAAAAAAGATAAGATAAAAGACATAGACTATGTCGGAAAATCCATTTTAAATTTTCAAATATCTTGGACACTACTTTTGTTTTTATTAGTTATTGGTCTTTTTCTTACCTCAAAGCTTGAACTAACAACTATTTCTTTTGCTGGAATACTAATAACTATCAGCGTAATGTATTTTATAAATTTTATAGTTATAATATCTAATACTTTCAGATATCATAATGGGAAATCCGTAAAGTATCCATCAGTGTTTCAATTCTTAAGTTAATCTCAACTGAATTTCTCTTCTTTAAAAAGCAACTATGAATAAATTTAATTATAAAGCGACTATCGAACTTGTCTTACGCCAATGTGTTTTTATTATCATAAATATTTATGGACTATCTAAATTATTAGGTGGTCAATTTTATATGAAAGGAAAATTACCTACTGAAATTGCTAATACAACTTTAGGTGAGGCAAGTGGATTTTCATTGGCTTGGACATTTATGGGACATTCATATACTTATATTTTGTTCGTTGGTATTTTTCAACTTTTAGGAGCTTGGTTTCTATTATGGAATAAAACAAAATTGATAGGAGTATTGATTTTATTACCTATAATGGTAAACATAATTGTATTCGATATTATTTTTCTTGATGTATATCCAGCTTTAGCAAATGCCATAATAGTTCTTTTAATGTTATTATTAATTCTATTTTTCAATAGAGAAATAGTAAAAGATATTGTCATTAAGCTTACTAGCTTTCATTCAAAAACTAGAATTCCTATTAAAAAAAGATTAATCACTTTTGGAATTACTATTCTATTTATTGTATTAATTTTCAGTTTTGATTCATTCATTGAATACTGGCTTGGAGCAAGTACTGAAAAGATAATAGAATAATAACTGGTTACAACACCGTGTATAATTCATTGCTAGTTATCGTCTACTTACGAAAGTCCTCGCGGACTTTCTATATGTAATTTATTTGCTAAATTAGTTGCTGAAACACGCAACGAAATCATACACAAACACGTTAGCAAAAACTGTTGATTTGTACTTTCCTGAAATAGGTTGACTAAAAATTCATCAATTAATGATAGTCACTTATGAAAAATCAAAATGAACACTGGCAGAAAAAAAAGTACCAAAAAGTAACTTTAGAAACCAAATTATTCGTCG
>Ga0209654_1000471_pt1 | contig 39003 bp, 35 predicted proteins | sample SaaInl1SG_22_DNA_FD_184646 | JGI IMG/M metagenome (GOLD analysis project Ga0209654, IMG submission 184646) | Marine microbial communities from expanding oxygen minimum zones in the Saanich Inlet - ESP_161SG_22_DNA (SPAdes) (version 2) | ecosystem: Environmental > Aquatic > Marine > Intertidal... | reverse complement strand
AACCGGAGACCGCAGAAACTACTCCGTCGATTTTCTCAAATGGCGATTCAAGACACCAAAAACATCCACCTGCGAATGTTGCCTGCTGGGTTGCAGCGGCTGTGGTGGTGGAGCACAACAAAGCAAAACCGATCAAAAATGCGCGCATCAGACCTCCAAATTCTAACACGCCTAAGTATGCGACTTTAGTCTGAAGAATCCAAGTGCGCGAGCAAGACGGCCGTCAATCACTGCAAGACCCGATGCGATCAACACATACGCAATCACGTCTTGTAGCTTGAGTATTTCGCCCAAAAAAACGATACCAAGCGCCGATGCAGACACCGGAACCAAAAATGTCACCAACACAACATTGCTGGCTCCAGCCGTCTTCAACACTTGGAAATACAAATAAAATGCGAAGGTAGTTGATAACAAACCAATCGCCAACATGGCCAGGAGCGGCCCTTGGCTCGGTAGGGTCAACAGATGCGGCGCTTCTACCCAAAACACCACAGGCAGCATCCACAGCATTCCGTAGGTCACTTGACCGGTCGCGTTCAGCAGTGCGGGATTATGTTTCAACCGTTTTGAATATACCGAGCCGAAGGCGTAACACAACGTCGCGGTCAGACCGGCCAACATGCCAATTAAACTGGCATCGGCGCTCAATGCGGCAGGCCCAAACAACACCAACACTCCAGAAAAACCAAGGCCAATCCCAAGCGCTTTGGGAACAGAAAGTTTCTCATCGGTCGTTAGGGCATGCGCCACCAAAGCGGTCATGATTGGAGTAGACGCATTGATAATAGAAGCAAGCGATCCCGTGATCTGCGTTTGCCCAAACGTGATCAGCGTGAACGGGATCGCGGTATTGACCAATCCAATGAGCGCGAACGAACGCCACTGCTGGAGCAATGGCCCCAAACTATGACCCAAGATGCGCAGCAACACGAATAATCCTAGCGCACCTATCACCAGCCGACCGAATACCGAGGTCAGAGGTGGAAGCTCCAGCAGCATCACTTCAACGAAGAAAAACGAACCGCCCCAAACCAACGAAAGGACGAAAACGCGTAACCAATCAGCGATTGCCATAGGACCTCACAAGCGAATCGCGCTAGCGTACACTAGCGCCATGCAAACCCGAAACAACAACACCCTGTGGCTGAAAGCCGACAACTGGCAAGCGGTGCTCGAGGACCCCGAGGTCCTTCCCCCGCCCATTCGAGAACATCTTGAAGCTGAGAACACACGCACTGAGGCATGGCTAGGCGGAGCTGAGTCTCGGCAGTGGATTTTGGATGAACTCAAAGCAACCATTCGCGACTCGGATGAATCGGTGCCGGTCACAGAGGGCCCGTATCGCTATTGGCAACGCTTTGAAGCTGGCGCAGAACACCCAGACTTTCTGCGCCAGAAAGACCACGCAGACCTTGAGCTGTTGCTGTCCGGGGATCAACGCGCGGCCGATGCAGCCTATTACGACGTCGGCAGTGCAGACCACTCCCCAGATCACCAGTATTTTGCTGTCACTGAAGACCTTCAAGGCTCTGAACGCTACACCTTGAGCATTTTTCCCGCCGGCGAGGATCAGCCAATCGAAACACCCTTGACCGATTGTCGGGGAGATTTTGAATGGAGCTCAGACAGCACCAAACTCCTGTACACACGCCTTGATGCTAACCAACGGCCTTCCTCGGTCTGGTGTCACCGACTGGGTACCGCGCAGACAGCTGATCGCCTGGTTTTTGAGCTTGACCACCCTGGACGATTCATTGGTCTTGGCAAAACCAGCACCGAAGCCTGGATCACCATCGATTCGCACGATCATCAAACGAACCAATGCTTTTTACTGCCATCTGATCTCGAATCGCTTAACCCCATTGCAGTCACGGACTGGATTCCAGATCTGGAGTATGAGGTCGAACAGGTTGGTGATTGCTTGTTACTGCGAGCCAACCACCAGCATCCTGATTACGCCTTATTTGTCGCACCGATGCCAACAGCAACGCAAAACAGTAATCCGGAGCATTGGCGCTTACTCTGGGCACCTGATGTCGGTGAGTTATTTTCAGACTACGAGGCCCTTGCCTCGCACTGGGTACTTGAGATTTCTCACGAGGGCTGTGGCCGCTATTTAATTTGCGAAGCCAACTTAGAGACACTCGACATACGCATGTCCATCCCCTTACCAACAACCATACATGACAGCCACATCGACCCGTTGCCGGGACACAATCGTGACAAAATCCGCATGCGGTACTCCACTCCAGCGACACCACCGAGTGTGCTGGAAATCGATTTGACCACTGGCAAACAGGAGACATTGAAAGTCTCTGCACCACCCAACGGTCACGACAGTGCGCACTACGTGGTCAAACGACACTATGGCGTCTCCGGTGATGGCACGCGCATTCCGTTGACCATTGTGCACCACCGAGATGTCACACCAAGTCCCGACACACCCGTGTTACTCACCGGCTACGGCAGCTATGGGATGAGTCTGACACCGGCGTTCAGTGCTTCGCGAAGAACTCTGCTGACACGGGGACTGGTGCATGTCACAGCGCATGTTCGTGGCGGTATGGAGAACGGCCATCATTGGTACAAAAACGGTCGCATGGCGGCGAAAGATCAGTCATTTAACGATTTCATTGGAGCGGCTGAAACCCTGATTCGTGATGGGCTCACCTCAGCTGGCAGGATTGTTTTGCATGGTGGAAGCGCTGGGGGTCTTCTGGTCGGAACAACCGTGATGCGCCGGCCAGAACTATTCTGTGGTGTGATTGCCGATGTGCCATTTGTTGATGTACTAGAGACGATGCTGGACGCAGAGCTTCCGTTGACGCCTCCAGAATGGCCCGAATGGGGTAATCCAGCCGAATCGGCAGACGCCTATCGGCGCCTTGCACACTACTCGCCCACTCTACTGGTTGAGGACCGCCCGTATCCGTGCATTTTAGCCACGGCCGGTCTGACCGATCCACGCGTCACCTACTGGGAACCTGCGCGCTGGATTGAGGCACTAAAGCAAAAGGGGCAGGGCGGCCCGTTTTTGTTGTACACCGAACTACACGCTGGCCATGGCGGACCCAGCGGCCGCTATGCAGGTCTCGACGACATCGCCCGGATCTACCAAGCAGTGATCCAATTGCTCGACCTGCCGAAGGATGCACCTCATGCCCTATAGTCTCGATTGGTCGGGTATCGACGATGTGTTGTTGGACATGGATGGCACCCTGCTCGATTTGCACTACGACGCGACGTTTTGGCTCCACAATGTGCATCACATTGTCGCCAGCCTGACAGGCGAATCAGAAACCGAGATCCAACAGCGCTTCCATGCTGAACTGCAAAAACACGAAGGAACACTGGCCTGGTATTGCACAGACCACTGGGCCGATTTTTTTGGTATTGATCTGATTGAAGCCAAGCGGCGTCTGTCTCACCTAATTCGATATCGGCCTCATGCAGAGGAGTTCTTGCGCTTGCTGCAAGGAACTCGACTGCGAACACTGATCGCCACCAACGCGCATCCGGATGTTATTCAATTAAAACTCGATGTGGTGCCTTTGGCGCAGTGGGTCGACGGGATCGTCTCAAGCCATCAGTTTGGCGTCGCCAAAGAACATCCTGATTTTTGGCGGCAATTGTTCGCACTGCATGACATCGATCCGGCTCGCGCGGTCTTTATGGACGATTCTCCCCGCGTTTTGGATGCGGCAGAACGTGCTGGTGTAAGAGAAATCATTGAAATCCGACATCCCAATCTGGCGGAGCCACCACGCAGCCACTGGAAACACGGCATCACAGACTTTGATGTCTTGTTTCCTGAGTTACGTCAGGTGCCAGCATGAGTGCAGAGGGCGTTCGACTTGATAAATGGCTATGGGCTGCACGTTTTTTTAAAACACGTGGACTGGCGCGTGACGCCATTGATGGCGGTAAAATCCGCATCGATGGGGTGAAAGCAAAGCCATCGAAATCTGTCACGCCAGGGCAAACTATGGTGCTATCACGGGGCCAGACTGAAATGACAATCGTGGTCTTAGCCGTTAGAGAAGACCGCAGACCAGCCGCCGAGGCTGCTTTGCTCTATCAAGAAACAGAGGCCTCTCGCAGCAAACGGGAGGCTGAACAAGATCTGCGACGGTATGAGCGGGCCGGTTTCCAGCCAACCGATCACCGACCAAACAAACGCGAACGCCGGCAACTGACACGCTTTAAAGGAGCCTCCGAATGACTGACCTCAATCCAGATCGGGATGTGGTGCGGCGCTACCAGTGCGAACAAACTCGCGACGCCAGAATTATCACAGTACGTCTTGAGTCAGCATCCGATGCCATGTTGACCCACCAACAGATGCCGGAGCCGGTCAAACGCTTGTGCCAAGAGCTGGCTTCAGCCACCTGTATTCTGACTAACATGTTGAAATTTGACGGCGAGATGATTCTACAAACCAAAAGTAATGGCCCGGTACGCATGTTAGTCGCTGAGTGCAGCTCAGACGGCAGAATCCGCGCCACCGCACAGTGGGATGAAACAGTGACTGACAGCGACTTTCGTTCTCTCACTGGCGAGGGCTATCTGGCGGTCACGGTCGATCCAACACACGGTGAACGCTACCAAGGAATCGTTCCACTGGAAGCCGAGTCAATCGCCGACTGCGTTAACACCTATTTTCAAAATTCAGAACAACTCGACACGCGACTGTGGCTGGGAAGCAACGGGGTCGCCACCGGTGGATTGTTGCTGCAACGGCTTCCCGACGAAGGCGGACATGGCCAAGATGCAGAGGCATGGCACACCCTCGTCGCCTTGGCGGAAACTGTGTCTGCCGCCGAATTGTGCCAAGACGCAGGTCCATTGCTTGCTTACCGACTTTTTCATGAACTCATCCCACGCGGTCTCGAACCCTGGCCTGTGCACTTTGGTTGCTCATGCTCACGAGATCGCTCTGCACGAGCGATTCGTGCATTGGGCAAAGATGAGGTAACACAGCTGTTCGAAGAACAACATCAAGTCAAATTGGACTGTCATTTTTGCGGACAGGTATACCTTTATGATCAGGCTGACTTAGAATGGTTGCTCTCTGATCAGCCACCGGGGTCTGACACACTGCAATGAACATAGACGGGTCGAGTCGCTTTGACGACCTCCCCTTCGCGGAACTGATTGAGCATGCCCTTCTCCTAGATGAGGGCCGGCTTACCGCAGCAGGTGCACTCTCTGTGCAAACCGAACGCAGCGCTGTGGTGCAGCGCTTTGTGGTCAATGAGCCTTCCGTAACCGACGTCATCCGCGCAGACGCACAGTTCCATTTTGTCGAAGACGGTGTTTTCAAGGGCATTTGGGACCGAGTAAAGGACAATATTGTCGAACGCAGACGCTACCGACTGCATGCCCATCTTGGCGTCGATCCAGACATTGCGGTGCCACTGCAAATCACCACCCTCAAAGCATGGCACGCCATGAGCTGCCATCATTTATGTCATGTGCCCGACACGTTCAATCCCCGTGAGAAGCCAGAGTGGAAGTTGATCTGGGCCCCATTGGATGCCTTTGGTGATGCAGAAATCATCGCCAATGGTAATGGCGTGATCCTGCTCCATGTGGGCAAGCGGCGCGTCCTAATGGGCGGCGATCTCACCACCGGAGAAATGCGTCGCGCACTCTTGACCGTACTCGGCTTGTTGTTACCCGAAAAAGGCACCTTGCCATTGCACGGTGCGGCTGCGCAGGGTGATCAGGAAGTCACGCTCTTCCTTGGCCCGGCTGGGACACAAAAAACCACTTGGGCACTTCGCTGTGGGCGTCTGATTGGCGACCGGGGGTTGTCGTGGTCAGAGTCAGGACTGCACCGACTTGCCGATGGGTGCCGACTGCATTTGGACGACAATTTACCGATTCGCCTCGACGAGGCATTGACCTTCGGTACCATCGCGGAAAATTTACCGGTGGATTCACGCCGTGAGCCGACACTCCGCGATGAACTGGATGCGCCAAATGAACCCACGCACTTGGTGGTGCCTCTGAGTCGGCTACACGCCACTGAGGCCTCCGACACCCGTGGCCCGAATCAGCTTGTTATCCTCACTACCGACCCGCTGGGAGTTCTGCCACCGTTAGCACGTGTTACAAAAGAGCAGGCACTGGTGTGGTTTATTTTGGGCTACGGTAACCATCTCGGACCACTCGAACAGCACGAGGCGGAGATTGATCTTCGCTTCACGCCGGGATTCATGGACTCATTACTGCCGCGGAATCTCGACGACTATGTTTATATCCTGGAAGACCTTCTAGAAGCCCATGAAACTCGGTGCTTCTTGGTCAATGCGGGGTGGCATGGTGGCCGCATTGGGCAAGGCGAACCGCTGTCGTCTTCTGAAGAAAGTGCCGTGATAACGGCAATGTACTACTGCACTGATTGGCAACCCTACGGTGCGCTCGGGCTTTCAATCCCAGCAGGTCAGTCAGAAACAGCAGGTCCTTGGGACGCCAAGGAGCGGGATCTTTCACGATCAGATTATCAACACCGTCTTGAGCAGCTCGTGGAGGCCATTCGGGACGAATTGTCTCGCCGCAACGATGCCGACAGATGGCTTCAAGCATTGGATATTGCGTGCACCTAAAACTCCCAACCGTACCGCAGATCACGGCCACTGAATCAGAACGTCATGCACTTGTGGAACATCTCAAAGGCATGCGATTCGGACTCGAAAAAGAAGGTCTTCGCGTCGTGCGTAACGACGCCAAACTGGCACAAACACCCCATCCCTCAGCACTTGGCTCAGCCTTGACCCATCCAAACATTACAACGGATTATTCTGAAGCCTTGTTGGAGTTTGTGACCGGAACGCATGCAACACCGCATGCGGCATTGGCTGAACTGGACGGCTTACAAGGCTACGCTGCGACCGTCTTGGCGGATGCAGAACGCATTTGGCCGCTATCGATGCCCTGTTGGCTACCGGAATCGGATTGCGATATTCCATTGGCTTACTATGGTGAGAGCCACATCGGCCGACTGAAAACAGTGTATCGGCGTGGCCTCGGCTTTCGCTACGGACGTCAGATGCAGACCATTGCAGGCGTGCATTTCAATCTGTCATTCAGTGACGCGTTCTGGGCTTGGCGGGCAGCACAAGACGGCCATCCCGACGGTCTGGATCCGAGGCAAATGCGGGATACGGGTTATTTTGAAACGATCCGTAATTTTCGCCGTATCCAGTGGATACTCATGTTACTCACCGGAGCCAGCCCCGCAGTCGATGAGAGTTTTCGCTTGGTTGCAACCGACCGGTTCCAGGTCAGTGGACGCAGTCGCGTGGCGCAATCAGCCACCAGCCTCCGTATGAGTGATCTGGGCTACCAATCCACCGCGCAAGAATCCATCAACATCTGCTTTAACTATCTCGACACCTATTGCGAGAGTTTGTCGGAAGCCGTACGACGGCCCTGGCCGACCTATGAGGGAATCGGGCTTAAAGATGAGCAAGGGTTCAAACAGCTCAACACGGCTGTCTTACAAATCGAGAATGAATACTACTCAAGCATTCGCCCCAAGCGCATCCAAGCCGCCGGCGAAAGACCGGTTCGTGCTCTGATCAACCGAGGGATTGAGTATCTGGAAGTGCGCGCAATTGATCTCAATCCCTATGCACGAAATGGGATCTCTGAAACCGAAGCAGGCCTGATTACATTGATGATGACCGCTGCAGCAGTCGCACCGAGTCCGCTGTTCAGTGATGCAGAATGTGAGGCCATCAACGGCCTCAATGCACGCACCACTTGGGCTGGGCGACGATCCCCGCAGCGCTATGACGCAAAACGCAGCCTTTACGAAGCAGCAATTGAATTCTTCGACCCACTCGATGCCTTGGCAGCCATGTTGGATAACGCACAGAATGTGACCTACCACACCGATGCACTCCTCGACGCAAGAATGCGGCTCTCAGGCGATTGCCCTTTGCTGTCAGAGGACGTTGAAGAAGCCACCAACAACGAAGGGCATTTGGCATTTGGTTTGAAAATGGCTGAACTACATCACAGCACATGGACTCGGTATGTGGATACCAGCGAAAACACCCGTCTAGCCGACACTGCACGCGCCAGTCTAGAACAAGAATCTCAGCTAGCGGCCGCCAATGAAGGCACTTTCGATGCCTTCGTTGCGGCCTACGTAAATCAGCCTTGATTAATTGGCTGGATTGACTTCTAACAGCTCCACGTCAAACACCAACACAGAGTTCGGTGGAATCGGTCCGGTACCAGAAGGACCATAGGCCAGCGCCGATGGAATTGTGAACTCGTATTTAGCCCCTGGCGTCATCAATTGAACACCTTCTGACCATCCCGGAATGACACCGTTCAGCGGAAAACTTACCGGCTCGCCGCGCTGGTATGAGCTGTCGAACACATCACCCGAAATCAACCGTCCCTCATAGTGCACACGGACTGTGTCTGTGGCCTGAGGAGCATCCCCCGATCCCGCCGTCAGAACCCGATACTGGAGTCCAGAGGCCGTCACTGTGACGCCCTCTTTTTTGGCATTCGCTGCCAAGAATTCTTCGCCTGATTTCAAATTCGCCTCCGCGATTGCTTCGATTTGTTGTTGTTGTGCAGCCTGGGCGCGGGCCTGGGCATCCTGCACGGCTTGATTAATGGCCGGACGGTCCATCTTCCAGGAATTCGCATCCTTCGAATCCATCAGCCCCTGCAGAACAAAGTCTGGATCCAAATCGCCAAAGTCATTTTGGATCCGTTCACCCAGAATAATTCCAAGACTGTAGCTTAACTTTTCAAGGTCACTGGCAGGCTCATTAGCGAAAGCCGGCGCTGCGATCAATGAGGCGGCTAAGGCGCCTGTGACGAGGTATTTCATAAGGGACTCCTATCTGTTTCACAAAGACTAGCAGGGTCGACCCCTGAAATACCATGCAAGGCCTTTGCTGAATAACGAATCCGGCTGATTGTAGTCAGAAGGCACAAGACCCCAAACCCATAGGCCAAGGCAGAAAACCAGTGCGGAAACAAACACATCAGCCCTAAGACCAGCATGGTTTCGAAGCCTTCCGTAAGACCCTCCAGGTAATAAAGCGACTTGTCCTGAAGGCGTGAATTAGTGAGTCCGTGGATTTTTGCAAAAATCGAAAAGGCGAGAAAACTCGAGCCGGTTCCCACGAAACAAAAAATCAAGAAGGCAGCGGCCAACGCGTCCGTGGGATCACGAAATGCAAACGCCAAGGGCACCGCACTGTAGATGATGAAATCCAACACGATATCGAGATAGGCACCAGATTCGGTCGGCTGCGAGATCCGAGCTACCGCACCGTCCAAGCCATCAAACAGTCGATTCAACGCCAAGGCAAACAGGCCCAAAAGGGTGTAGTCGAAGGAGATGCTGACAGCACCACAAAGACCCAATGCGAAACCTGAGAGAGTCAGCGCACTGGCTGATACACCGGCTGATGCTAGTGGTCGCGCGATTACCGCCAACGGATGCTTTAGTTGGCGGACAAATAAGGCATCAAACACACTGTCTCTCCGTCATTGGGTCGATCGTCGTCTTGGTGTGTGACCAGCAATGCAATCATGCGTTGCTGTGCCACGGTCTCAAAAACAAGTGTCTTCACCTGTTCCCGCGCAAGCACATCCAAGGCGCTGAATGGTTCATCCAAGAGCAAAATACGCGGCTTTGCAACCAATGCACGTGCCACAGCAATGCGCATACGTTGACCGCGTGACAGCGCCATTGGATCAGATGCTGACAAACCGTTGAGGCCTACTGCAGCCAACATGTCATTTACTTGCTGGCGCTGCCGATCTCGTGGCTGATTCGTAATCCCCAAGGCGACATTGGCACCCACAGACAGGTGGGGAAACAACACCGGATCCTGAAAGACCGTCTGCGTCAAACCTAACAAGGGACATTGTGTGGGTCGAGTCTCACCATCTAACTGCACCTGACCTGAAAGACTGAGCCCAGGCATGGCACTCACCAACGCATGCAATAAACTGGTCTTGCCAAGACCTGAAGCCCCCATGCAAGTCAAAACTTCCCCGGGCCGAATCGTCACGGAAATGGGCGCGAACAGCGGCTGCCCATCTCGAATAACCGTCAGTTCATTGAGCGCGAGCATGAGTCCCTCCCTGCATACCCCGTCGATTCCGCCAGAGCATGCGTCCACACCATGCGGTCAGCGCAAACGCCACCCATGGCAATAGCGTGTTCCCCAGGGCAAAAGCGGCAGCGCTGCGCCGGTCACCAGAAAGGTTGACCACCAACTCAGTGATCAAGGTTTCAACGCGCCCACCACCAAGCAACAGTGTTTGAGTGTACAACCCCAAACTGACCGAAAACGCTACAGCAAATGCAGCGAGCAAGCTCACACTGTGTTTTGGGATCCACACACGCCAAAGTGCTTGGACTGCTGAAAGACCGCTTTGTGCTACCACGATCCGTTCCGATTCGGGTCGCTCCAGCCACGCATCCGACAGCACCACCAAACAATAAGGAAGCGCCAACAACACATGTGCGAACACCACAGCACCGAACCCTGGATTTAGCCCCAAAAGGTATAACCATCCCAATAATCCTGCTGTCATCGGCAATGCAGGCATCCAAAGATAACCCCACCAGACCCAGCTCAATGTGACCTGACGTGACCTGGTCATGCATTCAAGCCATACCACCGCCAAAGCAACTGAAAGCACCGCCACCAATACACCAAGAGTGACCGTGGTTAGCCACACGTCAGGAAATAATCCAAGCCTGGCAATTGAGCGCCCCGTCACTGTTGGCCAAGCTGAGTCCACCGCCCAAAAGCCAGCAACAGACCACAGTAGTAGCGCCACCAAAGCACCACACAGAAACACCCATCCCGCGACTGAAATCGACCACAAGTGTTGAGAAGACGCGGTGACCTGGGAAGGCAATTGCATCGAAAGAGCGCGGTCCAATCTGAACCAAAATAAGGAAATAAAAACCAGCACAAGAAGTAATGCCAAGATTGCAATGGCGCCTGCCTGCTGCGCGACTGGCGACGGATCGGTCAACCACCGAAGCATTCTGACGGCAACAAACGGCGTCTGGTCCGAACCCAACACCAGAGCAATTTCGAGATTGGCCAGCGAAAACGCAAACACCACTAAAATAGGGGCGCGCAACATCCGGCGAACCTGAGGCCACACAAGCCGCCGCCAAGCCTGCCAATCTGACCAACCGCACTCACGTGTCATGTGAAAGCTAGCCTGCAATGGCAGTCGTCTGGCGAGCGGGATCGCGAGTAATGTCAGGAAGGCTGACTCCTTTAAAACCAATACCAGCAAGACACCCAACCCGTAGCGATCTTTGGGAAAGAGGTAATCTGGTAATGTGACCTCAGCCGACCCACTGAGTAGCCACCGCACCAAAACGCCACTGGCGCCGAAGAATAGCAACACCCCCAGCGCTAACGCACTGTGTGGAATCGCCAAGGTGAGGCTGAGAAAGCGATCTGACTGAGACGCGCTCACGACACGAAAGGTCAGCCAGGCAGTGGCCCACAACGAGAGCATGACTGAACCGGCCGCAACACACAGCGTCAGGGTAATTGACTGAAACAACGCGGGCTCTTGTGCCAAATAGCGCAATCCCGCCTGAATCGGCTGACCTGAGACACCTCCCGCACCTTGCCAAATCAGACCAATGACGGGGAGGGCAAGGAGCGCGATGAATACGCGCTCAGCCCACTTCACCGAACCTGACCCACATACCGTGTGCGCCATGCGGCCTCGAGTGGCTCGGTCCAGGATGCGTGCGGCTCCGGCAAAATCTGCCCTAACGCCTGCGTTGAAAGTGTTGCAGGGCCCATTGGAATCGCCTCAAACAAGGCTCGATCGGTTGCACGCAGTTTGTCGAGATCCAATACCGTTGGATCACCCCAAACAGAGGGGTCTGCCTTATTAGCCTGGGCCTCTGCCGACAATAACAGGTTGATCCAGACCAACGCGCCGGCACGCGCGCTGGAATTGAAGGGAATGGCTAAAAAATGCGTGTTGCCAATGCTCCCCGCAGTGTGCACGTGGGTGCGCACCGTATCGGGGAACCGTCCATCCAAGATGCGCGCTGAGGCGTCGTTTGGGTTAAATGACAAAGCAACATCTAACACACCGTCCGCAAACAATTCCATCAGTGCTTCGGCAGAGTCCGGAAACTCAAGACCTTGACGCCAAGCGACGGAGTGCAATTGGTCCAGCAAAGGCCAAAGATCGGCTGTGACCTGTGCAAATCGATCTGCGTTGTAGGGCTCAGCAAGCCACTGCGGATAGGACGTTGTCTCCAGCAGAGCTTGCTTTAAAAACGTCGTTCCATGGAAGCTGGGTGGCTCAGGATAGGTGATGCGACCGGGATTTGATTGGGCATAGTCCACCAAGCTTCGGAGACTCGTGGGTGGATTCGGGACGCGGCGCTGATCATGCATGAACACCAATTGCGCACGCCCCCACGGAGCCTCTTGACCGTCTGTGGGGATCGAAAAATCCAGACGATTTGCGTCAGCTGTCATATCAAGCCCCGCTGCGCTTGGCAGACCGTCCACAAAGGCGGGACCAAGCAATCCCTCACGCTTCATACGCGCAAAGTTTTCCCCGTTAATCCAGAGCACATCAACCGCACCGTCTTGATTCCGGCCGGTCAATTTTGCCGTCTGAATTCCGGTGATGACCGTGGCAATGTCATCCACTTTGACGTGACGGACCTCAATCCCATACCGGTCAGCGGCCTCTTGCGCCCACTGATCAATGTAGGTGTTAATCGCAGGCGATCCACCCCACGCATTGAAGTAGACCACCTGCCCCCGCGCCTCGGATTCGATGTCTGACCAGTTTGTTGCCAGGACATTGGGCGCCACCAAACTCAGTGACAGCAGTATGGACAGAAATCGCATGGGGTCTCCTTGAAGTACAGATACAGAAGTAACAACGAAACTATGTGGATCAAACACAGAGACTCAATCCATAATGCCCGTGATGACAGCGCTTATGGAATCAGTTTCTGAATCCAACGCACAAGCGTCCGTGTGCGCGCAGAAAACAAGCGTTCGGTAAAATAACTTCCAGCCACACGCTTACTGATCTCTGAACGCGTCGGATAGGGCACCACTATTGACGCCATTTTCGACATCGGGATGTTCTGTTCAATCGCCAGAACCCAAGGCAGAATCAATTCGCCAGCGTGCTGACCGAGTATATCGACACTCAACACGCGCCCTTTGGCGTCAGTCACGATTCGGATACGCCCATCTGTGCGTCCCTCGCAACGTGCGCGGTCAATGTCAGCAAATGCAATCTCCATGACATGTTGCTGCGCAATTGGCACCTGCGCGTCGCGCTCCGCCTGTGTTAAGCCCGCGTGCGCCAACTCAGGATCCGTATAGGTGACCCACGGAATCACTTGGCCCGCAGCCTTTGCCGGCAAACCAAACAAGGCCTGCTTCACCACCACACTGGCGTGCGCACCGGCGGCATGAGTAAACGCCTCACGACCCGCAACATCGCCGATCGCAAAAATGTGCCGATGATTTGTTCGAAGTCTCGCATCGGTCGAAATCCCTCGCGCATCGTACTGAATGCCCGCCGCACCCAAGTCCAATTGCTCGATATTGGGCATCCGCCCTGTCGCCACCAACAACCGCTGCGCAATCACCGGCTCATGATTGGCAAAATGCACTACCGTAAGGCCTGATTCATCACGGGAAATACGCTCCACTGCTTGCCCCATGACAAACCGAATGCCACTGGATTCGAGCGTTTCTCGTAATTCAGACACCAACGCCGGATCATCGCGCCCCATCATCACGAATGGCTCAATTACAGTGACTTCAGATCCCAGCTTGTGGTGTGCCTGTGCCATTTCTAAGCCAATCGCACCGGCACCTAACACAGCGAATGAAGCTGGGAATTGATCCGCTTCAAAGAGCGTGTCACTGGTCCAGTACTCAACCTCTTCAATTCCAGAGATCGCGGGGATGCGTGGTCGAGAGCCGGTGGCGATGACAAAGCGACGGGCACGGATGCGAAAATCGCCACCAACGACGGTTTTTGTGTCAACAAACCGCGCTGGCGCCTGTATCACCTGAACACCAAGACCTTCAAAGCGCTCGACAGAGTCATGCGGCGCAATCGAGGCAATTACATCACGAACGCGTTGTTTGGCCTTTGCATACCGCTGATCAAGCGGTTCAGCGCCATCCACTGCGGCCTTTGCGATCGACAGCAGCGTTTTCGAGGGAACACACCCAGTGTTGAGGCAGTCACCACCCATTCGGTGGCCTTCGAACAAAACCACAGAGGCTCCCAACTGCGCCGCACCAGCGGCAACTGAGAGACCACCGCTACCGCCACCAATGACGCAAAGGTCACACCGAATTAGCTGCATTTTCAAGCTGCCTTTGTTTTTGTTTACGCCGGGTCACCAATGTGGAAATCACACTCATCAGGCCAAGCCCCAATAGCGGACCCAGCACTTCAGGGCTGCTCAATACGGCAAGGTCTGGAACTTCACCTCGGCTAAAAATTTGGTCAAACCCGACCCCCAGACCGACGTAGATCAGCATACCCGGTAGAATTCCAAGCGCTGTGGACAACATGAACGTGACAGCTGACATGCCAAGCAATGCAGGAATCGCATTGGCCATCCAAAAAGGAATCAAAGGGATCAAGCGCATACTCAACCCCCACTGAAATGGACTGGCCTGGAATTCAGATCGCACCGTAGCGGCTTTGCCGCCGAGACGCGCCTCAGCCCAATCATTGAGAAAATAACGCACCGCCAAAAAAACAGCCAAGGCACCCAACGAAGCGCCGACCCAGATTGCCAACACGCTCCACCAACCAAAAAGTGCTGCACCAGATAAGGTCAACAACAACGCAATTGGAAGTGATAAAGCGACCGAGACGAAATAAACCAGAGTGAACAAAAGCATCGCGCCAACGCGGGCATCATTCACCCACCCTTTCAGTTCCAGATAGTGAGAAGCGAGCATTTCAAATGACAAGAAATCACCTGTCAGCCACCCAAGACTGATGACCAAAACCAGTAACGCCAGTCCAATCCATTTTTTCACGCGGACCCTCCGAAGTCCCCACATGCTAGATCGATAACGTTACATGACAAAACGTTATCTCGGCGCCACACCACGTGAATTGGACTCAAAAAAGATCAAAGATCGCTGCAGATCATTAGGCTCCGCCAACGACATTGGCCTATCCTTTATGAATACCCTAGACTCAGCGGCTTCGTAGGCAGCAACTACTGATCGCCTTGTGTCTGAGAAACTGAACATCAAATACGAACAAACGACCGAGCTCTAAGGATTTTGATGGCAACGATTTTTCCAATCGGCTTCCCGATGCGACGTTTACGCCGTAATCGGCGCGATGCCTTCTCACGCGCGCTGACACGTGAACACACCCTGACTACCTCTCATCTGATCTACCCAATGTTCGTTTTGGAAGGCCAAAACAAGAGAGAACCTGTCAGTTCAATGCCCGGAGTCGACCGCTTGTCGATTGATCTCGCGTTGGAGCGCGCTACTCGAGCCTACGAACTCGGCATCCCAGCTATTGCCCTGTTCCCCGTAGTTCGTGAGCACAAATCAGAGGATGGACGCGAGGCCTACAACCCGGATGGACTGGTACAGCGGACGGTTCGCGCTGTAAAAGAAGCGCTGCCAGAACTTGGCGTAATTACTGATGTCGCACTCGATCCCTACACCACACACGGTCAGGATGGCTTGATCGACGGTTCCGGCTATGTGTTGAACGACGAGACATGCGATGTATTGGTACAGCAGGCGCTCTCGCATGCCGAAGCAGGTGCCGATATGGTGGCGCCCAGTGACATGATGGATGGACGGATCGGTCTGATTCGCGATGCATTGGAGGCAGAAGACCACATTCACACTCGCATCCTCGCTTACAGCGCAAAGTATGCAAGCCACTTTTATGGACCATTCCGAGATGCTGTCGGCTCATCGACCAGTCTCGGCAAAAAAGACAAGCGCACCTACCAAATGGACCCCTGTAATGGTGATGAGGCATTGCATGAAGTCGCGGAAGACTTGCATGAAGGGGCCGACATGGTAATGATCAAACCCGGCTTACCGTATCTAGATATCGTGCACCGGATCAAAACCACGTTTAAAGTCCCGGTGTGCGTCTATCAAGTCAGCGGCGAATACGCCATGATTCAAGCGGCGCATGCCAATGGCTGGATTGACGGCCGGGCGGTGATGACCGAAAGCCTTGAATCCATGGTACGAGCTGGTGCAGATTGTATTCTGACGTACGCCGCCATTGATGTGGCTGAGAATCTCACCACGTAAAAAGAAAATGCAACGAGGACAACCATGAGCGATCACATTACAACGCTTACAAATGACAACTTCAACAGTGTGCTCAAAGACGCGCAAACCCCGGTCTTGGTGGATTTTTGGGCAGAATGGTGCGGACCTTGTAAAATGATTGCACCAGTGCTTGAAGAGTTGGCCACTGAGTACGCAGGGCGTTTACAGATTGCCAAACTCAATGTCGATGATCATCGCGAAGCTACGGAACAATTCAATATTCGCGGAATCCCGACTCTCATCCTGTTCAAGAATGGAGAGCCTGAGGCTACCAAAGTGGGCGCGCTGTCCAAAAGCCAGCTCGCTGCATTTCTTGACTCAAATTTGTAAAACACTAGACGGCCACACCGAAAGCGCATATGCTCTCGGTGTGGAGAATTCCGCCACCCCCCTTTTTTAGCAAGAACCAACTGACCCCAATTCTGTCTGGGCTTCCCCTGGATCATCAAGAGAACGCATGAACCTCACTGAACTTAAGAAAAAAACAATGCCGCAACTGCTCGAGATTGCGGAATCCATGAACCTCGAAAACTTGGCACGCTCGCGAAAGCAGGACGTCATTTTCTCAATCTTAAAGGCCCACGCCAAAAGTGGCGAAGACATCTACGGAGATGGCGTCCTCGAGATCCTCTCTGATGGATTCGGGTTTTTACGCTCGGCTGATTCGAGCTACCTGGCAGGTCCTGACGACATCTACGTCTCACCCAGCCAAATTCGTCGCTTCAATTTGAGAAAAGGCGATGCCATCTCTGGAAAGATCCGGCCACCCAAGGACAGTGAGCGGTACTTCGCGCTGTTAAAAGTTGACGAGATCAACTACGACAAACCAGAAAACGCCAAAAACAAAATTTTATTTGAGAACCTCACCCCCTTATTCCCACAGGATCGGATGGTGATGGAGCTGGGCAATGGTTCAACAGAAGATCTAACGGCTCGGATCATCGATCTGTGCTGCCCACTCGGCAAGGGCCAACGCGGACTCATCGTGTCGCCGCCAAAAGCCGGTAAGACACTGATGCTGCAAAACATTGCCAACAGCATCACGCGCAATAATCCCGATTGTTATCTGATCGTCTTGTTGATTGATGAGCGCCCAGAAGAAGTGACCGAAATGCAGCGTACCGTGCGTGGCGAAGTGGTCGCATCCACCTTTGATGAGCCGCCTGCGCGGCACGTTCAGGTGGCCGAAATGGTGATTGAAAAGGCGAAGCGTCTGGTCGAGCACAAGCGTGACGTTGTCATTCTTCTCGACTCCATCACCCGTTTGGCCCGTGCCTACAACACGGTGCAGCCTTCATCCGGCAAAGTATTGACCGGTGGTGTTGATGCCCACGCACTCGAGCGACCAAAGCGCTTCTTTGGTGCGGCACGAAACATCGAAGAAGGTGGGTCATTGACCATTATCGCTACCGCATTGGTGGATACTGGATCGAAGATGGATGAAGTGATCTTCGAAGAGTTCAAGGGTACCGGCAACAGTGAGCTGAATCTCGAGCGCCGCGCGGCTGAAAAACGGATCTTCCCTGCGATCAACATTCGCAAATCCGGAACACGTCGTGAAGAGTTGCTGACCACCGAAGATGAATTGCAACGGATGTGGATCTTGAGAAAGTTGCTCGACACCATGGAAGATCTGCAAGCCATTGAGTTCTTGATTGATCGCATGAAAACGACAACCACAAACGACGAATTCTTCCAATCAATGAAGAAGCGCTAAATCCCGGCCTCGATGATCCGGCGCCTCAATTCATCGAGCGCCGGGGAACGACCACTCTCCACTTCAACTTGTAACGCCAAAACCAGCGGATGCTCAGGGTTGAGGGCCATCGCCCGACCGATATGATGTTTGGCTTCAGCCTCGAGATCCGCGGCCAGCGCAAGACGCGCCTCGACGATGGCCAATGCCAACGAGTCTTTATGTTGATTCACCAAGTTGGTCAATGCCGATAAGCGAGTCAGCGGCGTCTCATCACCGACCGACTCCAGGCGATATACCCAATCCTCTCGCCAGTTCTTGTTTAACGCTTTCAATAAGGCCTTAAATTCGGTTGGCGGTTGCACTTCAATCACCGGTTTCGGCACTCTCCGCATCATGTCTTCTGCAGTTGCCAGATATTCTGCCGAGACATCCGGTTGATCGAGACGACGCGCGGCCTCCGAGGCAAGAATCCAATGCAATGCCGGTAAGGACTCCGACCTGGCGTCAGTCTGCAGGACTGACAGGGCCCGCTCAGGCTGATCACGCCGCAACCACAAAGCACCTTCAACCAATCGGCCATCGGCCTTACGGTGCCGTGAGCGACCCCATGCACTCCAGAGCGCTAGGGGCGCACGGCCCAACAGCCCACCAAATCCGAGAGCAATCCAAGCGACGACCACGCATGCCACAAAGACAATGATAGCGGTCCATAAGGACATCTCCATGGTGTAACCATCATAGGCGAATAGGACATACCCTGGATCAGTCTGTACCCGATCGCCCAGGTACAGACCCAAGGCTAACAATCCAGCCAGTACGGACATCCAAAGCAACAAGCGAAGCAAGCGACTCATTGCTTTACCTCGTTGGCGAGGGCGCGGCGTGACACCTCTGACTGTCGAAATATCTGCAACGCACGCAAGCCTGAGGAGGCCTCAGGAATCGCGCGCGCTACGGGTCGCTCTTTAATTTCGTCGAGCGTTTGCATCACTTGCAGACCGGCCCCTTCGAGCGTGTTGAAGTAGTGCTGCGTGAGGCGAATGGCCTGATCCACTGACGCGTCGAAGATCACTTGATCCTCACGCATTAAGGCCACCTTGATCTGCTCAAGACTCAATCGCAGCACATCCCGCGCGCGACCGGCGTCTGCCGCGGTAACAAGCGGTGCGATAGGGGCATCGACTTCACGAATCCGAATAAACTCAGACAACCGCTGCAACCAGTCAGACGCCATGGCAGTCTCAGGATTTGCGATCTCGACTGCTTGCAACCGCCTGACAGGTAATTCCAGATCGTCTAAGACTGCATCCAATGCCAACAGTTCCGCCTGCATGCCCAGTACGTCAATACGCGGCACCGAGGACAACGCCTGAATATCTCCTGCAAGTTGTTCACGGACTGGCAACAACCGTCCGTCCTCCAACTGGCCAAGTAAAGCTTGCGCAGTTTTCATCAGGACGATTGCGGTTTCCGGATTCCGCTCAATCAATAACCGTTGATCTGCCAGTTTCAGCAGATATTCAGCCTCAGCCAATGTGTAGCTGGTCCGCGTATCAACCTGCGCTCTCGCCAGTTGCTCAGCAACTCCCTCTACACGATCGACCACCGTCTGATTTCGGCTGTCTATACGGGTCATCTGTGTCTCGAGTGATTCCAGTGCTTTCCTGAGTTCGCGAATTTCCGAGGCGTCACGCGCCGCATCTGATTCCAACCGCCGAACCTCGACAGCGAGGGCTTCACCTGCTTGGATCTCTTTTTTTAGCACCCCAATCTCTTGCCATCCAATCCACCCGAGCACGCCTGACGCAGCCAACGCCATCAACGCCGTCAAGATTGACAACCAACTGGCGCGTTGAGTGGCTTCCGTCACAATCGCTTCTTCCAGCTCCGATTGCTCAGGCGTCAACTCAGACTCAGTGGGAATACCATCCGTTTCTGTTGGGTTGTTCTCAACAGGCTCTTGGTTTTCAGGCTTTGACACAAGGCTCTCCTTCCAGCGCCAATCGAACATATTCCGGCTGCGGCGCTGCAATACGATAGTAACGCCATCCGGGTGGCAACAGTGCTTCCGCATCGTCGCTGGTCACACAGTGTGTCACACCAGCTAATGAAACGTGGTGCGTGGCTGCGTAATCACAGCATGCTCGGAGTAAATTTGCCGACCCATGAATCCAGTAGGGCTGCTGCAAACACGACTGCATGTCGACTTCTTCACCTGGTATCACAGCGAACAGCTCCAAACGATCTAACGGCCAAGTCAATTGTGGCTGCAGACACTCGAATTGACGCCCCGCACCTTCTGCTGTGGCCACCACACAACGCGCTGAAGGCTCAAGCGCCGCTTGCAAATCAGCAATTAGCGCCCGCGAACCCGGATGTTTAGCGGTCCGAATGACGCCTGCTTCGTCTGGAATCGCAGCAGCCGTTGCTGCCCCGACACACCAAACCGTCAAGCCCAACGGCCACTGCGGCCAACGTGCTAAAACTGCCTGTGTAAACTGGTTCGCCGCCTCTGGAGACGTCACGATAACGTGTTGATACCGATCAAGCTCAGTAATTGCGGGATGGAGGCTGACATCAATCGGCCGCACATCAAGCACACTGAGACCGCATGCATCAAAACCGGCTTGCTCAAACTCTGCCACGGCGCGATTCAGTGCCGGCCGCAACCGATTGACACACACCCGAACCCGCGCCATCAAAGACCAGCAGCAGCCAATAACTCTCTCGCACCCTGCGAGACCAATTCTTCAGCCACGGCAATGCCAAGCGCTTCTGGTGCATCCACCGGACCACGGGCTTCTGCACGTAACAGGGTTCCGCAATCGGGCGAACCCACCAATGCACGCAGCCATAGGGCATCTCCTTCACGCACCGCAAAAGCAGCGATTGGCACCTGACACCCACCATTTAAGTGCCGGTTCAATGCCCGTTCACACCAGCCGACTTGCTGCGCCTCTTGATCGGCAAGAATCGACACCATCGACCGGGTTTCGTGATCGTCTGCGCGAATCTCGATGCCCAAAATGCCTTGACCACAAGCCGGCAAAATCTCAGTGGGCGCTGTCTCAAAAGCGATCCGATCCGCCATATCAAGTCGCCTCAATCCGGCAGCTGCCAACACCAAGGCATCAAACTGGCCGGCATCAAGCTTACTCAGCCGTGTGCCTAAATTGCCCCGAATAGGCGACAATTTCAGGTCAGGCCTTATGGCTCGGATCTGAGCCATACGACGCAGGCTGCTGGTGCCGATATGTGCACCCTGGGGGATCTCATCAAAACCTCGCCACGGTGTCTGGCCACCTTGGCACACCACTGCATCTGCAGGGGTCTCACGCTGGGTCAGACAACACAATTCCAGCCCCTCTGGCAATTGCATGGGCACATCCTTTAACGAATGCACAGCCAAATCAGCACGACCGTCATACAACGCCGTCTCGAGCTCTTTGACAAATACACCCTTGCCACCAATTTTTGTCAGCGAGACGTCAAGGCGCTCATCGCCCTGAGTCGTCATCTCCAGGAGCTGAATCGAGCACTCGGGATAGGCCGATTTCAATCGATCTCTGACGTGATACGCCTGCCACAATGCCAGTGGACTTTTCCGCGTGGCAATAGTCAGTGTTTTTTGCATGTGTGGTCCTTCCTTTGAGCCAGTATACTGAAACCACACACAAGGAGTCTCTATGAGTCAGGAAACCCCCAAGGCCCTCTGGGGCGGTCGCTTTTCAGAATCGACTGATGCATTCGTTCAAGCGTTTACAGCCTCTGTGCAATTTGACCAGCGTATGGCCAACGAAGACATTCGGGGATCCATCGCACACGCCACCATGTTGTGCCAACAGGGCATTCTGACCACGGCCGAATGTGAGGCCATCGTAAGCGGCTTACACACCATCGCGTCAGAGATCGACTCTGGGCGCTTCGCCTGGTCTGTTGCCCGAGAAGATGTGCACATGAATATCGAGTCACGATTAATCGACTTGATCGGCGACACCGGAAAAAAATTACACACGGGCCGATCAAGAAATGATCAGGTGGCAACAGACATTCGCTTATGGTTAAGGGGCACAATTGATCTCATTCTGGCTGAATTGACTCGTCTTCAATCTGGCCTGATTACGCTCGCCGAGCAGGAATACGACACGATCATGCCAGGCTTCACACACTTACAAGCCGCACAACCTGTGACCTTTGGTCACCACATGCTGGCTTGGAACGAGATGTTAGAGCGCGACGCGGGGAGGTTGATCGACTGTCGCCGCCGGATGAACAAATGCCCACTGGGTGCAGCTGCCTTAGCCGGTACCAGTTACCCGATCGACCGCAGTCTCACTGCCTCTTTATTGGATTTCGATGCACCAACTGAGAACAGTCTCGACTCGGTCTCTGACCGCGACTTTGGAATAGAATTTACGTCTGCATCCAGTGTTCTCATGATGCACCTGTCACGTTTTTCTGAGGAACTGATCAACTGGAACTCCACCGCCTGGCAATTCGTCGATTTGCCCGACAAATTCTGCACAGGCTCGTCGATCATGCCGCAAAAAAAGAATCCGGATGTGCCTGAGCTGGTTCGTGGCAAAACTGGCCGTGTATTCGGTCACTTGATGGCGCTTTTAACGCTGATGAAGGGCCAACCGCTGGCCTACAACAAAGACAACCAAGAAGACAAAGAGCCCCTGTTTGACACCGCAGACACGCTGTTGGGCTCGCTTCGCGCCTTTGCTGACATGATCCCAGAACTCAAGGTGAATCGGCCGAAGCTGAAAGACTCAGCGATCCGTGGCTTCTCAACCGCCACTGATCTCGCTGACTACTTGGTGCGCAAAGGGCTTCCTTTCCGTGACGCACACGAAGTGGTCGGTAACGCAGTGGCGCTTGGCGTGCAAAGTAACAGAGATCTTTCTGAAATGGCGCTGACTGAATTGCAAGCCTTCAGTAACCTGATCGACAACGATGTGTTTGAAGTTCTCACGGTTGAGGGCTCCGTTAACGCCCGCAATCATGTCGGAGGTACAGCGCCGGCCCAGGTCAAGTCCGCCGCACACCGCGCGCGACTGACGCTCGAGGCCCGCTAAAACGGATTAAGGATCGACCGAATCGCAGTGGCTTGCCGCGCGGTCGAGCCGCTATTGGCCAGCACCCAATCTTGTGCGCAGTGCCCCATGGATTCGCAATTCGCGAGCGCCTCGGCAATCCCTTGTGACAGAGTAAGGGGGGTGACCTGTATCAAGCCTCCATGTGCGATAAGTGCCTCAGTAATCCGGGCAAAATTGTGCATTGACGGACCTGCAACCAAGGCCTTTGCCAGAGCAGCGGGCTCAACGGGGTTTTGTCCGCCTTTGTCAGCGAAACTACCGCCAATAATCACAACATCGGCGACCGCTAAGTAGGTGCCCATGTCGCCAAAAGTATCGCCAATCAAAACCTCTGTCTGCGCATCAAATACTCCTCCAGAGACCTGCGCGCAGCTGTGTGCCTCTTTCGCCGCCTCAACCGCGATCTCAGAACCACGGACCGGATGCCGTGGCACCAACAGCACACGGTATCCTTCCACGACCAGGGGAAACATCAACTCTTCTTCGCCTGGATGTCCGCTCATCAAGCACACCACGGGACAAGCTCCTTTCCAAACTTGCAGCCGCTGCAATAAAGCCGCATCCGGGACAGGCGGCGGCTGATCAAGCTTGATTGAGCCGACTTCTGAGATAGCCTGCATTGGCGTTCCAAGCGCATGCGCACGCAATGCATCATCTGAAAATTGCATCAATGCACGCGTCAGCCCAGCCCACATCGGTCGACTGACAAGAGAGATTTTTCGGTACGCACCAGCCGAACGCGCACTCAGTCGCCCATTGGCAAGAACCACCGGAACGCCTGATCGATTTGCGGCATGGATCATGTTTGGCCACAGTTCGGTCTCAATCACCACCACGGCACGTGGGCGCAGACGTTTGAACCACCGTCCCCAGATCCAAGGCAAATCCCACGGAAAGACCACTACCGGATGGGCACTGGATTGCAGTATCGCCAGACCTGAGGGTGTCGTTGAGGTCAACACAAATTGAAGTGCAGGATCCTGCGCTTCAAGCGCCGCGACGAGCGCCAGCGCCACTTTGGCCTCGCCAAGACTGCATGCGTGGATCCACACCGCGCCAGGGGCGACTTCAGGACTCTGTAGGCCCAATCGCGCCGCAATGTCTGGAGAGCGTTTTTCACGCCCATATTTTCGCGCCACGTGCCACATAAGGACGGGGATCGACAGGGTAAGAATGATGGAATACAGATGTCGGTACATAGTGAAGATGCTAGCATGTCTTTATGAAAATCATCGTCGGTGGTGGGATTTCCGGTCTCTGGCTTGCAGCGGAGTTAACGGCCCGCAATGTGCCTTGTTGTGTCCTTGAGAGTGGTCCACTGGGCCAGGGTCAAACCTTGGCCAGCCAGGGCATGATTCACGGCGGCACCAAATATGCGCTGGATGGATTGCTGTCCAAGGCAGCCAGTGCAATCGCTGGCATGCCCATGCGTTGGCGCAATGCACTGCAAGGCGAAGGCACCGTAGATCTGTCTTCTGTAGAACTCGAGCGCGATCATCAATTGCTGTGGTCGAATGAATCAGTTGCCGCGCAGTTGGTTGGATTTTTTGCCTCCAAAGCCATGCGCTCGCGTATGCAACGGATCGATCCCCAAACTGAGCCTGCTTTTGCTCGTGGATTCAACGGACACCTGTATCGCTTGGCGGAACCGGTGTTGAAACTTGAGACTCTGATTCAAGGATTTATCCCGCCTCTCACTGGCCGCCTGTTTCAGGCCCGCGTGGAGCGCGTCCTTATGCAACAGAATCGGATCATCGGGGTCGAGACAGAGCATGGCGAGCTGCTGGGCGAGGTCATCTTAACTGCAGGTGAGGGCACTCAAACCATCCTCGACAACTCAGGTATCACGCAGCCAAAGATGCAAACACGGCCATTGGCCATGGCGGTATGCGAACTCTCATCGCCCATCCCGCCGGTTTTCGGACACCAACTAGGTGTCGGCAGCAAACCAAAATTGACTCTCTCCACACACCAGGTGAACGGGGTCCAGTGCCTGTACTTGGGTGGCCAGTTGGCAGAAGACGGCATTCGGCGCACCGACAGTGAGCAAATTGTGGCCAGCCGACAGGCGATTGCGGAGGCACTTCCATGGCTTGAGCCACAGATCTCATCGATTCGGGTGTTTCGGGTCAATCGTGCAGAGCCTGCGACCGATCAGGGCAGTCGACCAGACAGCGCCTACATCCACCCACTCAACGGTGGTTTCGTCTGTTGGCCGACCAAATTAGCCCTGGCCCCACAACTTGCTGACCTGCTAATTCCGAAGCTTGATACGAGTGGCCAGGCAAATTACCCAAATTGGCCGGAAGCCATACAAGGAACCTATCCATGGGCATCGCACTAAGGCCACTTGGATCCACCGGCATAGCCCTCAGTGTACTCGGGCTTGGTACCGTCAAATTTGGCCGCAATACGGACGTTAAGTATCCAAGTCACTTTGACTTGCCAAGCGATGAGGCACTCATCGAATTGCTGCATACGGCGCACGAATTGGGCATCAACTGTCTGGACACAGCGCCAGCTTACGGTACCTCTGAGGCCCGACTCGGCGCACTTTTACCCGAAGTCGCAGGTGAGTTTCAGATCATATCCAAAGTGGGTGAAACCTACGATGCAACACATGGCAGCCGCTATGACTTTTCAGAGCAGGCTATTCTCAATAGTTTAGAGAACTCATTGCGTGCCCTCAGACGCGAACAACTTGAAGTGGTCTTGCTGCACTCCGATGGACACGATTTACAGCACCTCCGACAGGGTGCACTGAGGACCCTAATCAAGGCCCGCGAGCGTGGGTTGGTCAAAGCCATAGGCATGTCAGGCAAGACACTCGAGGGGGGGCGACAGGCTCTGGCTGAAGGTGCAGATGTCTTGATGATTACGCTAAATCCCAGTGCGCAAGATGAGGTTCCACTGATCGCTGAGGCTGAAGCAGCCGGCGCAGGTATCCTGGTCAAAAAGGCCCTCGGCAGCGGTTATCTGACCGAGGATGTGTCCACTGTCTTAGCACATCTTTTTGCCCATCGAGGCGTCACTTCGGCAATCATCGGCACCACCAACCCCACACATTTAAGGCATAATTGTGAGGCATTACCAAAGGACATTGCGCCATGAGCCTGAACACAATCCAAACCACCATTGCCGCCAGTATTGAAACCAAAAAAACATTGCTTGCTGACACGCAGCGGCTCGAGACACTGCTCGAAGTGGCCGGTGTTGCCGCCTCGACATTGGCGTCAGGACACAAAATCATGTTGTGCGGTAACGGCGGCTCGGCGGCCGACAGCCAGCACATCGCAGCAGAGTTTATTGGCCGGTTTGAGCGTGAGCGGGCCTCGATGGCTGCGATCGCGCTGACCACAGACACATCTGCGTTGACCGCAATTGGCAACGACTACGGCTATGATCAGGTGTTTTCACGTCAGGTCGAAGGACTTGGCCAAGCGGGCGATTTACTGATTGGCATCTCAACCAGTGGCAATTCCGCCAACGTCGTCAAAGCCATGCAAGTGGCACAGGGAAAAGACATTCGAACCGTGGCATTGGTAGGCGACAAGCCCGACGGCGCGATGCAGTCCATCGCAGACTATGTGTTGGCTGCACCCTCGACCAACACCGCTCGCATCCAGGAGTGTCACATCTTGATGATGCACATCCTATGTCAGTTAGTTGAGTCGGAATCGGCCTGACGAATCTTCGCAATCAAGTGGGTGGTCGACAGATTGGCCACCTCGCCTAAGACCTTCACTTCGCCACCGTATGCCAGCACGGTTTGATAGCCCACCACCTCTTCAATGGCTTTGTAATCACCACCTTTCGCTAACACATCGGGCTTTAAGGCCTCAATTAACGTCACTGGCGTGTCGCCTGAAAAGCCAATGACTGCATCGATCGAGGCCAGCCCAGCAAGCACTTGAAGGCGTCGCGCCAAGGTGTTCATCGGCCGCTCAGGACCCTTCAGTCTGGCCACTGAAGCATCATCGTTCACTGCAACAATCAATCGATCACCAAGTGACGCCGCCTCTTTTAGATAGGCCACATGGCCGGCATGCAAAATGTCGAAGCAACCGTTGGTCATCACCACCCGCTCACCGGCAGCCTGACGCTCCGCTGTCCACGTAGCTAACGCATGGATGTCTTCAAAAATTGGACTCGCACCTGCTGTGGCGCCCTGCAACTCGCGCGCACTGACAGTTGCCGTCCCAAGCTTAGAAACCACGATCCCGGCTGCTCGATTGGCAAGCTCGGCGCTTTCGGCGAGGGACATCCCCTGACCTAAACCAGCCGCCAGGGTGGCCACCACTGTGTCACCGGCACCCGTAACATCCGCAACTTCACGCGCTGTCGCTGCAAAATGGTGTACAGCACCGTCACGCATTACCAGCGTCATACCTTGCTCTGAACGTGTGACTAGTAATGCCTGCCAGTCAAACTGATCGATCAGCGCATGGGCTTTAGCGATCAATTCATGATCGTGTGTCCAGGTACCGACCACTGCTTCAAATTCAGACCGGTTTGGCGTCAACAAGGTCGCTCCACGGTACTTTTCAAAATCATGTCCTTTCGGGTCGACGATGACTGGAATCTGCAGTTGTCGCGCCCGTTCAATCCATGCTTGGGCATCGAGGCTGCCTTTCGCATAGTCACTGAGCACCAGTGCTCGAGCTTCATCCAACGCCGTTTCCGCGCACAAGCGACTCGCATCTGCTGCATTAAAGGGGTGTTCAAAATCCAAGCGGATCATCTGGTGTGCCTGACTTAGCACACGAAGTTTGGTAATCGTGCGATTGGACACCGTTTGGAAGCAGGTAGCGACACCGTGATTTGCCAAGGTTTGACGCAATAACTCAGCGTCTTGATCTGCACCAACTAATCCGGCGCAAGACACCTGCGCACCGAGCGAAGCCAGATTCAGTGCCACGTTGGCAGCACCGCCCGGACGTGCTTCATCATGCGTAACACGGACAACGGGCACAGGCGCCTCGGGCGAGATACGACCCGCATCGCCATGCCAGTACCGATCCAGCATCACATCACCAACGACGAACACGCGTGAGGCAGAAAACAGCTGTGACACAGGAGATCTCTCTATGGATTAGAAGCTTGGTATAGTACCGAGCTTAGACACCGAACCCAACTGTAGGAAGTGCTGTTATTTCACTCGTGCCTGTAGGCCTGGCCCTGATTCGTGCATTTAGTCTCGTCCCGCCGAGATTCGGACTCTGGATCGGAGGATGTATCGGCCGCGTACTGTATCGACTGGCGGGCAACCGCCGCATGGTCTGTGAACGAAACATAGGCGTTTGCTTTCAGAACCTGAGTGCTCAAGAACAGCAACGACTGGTCAAAGACTGCTTTATTGAAAGCGGCAAAGGATTGGTTGAGACCGCCTGGGCCTGGCACCGCCCGATCGACTTCGTCAAAGATCGAATGGACGTCGAGGGCCTCGAATTTCTACAACAGGCGCAATCAGATGGCCGCGGAATTTTGTTGCTCTGTCCGCATTACAGCATGCTAGACCTCGTGGCGCCCCTAATTCATCAAGTCCACGGGCGTTTCGTTATCACCTATCGTCCAAACGACAACCCAGAATTCAATGAGGCCGTCTGCCAGGGCCGACAACGCTATGCAGACCTCATTGAGGTACGGGCTATTCGTGAGATGGCTCGCGCATTAAAACAGGGTGAGTTGGTATGGTTTGGCCCGGATCAAGACATGGGCAGCAAAGGATCGGTATTTGCAGACTTCTTTGGCCGACCCGCGTCCACAGTCACCACCCCAGCTCGGCTGGCCCGTATGTCAGGTGCACAGACCGTATTTCTTGATCTGCATCGCGACGGCGAGCTGTACAAACTCAAATTCAAACCGATGGATGCAGACTACCCAGACGATGATGAAGTGAAAAATGCACGTACACTGAACGCCTGCATCGAACAGGCACTTGACGCGCATCCGGCGCAATACATGTGGATGCATAAACGATTCAAGACCAATCCGGATTTGACGCGACAAACGCTGTATCAAGATCATTAATCCAGTGCATCACATCATCTGAAGCAATCGTAGCCATTGTCTGCGATGCACTCTTCAACACCTCAGACCGTGCGCCCACTGGGCCCACCAAACCAGGCGCCGTTGGACCGTACAAAGCCAAAAGTGGGGTCCCCAATGCATCCGCAACATGTGCAAGACCGGTATCAACTGCCACAACTCCACAACTGCCTGCGATTTCGCAAGCCACATCGGTTAGTGACGCATTACGGAGAATCCGTACCGGATAATCGGCGACCATTCGCGACACATTGGCATCCTCGATTGGACTGCCCACCGGCAAGACGATTTCGTCAAACAGCGGTAACGCATCCTCAATCACTTCGCGCCAACTGGCCTCAAGCCATAGTTTCTTTGCGCGACTAGTCTGCGTGATCAATACCAACCGTTTGGCCATCTCAACAGGCCGACCAAGATCCAAGTTGGCGTCTGGCGGCGTTGTTGGCGGAGCATAGCCTAAGGCTTTGGCAAACAAATGACGTGTGCGTGTTATGGCGTGTAATTGCTTTGATACCTGGTGCTTTTTGTCATAACACACACTCGCCAGCCGCTCGCGCGCACTATTCGCCGCATACCCATGTTTGACCCCGTCCGTGAAACGAGTCATCAAGAACGCGCTCTTCATCAAGCCCTGCGCATCAATGATCACATCGTACTGTTTCGCCCCAAGCGCCATCTTGTAGGCCTGAAACTCACGAGAGAACACAAGCCGATGCAGGCGGCGGCGCCACTGCCGCAAAGGAATTGCCAACACTTCATTGACCTGCGGATGCCAGTGTGGAATCGCTGCGAAACCTGGCTCACAAACCCAATCAAAATGAATCTCTGGGATTGCATGAGCCGCGTCGGTTAATGCAGGAAGTGTGTGGACCAAATCACCCATCGACGATGTTTTGACCACCAACACCCGCATCAGTCGGTCTGCTCCAAAAGCGTGTGCAACGCTTGGATCACCTCATCGACTGACAACTCGGAAAGACAGGCTTGATGCTTCAACGGACATTCACGCTGAAAGCAGGGGTGGCAAATGATCGGATGCGTCAAACTCACCGCCTTCTCAGACAAGGGTGGCGTATGCTCTGGGGACGAGGGACCAAACAGTGCAACCAGGGGCCGTCCGGTCGCCGCAGCCACATGCATCAGACCCGAATCATTAGTGACCACAGCCTGACAGCTACCTAACAAATCGATTGCTTCAGGAATTGTGGTTTGACCGACACAGTTGATCAAATCCGGACGCAGCGCTTCAGGTACCGCCTCAACGATCTGCGCACTGTCTTCCACATCATTTGGCGAGCCCATCAACAGAACCTGATGACCATCCAACAACAAGCGATGTGCCAAGGCAGCATACCGATCAAGCGGCCATTGCTTGGCGGGGCCGAACTCCGCACCTGGGCACAAACCAATCAAGCGCGACGGATCCAATTGGAACCGCTCGATCAAAGCAGCCTGGCTTTCCGGGTCTACACGTAATACCGGCTTCGGGGTAGCCTCAGGAAGAGATTGCGCCGACAAGGCCAAATTGGCTGGAAAGGCCAGTGCCATGTAACGGTCTGCCATCTGCGGAAAGCGTTCAGGGTGAAGCACTCGCAAATCGGTCAGTACCTTGTACCGGTGCTCACCTTTCCAACCAATCCGTCTGGGAATTCCCGCCATGGCAGGAATCAGTGCACTTTTAAATGAATTTGGTAAAACAAACGCTCGGTGATACTTCGAGAACCGCATTTGCCTCGCGAAGTGCCACCGACCCTTCAAATTCAGTTCACCGTGCGCAAAGGGTAACTCGATAACCTGATCCACTTCAGGCATCCGTTGGGCAACAGCCAGGCTCCAGCTGGGTGCCAACATATGCAGCGGGTCATTGGGTCGCCTGGATTTGACGTAGGCAATTAAGCCATGCGCCATGATCATATCGCCGACCCAGTTCGGGCCGACCACCAAGGTCGGCATGCCTCACTCCTTAACGAGCGTCACCCAATCTGCGAAGCGATCCATCCGACCGTGCACCAGATCAAAATAATCAGACTGCAACTTCTCGGTAATCGGGCCGCGCGATCCCAGTCCAATCGGACGTGAATCCAGTTCACGGATAGGGGTCACCTCAGCTGCGGTCCCAGTGAAGAAAGCCTCATCGGCAATCAACACCTCGTCGCGAGTGATCCGCTTCTCGACTACGGGAATGTTGTGCTGGGCTGCCAGCGTGAAAATGGTTTTCCGCGTGATGCCGTCCAAGCAACTGGTAAGCTCTGGCGTGTAGATCACGCCATCACGAACAATAAAGACATTCTCGCCAGAGCCTTCGGCAACATACCCCTCAGGGTCAAGCAAAAGCGCCTCATCGGCGCCACTGGCCAAGGCCTCTTGCAGAGCCAGCATGGAATTCATGTAGTTACCATTCGCCTTGGCTTTAGTCATGGTGATGTTCACATGGTGCCGGGTGTAACTGGCTGTGCGTACCTTGATTCCGCGCTGCATGTTCTCTTCACCCATGTAAGAACCCCATGCCCAAGCGGCCACCATCACATGCGTCTTCAACGCATCCGCACGCAGCCCCATCCCCTCTGAACCATAAAATACCATCGGTCGGATGTAGGCATGGTCTAACTCATTGGCCGCAACCGCCGCTTTTTGTGCAGCATTGATCTCTTCTTTTGAATACGGCATTGGCATGCCCAAGATCTTGGCAGAATCAAACAAGCGTCTGGTGTGATCAGCAAGACGAAAGATCGCTGCACCGGCATCAGTCTGGTAGGCGCGAACCCCCTCAAAACACCCCAAGCCATAATGCAGGGTATGCGTTAGTAAGTGCGTCTGACACTCACGCCAAGGCTTCAGTTCACCATCAAACCAAATCCATCCATCTCGATCAGCAAAATTCGGGTGCATCGTCACATCCAACTCGTTAAGAAAAGGTCATCCACCGCGCCCACAGTTGCTCAACCAGTTGCCGCTCTTGATCGACCAGCTCAGGCAATACGCGTCCTGCTCTGCCAGCCAATATGGCTTCGTGATTGAGTGCCCGATAGCGAACATAAGCCGCTTTGAGCGCCTCCGCGTCGTGTTTGGAAACACAGCCAACAGCGGCCAAGCCGTCTAATTGACGGATATTATCTGTGTATGCGGCCAACTCAGGATGCGTCTCTGCATGCGCGAGAATTTGATATTGCACCATAAATTCGATATCAACGATACCTCCTCGATCATGCTTCAGGTCAAACAGAGATTCGCTGGCCGGACTCGCCAAATGCGCCCGCATTTTTTCTCGCATCGCGATCACGTCAGAAACCAACTCAGACTCGGTTCTAGACTGCATCAGTATCGTCCGCCGGAGCCCCACTAACGCCTCACACAATGTTCGATCCCCGGCCACGGGGCGAGCACGAACAAAGGCCTGTAACTCCCAGGTCCATGCTGATTCATCCAAGTACTTGGACAGAGCGTCGAGACCAACCACCATCAGGCCTGATCGACCCGAGGGTCTGAGTCGAGTATCAATCTCATACAACTTACCGAACCGGGTGGTGGTCTCTAGCAACGCAATGACTCGTCGCACGACCCGATTCACAAACAACCCCCCTTCAATGGGGCTGCCGCCGTCAGTCAAAGATTCTGTCTCAACCTGATGCACAAACACCAGATCCAGATCCGAGCCATAGCTCATCTCAAGGCCACCCAGCTTGCCGTAGCCAAGCACAGCGAGGCCTAAGCTGTCTGCATCTGCTGTAGCCTGCATGACTGGGCGACCATGGCGACCGAGGTTCTCTCGATATGCGTAGTGCAACACCTCTGTCACGACCGCCTCAGCAATCCAGGTCAGTTGATCGGATACCCGCATCAACGGAATCTCACCCCGAACTTCACAGACCGCCACACGGAACGCCATCCCACGCGCAAACTGCACCAACACTTCGGTAAGACGCTCCGGATCGTCGGGATCCACACGCTGCAATCGCATCGTCAACTCTTGGCTTATCTGTTCACGTGACGCCACAGCATCATCGGCACTCACTGTGAGCAGCTCGTCCAACAAGGCAGGCATCTCAACCAACCGATCTGTAATCCAGCTGGATCGGTGCATCACGTCAAGCATTCGCTCACGGGTTGTTGGATTTTCGGACAACAAGGCCAAATAGGCACTCCGTCGGGAGCAAGTACCTATAAAGCGCATCATCCGTTCAGTTACCACCATCGGATACGCGGACAATTCAGGTCCCAATTGGTCTAACAGCGTGATCAGCCGACCGCGAGCCACGGGTTCCAATCGCTCACAGCTTGGATCGTGACGTAACGCGTCCAACTGGCCCTGCACTTCGCTCGACACCACCCGATGCACGGTTGAAGCACTTTCCTCAACCCGTAAGAAAGCGGAAAAAGCCTCATGTACCCGATCTGTAACCTCACGACGCTGTTGCTCAAAAGCCGTCGCATCGACACACCCCATGACCGCCGCCAGTGGACCCAAATCCGCCGGCAGCGCCTGAGTTTGCTGGTCATCTGCAGCCTGAATCAGATGCTCAACATGACGCAGCCACAAATAATCTGCACGTAGAGAGGCTCCATCCTCTGGCGAAATCATGCGCTCAGTGATCAATGCCTCCAATGCGGCAAGAAACCCAGTGACCTGCAACGCTGGGATTTGTCCTCCGCGCAACAATTGCATCGATTGCACAATGAACTCAATTTCACGGATACCGCCTCGGCCAACCTTCACGTTGGTCTCTTTTCCCGAGCGGCGCACCTCGGCTTCAATTTTAGATTTCAGATCACGAATCGATTCGAATACACCAAAATCGAGATATTTGCGGTACATAAACGGCCGGAGTGTCTCAAGCACGCCGCGACCAAGCTCGAAATCACCCGCAACCGGTCGCGCTTTAATCAGTGCAAAGCGTTCCCACTCGCGACCATGCACCTCGTAATAGTCCTCACACGCCACGACGGGAATAGCCAGTTGCCCGGCCGACCCCCAAGGCCGGAGCCGCTGATCAACACGCGCCACAAATCCATCCGCTGTTTGCTGATCAAGCGACTTCGCCATTTGTTGCGTTAATCGCGTGAAAAACTCGCCATGATCGCGCACCCGCGGTCCACCGGTTTCGCCATCCCGAGCAAAGAGACAAAAAATATCAATGTCTGAAGACAAGTTGAGCTCTCGACCACCCAACTTGCCCATACCAATAACCACAAAACGCGGATCTTCGGGAGCACCAAACCCGTGCTCTAAGATAGGACGATGATGCGCAAGACTCGCGGCCAACGCCGCCTCTGCAAGCGCCGTGGTGGTCGACACTGTCTCAGCAAATGAGTCGACTCCGGTTAATAAACGATAGATCAAACCTGCTTGAATTTGCGTCCTGAGTCGCCGCGCGCCGCGATCGAATTCAGTTGTGGGCTGGTCGACCAGCGCCATCCACGCAGAAACCAAATCCTCTGATTTCGGGGCAAGCGATCCAACTGAGCGCAACCAACTCTGATCCGGATCCTGTGTTTCAACAAAGCGCCGCAGAAACGCGGAATACACAATAGGTTCCATCAAACTCCCTCAAATGATTTCTCAACCATCCACCGTGCTAAGCCTGCGGGTAGTTGGCCCTCGCCGATACCCTTGGCAAAACGCTGCTCGGCATTGTGGTCGTGGCACTGACACAGGGCCTTGACCGCCTCCTTTGGATTGGGCCCGGCCAATGGGTCCAACATGCGACTCAACCGATAGAGCCAGCCGCGCACATCGGTCGGAGATGGGTCAGACACCGGCGAATCACCGGTGGCCAGCCGCTCCCCACGCTCGGCCTTACTGATCACAGCCATAAAGCTCGGTAAGGCGTCAGCAATCTGGCAGCCCAAAGCAATGAGTGTATCCACCTCGCCTGCAATCCATTCCAACTCGAGCTCGTTGACAGGAGACTGTAACGCACCTCGCTCGACCACTCCCTGGTCAAGCGACACCATGATCTCACTGGAACCCGACCTCACGCTCCAATCAGTCCGGTGGAACTCATTGAGGAATACCGGTCTCAAAGCCCCCTGCGCGATCATACTCAACACGGGATCGGGTAGGGGCAATGCCAATAACTGGTCTCGATCCAACTCGGGGCCTAGAAGCGGTATGTTCCATTCCTGCCGACGCGATAAACCACCCTCATCTGGCTGGCGAATTTTGACCGTCATTTCGTGGTCTTGATCGATTGTCCGCGTTCGAATCGCCACGCCCACATGATGCAACTCACTCTTTTGCGTGTCGTAGTAGATGTTTTGTAACCAGCGAGTGTGTAATGGCAATAATTCAGGGGAAAGCGCCTGTGAGACATCGGACACCGTCACCTCTCGCAAGCCAAATTTCAGTTCAAGTTCAATCGCATCTGGAGTTGATCGGGGATTCATCGCACAATTTCCACTTCATAGAGGAGTCTCACCATTCAGACCGAACCTTTAGTCGCCTGGCTTCGTGAAGCCGGGCCGTACATCGAGCAGTTCCGGGGCAAGACCTTTGTGGTCCTATTGTCCGACGCGGACCGCTCAGAAGTCACGCTCAGTCGACTTGCAGAGGACCTAGTACTCCTTAATGCGCTGGGTGTGCGCTTGGTTCTGGTGCAGAGCACGCGACATGGTATTGATGCTCACATCCGCGGCCAAGGCGATCTGAGTGCATACCATGGCAGTCGCCGCATCACCGATGCGACCCTCCTAACGGCCGTTTCTCAACTGGTCGGAGAGTTTCGCTTGCAGTTCCGTGGGCTATTCATGCGTGCACTGCACCGAAACCGTGGCCAATCCGCTCTGGTGACCGGCAGCTTCGTCGCCGCGAAGCCACTCGGCGTGTACCAAGGCGTTGACCACAAATTCACCGGTTCCGTGAGGCGAGTCGATGCTAAGGCCATCCGCGCTCAGCTGGAATTGGGGACGGTTGTGTACCTTGACCACTTGGCGCACTCACCTGCGGGACAACTCTACAACTTGGCCAGCGAAGAGGTCGCCGCTGAGGCCGCCATTGCACTTCATGCAGACAAATTGATTTTGATGGGTCAAACAACGGCCTGTGTCGGTGTCGATGGCAACCGAATTTCCGAGCTGGCATTACCTCAACTGCCGGAAATACGGACATTGCAAACATCCGACATGCAACGCCGTCTCGATGCAGCTGAGCGTGCAATTCGAAGTGGCGTGTCGCGCAGTCACGTGCTCGATGCCTCAGCGGACGGCGCCATCCTGACCGAACTAATGACCACCTCTGGAACAGGCACCATGTTGACGGCACTGCCGGTGGCGGTGATCCGCGAAGCTCGCGCAGATGATCTGGCCGGGCTTTTGCACTTGCTTGCGCCGCTGGAGGCTTCAGGCGCCTTGGTGCAACGCTCGCGAGAAAAACTGGAATCAGAAATCCAGCATTTCAGCGTCTGCGAGCAAGATGGGCGGATTCTTGGATCGGCCGCACTGTATCCACTGGACGGTGTCTCTGCCGAATTGGCTGCACTGGCTGTAGATCCGGACAAATCGAAACAAGCTATTGGCTCAAGGTTGCTTGATCACATCACGGTCTTAGCGCAATCGTTGGGGATAAAATCCCTGTTTGTCCTCACAACTCAGGCACCGGATTGGTTCCGTGAACGGGGCTTTGAGCCGGTATCAGTTGATGCACTGCCTGAAAATCGGCAGGCTTTGTATAATTACCAACGCAATTCGTTGATCTTAAGAAAGACACTATAGGACCCACACAATGACTGACTCTCGTCGCCCCCACTCTTCCGTTATCGTAGACGGATTGTCGCAAACTCCATCACGCGCCATGCTGCGTGCCGTTGGCTTTGGTGACGAGGACTTTAAGAAACCACAGATTGGAATTGCCAGCACCTGGAGCATGGTGACTCCTTGCAACATGCACATCAACGAACTGGCTGATTGCGCTGAAGCAGGTGCTAATGCCGCCGGCGGCAAGGGCATCATCTTCAACACCATCACCATCAGCGACGGCATCAGCATGGGAACACCCGGAATGCGTTATTCGCTGGTCAGTCGCGAAGTCATTTGTGACTCGATCGAGACTGTGGTTGCTGGACAAGGCTTCGACGGCGTCGTCACCATCGGTGGATGCGACAAAAACATGCCCGCCTGTGTGATGGCGATGTTACGCCTCGATCGGCCCTCTGTGTTCGTCTATGGCGGCACTATCAAGCCTGGTGTCGAGCGTCGCGACATCGTTTCAGTGTTTGAGGCCGTCGGCCAGCGCGCGGCCAATACCATCGACGACGAACAGTTAATCGCCGTGGAAAAAACAGCAATTCCAGGGCCCGGATCCTGTGGCGGCATGTACACCGCGAACACCATGGCCAGTGCCATTGAAGCGCTGGGGCTCTCATTACCGAATTCATCAGCGCAAGAAGCAGTGTCAAATGACAAGCGCGCAGACAGTGAACGCGCCGGTGCTGCGGTCATGAATCTGATTGAATTGGGGTTGAAACCTTCCGACATCGTCTCGAGAAAATCGTTTGAAAACGCTATCACTATGGTGATTGCGCTCGGTGGGTCTACCAACGCCGTGCTGCATCTGATTGCCATGGCGCAATGTGCCAACATCGAAATTGGGCTGAATGACTTCACCGAAATAGGTCAGCGCGTTCCTGTGTTGGCAGATGTGAAGCCATCTGGAAAATATTTGATGAGTGAGCTTATCGCCATTGGCGGCATCCAGCCGTTAATGAAGATGCTGCTAGACCGCGGCCTACTGCACGGGGACGTAATGACAGTCACGGGTCACACACTGGCGGAAAACCTGGCAGACGTTCAGCCCTACCCAGCAGGCCAAGACATTATTCGTGCATTCGATAACCCAGTGAAAAAAGACAGCCATTTGCGCATCCTGTATGGAAACCTTGCTCCCGAGGGTGCTGTGGCCAAAATTTCGGGCAAGGAAGGCCTGACCTTCACTGGAAAGGCGGTCTGTTTCAACTCAGAGGAAGAGGCGCAAGCAGCGATCTTGGAAGGTCGTGTCAGTAAAGGCTCGGTCATCGTAATCCGGTATGAGGGTCCAAAAGGCGGACCCGGGATGCGCGAGATGCTTTCACCAACCAGTGCCATCATGGGTGCAGGACTTGGAAAAGATGTGGCTTTAATCACTGATGGACGTTTTTCTGGGGGTTCACATGGCTTTGTGATCGGCCATGTCACGCCAGAAGCCGCTGTAGGTGGGCCGATTGGGCTAATTGAAGATGGCGACACCATCACCATTGACGCCGAAGCCAATGCACTCATCGTCGATTTAGATGACACCACATTGGCTGCGCGGCGCGCATCATGGAGCCTGCAGAAGACGCTTCCAACGCGTGGCGTTCTGGCCAAGTATGCGCGGCAGGTCAAAAGTGCCTCCCTCGGCGCCGTCACCGACGCAGAGTGATCTAAGCTTCGGTAATCCGGTCCCAGACTTGGTAGCTGTGGGCCGGACTCTCGCCGTGCGCCGCGTGTGTCTCTTCTGAAACCAAGCGGAAGAAATTCACATCTGGGCGAGGGAAGTACGCGTCGCCCTGAGGTCGTAGGGCCACTTCGGTCACGTACATCCGATCCACTTGATTTAGCGCCTCTCGATAGAGTGTCGCGCCACCGATCACCATCACCTCATCAGCCCCATCCAGATCTGCTTGCGCGGTTGCCAACTGCATCGCACGTGATAAGTCACCCACCACACGGACACCAGGCGCGGACCAGTCGGGATTGCGTGTGACCACGACATTGGTACGCCCCGGCAACGGCCGACCAATGGACTCATAGGTTTTGCGTCCCATAATCACAG
>Ga0209654_1000469_pt1 | contig 39062 bp, 36 predicted proteins | sample SaaInl1SG_22_DNA_FD_184646 | JGI IMG/M metagenome (GOLD analysis project Ga0209654, IMG submission 184646) | Marine microbial communities from expanding oxygen minimum zones in the Saanich Inlet - ESP_161SG_22_DNA (SPAdes) (version 2) | ecosystem: Environmental > Aquatic > Marine > Intertidal... | reverse complement strand
AAAAGAACATCGACTGGAAGTCAGCATGAGCCGGCGTGGCAACTGCCATGACAACGCCGTGGCCGAGTCCTTTTTCTCTAGCATGAAGCTTGAGCGGATCAAAAAGAAGATCTACGCCTCACGTGATTAAGCCAGATTAGATCTTGTGCAATACATCGAAGGCTATTACAACTATCAACGTCGACATAGCAACAACGGTGGCCTGTCGCCGAAACAGTTCGAAGACAATTATTTTAGGCAGCTAGAAAGTGTCTAGAGAACTGGGTCCGTACCAAATACTCTCAATGCACCTGCTTTCAAAATAGCTTCATTTCAGATAACAGATTTGCCACTCATTGGATATGCAGCTTCGATCGGTAAGTCCATGCTGGTTTCTAAGGGCATGGCAAACGCTGATGAAGTCGCAGAGGCCTTAGAATACAGTGATCGAGCCATTAATCGTGATATTCTACTGTTTCGAAGTGTTAGCCAATCTCCCGCTGCTCTTGAGAGCTCGAACCTTGGCGACATCGAATATTAGGCCAAGCAGTTTGAAGTGGAAGTGGGCTTGTGAGAACCTCTTCGGGGGTAGGCTCTGCGCTCGCAGTCGTCAAAGGGGCGTATGCAGTAGAAAATCATTTTAGGGTTCACAGCGCGGATGGCGGACCTGATTCAAGGTTTTCAATACTTCCTAAGCAGCTGGAAGGTTTTAGCGATTCTTGCGAATGGTTTGTTCATGGTATCAAGTCGGCCCAGCTAAAACGTAACAATAGCGAGTTGGAGAATAAAAAATTTGCGTGATGAATCTATTTCACGAATCAATTAGATTAGAGTCGAATAGCTACTGAAGCAGACATTAGACGCGTAAGAACTGGTTATGGGTTGGCTTCAAAATGTTTCGAACGAGTGGTCGGGTGTCGAGTGCGTGTTGATTTCGAGTTCGGAGATTCTGCAATGTTCGAACTTTTTGAGGAGGGCAGTGTTTTACAACCGTATTTAACGAAAAGCGGTGATAACTTGTCAGTTAATTTTAATGCAAAGTTACTTGCTTCTAATTTGTTAAATTTTTACGATGCGCTCCGTCGGGCTCATGGACACAATACTCGGGAACCGGGTGTCCGTGAATTTGTAAATTATTTCGGTTTATTTAGCGAAGACCTTAGCCATCGACATCGTCTTCGTGTTTTTAGGAGCGACCCTGACCAAATTGTCAAAGCTGGAGCATCCGAGAAACAGTCGTCAGTCATAGTACTTGGTTTTATAAAATGTTAAGTGAGTAGTGTAGTGAAGAAAAAAGCGCTGATAACCGGAGTTACTGGGCAGGATGGTTCTTATTTGGCTAGATTGCTGTTAGCTAAAGGCTATGAAGTTCATGGCGTGAAAAGAAGAAGCTCAAGTTTTAACACGGGTAGGGTGGATGATTTATATCAGGACGAGCTTGCGGCCGAATGTAACTTTTTCCTTCACTTTGGAGATATTGGTGATTCCTTAAGCGTCTTCAACATTATTCAGAAAATTGAGCCTGACGAAATATATAATCTAGCTGCGCAATCGCACGTGGCAGTTAGCTTTGAGATGCCGGAGTACACAGCGAATACAGATGGTTTGGGTGCACTCAGGATCCTTGAGGCTATAAAACAGTTGGGGCTCCAAACAAAAACAAAATTCTATCAGGCGTCTACATCCGAGCTGTTTGGCTTGGTTCAAGAAATTCCTCAGCGCGAGTCCACTCCTTTTTATCCGCGAAGTCCCTACGCTATCGCAAAATTATACGCATATTGGATTACAAGAAATTACAGAGAAGCCTACGAAATGTTCGCGTGTAACGGAATTCTGTTTAACCACGAAAGCCCGGTAAGGGGCGAGACTTTTGTAACGCGAAAAATCACCATGGGTCTGAGCAAGATCAGACTTGGTCTAAGTGATTGTCTACGTCTTGGGAATTTAGATGCGCTTCGTGATTGGGGGCATGCAAAAGATTTTGTGGAAGCGCAATGGCTAATGATGCAGCAAGATCGTGCGGATGATTATGTGATCGCTACCGGACAACAGTTTTCAGTTCGTCAGTTCGTCGAAATAGCTGCGAAAAGACTGGATATTGAAATTATTTGGGAAGGTGAGGGTCTCGATGAAGTGGGAATAAACTCGCGCGATCGAAAAGTTATAGTTTCGGTTGATCCTTCATATTTTCGTCCAACGGAAGTTGAAACGCTACTCGGTGATTATACAAAAGCACACTCTGAACTGGGCTGGACGCCAAAAATCACATTTGATGAATTGGTTTGTGAAATGATTGATTCGGATTTTGAGCGACTTTCTGCCAATCATGTTTTTTAAGTTATTGAAGTATTGGCTAAGGCTTGTTGGCAAAAGAAAAATAATCGAAACTGTTGCTAATAAGTTGCAGAAAGATCAAGCCATCATGGGTAAGCGTTTTATTTTCTTTCTCTATGAAACCACACATTATCAATCGTTGCAGTTGGTTTTTCTTGCGCGTGTATTGGTGAGTTTTGGGGCGGAGTGCAAAATGATCCTTTGCAATGGTGGACCGATGCCATGTGAATTAAAGAGCGAGTATGAAGATCATTCTCTAATCTGCTGGGGATGCCGTATAGGACGAGGGTTGCTCGGTGATTTGGATGTTATTGAATTGGAGATTTTGCTCAAAAATGTTGGAGAGGGTGACCCTGACCAAGTAGACATAAAGGCCGCGAAAGACTCAGTGTTAAGGTATTACCATGGAAATATTACCAAAGCTTCGAAAGATTTGACCAGACAAACCAAGCTCCAGAAATATAGCGCTAAGCTCGGATTGGTGGCGGAGTATGTCGATAAAATGTATAGCGCTGACTTTATAGTCATGAACATGACGGATTATGTGTATTTTAAGAAATTTGCAGAATATTTCAAGAAATTAGGAAGGCTGAGAACGGTAAGTCTCACAGATTTTGATCATCAACAGGTGGTGCTTAACAGTTATCAACTTTTTCCAGCAGGAGAAAGATATAGAGCATTTAAAAAATCTAACGGTGCACTTTGCAGATCGCAGGTGGAAAAATTAAGCGATTTTATGTCTGCACGATTGGGCGGTAGAAATCCTAGTGGGTCTCGTTATAAGTACCAAGCACGTAAGGATGCCTTGGTTGAGTTGCTGGGCATCGACGTTACAAAGAAAAATGTATTTTTGTTTCCGAACCTACACTGGGATCAAGGTGTTTCCTCGTCAAACAGTATTTTTGATGATGTGGTTGAATGGGTCGGTTCTACAATTGAGGGTCTCGAGAATGCTCGACACATCGATCTTTATGTAAAGCCCCACCCAGAAGAGCACTTCAATAAAGCCTCTAAAGGTTTCGGTGTGATGGAGGCTGTCAAGCAGGCAGGATTCTCCTGTAACCGTGTAAAAGTTATCGGGCCCAAATTAAATATTAATCCAGTTGATTTATTTCCATATATTGATTTAGGAATTATAAGCAGTGGAACTTTAGGACTGGAGATGATGTATCATGGGATTCGTTGCGTTAATGTGGGTATATCGCCTTATTCCGATACTCCCCTGGGTTCTTCTTTTGATTCTGTCGAAAAATATACAGATTTTGTCAGAGAGCCATTGTCTGACTTCTATTGGCCTGATGAGGATGAGGTCCAGTCTTTCTGTTACTTCTACTTTATTGAAAGCCTTGTAGATTGGCCGTTCACTGGGCGAGCTAGAAATGACGAGTATTTTTCTGTCAATCCGGCAAGATGTTTTGATGAAGTGAGGGCCTTAAATTTTGCGGAAAGGTTGATGGAAACCTCATAGGAAAAACATGTTTTTTGTATTTTTTTACAAGCTAAAATCTTTGGTGAAATTAGCGTTCTTTTTTGTCTGGCCAGGTAAAAGCATAGACGCATGCTTGACCTATAATTTCACCGACGAACGTCTGAAATTCACGCATTTATTAGAGTGTGTGAATTATCTAAGAGTCGCCGAAATACCAAATGTTTATTTTGAGTTTGGGTGTCATTCCGGCCGTACTTTTTCTGCAGTATTGAACGCGGCGCGTTTTTTTTCGATGGCTAACTTTCGAGCGATAGCTTTTGATTCGTTTATGGGTCTTCCCGATACATCTCCATTAGAAGATGGAGTTTTTAGGGGGGGGGAATTTAGTACTTCTCGGTCTCGATTCAAATCGATCGTAAAGTTTCGGACGGGGTCGAACTTAGCAGACAAACAAATAGTCGAAGGTTTTTACGAAGAGTCTCTGACCGCAGCTTTACAGGCAGAGTTACCTAAGGTCGGAATGGTGCACATAGATGTCGATCTGTATTCGTCAACGATCAGCGTCCTTGAATTTGTGAAGCCTCTTTTGGTTGAGGGTTCAGTGATTCTGTTCGATGATTGGTATTGTTTTTCGCCTGGTTCGAATAGAGGAGAGCGCAAGGCGTTTCTGGAGTTTTGTGCTAATAATCCCGATTTTAAGTTTGAGGAATGGAAAGCATATTCGACGTTTGGTAAATCATTTTTTGTTGTTCAAACAGCCTAAGTTTTCATAGGTGGGAAATGTTGAGATATCCAGTCTATAAGCCATACCTAGAAGGTAATGAGAGAAAATATCTTAATCAGGCGTTAGACTCTGGTTGGATATCATCGAAAGGTGATTTTTTATCTAATTTCGAAGCGCAATTTGCTAGCTACCTCGATGTCGAGTCCGCTACTGCCGTGTCGAATGGAACGGTAGCTCTGCATGTTATTTTGCAGGCACTTGGGGTGAAACAAGGTGACGAAGTAATCGTCCCAACATTTACATATATCGCATCGGTGAATGCTATCCTCTACGTAGGTGCGATTCCGGTTTTCGTCGACTCACTTCATGGTAGTTGGAATTTAGATCCAGAAGATGTTCGGCGGAAAGTTAACGATAAGACTGTAGCGATAATGGCTGTGCATCTGTACGGCAACCCCTGTCGAATGGCCGATCTTCTGGATATTTGCACAGAGTTTAATCTAATGCTTCTAGAGGATGCTGCAGAGGCATTTGGTAGTAAGTATGAGGGGCGTTTTGTTGGATCCTTTGGCAAGTTGTCGACTTTTAGCTTTTTCGGAAACAAGACGTTGACGACTGGTGAGGGAGGGATGATTGTGTCGAACGATTCAGCATCGGTAGATCGTGTCGCTCATCTAAAGTCGCAGGCAGTTGATTCACAGAAAGAATATTGGCATGACGAGTTGGGATTTAATTACCGAATGACTAACCTGTGCGCTGCGATTGGAGTCGCTCAACTTGAGGTTGCTGATCTCATATTAAAACGCAAGCGAACAATTTTTAGTTGGTATAAAAAATTTTTGCACAATTCGGGTGTTGAGTTTCAGCTTATCGAGAGCAATGCTGAAAGCTCATATTGGATGGTCTCGATTCTGTGTCAGTCTGAGCAAATGCGGTCAATTTTGCGTGGTGAGTTGAAGGCTCGAGGTATTGAGACTCGCCCAGCGTTTCCTTTAGCTAATAGGATGCCATATATTGATTACCCGGCGAGTTTTCCAGTCGCTGATCTAATATCTCGATGTGCGCTGAACTTACCAAGCTATCCAGCATTAGAGGAAGGAGATGTAGCCACCATTTCTATGTGCATTAGAGATGTAGTTGATTAGTTTCAAGGTGGGGGTCTAATGAGGCTCACGGAAGTCATCTTCTCTCTGTTCGCGAGGGACGCCTTCATATTACTAATCGGATTTCTCACTAACGTGCTTTGTGCGAGATGGTTAGGTCCCAATTTGATGGGAATTTGGGTGGCGCTCCTTTTGATACCCTCTTACTCCGAGGCCCTCGGCCGATTACAGTTTGATAACGCTTCCGTATATTTAATCGCAAACAAAGGTAAGTCTGTCGCTAAGTGCGAACAGTTACTGCATATAGTTACTATAATCTCTTCCTTATTTTTAGGCTTTTTTATCTTGTTGAATTGGGAGCTGATTGGAAAATCGATACTGGGAGATATCCATAGCGATTCATTTAGTCTAATTTTTCTAGCATGTTTGATATATCCAGCAAGGGCGGTTGTTATTAATTTTTCCTATCTATTTATTGCGCAGAGTAAGATAAGGGAATGTAATTTAATCGCAATAATACAATCTGTTTCAATATTTTTTATTCTATTAATTCTTTATCAATTTGATTGGCTTGATCCGAAGGGGTTATTGATATGTCATTTTATTGGTTCATTATTTGCTGGAATATATGGCTTCAGCAAATCTAGCTTAAGGAATTTTAGTCTACCTAAGGCGATAGATCTTAAGCTTTTGTGCGAAATGTTTGCTTATGCGAAATATCAATATTTAAATACAATAATTCTTTATTTTCAGAACAATGTGAGCTTGCTTTTTGCGGCCACGCATCTGAGCGCATCACAAGTTGCAATTTTTGGTATCGCAAAGTCTCTGGGCGAGGTGTTGATAAGAATGATTCCAGCTGCAGTCAATACGGCCTTGTTCCCTCATATATCGAGCGAGGGCAAAAGCAACGAGGCTGCGGCACAGCTTACCTTGAAATATTTCCGCGGCATCTCGTTGATTCTATTGGGAATTGGCATATCCAGTTCGGCGGTGATTGCGAAGATTGTGAGTTTAATTTATGGAGCGGAATACTCTGCGGTAGCAGAAATATTTCCTGTTCTGTTGATCGGAATAGTGTGTAGCCAGGCAGGGAATATTTTCTCGAGTTATTTTTTGGGAATTGGTAGACCTGCGTTGGTTTCCATTGCCGCATTTTTCCCCCTTTTGATCCAGTTGGCTTTCGGCGCGTATCTTTTCAATACGTCTGGTATGATGGGAGGGGCGCTTGGTTTTTCTTGTTCCGGGGTTATTCTTATGTTTTTGTATTGTTATTTATTTGCACGCGTTTCTGAAACGTCTTTGGTGCAGATGATCCCTACAACACGTGACGTAAAATTAATTTATCAATCTGTTGGCGTACGATTGCAGCTTTTTGCGAATCGCATTAAAGGGAGAAATAGCTAGTATTCTGTGATGTCTATATTGAAATCATTTTCTAAGTTTTTTTTGCAGATTGTCGAAGGGTCACCGTCTAAATTTGGTGAGGGTACTTCTCTGCTTTGGAATGGATGCAGCATCTCATTACTTAATCAATTCGTTAGTGGGTTTTTCAAGTTTAAGCAGAACTTTGATTCAGCTAGTAACCATCCGTATGTAATGGACGGGGGGCGTGTATTTTTTTTCGAGTCCGCCCGCACTTCTTTATTTTGGGTGCTAAGAGTGAACGGTTTTTGTTCAAAAGATGAAATTATAGTTTCGAGTTTCACATGCGACGCCGTCACTGCAGCGATCTTAGAAATAGGTGCGGTTCCAGTGTATGTTGATATTAACACCGACTTGACGATGGATTCACGGTCTTTGTTGAGCGCAATTAATGAGAGAACAAAATGCGTGATCGTCCAAAATACATTTGGCCGTCTAGGACTTTCTTTGGAATTTATTGATATGTTGCGGACCCGAGGTTTATTAGTTGTTGAGGATTGCGCTCTCGCCTTCGGCAGTTTGATCAATGGTAAGCCTCTAGGGTCATTTGGAGATGTTTCGATTTTTTCGCTCGAGGTATCCAAAACTGTAACAATAGGATGGGGCGGGATATTGAGGATAAACGATGATCGGCAGTTTGATTTAGTAGATGGGATATACGGGAGTTTGAACAGAGTCTCTTTGATACAAGATATTCGGCGTTTATGCCAGCTCTATTTCAGCGTCACACTTAGATCAAAAAAAATTATATTGGGTGGTGCGATTTGGTATTTACTCTACGGGTTGAAAATTTTCCGGCGATCTAATGAGTCTATGAGGTCAAGTTTTTTAAGGGCTCCTCGATTGGGTAGGTTATCTCAAAGATTGTTTTGTTTCCTGGAGCCTGATTTGGCTTTGTGCTTTCATAAAACCAATCTAAACTTCAAACGCTTGAGTCAGTTCAGTGCATCCCTAGGGCTGGGCGCCATTGTGGTTGAAGATAGCTGCGAATTTGTCGTCTCTCCGCGCTTTTCGTTATTTATTCGTCCGGATGTGAAAAGTGATTTGCTAGTTTACGCTAAAATGATTGGAGTTGAGATCGGGGGCTGGTTTACTGAATGTCCTCCTAAGGCTAGTCTAGCTGACTGTAGGGTTCAAGGCAGCGCTACTGCTGAGTATGTGGGGGGCAATATTATCAATCTACCCTGCCATTGGGGGCTCGCGGAAGCCGATCTTAAAAGAATAGAGCAGGTGTTGCTTTTCCTATCGTGTCACGCGGAGTCTGATTATGAATGTCAGCAAGCTCGATAGGTTAAAGCTTGGGAGTATTTCTGAAACTAGAAAACGATTTGAGCCGCTCCAAAGCGGTAATGTTCGTACCAGTTAAGAGTCGGTATTTCTCTGTTTGGGAATATTATGGCGTAGATCTCGCGATATTGAGGTCATGTTTTAGTGAAGTCATAGTTTGTCACTCGTTAATGTCGCTTGTAAAAAATATTCATGGCTCCGATGTATTGTTTTGTTGGTGGTGGCATCGTTCGGTGCTTGCGGTCTTATTGGGGCGATTTTTACGCGTCTCAACTTACGTCACTGGCGCAATACATATGTTCGATATTTGCGAAAAAGGCGTTGGTTCTGATTTTTATAAAAAGAGTTGGTTGTATCGTATGGCGACAAAGATATCGCTGAGGTTCGCGACCGCCAATTTGTTTATCTCATTCGATCAACAATTGCAGGTTAGTTCTCACCTAACGGTGATTAATCCGCAAATCATTTATCCTGCGATGAGCCAAGCTGCAGAAGAGTCGAGTCGCATGGAGCTCGTCGAGCTTGAGTGTGGAAAAACGAAGCACCGAAAGTCTTGTGAAGCGCTCGGCGAAGATTCTGTGTTGTTTTACACTACGATTTGGCACACGATTGAGCAATATACTAGGAAAGGTTTGTTTGAAACTCTAGATGGACTCGCGCATCTTAAGTCGAGAGGTTTTCGAAAATTTACTTGGATCATCGCGGGCGGGATTGGAGACGGTCTAACAGTCTTGCGGGAACGGATTTCTCAATTGGATCTTCAGGACTTCGTAGAGATCAAAGTAGATATTTCTGAGGATGAGAAAAATCAGCTATATGATCGTGCTGATTTGTACCTGCAACCTTCTTGGTTTGAGGGTTTTGGAAACGCAGTATTGGAAGCTAATGCGCGCGGGTTGCCAGCAGTCGTGTCTAGGTATACGGCCCAGCCGGAAGTGGTTGGGCCATTCGGGTTTATTGCCATGCAGATTTCACCTGAATCCATCTGTAATGAGATTGAGAAATTTCTATCGTTGAGTTTCGAGGATCGTGTTGAACTTAGGTCAAATGTTTTAAAGCATGCATTGGCTAATTTTTCGTTCGTGAAAAGACAAGAAAAATTATGTTCTCTCTTGTCAAAAGCGCGTATGCCATTGTGAGAATTGTTTTAGCGCTTTAAGCCGTTCTGGGCGATGTGTTTTTGGTTAATTATTTTAGGTTTTATTAGTGTGCGGAATCGTAGGTGCTTCAGGTAGCCTGAGCCAAAAATCTCTAGATGCAATGATAAAGGCAATGTGCCATAGAGGGCCTGATTCTCAAGGGTCATATTCGGCCAATTCTATTAGCTTGGGCCATGTGCGACTGAGTATTGTTGACATATCGTCTGCTAGCAATCAGCCTCTTTGGGATTCAAACGGTAGAGTTTGTATTGTCTTTAACGGGGAAATTTACAATTACCAAGAACTTCGTGACGACCTAATCGCTCGCGATCATGTTTTTCGATCGCGCGGCGATGCGGAGGTCATTGTTAACTTGTATTTGGAGTTCGGGCTTAAATTTTTGGACCATCTAGAGGGGATGTATTCTTTCGCGATTTGGGACTCGCTCAATGAAACTACATTGCTGGCTCGGGATGGATTCGGTGTTAAACCTTTATATTATACTACCACGGATCAAGGTTTTTATTTTTCCAGTGAAATAAAGTCGTTAATAGAAGTTAATTTCGGTGATAGAACACTGAATTATGATGCTCTATTACGTACGCTTATTTTTTTGTGGAGCCCTGGTGAGGATACTCTGCTCGAAAATGTAAAAAAATTGATGCCTGGACATTATATGATTGTAAAAGATGGTCACATAATCGATCAGAAACGTTTCTGGTCGTGGCCAAGTTATGCTCCCACTAACATGGGTGTCTCAAAGCTGGTAGATAAACTCAGATCTGCCTTGGATACGTCTGTAAAGGAACAAATGACGTCTGATGTGCCGGTGGGAGCCTTTCTTTCAGGTGGTCTAGATTCAAGTCTGATAGTTGCTATTGCGAAGAAGCAAACCAAACGTTCTTTACCCTGCTTTACAATTAACTCTGGTCAGTCGTCGGGAGAGAATGTAGATGACCTGCCATTTGCAAAAAAAGTTGCTGAATTCCTTAATGAGAGCTTGAGTATCTCTCAGGTGAGTCCAGACATTGTTAAAGAACTAGAAACGATGATATGGCACCTTGACGAGTTGCAGGCTGACCCTGCGGCTTTAAATGTGCGCTTTATCTGTCACGAGGCTAAAAAGCAGGGAATAAAGGTGCTTTTATCTGGAGCGGGAGGCGATGATTTGTTCTCGGGCTATCGTCGACACGATGCTGTTCGTTTAGAGTGTTATTGGGCGTGGTTACCTTGGCCTATGAGACGTTTGCTGAGTTATATTGCTGACCTTGTGCCGCAACGAAAAGACGCTGTGAGGCGAGCGGCAAAAGCATTTCAATATGCTCATCTCGACAGTTCTTCACGTCTGCTGAGCTATTTTTATTGGATGGAACCAAATGAAGCCAGAGATTTATTTGTAGATGAGATAAAATCGAAGATAGCTCCTTATCCGATGGCCTTTCTGAAGGATGAGATCGATGAACTCGGAGCAATTGATCCTCTTGAAAAAATGCTCTACTTAGAGCGTAAGTATTTCTTGGTAGACCATAACTTTAATTACACAGACAAGATGAGTATGAGTCAGGGTGTTGAGGTTAGGGTACCGTTCATGAGTCGGCAATTGGCCAAAATAGCTTCTACTATTCCGGTTAATTTGAAGCATCGCTTTGGTGTTGGAAAGTGGATTCTAAAAAAGGTAGCCGAAGGGTTGCTTCCGAATGACGTTATTTATCGTCCCAAAACAGGGTTTGGTGTGCCACTACGATCGTGGATTAAAGGTGAGTTAGCTGAATATATAGATCAGCAATTAGCAGAGGAAAAAATAAAGGCGCGAGGTATTTTTAAGCCCGAGAAAGTTAGGTCAATGATAGAAGATAACCATCACTCGGTTAAAGATTACTCATATCCAATTTTTTGTATTTTGTGTTTTGAGATTTGGTGTCAGATGTTTTTGGATGAAAGAGGTGGGGGATAACAGTTGTGCTACAGTTGCTTCAAGAGATGAAGACAGGCTCTACTACGATAGTAGATGTGCCTAAGCCTCAAATATCGCCTTATTCCGTGTTAATTCAGACTGCGGTCTCATTAATTTCCTCGGGCACGGAGAAAATGCTTGTCGAGTTTGGAAAGTCATCATATTTCGGTAAGGCGCGACGGCATCCAGAAAAGGTGAAGGATGTCCTAAATAAAATAGCTACTGATGGTCCGTTTGCTACTTATGAAGCTATTAGTTCAAAACTCGATCGTCCGATATCTCTAGGCTACTGTAACGTAGGCACAATTGTCGAGGTGGGTCAAAAAGTTAAATCTTTATCGGTTGGGGACCGCGTGGTGTCCAACGGCGTCCATGCCGAATTAGTTGAAGTAGGTGAACACCTTTGCGCTAGGGTGCCCGCCGACGTGATAAATGATCAAGCGGTTTTTACAGTTGTTGCTAGTATCGGATTGCAAGGAATTAGATTGGCCAAGCCCACGCTGGGAGAAGCTTTCGTTGTTCTGGGTGTTGGACTTATTGGTTTGATTACAGTCCAACTCTTAAAAGCGAATGGTTGCAGAGTTCTGGCGATCGACTACGACAAGGAGAAATTGGAATTAGCAAAAAGCTTCGGTGCTGAGATTTGTAATCTATCTTTGAATCACAGTCCTCGCGACTGTGCCGATAATTTCGGTAGAGGGCTAGGTGTTGATGGTGTAATAATTTGCGCTTCCACGAACTCGAGTGATCCTGTGTCTCAAGCGGCGGGTATGTGTCGGAAAAGGGGTAGAATCGTCCTAGTCGGAGTGACTGGATTGGAGCTGAATCGTGCTGACTTTTACGAAAAGGAACTGTCTTTTCAAGTTTCCTGTTCTTATGGGCCAGGACGATATGATGATCAGTATGAGAAATTAGGCCTAGATTACCCGCGGGGTTTCGTGAGATGGACCGAGCAGAGAAATTTTGAAGCAGTTCTCGATATGATCTCTGCAAAAAGGGTTGACTTTAGTCGATTGATTTCAGAGCGATTCCTATTTGAGGAAGCTGCGACTGCTTACGACATTGTTTGTCAGCAAAAATCTGCCGTCGGAGTGTTGCTCGATTACCCTATTAAGAGTCAAGGTCTTACCCACTCAAAAGTCCCGTTCGTTAAGCCAATGTTCTCTGGGGCTCAGCTTAATGATCAAGAAATTGATAAGTCAAATTTAGCTGTTGGGGTGATAGGTGCAGGTAATCACTCCTCCAGAGTACTAATCCCAGCCTTAAAAAAGTTAGGTGTTACGCTTCAGACCCTAGTTTCAAACAAAGGGGTCAGTGGAGTTGTATTCGGAAGGAAAAATGGCTTTTTAGAGGCATCTACTGATGCGTCTGATGTGATAGAGAATCCGCATATCAATGCAGTTGTAATTGCGACCAGACACGACACTCATGCAAACTTCGTTGATAGGGCACTTAAAGCAGGGAAAGATGTTTTTGTTGAAAAGCCTTTAGCGATTGACCGACAAGGTTTGCAACAAGTAATTAGTACTATTAATGATGTTCAAATGGTGATCGGAAGAAATCCTGTTTTGATGGTTGGATTTAACCGTCGGTTTGCTCCTCATATTGTGAAGATGAAGCGGTTGCTTGAAACAACGAACAGTCCCAAAGTGTTTTTAATGACAATTAACGCTGGGTATGTACCAGATAACCATTGGACTCTTGATAAGAATGTTGGAGGCGGGAGAATAGTTGGCGAGGCCTGCCATTTCGTAGATTTGGCTCGACACTTGGCTGGGTCAAAGGTGTTGTCTTTCCAGGTAGAAAAGTTGAGAGGCGCGCAAAGAAAAGGTTTTCCACCGGATAATGTGACCATAACGTTGAGGTTCGAAGATGGCTCAGTTGGTAATATTTTGTATCTGACTAACGGTTCAAGGGCCTATCCCAAAGAAAGAGTTGAGGTTTTTGTGGATGGTAAGGTTTTGCAGGTCGATAACTTTCGGACGCTCAGAGGTTATGGTTGGAAATCATTTTCCAGTGACAGGTCTATACTTAAACAAGACAAGGGTCAGAATGATTGTTTGGCAGCTTTCATTGAATCGATCCGATCAGGTGAAGAGGCAATCCCACTTGAGGAAATTTTAGAAGTTAGCCAGTTGACCTTAGATATAGATGAAGCGTTGCAATAAGTTTTGTGATTGCTGGGGCGTTACTTCTATTTCACACTGTTAGAAAGCTTCGATTGAAGCAGATAATCTTTCGTGTGTATTACTTATTAGTTAAGCCCACGATTCCAGTTGCTTGTGCAAATCGCTTGAGGTGTAAAATTTCAACGTGGCATGAACCTCAGTTTCGTCGGCCGGCGACGGAAGATGGATTTACATTTGAGTTTCTAAACCGCTCTCATAGTATCGATTCAGACTGGAACATACCAAATTTGGCCAAGCTCTGGCTATATAACCTGCATTATCATGATGATTTATGCTCCATCAATAGTTCCTCCAGGCGCGAAGTTTACAGCTCGATGTTAGACAGGTGGGTCTTGGAGAATCCGCCGCTCGAGGGTAATGGATGGGAGCCCTACTGCATCTCTCTACGTGTCGTAAACTGGATAAAGTGGTTTGCGCGAGAGCCACGGGATTCATTTACGCCTCGGCTTCAAATCTCTCTTTCTCTTCAGGCTGATATTCTAATTCAGCGGATAGAATATCACATACTCGGTAATCACTTATTAGCTAACGCTAAAGCGCTTGTTTTCTTGGGTGTTTTTTTCGGTGGAGCGGCTGGTGAATATTTTTTAAGTCGTGGCTTGAAAATAATTGATGAAGAGCTTGGCGAGCAATTTTTGCCAGACGGAGGGCATTTCGAACTATCTCCAATGTATCACGCAATTGTAATTTGGGACTTGGCTGATCTCATTAACTTATCACGGTTGAGCGGAATCGAGAGTCTGCTGGAGAGGGTGGTTGGTTGGGAGTCTAAATTGGCTGCGGGTATTGAGTGGCTTGAGAAAATGGTTCACCCAGATGGTGGTATATCATTTTTTAATGATGCTGCAATGGGTGTTGCCCCTTCACTTAAAAATCTCAATGAATACTTAAATATGCTTGAAATTTCAGTTAACTCAACGGCCCAAGGTTCAATGCATCCGACTGCTTATTGGTTGAAGAGTAGTGGTTTTATCATTTTTGAATGGGGCGATGCTCAAAAGTGCATTGTCGACGTAGGGCACATTGGGCCAGATTATCAGCCAGGGCATGCGCACGCTGATACGTTAAGCTTTGAGCTCTCGCTATTTGCAAAACGTATATTTGTGAATTCTGGAGTATCGGAATACGCGAGTGGTATAGAAAGAAGAAGACAGCGATCCACCAGTGCTCACAATACTGTAGTAGTAGATGGTCAGGACTCTTCCCAAGTGTGGTCGGCGTTTCGAGTGGCTAAGCGCGCAAAACCTATTAGAGTTGCATTAGATGAGTCTAGAGCTGGCCGTATTCTATTAACGGCCGCCCATGATGGATACGTGAGGTTAACGGAAAATGTCGTTCATGAAAGAATTTTCGATGCTATCGATGGAGCGATATTGATAACTGATCGCCTTATTGGAGATTCGTGCAGTGGAGAAGCCCATTGGCATTTGCACCCTGATATACAGGTGTGTCAGCGAGATGGTGCGAAATTGATACTTCAGACTGCGTCGGGCGAGCGAATCTACCTAACTTTTTCTGATGAAAAATTTGTATTGAAGTCGACTACTTGGCATCCATCTTTTGGAATCACGATTCCAACTTACAAACTGGTTTCAGAAGTCAATGTAAAGGGTAGTTGGCTTAAAATAGAATGGAAGTTTTGAAAAATATAATTGTTTTATCATACTACTACGAGCCAGATTTATGCGCCGGCTCGTTTAGGACGGTTGCTCTAGTTGAGCAACTTATAAAGAAAATAGGCGATGATGTTAATGTAACAGTTATAACTACAATGCCGACTCGCTACTCGAATTATCGTGTAGACGCCTCTCAATTAGAGATTAAACATAGGATTACGATTCATCGTGTGGCGCTACCGTCCCATAAGCAAGGAATAATTAGTCAAGCGATTTGCTTTGTCCATTTTGCGTGGGGTGCATGTGTGATCGCTAAAAATATTGAAGCTTGTTTGGTATACGCAACTTCGTCGCGACTGATGACGGCAGCTCTGGGTGCGACTATCTCGCAGATGAAAAGTGCACCATTATTTCTTGATATTCGAGATTTATTTGTGGATACCCTTGCCGACCTCCAGCCAAGATGGCTTTTCCGACCCTTATTGCCGATTTTTGGTTTGGTCGAAAAATGTACATTCCTACGATCAACCATTGTGAACATTGTTTCAGACGGTTTTAGGCCATATTTGAAAAAAAAATTTCCCGCATTGAATTTGACGGTGCACACTAATGGTATTGATGAGCAATTTTTGGCCTGCTCTCCTCCAGCTAAATTTTCAAGTCAAAGTGAACCTATAGATGTGTTGTATGCTGGAAACATCGGTGATGGCCAGGGGCTAGAAAAGATTCTACCTGGACTCGCAAAGGCTCTGGGTAACAGTATCTCTTTTAGAGTTATAGGGGGCGGTAGTGCTCGCCACAAATTGGAAAGGCTTATTGATATTAACGGAATTAACAATATTTCCTTGTTCCCACCCGTGAGTAGACGGCAGCTGATGAAAGAGTACGAGAGGGCAGATATTCTGTTTCTTCACTTGAACCATGGCCGCGCATTTGAGAAGGTGTTGCCGTCTAAAATTTTTGAGTACGGGGCCCTTGGCAAGCCTATACTCGCAGGCGTTAACGGGTACGCAAGAGCGTTCATCGAGCAGAATCTTCCATGTGCGCAAGTGTTTAAACCCTGCGATGCACAATCGGCAAAGGTGGCGTTCGATAAGCTATCTTTGGTGGAATGGTCGAATGAGGAATTCAGAAAACGTTATAGGCGCACCTCGATTATGAGTCGATTAGCTGATGAAGTATTGATGGTTTGTAAATGATTAACGAGTTCTCGGTGACGACATACTCGAAAGATTTGGAGGGCTTGAGCATGAAATTTTCAGACAATGAACTTCCGTCTAACCGAAAATTCGGAGTTTTTTTTACTTTAGTATTTTCAGCCTTGGGAGCCTATTTTTATTATATCGAATATCAATCCTGGGGGGCTGGATTTGCACTTTTGGCTGCGTTTTTGTTGCTAATAACCCTGCTGAAGAGCGAATCTCTTACTCTCCTAAATAAGCTATGGATGCGGCTTGGGTTCCTCATGGGGGCTGTCGTGAGTCCCGTAATTCTCGGGATCATTTTTTTTGGCGTTTTTACACCGATTGGGACGCTTTTAAGGTTCAGAGGGCGCGATGAGCTGAGAGTTAGGTGCACCGAAAAATCTAGCTATTGGATTTCTCGTGAAGAACCAATCACATCCGAATCTTTTAAAAACCAGTTTTAATTAAGGTAATTCAAATGGAATTCTTGATCGAATTATGGGCATTTCTTCGCGTACGTAAAAAGCTTTGGCTTGCTCCAATTATCCTCGTGATGCTGATGCTTGGTGGTTTGTTGGTGTTGGCGCAAGGTTCGGTAGTCGCACCCTTTATCTATACTCTTTTTTAAGCGGCGGGGGTTAAATGTACATTTTAGGTATTTCGGCCTTTTACCATGACAGTGCCGCATGTTTGCTCAAAAATGGGGAAGTTATAGCGGCGGCGCAAGAAGAGCGATTTACACGCAAGAAGCATGATGCTGGTTTTCCATGCCAGGCAATTCGCTATTGCTTGCGGGAAGCCAATATAGCCGCAAGTGAATTGAAGTATGTGGTTTTTTATGAAAAGCCGTTTGTTAAGTTTGAAAGGTTGCTCGAGACATATCTAGCTTTTGCACCACGAGGGTTGAAGAGTTTCCTCAAATCGATGCCTCTTTGGATCAAGGATAAACTCTTCCAGAAATTTCTTATCATCAAAGAGTTAAATACAACGCTGGATCCAAGCATAGATTGGCACAAACGTCTTTTGTTTTCTGAGCATCATTTATCTCATGCGGCGAGCGCGTATTACCCTTCGCCTTTTGAGAGTGCTGCAGTATTGACTCTGGATGGTGTTGGCGAGTGGACTACGACTTCGCTTGCTATTGGTAAAGGTAGTGATTTAAAGGTCATCAAAGAAATACGCTTTCCTCACTCCCTTGGGTTGCTATATTCAGCTTTCACATATTATCTGGGTTTTAAAGTCAACTCTGGTGAATATAAAGTTATGGGGCTGGCTCCATACGGTGTGCCGCGTTTTGCAGGTTTAATAAGAGATAAGCTCATCAAAGTCGCCGAAGATGGCAGTTTCCAATTAGACATGAGCTACTTTGATTATGCAACAGGGCTGACTATGACAACGAAGAAGTTCGAGGCTTTGTTTGGGGGGAAGGCTCGGGCTTTAGAATCCGATATTACACAACGTGACATGGATTTGGCAGCGTCCATACAAAAAGTAACAGAGGACGTCGTTCTTTTGTTGGCCAAAGGAATAGCAAAGTCAACAGGTGAGCGTAATTTATGCTTGGCGGGCGGGGTGGCACTAAACTGTGTCGCGAACGGTAAGCTTCTTCGTGAGAAAATATTTGACAATATTTGGATTCAGCCGGCTGCTGGCGATGCAGGCGGGGCTCTAGGTGCCGCTTTATCTGTAATATATTTGCACTGCGGTAGACAGCGGGTTGTTGCTCCCTGCCGAGATGGAATGAAAGGTGCATTTTTAGGACCTGAATTTCATGATTCCGAAATTGAGCTCGAGCTTCTAGCTTGCGGAGCGATCTTCAAGAAATTGTCTGACAATGAGTTAATTGAGGCAGTTGCCTCAACTTTAGAGCAAAGAAAGGCAGTTGGTTGGATGCAGGGGCGAATGGAGTTCGGCCCTAGAGCATTGGGTGGTCGAAGTATTATCGCTGACCCTCGCTGCACAACCATGCAAAAGCAATTAAATATAAAAGTAAAATATCGAGAAAGCTTCAGACCCTTTGCACCAAGTGTTTTAAGTGAAGATATATCCGAATGGTTTGATCATGAGGGCGATTCCCCCTACATGCTTTTCGTTGCCGAAGTTAAAAAAAATAAACGCCGCGCGATGACTAGAGACGAGGAGGCTCTGTTCGGGATCGAAAAGTTAAATATACAGCGTTCCTCTGTGCCGGCTATAACGCATGTCGATTATTCCGCCCGCATCCAAACTGTTCACGCTGGGACTAACCCTCGGTTTCATGCTGTTATCTCGAGGTTTAAAGAAAAAACCAGTTGCCCAATCGTTGTTAACACATCATTTAATGTGCGCGGAGAGCCGATCGTTTGTACGCCAACCGACGCGTTTAATTGTTTTATGGGTACAGGGCTGGATGTTCTAGTGATTGGTAATTACCTTCTATGGAAAACAGATCAGGATCAAAATCTGATTCAAAACTATGAGGATCATTATGAGTTGGATTAAAAAAATAGTTTTTAACTCAGCTTTGATACTTGGATCAAGTATTTCGGGTCTTTTTTTATTTGAATTCTTTTTAATCTTTGAAAATAGGTTTAAACCTGTCGAGAAAACAGTAGTCGAGATAAACGGTGAAAGTTATCCATTTCTCAAGGGCGTAAGCACTGAAGGCACACTTCAGAAAAGTAGTAAAAGTCGCCACCTTTTTATTTTAGGCGATTCTTTTACTGAAGGAATTGTGTGCGCAGCTGATAATGCAAATTTCCCAAGCCACCTAAGTGAAATGATTGGAGCAGATATAGAAGTTATCAATCTTGGTGTTAATGGAAAGAATACAGCGGACTACGTAGACTTCTTGGATTATTTTGAGGTTGTGGTTGGCGACCTGGCAATCATCACCTTATATGACAACGATATGATTATTTCGGAAAGGAATTGCGGACAGATCCGGCGACAAGCTGAAAAACATGAGGTTTATGTTCCAAAATTTTGTTCGAGTGAAAAAGCGTTTGTAGATAAATCAAGTGCCGGCTTATTAAAAGTAGTCAATAAATATGTGAAGGATTTTAAAACTGTCCAATTATTGAAAGAATCGGCCGCTCAAGTTCCTGCGTTGCAAGGTTTTTTTTACCGCGATGAATATAGAAATTCTTGGAATGACTTTAAAGCAGAAGAGAACAAGTGGTTAAGGTCATCCCTGAGAGTTATGCAAGAGCAGGTGCAGCGTGCTGGGGGTAATGTTATTTTCACTTATTACCCAAACACTAATAACATTACTCGCGATGATTATAGACATCAAATATGGACGCGATTTTTAGATTATGCCGAAGAGCAGGACGGTATTAAGATATTAGATCCATACCCATATTTCGTGGCGGTAGCTCCTGAAAAGTCAATGGTTTGGTCTCTAACCGACAAGCATCCAAATTGCGCTGCGCATAAAATCATGGCTGAATTTTTGATGGGTAGCGCCAGATTTTCTTCCATATTGGAGGAATAGGTAATATTGGTTTCTAAATTTGGCGGTGCAGTTCACTTTCGTTTTCTTATCTGCTCTTCCGTTTTGCATAGCGCGGTCACAAAGCGGAGAGCGCGTTAAACTATGAAAAAGTAGAAGAAAGATTATCGACGACTCCGACAGCGGGTAGCGTCCGTGGTTGGAAGTATGACCCATAGAGCGAAGGGGAGAATGGTGGTGGACTAATCCCATTTTGAATTGAACGTAGGCACTCAAATGTGTTTTGTTCGTGAGGTGAGTTAAATCAAATGGCGGCATTTAGTGAACCGTTGTGGGGCTCCGGGCATATCTGATTGTCGATGGGAAGTTTTTCGTTATTCGGGAACGTTCAGTAGCTCAAGTTGTTATCTATGGGACAGGCTGCGGTCTAAGTAATTTGAGTTGTTACGGTTCGACTGTGGACTGTCCACTGTTGTTCTGCAAAAGCGGTAGGGTTGTTCTTCAGCGCAGGTTATCGAGGAAGTGTTTTCTATCATAGGGACTTGTAGCAACAAAAAATGTTTCTCTCTTGGGCGTATTACAAATATTTAGTAAGTGCAGTAGGCGGTGTGCCCACTGCGATGCAAGTCTTGTATGCGGTCAAGGTGGAGAGTGATCCGTAAGGCGGCAAGGGAGTAACGGATTTATTCAATTACCCTTTAAGTTGATTTTGATTGCATCTGTGTCGCGCTTGATTGTCTGAACTAAAACAAGCAGGGCCATCACCAGTTCGTTTGTTTCTCGGTAGGTTTATCGGCCGGAGAATAGGCTGAGCGAAAGTGGTGTAGTGTTTCCGCTTATCAGAGGATTGCGGAATAGTTGTGGCGCAAGGCTTGTTTAGGTGAGATTCTTGTGTGCGTAATTTATGTTAGGTAGTGTAGGCATTTTTTTAAAGCTTCGCGCAGAAGGTAGAAGTTGTTGGGAGTGGAGCTTATGCAGATAGCGCCGCTAAAGTCATTTGAGCGGTCCGAGTTCAAGCTTCTGTCGGTCTTGCTAACTATGCGGGGAAACTGCAATTCGTCGTGGAAGCGCTTTTGGCTGTAGTCTAAAATGGTCAGTGAAATAAGTTCGTTAAGATTGAAACAATGTTTAAAAGGGTTTAAATGGACAAATTAACAGAGTTGCTGGCCGCTGATATGATAGCGCAAGTGAGCATATCATTTGAGTCAACGATATACTCCTTATTTTCTGCGCTTATTTGCACTTATCTGATAAAAATTTGTTATGTCAAATATGGGCTCGCGATGAATAATCGCGAATATTTTTCACAAAGTTTTATGTTACTAGGCATAACGACGGTTATCGTAATAACTATCGTAAAGTACTCACTCGCTCTATCGCTCGGCTTAGTTGGTGCTCTATCGATAGTCCGATTTAGGGCTGCAATTAAAGAGCCGGAAGAGTTGGTCTATTTGTTTTTGATTATCGCATTAGGATTAGCGTTTGGATCGAACCAATTTGCCGTTGGTTTTACATTTACATCGGTAGCTATAGCGGTGATTGTGGTCTTGCCAATAATACGCCCAAGAAAAGATATGGTGCGTCAGAGTAATTTAGTCGTTATTGCGACCGGAGATCGCCAGGTACTTCGTCAATTCAGCGGAGATATCGACAGGATTCTTCATTCATCTGAATTTTCCATACGGGAATTAGACTATGAGGCTGAGCGCGGGCGAGTCGTTTTCGAGACAAATAATGAAATTGATAGCGCGAATATTGATCACCTAGTTAGTGTCGCCGATGAGGTCGGTTTAGACATAAACCTAGTAACTGGCGTCCACGTTCCTCTTTAGATTATGAAAAAAAACAAAGCGAAGGTGCTGCTCTTATGTTTTTTCTTGATTCTGGCGATCTTCACGGTATTTTCCGCTAATAATCTCTTTATACAGAATAAATTAAGGTTGATCGGATATAAAGTCAGTCTACATTTTTTCGGTCAAGAAGAAATTTATTTGAGTCAAATCACTGATGTTCCTAGGTATGTTCAAGGCTTTGTAGGCGGGTGGCTAAATCCTTTGGATATTCCTGAGGTTGATATCAAAATCAAGCAAAAAGCGTTATTGCGCCTTTTGGGCGAGTCAAATGGGAGCCGTAATAATGTTAGAGCCGTATTGGTAGCTAAAGATCACGGAGACGGATCGCGCAGCGAAAAGTTAATTAAGCTGCGCTTAAAGGGCGATCGCGCAATCCATACGCATAGATTTTCGACATCATCGTTTCGGGTAGATATGAAAGATGAAAAGTTTCAGGGACTGGATAAGTTTGCCTTACAACGACCAGTTATCCGGGGCTACACTTGGGAACCTCTTATTTCTGATGTTTTCAAATCCCAAGGTTTACTCGCTTTGAAGCATAAGTATATTTTCCTTTCTGTCAACGGGGAAAGGAGAGGGTTGTACCATGTTGAAGAAGTTCCAGGTCCGAGAACAGTGGAGAAACAAAAGAGAAAGAATGGGCCTATCTTTTCAGTTGATGATGCTATTTCTCCTTCTATAGGCGGACTACTGGACACCTATTCAAAGAAGGCGTGGGAGGGAACGGCGCTTCACAAAACCGCAAAGGCTTCGCTGTACGAGCAGTTTAGACTAGCATCTGAAGGTCATGATTTTCGGGCGGATTTGTTCGATTTTAAGGAGTGGGCTAAGTTCTTCGCTCTTATCGATCTTTTTGGGAGTTATCACGCCGCAGATCCAAAGTCGGTTCGGTATTATTTCAATCCGACGGTCGGTAAATTTCAACCTCTCCTTTTTGATGCACATTTCAATGGCGGTTTTGAAAATTTCTTTTTAGGAGACTTGTTGCTGCGAGGCGATTTCTCGGGTTGTTTGTATATTTGTGATAACAAAGACTTTTTTTTGGGATTCCTTAGGAGTCAAGAGTTTTTAGATGAATACGTCGCTGCTTTAAGAAAATATGTATCAAATAAGTTTTTAAATAGTCAAGTATATCCATTTGTTGATAACTACGCAGAATTGAACAATTATCTATATTCCCGTTTATCAAGGAGCGACCTGATTTTCTCAGAAGGGTTTGGATTATTCTTTTTTGATACTCGACATATTGCTCATCGTGCTTCTATGCTCAAATCTAAAATTGAATCTCTCACAGCCCGAATGCTGTCTGCTCCGAAATCTAAAGTGGCTGTGTTGGCGAACGATGGGTTTCAGCCTTCCATGAAAGAGGTGGCGATTCTTGATTTGTCAGATGTAAATTTTGTAGGCACATCTTTGAGTTTTTCGAAGCCAACTGTCTTGATTTTACGTGGATCAAATGTTTTCTCGGGTCCCTCGCCAAACTCTCCGCTTCAGATTTCGGGCTCGGTTATGATGATTCAGTCAGGTGGTTCACTTGACGTTACGAACGTTGTGTTTAATGGTCCGCGCTCGTTTGAATTCGTGAATCGTCGGTTAGATGGGTCGTTAAATTTGATTGATGCGAAATTTAGGGGTGAAAATTTAAGTATCGTCAACCCGATGTCTGAGGATGCTGTTAATTTCGTTAATTCGGTTTTCACTGTATCTTCGATTGTAGTCAGGGGTTCGAAATCTGACGCCATCGATTCAGACTTTAGTGTTGGAACGATCTCGGACCTTAGCTGTTTTAACATCGGCAATGACTGTATCGACTTATCTGAGAGCGAAGTCGTGGTCGATAATCTTCGTGGTGACGGAATTCGAGATAAGGCAATTAGCGCTGGAGAAAACTCATCGTTAAAAATAAGCCGTGTTGATTTATCAAAAACAGAAATTGGTTTGGTCTCGAAAGATGGATCCACCGTTAGTGTTGACGAATTGAGCCTTGTGGGCGTGCGCGTGGCAGCATCAGTATTCAATAAAAAACCTGAATATAAATCTGGCAGTCTTGTAATCTCAGCAGCTAGTAGTGATAGCAACTTTCTCGTGCTCAAAGATTATGGTGCCGAGGTTGCGGTACCTTGGCCTGACGAGGGTATTTTAGGTAGCTCGAAAGAGATAGAAGGATTGCTTTATGGGAATACCTACGGAGTTAAGACATTGCGATGATGGCCTTGGCTGATTTTTTGGCGGTGCACGGTTCTCCCGTTCGAATTGAAAAAAAATTTGTGCTTAAAAAGGCCCAGTCGTTGTTGGCGGTCAGATGTTTGTCTCGTATGAATGCTGCGGTGGTATTTCAACCTAGGCAGGTTAATTCCATATACTTTGATGATTTCGAACTTTCCGCTCTTCGAGATAACATAGATGGCAATCCATACCGTGATAAACTCAGAGTTCGCTGGTACGGGGAAGATCGGAAACGAGCTACAATAGAAATTAAGCATAAAAGAAATATATTGGGAGCGAAATCGTCTTTTGCCTTGAATGGAGCCCTTAGCGAAGAACATTTACTGTACGACGTCAAACGTTGGATGACACTTAATGTTCGCCAGAGTTTGTTTCCGGTGTCAAAAGTTACTTACACTAGGCAGTATTTCATGCTGGGCGAAATACGTGTCACTGCAGATTCGCAGATTCACAGTCACCGTCTGGTGGGTAATCAAATAGTTAAGTCTCTAAATCATGATTACGAGGTTATAGAGCTAAAATACGAACCGTCTCTTGATGAGGTAGCCCGATCACTGATTGCAGAAATGGAGCGCTTCTCGTTGCGCCCGGGAAAATGTTCTAAATATGCAAATTCATTAATGGATTTTAATATTACTGTCTATTGACCCGTTAGTAGGTGGTTTCGATTTTATACCTTCCAGAGGGGTGCAAAATCTTAAGCCGTTTAAAAGAAATAAATAAGACTAGCTAAGAGCCTTGAGTGCTCGCGAACGACTATTGCTTCCCTTTATTTATATAACTAGCCCCCACGGAGAACCTCGTGTTAAGCAGTGAAAAAAAACTACAAATTGTGAGCGGAAGCCGAATTGTCATTTTTGCTGTTATGTTTTCTCCTATTTTCTTCGGGGCTAAAGATTTATCGTTCTCAATACAATATAGTACGAGTCCCTACTACCTCGTCAAATTAGAACAGCCTGTTCCACTAGCGTTTGTGGCTGTCTTAGTTCTTCTTATTGTGGGGTTTTTTAGTTTATATAAAAGGCTCCGTGATAAGCGCCAAGCGTTTGTATCCTGCCTAACTTCGCGCGGCTTTTATGAAAAGCTATGGCGAAATCCTGACGATTTGATGATAGTAATTGGAGTTGCTCTTTACGTCGTTTTGATTGCTTGGTCAGATTTTTCTATAATGCGGAAAAGTTCATTAATTTTTCCAGTCATAATGCTTTTATATTGTATGGCCTGCATCGTTTTGCGCATGACGACTAAATTGGTTGATGAAATGTTTTCTGGCCTTTGTCTGTTCGTTATCTTTCATGCACTTATTAGTTTGTTCGGGTTGATTTTAAATCCTGAGCGGCCTTTACTTTTTTTTGCGGCCTCGCTCAATGGATTGACGCTTTATCAGGCGCTGACAAGCTATAGCTCCGGAATTTCCCTGCTATTTACGTATCTGCTCCTGAAAATTTTTTTTTTAAAGGGTTCATTGAAATACTGTATCTGCGTTATCTGTTGCGCATTCATAATTGTTCTTGCGGGCAGAAAAGCGGCTTTGGTTGATTTATTAATTTTAGGCCTAACGTTTACAGTCACATATGCTGTTACCCTGAGCTCGCAGAGACTTCATCGCAAATCTAAATACTTTGCGGTAGTGTTGATGGGCTTGCTTATTGTGTTCCCCTTTGTCGGTACGTTTGGTGATAGACCAACTCTGATAAATTCAGGAAGCATTGAAGCGAGGTTGGCGAACTTTGAGCTTGCGTTTACTTCGTCCGATTCCGATTCCGATTCCGATTCCGATGATGTTGAGGGTGCTTGGCGTAACTGGGGATCTTTTTATGTTTCAATTATAAAAAATGTTGGCTATGGCGCGTTGGTAGGCATCGCTCTGATCGTTGTTGGCTATTGCTCAAAAGCTTGGTCTCTGCTAGGACTAGGTGGAGCCAGACTACGTTTTCAAGAGCGGCAGCTGGTTACCACGGTGTTTAGATACACGTTACTTCTATCATTAGTCATTCAGAGTGCTATTAACGCGAACTTGCAGTTGCCATATTTTGTGATAGTGACTTCAATCATATTTCTAAAAAGCCAGCGTGAGTATCAGCTGAGGATCAAGCGAACAGATGGTGTTTCCAAATGATTTTTTTGCAGCTTAACGAGATTAATTTGGACTATGTGAGACGCTATAGCCGAAAGTTCGCGGGTTTGACTGTTGCTGAACGCATGGTCGCGCATTCGCGAACACTAGCTACAGAGGCGCAGTATGCGCTTCTCGAACCTTGGATACAGTGGCCATCTATCCATTATGGCCAACCGTTCAGTGAACATAGGATGTTCCATTTAGATTCAATTAACCTGACTGGTGCGGAAGATATTTACACTCGCTTGGCTGATGAAGGATTGGTCGTCAACTGTTTGTCCCTAATGAATCTCAATCTCAAAAGCAGCAGGCTTAATCGTTATGTACCAGACCCTTGGTCGTCGGCAGACCCTGGGAACCACTGGACGTCAAGGTACCTCCATGAGGCTCTAAAGCAAGCTGTCAATGACAATGCCAAGCAACGAGTTTCCTTGAAGTCTGCTTTCCAAATTTCAACCGTCATTCTGACGAATATTGGCTTGAAGAGTCTCCTTCTTTTAGTTAGCAAAGTCGCTAAGCTTAGATCAACAAGGTACGGCAAAGCACTTGTTCTTGATTGGATCTTGACTATTCTAACTGTTGAATTTCATAAAAAAGACGGCGCTCACCTATCGGCATTATTCCTTAATGGTATGGCTCATATCCAACATCACTACATGCTCAGCTCTGCTGTTAGTTGCGTGACAGCAAAAAATCCTAGCTGGTATTCAAAACCTGATAGCGATCCAATGCTTGATGCTTTAATTGAATATCAAGATATGATTCAGTACCTCGAGACTGAGATATCCGAGCCGATATTAATTGCGAGTGGGTTGACGCAAGAACCCTATACTTCGCCAATGTTCTACTACAGGCTGAAGAATCATGAAGAATTTTTCCAAGCGATGGGTTTCAAATTTGATGAAATAATCCCTTTGATGACCCGGGATATGATTATCAAAACAGACCAACCTCTAGATGAAGTGCGAAAAATGCTTTCCGCCATCACGCTTGAGGAAAAGCCCATGTTTGGACATTTTGACAAAACTCAACAGGGTCTTTTTTGTTCACTGATCTACCAGGATGAAATAAAAGATGATGACAATATTGCACAAAACGGAAACGTAAGATTTAAAGCTAAAGAGCATACGATTTTTATTGCGATTAAAAATGGTCATCACTCTGAGACATGTTTCTTGTCCCATATAAATTTTGATAATAAAGATCTCATTCAGGTCAATTCTATAACCGAGCTATCGAGCGCAATTTTTCAGCTCTTGAGGCCCTCTAAGTGACGGTCAAACTTAGAGGCTTAGCTGCTCGTGAAATTGCTGGCACTTTGTTTCCATTAGCCATCACTCCATTAGTATTAGCCAATGTTCCACCTCAAATTTACTCAACGTTCCGCTCGATATGCGAAACCCAAATCTTTGCGGAGTTGATGTTTCGACCATGGAAAGATCGAAAGATCGAGAATCCAAATAAACCGAGCGATTCGGAATTTATGCCATTAGTTTTGGCTCAGTTGGTACTCTCAATATTCATCTACATCAATTTTCATGGGAGCGAATCGATTTTCATTGACCTAAGCGTCATCTTAACAATTTTTATAATGGTGATGGCAAGGGTGACCTATCTTTCAGCGGAATACAGCCTTCTAACTCAAACATCCTCTGCGGGGTTCGTTGGACTGATGTATGCAAATTTCGCTCTTCTCATTGTTTTGATGGCGAATAGCGTGCTAGCGTTCATTACTTATGATTGGTTGTGGATTGTAATAATTGGAGGGATAAGTCATCTAATAACGTTGTGGGCATACCGAAAGCACATACCTAAGCTTTCAATCGAATTCAAAAAAGAGGTTTTATTTCATCCTGACGAGAGAAATTTCATCTCAATAATAGATTATTTAATTTCCCGCGCTGGCTTGTCAATTATTTATTTGTTCTCGGGCACTGAATCAAACATTTTTGTTCCGTCATTCTTCTTGAACTTAGCTTTATATGACACCGTTAATCGAATTGTTTGCGACGGAGTTCTTCTGAAGATCATGAATCAAAAATTGGCTTTATTGTCGCTGTTCACGATTGTTGGGCCAATAGTTGGGTTTTTATGTATGCTTCTCTATGGCGAAATTCACTTGGGTTTCGAAAGTAGATATACATTCGCTGAATATAAATTTGTTTTCATATTTTTTTATATGTTAATTTCTGTCGAATGTTTTTTTCTTGTCCGATACTACTCTAGGATATAATGATCACTCAACGTAAAAATTTTAATATTCTTTTGTGCGTTTTAGGCTCCGTTAGTTCCCTTCCAGTGTTTGTTTATTACGATATTTCTTCAGGAATATCTATTATTCCGAGGCAGTTTATCGAGCCATTCATACTTGATGAATATGGGTTGATTGAGGGTTTAGGGAAGAGTATCGGGCCAAATATCCCTATTGGATCGTTTATATTTTGTGCGGTTATTTTCGTAAGAATAAAGAATCATTTTGATCAACGATTTTTCCTCGACCTTTTCCTAATTTTATTTCCCATTTACTTTTTTGAGCTGAAAGCCATTTATTTTAGTGTTTCCCTTTTTGTACTGTTGTTTGGTATTAGATTGGCTTGCTACCATGATGATTTTGGTCGATGGGTTGGTGCAGGATTCGCAGTGGGAATTGGTTCGACTACGTTAGCGCTTATTTTATTCTCGATATATAATATTCGCATAGCGAGAATATCTGAAGGTTCGCTTTTGTTTTCCTTCGAAATATATCAGGCGCTCATTTCATTCAATGTGATCTGTTTTATTTTTATGATTCATTTTTTTATTGAGATTTTTAACAGTCGGCGATTCTCGTGGGGCAAGCCGGTTTTATTAGGTTGCATTTTGGGCGGCAGTATTTTTCTTATGTATTTGCAGCAACGTAGGTTGGTTATTTTGTTCTTTTTTCTTGTGATAATGTCGTATTTTCTATTCTGTCTTATTAAACCAAAGATTAACTTGCGAGTTGGTCGCGATGCTGTCTTTAATCGTTACGTGCTTTGGGGACTTCCAGTGAGTTTGGGAGTAGTATGGTTGATCGGATTCGGGTTTGACAGAGAGCTTTCCTTTTCAATGGCGGCGCTGCCTAGGATTAACCTTTGGATTTCACGTATTTCGATGATTGACAGCCCATTAGATATGATGTTTGGTAATCGATTTGTCGAATTTGGGGTTTCACATAACTTTTTGATCGATTCTTTGGTTACTGGTGGGGTAGTCGGTTTGCTTTGGGCCGTTGTCTCGCTATATCGCATTCTGAGGCTCGTTTTGGAAATTCCCGGGTTTTCCCTAAAGATGCCAGTAGTCATTGCTATAGTACTGTGGAATGGTGCGAATTTGTCGTTGCTGACTCCATATTTTGCTTGTGGTATTGTTGGGTTGTTGTTCTATTCAAATTTTTGGCGGCGGTATTATCCTTGATCTGTTCGGCGACGGTTCTCGATGAGACTTATCCGGGAATTGGTTTTGATCAACACGGAGTTTCGAGCTTAGTTCGTGAATTTAGGCGTTTTCACGAGCCTTTGCTGCACGAGTGTAAGTCCTCTTTAGAAAAAAGAATCGATTCCATGTGTGAGGTAATTGCGTCTGATTCTATTGGCCGAAAGTATGATTGTTTGATTGGGGTGAGTGGTGGACGCGATAGCTCTTATCTAGCTCACATTGCTGTCACGCAATTCGGCCTTAATCCATTATTGGTGCACATAGATGCGGGTTGGAATACCCCTGAGGCCTGTCAAAATGTTTACAACATTGCGTGTAAACTGGGGCTAGATCTCGAGACATTCGTCATAGATTGGAATTCGCTAAGGCAGTTGCATCTCGCGTTCTTTCGCTCTGGGACTCCTTCACAAGATACCCCTCAAGATTTAGTCTTTTCAGGTGCTCTTCTCAAAGCTGCGAAAAAGTTTGGAATTAAGCATGTTTTGAATGGTGGCAACCTAGCGACCGAAGGAATACCGACACCTCTTAAACTTTTGTATTGGGCTAACGATCTTCGGCATGTCAAAGGTATTTGGAGTGCTCATGGGGCTGGCGGTCGGAATGTGTTGAATAGCTTGCCTTTAGTGAGTCCCTACGAATCTCGACTTATCAGGCCACTTTTGGGCGTGAGCAAAGTCTGGCGTCCTCTAAATTTTGTAACATACTCCGTGAAACAAGCTAGTGATGAGCTTAGGCAACTCTATGATTTCAAAGTATTCGAACAGAAGCATTTTGAGTCGAGTTTTACTAAATTCTTTGAGGGGTACTGGCTGCCGAAGCGTTTCAATTTTGATATGAGAACGGTCCAGTATTCGAGTTTGATCCTCAGCGGGCAAATGGATAGAAACGAGGCTATTAAGAAGCTTCAATCGCCTCCGATTGATGAAGAAGCAGTGGATTTGCTGAGGGAGTTTGTTGCAGATAAGCTAGAGATTAAGGTGGCCGAGCTTCATCAGTTGATGAGGCTGCCTAAGAAATTTTGGTATCAATATCCGAATAGCAATACTGTTTTTAGAATAGGTGAGTGGGCTATTTCTAAACTAACTCAGCAACGGAGAGGTGGAGCAAGTTGACGAAACCTTTAGCAGGTATTCTTGATGTTGGCGTTTCCAATATGGGAGCGCCGAGACGGATGCTCGATTTGGGGGGGTTTGCCACGAGGTTGGTGACTAATGCTAATGATTTTAAAAAGTTGGATTTGGTCGTATGCCCAGGAGTTTCCGGGTTAGATTATTTAATATGCGAACTCAAGAGACTTAAAATACTTGATTCCCTATTCGAAGCGGTATCTGGTCGTGGTCTTCCATACCTCGGAATATGCGCAGGATTGCAACTTCTAACCCTTGGATCAGAAGAAACTAAGCGCGAAGGATTAGGGATAATTCCACTCAAGTGTGAGAAATTTCCATCAAATAAAGAAAGGATATCCCCGCACATTGGGTGGAATACTGTCACTCTAAATCCGAGCTTCTCTCTAAGAGAAGTTTCAAACAATTGGAAGTATAAGGCATATTTTCTTCATTCTTATGCCATTAAAACTGCATTCGAATCAGATTTATTATTTCAAACAACAAACGAATATGAATTTGTTTCGGGGTTTAAGATCAGAAACTTCTGGGCAATGCAGTTCCATATCGAAAAAAGCCAAATAATCGGAAATGAAATTTTGACGATGATCCGGACGGAGCTTTGAAAATGCGCGCCGAAATGAGAGAGATTGTAAATCTTAAAATCCGCTTGGGAGAGCTGGTAGACACAAAAGATTTTAACGTGGTCCAGTATTTGGGTGATCCGCTTAATGCGGTGAAGGTACTCAGTTCTTTTGATTACGCTGAACTCTCTCTTTTCGATATATCTGGCAGATATGGCAGGGTGAACGGTATAGATGTTCAGTTAATTAATAGGCTTGCGAAGTGGTGCCCTATTCCTATGTCTTACGCTGGTAACATCGCTTCAGTAGATGACGCGATATCAATCATTAGGTGCGGAATTGAGAAAATAGCTTTAGGTCAAACTTGGATAAACCATCCGCAACTGATTAGCGATATTTCAAGGGCCATCGGGTCTCAGTCGACCTCTGTTATCCTGAACGTTATAAGTCGAAGTGAAGCTCAATGTCATTGGGCAGTGGCTACATTGCAACATGGATTGATTAGAGAGCATATTCCGCTCACTTTTGATTTGATTCAGAGTCTTGTAACTTTGGGTGCTGGAGAGCTGTACATAAACCACGTGAGCCGCGATGGCTCACGCGAAGGTCTTGACCGACATCTTTGTGATTTTTTAGCAAAATCTTCCCCTGTGCCCGTAATCATTCAAGGCGGCGCCCTTGAGACGTGTGTGTCTTATGTGCAGTCGAAAGCCGAATATGCTGGGCTCAGTGTGGCACTATCTTCGACTGCTAGCCTTTACGGTAGGTCGCGCGCGTGTCTGCCACATTGTACTAAAGCCCTGAAAAGAGCTAAATCGACAGAGGATAGAATGTCCCATAACTTGTTTTCCAACTAGCGAAGCTACTAGGGCTACAGGGTGAGTCTATGGCTTCTAAGCTGTCGTTAACCCGCTTGCTACATGCCCTAGCTCGACTGGATCTATCGTTTTTACCATCGCCACCCTCGATTCTCGTCTTTAGCGTGGCACCTCTGGTGGGACAGGTTAAAGGACTGGAAATTAGCATAGGCTCAAAGGTAAGCTTGGCCAGAGCATCACGCGCTCAAAGCAAGTCGAACAACGACGTTAGTTGGACTCAATAAAACTATATTTAAAGATCAAAGGCGACATTAATGGAAGTACTAGCTCAGTTCATTCGCTCTAATGAAATTGCGGTGTACGCGGCGCAAGCAAGCTCAATGGTGTTCATGGCGTTTTGCCTGCACCGTATTCTGGTGTATTGTAATTTTTCTTGGGCGAAACAGCGCGGTTATTTCCTCGTAGTTCTATTGTTGCCAACAGTTACTGCAGGCATCACCCAGATTATTTCGACCAACATAGCGCTTTCCCTAGGTCTAGTGGGTGCTCTATCGATAGTGCGATTCAGGCATCCTGTAAGGACGTCGGTAGAGCTGGTTGTTTACTTTTTGTTAATTGGGATAGGCATCGTTGGGTCCCAGTCTTTGCTGTTCGCATTTTTATTGTTCTGTACGAGCGCAGCGATCATTATATTTTCTAAATCCTATCGAGGCGTAGGCGACTCATTGGTATTCGAAGAAGATTTTTCTGCTTTTGCTAGCGGAGGCACCGTAGCAACAGTTGTCACTCACCAATTTGATGAAGTACTACGAGAATTTCAAGGGCTAGCCAGTTTTAAATACGAGGATAACGAATGGCATTTCCTGTATCGATTGGATGTTGCGGCTTTGGATGAACTAGAGGCGTATCTGCGAAATAGTAATGTCGTTTACGATAGGCTAGAAGTTAAGTTTCAATGACTTTAATTAGGTCTATTACCCTGATTAGCTGCGCTGCATTAGTTATTGTCGGTCTGTCGTTGTTTGAAAAAGGAAGAGACAGAAAATCGACCTACTCAACCCGTGAGACCTTGTCGTGCGCACAACTATTCGGACAGGTTGGGTCTACTGTCGACATATTGGCAACCGTAAGCAAGTTGGACTTCGAGGTCAATAACCGGAAATGGGTTAAAAACTACCTTGGTATAGATCGTGCGTATATTGGAGAAAAAAGCAAGAAACGTTACAAGGCAGTAGTAACAATTCACTCAAATTTAGGCAAATGCGCAACTGAAGCACGCATTCGTGTAAGCGGTCGAGGCTATGACCACATCGATAAGTCCGCAGCTTTAACTAGTCTGGACGTTTCGCTTGATGATGACGCTATCGGCCATGTGACTCGATTTAAACTCTTTCTTAGCGGAACTAGAGGGTTAAAGTCCTATCCTAAAAAAGAAAGGGATGATTTGGAGTTGTTGATGGCTTCTCTTATTAGGCTCTCAGGTGGTTTGGCACCTTTAACCCGCACACTTGAGTTCGGTATTAATGGCCAATATATCGAGGGAATTTTTCAAGAAAAGCCTGAAAAAGAATTTCTAGAAAGTTTTGGTAGGCGCGAAGGTCCCATCGTGTTCTACGATTCTGACACCGAAGAAATTACCCCGCTGTATAAAAAGGGTCCGGGGCATAATCCGGACTTGGGATTAGTGAAGATAGCTAATGATGCCTGGTTAAAAAAATCTGATGCCGCATATGAGTCCGGTATCGTTGCATATGCCGTTGGGGCGCGTGAAATACTGGAACAAAAACAACGGTTCTTCATGAAGGGTGCACTGGTTACAGATAATATTAGTGCTCATCGGGGATCATCTCTAACTCACGATTTAATTAGCGTGGCGATGGGCTCTTGGCATAATCTGTATCACTACAACAGGCGGTACTATTGGGATAGTATTCGCCAGCAGCTCGAGGCCATTTACTATGACGGATCCCCATTGAACCTGGTTGACATGCAAACAAGTGTCAAATCGACATTAGCTAAATATAAGGCTTACATACTAGGAAAATACTCGCAGAATGATGTAATAGCGGCAATACAAAATCTGGAGTCGATAGACGATGAATTGTTGTATAACGAATTACGTATACTGGGTTTCTCTCAAGGGATGGAGTATGTGTCATCCTATCTCAACGTGCTTAAAGCAAATTTGCGCGTCGTGCAAGACTCTGTGGGGCGCCCGGAAGACCTCCAAAATTTCGATATTGACACGGCTCAAAAAACCTTTCACAAAGACGTTACTAAATTTTGGCCGGCAGACCGACTGAAATTTTTCTACCTGAGACAAGGTGTTAGTGGTAATCAGCTGGAATTATGTCATACGAAAGAGTGCGATATAGAGGTGTCACCCGCGGAGGGAATCAAGCTACTCCGCTCGTCGGTATCGAAAAATGGCGAAATAAACTATGCGTTGCAACTAGGGGAGCTGTTAACTGGTAGGCATTTCGTCGAATCTGAAGAGACCTCGTTTCCGACAATAGAGATTATTGGTAACGTTGTTGTCTCGTTTGATGAAGACAAAAAGCAAGTCTCAGTCTACGGAGTAGATCACGAAAATAAAATCGTCGTTATTGATTCAGATCTGACGGATATTGATTTCCACGTGATTGGGTCCGACTCTTACTACACTTCACCGAAAGATTTCAGTACGCCAGCGATGAGGGCGGATAATAGAGGTTTAACAGGTTGTATCACTTTCATTGATAGTTCGTTTAGTGCGACGAAAATGCACTTGTCAAATTTGAATTGTGAGGATGGGGTAAACTTTATCAGATCGACTGGTGGCGTGGATTCACTAACCGTAAAACACAGTTCGAGCGATGCAATAGACCTGGATTTTTCAGATATGACATTCGATTCAGTGGATATCCAGTCTGCTGGCAATGACTGCATAGATGTCAGTGGCGGGTATTATGTTTTTAGAAAATTGAGGTTGGTTGATTGCGGGGATAAAGGGATCTCTGTCGGAGAAAATTCGAATGCGCAGGTGTCAACGATAGTGGCTAGCAGCGTAGACTTCGGGATCGTCGCAAAAGATTCATCTATGGTTACTTTGGGTGCTATTACGGTAACTGAATGTGGAACCGCGCTAGCAGCGTATAGAAAAAAGCAGGAATTTGGGGGAGGTCAGATTATATATGATTCATTGACCTCTGACTGTGCAAAAAAAGAACAAATCGATGGACTATCTAAAATACTTTCCACGAATTGAACCGACAGACTTTCGGACGGAACATAAAATATTAGTCACTGATGAGGTGCGTGATTGGATCCGTATGCAACTTAATTCCGGGTCTCTAGCGCGGCTATTTGCGGACAGAATTGTCGTCAGCACATATTACGATACAGAAGACCTTACATGCTGGAGAGACTCTGAAGAGGGGATGGTGCCTCGTTTTAAATTGCGGAAGAGGTGCTACCAAGAAAATAGCAGCTATTCTGAAAGCAAATTTGAGTTTAAAGCGACGCTTGCGGAAGGGAGAGTCAAACTAATCACTGACTCAGGGTTCGCTCATATGTTTGCGTTGAATCCGGTGGCTACCGTCTCTTACAAGCGCTCATATTTTTCTTTTGGTGACTCTAGGTTGACTTTCGACAGAGAGATTCTGTATCGCTCTTACGTTGGAATAGGTCAAGCGCGTGAAGAGAATTCGGTTCTGGAAATCAAACATCCACGGACAGCGTATGGGCGCAAAATAAAAGAACTTGCGTACTTTAGGGATACTCGCTTTTCGAAGTATTCAAATGCGATCGAAAAACTCGGACTAGGTCTAGCAGCTGGTGGGTGAGGTAGATTTACCTGACTTTGCACTTTATCTGCTAGGTTGGTACTGAACTTTAGCGTGGTAGCTTCGTGATTTTAAGTATCTGTAGTGCGGTATTAGTTTTTTTGTTTGTGTGGCTTTTTATACGGATTGCACCGAGATTACGTCTGATCGATTTCCCTGGCGAGCGTAAAAAGCATGGATTTGGGGTCCCAGCTGTCGGTGGTTTAGCTATTTATCCGGCCGTGTGTTTGGCAGCTTTAGCTGGGGGCGTGCCGCATGAGTTTGAATTCGTTCTACTAACTGCATTGGGTCTTGTCGTCTTAGGCGCGTTGGACGACGCTTTGGAGTTGCGGGTAAGGGTGAGGCTTCTGGCGCAAATTTTTGTGGTGGTTATCTGTGCGTTAGGGACACAGCTAGGAATAGTTTATACGGGTGTAACCCTAATTGATCAGGTGATACAAGAATGGGCGCTGACTCTGCCCTTGACGATCGTCGTCGTGGTTGGATTAATTAATGCATTTAATATGTCTGATGGTATTGATGGGCTAGCATCTGGACAGGTGTTACTGAGTCTTAGCATTTTAGCTGGTTATATCTATGTTAAACACGGTGAGGTCATTGAGCTGCAGTGGTCATTGATCTTGATCGCGGCGGTAGTTGCGTTCTTTATGGTGAATATGTCCTTGACTCCGATGAAGAAAATTTTTTTGGGTGACTCTGGGTCACTCTTGGTGGGCTACCTAGTTGCCTGGACCTTAATTGTATTTAGTCAAAAAACGTCAAATTTAGTGGATCCCGTTGTTGCATTATGGTGCATTACCATCCCGGTTTTTGATGTCGTCCACCTGATTGGCCATCGACTCTCTCGCGGTCACTCTGCTTTTAAGCCCGATCGTTTTCATTTGCATCACATCCTTATGGACAAGGGATTGAGTTCAGGCGCCTCTCTTTCCGCAGTCCTGCTGGCGTCCTGGTGTATCAGTTTATTGGGGATAGCTGTTACTCAATCGAGTTCTCCGGCCGTAAGTATTTTGTCGTATGGGTTCATGATACTGCTTTATTGTGTCGCGAAAAGTAGGTTTGTCGCGTCATTCAAATGACCTCGGAAATCAGCGGATCTAGCGCTTTCGATAAATGTATTGGAGAAAGATGACTGTTGTGTTGAGTTCCCCTATTTGCAAACTTGATACTTATTATGGCTATCAGGATTAGATTGCAAAGGTCATTCAGAATTTTAATCCTAGCGGCCGTAAATATCGTCATATCGTACGATGTCATCCTCTCCCAGATGCCCACCGGATTGCACTTCAATCAGTGTGAGTGGAAGTTTCCAGGATTAGTTAGCCGATGCCTTGAGCCGACGGGATGACCTGAGCCCCAACTTTCATCCAATTTTTCGTAGAGTTTCCAACATCAATTTCCCTCAAGCAGCCAGCTTCTGCTGAGCGAGTTTCTTCACAAATTCAGCTGGTGATAAATTGCCAAGTGCAGAGTGCGGTCTGAATTGGTTGTAATCCTCTCTCCATCGACTGAGCTCATAGCGCGCATCACGCAGTGATGAGAACAACGTCTCGTTCAAACACTCATCTCTTAATCGTCCGTTGAAGCTCTCGATAAACGCATTTTGCGTTGGCTTCCCAGGCTGGATGTAATGCCAATCGATCCCTGTTTCTTGAACCCACTTCAGCACTGCCGTGCTAGTGAGTTCCGTCCCATTATCCGAGACAATCGTCTTTGGATAGTCACGCTGTTCACATAGAGCTTGCAGCTCTCTCACAACCCGTGCACTCGAGAGGGATGTATCTGCAATCAAAGCCAAGTTCTCCCGAGTAAAATCATCAACCACCGCCAAGATGCGGAACCGACGACCATCGGTGAACGCATCACTGACAAAGTCCAAGCTCCAACGCACGTTCACTGCAGTCGGCACCTCCATCGGTCTCCGTGTGCCTAGGGCACGCTTCCGTCCGCCTCTGCGCTTCACTTGTAGCCTCTCTTCGCTGTAAATCCGTCGCAACTTCTTCAAGTTCACCTGGATCCCTTCACGCTCGAGTAGCACGTGGATCCTGCGATAGCCGAAGCGTCGACGCTCACCGGCGATCTGCTTCACCTGATCTCGCAGTTCCGTATCATCCGGTCGCTTCGACTCATAGCGGATCGTTGATCGATCCACAGCCATCGCAGAGCACGCCCTTCGCTCACTGACACCGTAGGCTGCTTGTAAATAACTCACAGCCTCACGTTTGGCGTCGGGCGTCACCACTTTTTTGAGTTCACGTCCCTCAACATGGCGTTATCCAGCATCTGCTCAGCCAACAGCTTCTTAAGCCGCGTGTTCTCCGCTTCCAGAGACTTTAGCTTCCGAGCATCGGAGACTTCCATGCCGCCAAACTTCGCCTTCCACTTATAAAACGTCGGTTGACTCACGCCGTGGCGCCGACAGACATCAGCCGTGCGTTCGCCCGCTTCCTGTTCCTTCAAGATCTGGATGATCTGTTCTTCAGTAAATCGTTTCTTCATAAGTCCTTCCTATCACGGTCGGACTCTACAAGAAAGTGGAGGAGTTTTAGGGGCTCAGGTCACACTGTTTAAACTGCTCCAATTGCGGTCGAACCATCTCGTGTCGTCGCCGTCGTGGCTCATCCGGAGGTAAACCACGCAAGACCTTATCCAGTGTATACAGCGCATCGATCTGCGACACCGCATGACTCGCCATCGAGTCCTTGGAGACCTTCGCCAACTCCATAAACTTCCGCCGCACATGCGCCCAACATCCGGCGCGTACCGCGCCGGATGCAAGTAAGGTGTTTTACCCCGCATCGGCATCGGTCTGTACCGCACCAGTAAAGCCACGAAGATGCTTTGCAGTATGCACCTTTTTAGTTGTATCCGTTAAAACGGGGTAGAACCCTTTCTTTTTGGTGTGGTGGGTACTCCTATCTCAGACAGAAACGTAGATGGTGCTATGTAGTATTCCGATGCTCAGGTGTTGAGTTGGTGAGTTGTGCCAAAGCCCGTTCAGGCGAGGTGATGTCGTAACCTCCAGGCATTTTTCATCGGGGTTTTTCTGAGGGATTTAAGCCACTTTGATGGCGCTTTCACAGCCGCCACTCTATGGTTATCGGCGAGCTGTAGTGTCTTTTGATCAGCTTTGTTCTCGGAACGCGTGCGAGGCGTTTCCAAGGTCTAAGCGCATTTTGGCGCAAAGGATAGAGGCGCTCATTCAGCCGCGCCCGTAGACATCATCAAATCGCACAATATCGTCCTCACCCAAGTAGCCGCCAGACTGCACTTCGATCAG
>Ga0209654_1000465_pt1 | contig 39270 bp, 30 predicted proteins | sample SaaInl1SG_22_DNA_FD_184646 | JGI IMG/M metagenome (GOLD analysis project Ga0209654, IMG submission 184646) | Marine microbial communities from expanding oxygen minimum zones in the Saanich Inlet - ESP_161SG_22_DNA (SPAdes) (version 2) | ecosystem: Environmental > Aquatic > Marine > Intertidal... | reverse complement strand
TTTCTTCAAGGAAACCTGTTTGCTTGACCAGGCTTTTGCGAAGGACAACAAGCAGAGTGTGGCTCAGGTTGCCAAGGCAGCCGGGCTCACGGTCACTGGGTTCCTGAGGCTACGCGTAGGCGCATAGAACTAAAAAAGGTGCACGGGCTCGGTCAATGACCGGGCCCGTTTGCCGTTTGCGCCCTAGTATTGGAAGCAAATTGAAGTAATTTTCGGAGGGCAAGTTGGAGACAAAGAAAAGAAGAGTTCTTCTAAAGCTTTCCGGTGAGGCGTTCGGTGGCGGAGGCCTCGGGGTCAACCCAGACGTCGTGGCTGAAGTAGCTAGAAAAATAGCCGATGCCGCCAAAGATGTTGAAATTGCAATCGTCGTTGGAGGAGGAAACTTCTTCCGCGGGGCCGAGCTTTCCCACAGGGGTATGGATAGGGGCCGAGCTGACTACATGGGAATGCTGGGTACCGTGATGAACGCCCTGGCGCTGCAGGACTTTATTGAGCAAGCCGGCGCAGATGTCCGGGTGCAAACCGCTATCTCAATGGCTCAGGTTGCTGAACCCTACTTACCACTCAGAGCAATTCGTCACCTTGAAAAAGGCAGAATCGTAGTGTTTGGAGCCGGTGCTGGGCTTCCATATTTCTCAACTGACACAGTTGCTGCTCAGCGCGCTCTGGAAATCAATGCTGATGAAGTGCTGGTAGCCAAAAATGGTGTTGATGGTGTCTATTCGTCCGATCCAAAGACCAACGTCGATGCTAAGAAACTCAAGGAAATCAGCTATCAAGATGCACTTGTGCAAGGGCTAAAAGTTGTTGACGCTACAGCGTTCTCACTCTGTATGGACAACAAGATGCCAATGAGAGTGTTTGGTATGGACAATATTTCGGCTGCCCTGCTTGGGGAAGATGTCGGCACCAAGGTTCGAGCATAGGTAACGAGGAGTAAAAAATGATTGCGGAAATACTGAAAGAAGCCAAGGAAAAAATGGACAAGGCTCTCGAGTCAACTAAGGACGACTTTGCCTCCGTCCGCACCGGTAGGGCCAATCCGGGAATGTTCCAAAAGGTGATGGTTGATTACTACGGCACCCCAACACCATTGCCTCAGCTATGTGGAATTCAAAACCCCGAAGCTCGGTCGATAATCATCAACCCATATGACAAGAGTGCACTACAGGCTATTGAAAAGGCTTTGAATGCTATGCCAAACCTTGGTGCACAGCCAAACAACGATGGCGAGATTATTCGTATCAACTTGCCGGAGCTAACCGAGGAGCGCAGGAAAGAGTACGTCAAGCTCACTCGCGATAAGGCAGAAAACGGCAGGGTGTCCGTCAGGAGTATTAGACGAACCGCCAAGGAAGGCCTAGAGGGCATCAAGAAAGATGGTGGCGCAGGCGAAGATGAGGTTGACAGGGCTGAAAAGGAGCTTGAGGCTCTGACTAAGGCTCACGTCGACAAAATCGATGAAGCCCTAAAGAACAAGGAAGCCGAGCTTCTAGAGGTATAAATGGAGACCGCTAAAACTAGAACCCTGGGACCACGTTTGGTGGTGGGTTTTAGCCTTGGTGGCGTATTTTTACTCTCACTTTTGCACCCTCTTGCATTCACTTTCCTTGTGGCGCTTGCCTCTGGTTTTGCCGCCGCTGAGCTGAGTAATGCAATGAGATCAGCTGGCTGGCACGTCCCGAGGATTGTCGCACTATTCGCCCCAGCCATTGTGGTGGCGACCTACTATTTTGACGCCGCCGGTCAGTGGCTTGGAATGCTTTTTGCCTTCACTCTTTTGTTTGTCTGGAGAGTGCTGACGCTGATCGTTGGCAACACAAAGCAGCCCCTAAAGCAGACTCTGCGTGACTTTGGGGGAACTGCTTTTGTGCTGGTCTATGTTCCAGTGTTATTGAGCTTTGCAATTCAACTTGTGACAAGTGAAAACGGCGTGCCGTGGATCTTGGGCATGGTGCTAACTGTTGTGGCAATCGATACCTTCGGCTACCTAATTGGGCGATTTTTTGGAAAGACAAAGTTGTCGCCCGAGATAAGTCCAAAAAAGACCTGGGAAGGGCTCGGGGCGTCATTCGTGGGTGCTTTGGTGGGAGGGCAGGCTGTGGTCCTATTGACCCCAGCTTCATTCTGGTTTGGCTTGTTGTTTGGTGCGGCGATACTGCTTAGTTCCGTACTGGGCGATTTGTCCGAGTCTTTGCTTAAGAGAGATCTCAACGTGAAGGACATGGGAAACATACTGCCTGGCCACGGTGGTGTCCTAGACCGAATTGATTCACTGATTCCCTCTTCCTTCATCGCTTTCATAATGAGTCAGTTAGTGTTTTAGACATGTTTCCATTGGGGCTCGACGACCTACAGGGTTACCACCCACAGCAGGTAAACGCTTTTGTGCAGAGGATAAAGCTGCAATTTGATGATCCCTCACGAGACCTAATGACCGCCTCCATAGTTTCTTCGGTGAGATTTGATCTTATTCAGGGTGGCTATCAAATTGCTACGGTTGATCAAACGCTTGCGAAGCTCGCTGACACACTAGAGGTCCGTGAAATCAGCCAAAGAATAATTCGAGTTGGTAAAGCCGGTGTGCTCGAAGAACTCACCCACAATTTGCAGGTAATTTCAGATATTTTGGACCAAAAGCCCTCTGAAGTGTTCAAGAAGGCGTCAAACGGATACTCGAAAAAACTCGTGTTTGAATTGCTCGACACTGTGCGGGTGACTCGAGGCAAGCTCATCTCTCCAAGCGCCTTTGAAATAAGAACCAGAGAGTTTGGTAGGTCTTCCTCCGGGCTTTCCAGGGTTGAAGTGAATGAATTTTGTTCCCTCTTGGCCAGCGCTATCAACAAACAATCCGCGCTTAGCTGATTGCCGATTGGCTACCTGTGCCAATAGGCTTATAGGTCTATGAGACGTAACCAAACGAAGCATTCACTGAAATCAAAGCGCCCCCGTTTTAGCAGCGGCCTGGGCTTTGTCTTCGTGTCAAGTCTTGTCATGGTCACCGCAGTCGATCCTTACTCAGGATTGCTGGCTTCCGCCGCCACAATGCAGAGTTACGATTCAGAACAGATTGAGTACCAGAATCTAAGGGTAGTTCCGTTAGCGTCCAACGGTTTTGATCGCGGAGAGTTTGAACTGGTTGACGGCGCAAACGCGCTGAAGCTTATTGTCAAGAATGCACCCACCCCCGATGTAGGTTCGGCAAAAGATTTTGCGCTCAAGACAGTGACGTCTAAGGGCTGGGAGTACGCCCAGTTTTCCTGTCTTGTGAAGTTATGGGAGCGTGAGAGCAACTGGCGTTGGAGCGCAACGAATAAATCTTCGGGTGCCTACGGAATCCCACAGTCCTTACCAGCCTCCAAAATGGCTTCTGCCGGCTCCGATTGGCGAACAAACCCCGAAACCCAGATTAGATGGGGAATTGGCTACATAGATGGACGCTATGGCTCTCCATGTGCTGCGCTGGCACACTCGGATGAACACAACTGGTACTGATGGTCGGACGCAGGCCACGCAGGAACGAACCAAAGCGTGAATACCGAGAACTAGATGTGAATTTAGTGCGCACGACTATGCCCAGAACCGAAATGAAAAAGGGCAATGAATATCAAGTTCAACAAACTACTGGTGCCAATGCTGAGTCCGGCAAAACCTGGACCTGCCCGAGCTGCAGAATCGAAATTGAGCCTGGGCTTAACCACACGGTGGCCTGGGATCTTCACCGAGGCGTCGAAACAAGAAGGCACTTTCACAACAACTGCTGGAAGAGCTTCGATGGGATGTTGACCTAATGGAAGAAATTCGCTCCAGTACGGTCCTTCCGGCGCTCAGAAAAGCCATTGAGCTAAAAACTCTGGACGGAGAGACTCTAATCGGAGAGCTGGCAGTTCCTGCGGTCAGCAGTCCGAAGACGACTTTGATTATGCTCCACCCGCTGCCCACTCACGGTGGTTTTATGGACTCGCATTTGATTAGAAAAGCCTCCAATCGCCTGCCAGCACTAATCGGTGCTGCCGTGCTTCGGTTCAATACCAGGGGAACCAGCTCACCCCAGGGCACTTCGACTGGTCATTTTGAAGAGGGTATCGGAGAGGCTGCCGATGTTGCCGCTGCAGTTCAGTTCTGCCGAGAGCAAGGTCTTCCAACCCCGTGGCTGGTCGGATGGTCGTTCGGAACTGAGCTGGCCATCAAGTATGGCCCTGACCACGCAATAGAAGGTGCAATTTTGCTTTCCCCACCGCTTCATCGCGCTACCGAGGTGGATCTCATGCGTTGGAATGAATTTGGAAAGCCACTTATAGCACTGGTCCCAGAGCTTGATGAATTCTTAGAGCCGGTTGCGGCTAGGGCTAGGTTCAGCGTCGTTACTCACGCCAAGGTAATTGGCTACGATCAGGAAAAGCATCTTTGGGTTGGCGAAAATGCAACCAGGAAGGTGTTGGACAAAATTGCAGAGGTAGTGGCTCCTGGGAATTCACCTCTGCCCACTAGCTACTAGCGCAGCTGTTGCCTTGGCATCCAAACTTCTCGGACGATTAGAAGCACTGAGGCTGCCGTCGGAATTGCAATCACGGCACCAAGAACTCCCATTAGGGTTCCACCCAATAGGGCAGCGATAACAACCAGTGCCGCGGGTACAGATACCGCCCTCTTCATCACTCTTGGAGCAATTAGGTATGCCTCTAGCTGGAGCCAGACTACGTAGTAGATCACAGCAATCAGTGCTAGCTGTGGTCCTTCGATCAGCGTAACCAAGACGACTATCACAGCCGATGTAGCCGGGCCAATAAGCGGAATCAACGAGATAGTGAAGGCAACAAGCGTTAGCAACAAAGCGAACGGAGCGTTGATGATGGTCAAGAAAATAAACAGGGCCGATGCGTGGATCAGGCTAACAGTAGTCTGCCCCATAACCCATCTACCAACCGAGTAGGCAATTTGGTCAGTGAGCTTGCGGAAACGTTCGCGCTTTGACGCAGAAGACAACTTCGACAGGTAGTCCTTCATCGACTCGAGAGAGGCCATGAAGTAGAGGGTGAGGATAATTACTACAACCACGCCTACAACGCCTGTCAGAACCCCGATGCCAACCTGCAGCACGCCACCCAGCAAGCTGGGCCAGTTCTCTGAATTCGTTATGAAATCAAGCCCAGATTGAGTAGCGGTGGTGATTGCTCCACCCAGTTGAGCGTCCCACTGAGAAATCAGGTCGGTGGTTACGAGATTCGAAGCGATTTGCGGAATTTGATTGATTAGTTTCCCAGCCTCAGACACCGCTGTAGGAATGACAGCCCAGAGCATAAGTGCGACTCCGCCCAGGAACCCTGCCACGACAATTCCAACTGCAACAGGCCTTGGCATTTTGGTTTTCGTCAGTGCCCTGACGACGGGGTCTAGGCCAAGGGCCAGGAACAATGCGATACCGATGTAGGTGAGGATGGTCGCGGTTTGAGTCACGGCAGCACCGATAATGATGGCCGTTAGTACTCCAAAACCACCGGTCAGTCCAAGTTGGAAAGCATTGGTTACTCTGGCTCTTTGCTCCACTTAGTCCTCCGTTGGTTCAAGCTTATTTACCAAGGTACGCAAGTTTTTCAAATAAATCTCGCTGGAACGCACTCTATTTTCGTATTCCTTAACGCGATTAAGCGCTAACTTCTCTGTCTCGGCGGCACTTTTCTCGGCATTATTCTTGATTTCGCTGGCTTCAAGCTCGGATTGGTGAATCAGGGCCTCCGCAGTTGCTCTGGCCTCCGAAAGAATCCTAGTTTGCGCCTGACCCGCATCCATCTCCAGCGCCTGGATTTCAAGCCGAACGGTGGCGATGGTCTTCTTTAGGTCCGTGAGGTCCGATTTGGCAAGGGCCAAGTATTCCTCGGTTTGCCTGACAGCTTCGTTGTGCTTCTCCAGATACTCTTTTTCGCCTGCCTTGCGTCTGGCCATGAGCTTTGACTCCAGGGCTGCCAGGGCATGATCTTTTGCCGCTGTCTTGATCCCTAGTTCTTCAAGGTTCAACAAAGCCTGAGCTGCAATTTTGGCGTCAAGTTCGGCCTTCTTCGCTTCCACCTCACGCCTTGCGGTGGTTTTCATCGCAGCCACCTCAGTGGCCGCCTGACCACGCTGCCTTGCAACCTCTAATTCAGTGTCGCGGAGCTTGTCTCTAGCTTCGGACTTCGATTTCGAAATCAGTAGTTCGGCTTCATGCTTAGCGTTGGCTATGCTTCGAGCTGCGCGCCTCTCCGCAGCTGCGGACTGGTCTTGATAGTAGGTGTCGGCTGCGTTTTTTTGCTGTTCCGCCTGGGCGGTGGCAGCATCAATAATCTCTTCTGCTCTTTTTGCTGCAGCATCCTCTAGCTCACGCGCGGTAGTTTCTGCTCTGACCAATAGGTCGGCGGCCTCAGAGCCGAGGCTGGCGAAATTGGGGCTTGATGAAGCGGAAAGTCTAGAACCCACGGCCTCCAATTGCGAGGTGGTTTGCCGAAGTGCATCGCCGGATTCTTGGAGTTGCTCACGAAGGCGAACGAGCTCGGCATTGAGAGCGTTAATCTCTTTTTCTACGGCCTTTGGGTCGTAGCCTCGCCTGGACAATTCGAAGCGACTAAATTCAGTTGGCAAGTTGAGTCCTTGGTTGGAGAGTAAACTTTTCCGAGCTAGCCAAGTCTACTCGGAGCAAGGAATTATGCGTTTTTGGATTGCCCTATTGGTGTTTGTCACCGGGTTGGTTTTTAGCGCGACAGGTTTTGTGAATCAGCTAGAAAACCAACCGATAGAGGTGATCAACGCCTCGGGGAGCCTTTCTGAGCCCACAAGCTATGTTTTGATCCCGAATTCGGTGCTGAGCGCCTATGAAGGGGAAGCTTCCGCATTTGCAATCGGCGACGGCCCGGTGTTTATGTCTACGGGTCGCGAGTCGGACATCGTTGCCTGGCTGGGGGACTCTTCCTATGTGGAGCTTCGGTTGAGTGTCAACGTAAAAGATGAGTCAGTTAGCCTTGCGGAAATAGTTCGTCCAGGACCGGGGGAGCTGGTTGACCCCGCGGGTGCTGACATTTGGCAAACCGAGCAGGCCAATAATGGCACCCTGTTTCTGCCTCTGGAAATCAACAATGAGGTTGCGATTCTGATGGCTTCAACCGGAATTGACTTAGCCCCGAGAACTGTAAGAGTCAGCTGGGACCTTGGAGATGTCGTCGCACCGGTAGCTCCGATAACCCTGATTGGAGTCGGTGTGACAATTCTCGGCTCCCTCATGGGCATTTACGCCAGCTTCCATTACTCCAGGAAGTACCGAAGCCGCAGGAAGGGACGCGGACCCAAGATCCCTAAACCAGTAAGAATGAAAAAGGGTCCATCGCAAGCTGGAACCAGGCCCCCTACCGGCAGGAGAGCCCAGCGGACAATGGGGTTTGTGGGGGCAGCGGCGGCAATTGCCCTACTCTCCGGGTGCGTTCCAAACTACGAGAGCCCAATAATCTCCCCGCAGGCACTTGAACAGCCTGGGACTCTTACAGCCAGCATGACAAGAACCCAGTTGACAAGCATTCTCCAGGATGTAGTTCGAGTGGTTGCAGCGGCGGATTCACAGCTTGACCGGGAGTCACTCGAGGTCAGAGTAACTGGCCCAGCTCTAGAAATGCGAAAGGCCGCTTACGCACTCGCGGGCAAGACGGAGGCCACTGACGATGGCCCTAGCCCAATCGTTGCTGGACCCATACAGCTGTTTTTGCCCAGTGCTACCGACACCTGGCCGCGCAGTGCGCTTGTGATCACAGGTCAAACAACTCTGCAGGCTTTGATCTTGAGGCAAGAGACGCCTCGTGAAGAATACAAGCTATATCAATACTCAGACCTATTGCCCGATATCCGATTCCCTGATGTTCCCGGTTCCGCTGCAGGGGCAAACTCACTAAAGGACGACAATCGATTCTTGGCGATGAGCCCTCCTTCTCTGGTGGAAGGGTTGGGTAATCTACTCAACGCTGGCGCAAATTCACCATGGTCCTTACTGATTGATCCGGACAACACCTACGTTTCAGATGTCGCATCGGTTCAGTTTGGCCTGCAGGAGACGCTGAGTAACGCGAACTTGAGCTTCGATCATCAACTGTCCGAGAACCCCGCTGTGATTCTTGCTAACTCGGAAGGTGGAGCGCTTGTGGCTCTCTACATGATCGACACCTACACAATTATCCCGAAGGAGCCCGGAGATGCTGTGGCAATAACAGGAGATGAAGCAACCCTGCTGGGAACCGGTGGAAGTGCCACGGGTATTGAGACTCAATACGGCGCGATGTTGCTGTTCAACGTCCCAGCCTCTGGATCCGAAGATCGAGTGACGCTGCTGGGTGCAACCCAGCAGCTCCTGTCGGCGATAACCTTAGGTGGATAATGAGTAATTTCGGAGCAATGGACCTCTCGGGTCTAGCAAATAAGGACAGTGGACCCCAGGGGACAACCGTTACCTCGTGGTTAGCCAAAGGCGATGAAGAGACACTTCGTCGCTATCTAACGCTTTCCGAAAGCACGCCGGTCTTGATGTTAATCACGGACCAGAGCGAAGCCTCCGCAAGACTCCGACAGCTGGTAAACGAGGTCCTTGCCGCCAGCGAGGGTCGTTTTGCAGGCATCGAAATCGACATAACTTCAAGCCCCCAGCTAGCCCAGGCGGTAGCCGTCGAGAGAGCTCCTGCAATGCTTGCGATTTTGGCTGGTCAGCCAGCACCGCTATTTCAAGGCGAGGCCACTAAAGAGCAGCTCATGAACGTATTGGGCCAAGTTCTCACTCTTGCTGCAGAAAAGAACATCACAAAAACGGTCAGCATCGGGGAAGCTGCTCCCACCGAAAAAAAGCTAAGCCCCGAACACCTGGCTGCGCTAGCAGCCATCGAGGCAAACGATCTTGAATTAGCAAAATCACTGTATGAAAAACTAATTACTGAGTATCCAAATGATGCCGAAGCAAAGGCCAGCTTGACTCAAGTGAAGCTAATGCTCCGGATGTCTAGTGAGCCGGAGCCAGGAGAGCAGGCGGCGCTTTTCCGCAAGGCGGATGAATTGCTTATTTCAAGAAACGCAGCCGGCTCGCTAGCGACACTTCTGGATGCTTTTGAGGTGGCAACCGAGGCCAGAGATGAAATTCGAGATCGGTTACTAGAACTGTTTATCTTGATCGGGGATTCTGAGCCAGAAGTTCTAGCGGCAAGGCGCCGACTCGCAACAATGCTTTTCTAGTTCGGCTTCAGCCAGAGCACTCCATATGGCGGCAGTGTCAACTCCAGGGACTGTTCATGCCCATGAGACGGTGTGCTGTCGGTAACAATCTCCCCGCTGCTGCCTGCTCCTGAGCCTCCAAAGTCCTCGGCATCCGTATTGAGGATTACCTTCCAGGTTCCCCCGTGCGGGACGCCGATCCGGAAGTTGTAGTGCGGAGTTCCAGAGAAATTTGCAATTGCTGCAATTTGGTTGCCAGCCATGTCAAAGCGAAGAAAGCTCAAGACATTCTGGTCGGCATTCCCGCCATCTATCCACTGGAAGCCGGAGCTGTCATGGTCAAGCTCCCACATCTCAGGGCTTTTTAGATACAGCTGGTTCATTTCAGCGACAAGTTTTTGAATGCCCCGGTGTGGTGCGTGATCTAAAAGCCACCAGTCGAGCTCTCTGGATTCACTCCACTCGGCAGGCTGCGCGAACTCTTGGCCCATGAAGAGCAATTTCTTACCAGGGTGTGACCACATGAAGGCCAAATAAGACCTTAGGTTCGCATGCTTCTGCCAGTTATCGCCAGGCATCTTGCTGAGCAATGAACCTTTGCCGTGAACTACCTCGTCGTGACTAATCGGGAGCACAAACTTCTCGTCGTAGGCATAGAGCATTGAAAATGTGATCTCACCGTGGTGATATTTTCGGTGCATCGGATCACGCTGGATGTATTCAAGGCTGTCATGCATCCAGCCCATGTTCCACTTGAAGCCAAAGCCCAGGCCGTCGTGATCCACTGGGCTTGAAACTCGCGGAAATGCAGTTGACTCTTCGGCAATCATCATGATTCCAGGGTTGTTTTTATAAGCAAGTGTGTTTGCCTGCTTCAAAAACTCGATGGCGTCTAGGTTTTCCCGTCCACCGTGAACATTCGGAAGCCATTCGCCATCTTCTCGGCTGTAGTCGAGATAGAGCATTGATGCGACGGCATCAACCCGCAGCCCATCGATGTGGAACTCTTCCAGCCAGTAAGCGGCATTTGCCACAAGGAAGTTCCTGACTTCGTTTCGACCGAAATTAAAAACGTGAGTGCCCCAGTCGGGCTGGTCACCGCGCCTAGGGTCGGCATCCTCGTAGATTGCCTCACCATCAAATTTTGCCAAGGCCCATTCATCTTTTGGAAAGTGGGCTGGCACCCAGTCCAGAATCACTCCAATTCCCGCAAGGTGAAGCTCGTCAATCAGGAACCTCAGGTCATCGGGAGTGCCAAATCTGGATGTTGGAGCGTAGTATCCGGTGACCTGGTAGCCCCAACTGCCGCCGAATGGGTGCTCGGCAAGTGGCATGAATTCAACGTGTGTGAATCCCATGTATTGCATGTGTCCGATTAGTTCCGGAGCTATCTCTCGATAGGTCTTGCCTTTGCGCCAGCTGCCAAGGTGAACCTCGTAAATTGACATGGGGGTGCTGAGTGCATCTGTTTCTGCGCGCTTGAGGAGCCAAGCAGAATCCCGCCAGTCGTATTGAGCCCTTGACACTACGGTGGCTGTTGATGGCGGGGTCTCAAACTGATTGCCCATCGGGTCTATTTTTGTGACCTTAGAGCCATTGCGGGTAGTGATGCTGTACTTATAAAGTGCCCCTGGCTTCACACCTGGCACAAACAGCTCCCAAATGCCGCTGGAGCCCATGGAGCGCATTTGGTAGCAGGTTCCATCCCAGCCATTGAAATCACCAACAACGGCGACTGCCTTGGCATTCGGCGCCCACACCGCAAAGGAGGTGCCGGAAGTGTCTCCGAGTGAGTCTGTGCTTTCAGAAAAATGCGAGCCAAGTACACGCCAGAGTTGTTCGTGACGACCCTCTGAAATCAGGTGAAGATCTAATTCGCCGATGGTTGGTGCATAACGGTAAGAATCGTCTGTTGACCACTCCGGTGCATCCTGATATCTGGCGGTTATTCGGTAATCACCGGGCGGCTTAGTTTTGCCAATCAGCTCCCAGATGCCGTCTTGAAGATGAACGAAGGGGAGTGCCTTCTTGCCCTTCGAAGTCAGAACAACTTCCTCTGCGAAAGGCCTCAGCACTCGCACGGACCAGCTTTTGCCCTCCACATGAAGCCCAAGCACCGAGTGAGGGTTGTGGTGTTCTCCCGCGGCCAATGCTTTTAGCGAGTTCTGATCCAGTGTCATGGCATCACCTGAAAGATGTGCGCCGGTTCTGAGAAAGAATCGAGTTTCACGTAGTTTTCAGCACTCCACTGAAAGACTTTCCCGGTGATCAAGTCTTTGACTTCAAAGGAATCCGGAAGCCCGAGTCGAGCTAAGTCAATTTGCACTGTGGTTTCTCTCACGGAAGTCGGGTCAGTGTTTACCACCACGATGATTGTGTCCGCTACGCCATTGTTGAATTCGGCTTCCAAGTGTTTCGAGTAGACAAGAATTGCATCGTCGGCACTGTGATGAACCGATAGATTGCGCAATTGGCCGAGGCTTGGGTGCTCCGAGCGAATTTTGTTTAGCAGCGCAATTCGTGGTGCCAAGCTGGCGCCGGCGGCTTCGGCTGCAGCAAAGTCGCGCTGTTTGTATTCGAACTTTTCATTGTCAATGTTTTCTTCGGCACCGGGTCTTGCAACTGCTTCGTAGAGCTCGAATCCTGCGTACATTCCCCAGCTAGAGCCAGCGGTCGCGGCGATCGTGGCACGAATTTTGAAGGCGGGGCGGCCGCCGAACTGCAGATACTCACTGAGAATGTCAGGGGTGTTGACCCAGAGGTTCGGCCTGAAAAAGTCGGCTGAATCTTGAGAGAGCTCATTGAGATACTCAGCTATTTCTGCTTTCGAGTTTCGCCAGGTGAAATAGGTGTAGGACTGCTGAAAGCCAGCCTTGGCAAGAGCGTGCATCATTGCCGGTCGAGTAAATGCCTCGGCTAGGAAAATGACATCTGGATGGCTTTGGTTTATCTGTTCTATTACCTCCTGCCAGAAGCTCACCGGTTTGGTGTGAGGGTTGTCTACTCGGAATATCTTGACGCCGAGGCCAATCCATTTTTCCAAAAGTTTCAGAACCTCTTTGACAAGGCCTTCAGGATCTTCGTCAAAGAAGATCGGGTAAATGTCTTGGTACTTTTTTGGTGGATTTTCGGCATATGCAATCGAGCCATCGGCCCTCTTGGCTAGCCACTCCGGATGGTCTTTTACCCAGGGGTGATCAGGGGATACCTGAAGGGCAAAGTCCATTGCGATTTCGATTCCAAGCTTGTTCGCACTCTTCACAAAGCTTGCAAAATCCTTCTCGGTGCCAAGGTCGGGGTGGATTGTGTCGTGGCCACCAGCACTCGAGCCAATTGCCCACGGCGAACCCGGGTCATCCCTTTCAGCTACCAGGGTGTTGTTGGGCCCCTTGCGGTGAGCTTCGCCGATTGGGTGCACCGGTGGCAAATAAAGAACTTCAAAGCCCATGGTTTTTACCCTGGCAAGCGACTTTGTTGCCGTCTTGAATGTTCCAGAGCTCCACTGACCCTTCTTGTTCTTGGTTGCACCTTCACTTCTTGGGAAGAACTCATACCAAGAACCAGAGCCAGCGAGTTTTCGCTCGCAAATAATTCTGACTGGTTCCGAGTTGCTGGCAAGCGGGCGGAGTGGAGAGTTGTTTGCTGCTTCTTCAAACCCCAGTGCGAGAGATTTTTCGAATTGTTGAAGTGGGGTGGACTTTGAATCACCGAAGCAGGCGATTACCGCCTTCAATATCTTTTTGTCTTTGGTATCCGCGGCGGCAATAAGTTCGCTTGCCAGCCGCTGCCCCTCCAGAATTACGAGTTCTTGGTCTATGCCCGCGGCGATTTTGATTCTTGCCGTGTGCTCCCAGGTGGCATAGCGATCATCCCAGGTCGTGACTCTGTACTCCCAGAGGCCTGGTTCAGGCAGCTGCACTTTTATGAAGAACTGGTCCATACCAGGGGAGCCAGCGGCCATCCTGGATGTTGTTGTGATGCCGGTGGGGCTGGTGAGGGCTAACTCGGCAGCAAGCTTGTCGTGCCCTTCTCTGGTAGCTGTCGCGCCAAACTCAAGAACCTCTGAGGCAAACGCCTTGACAGCAAATTTTCCACCATCCACGATCGGCCAGGTGGAAACAATGGGTAGTCGAGTAATCCGAACATCGCCTTGGGTCATGAGTTCAATTTAGTGAGGTTTTAGAAGTTGCGCTCACTCGGTGAGGTTATCGTTAGCGAACTGCAAACAATTGGATGCTGGTTTCGGCCATTGAAATTCCTGTCTTCGGTTCCAGTCTAAAAGCCTCTGTCGGGGGAGTTGCCGATGCAGAATCCCAGAGAAGTTCAAATTTCTGGTTATCTGGCAGCTCCGGAAGCAGGACATCTTTGACTGCCTCAGTTCCGTTTATTGCTAGCAGCACGCCCTGAGTTGAGCCGTCGGGGAGCAGGTGAAGATTCAGTCTTTGGAGAGTTCTGCGTTCGGGGTTATGCCAGTCATCAATGCTCATCTGGTCTCCGGATACTGAAAACCAAAGCATTTGATCGTGTTCAGCGGTCGGGGCATCAAGCTTTGTGAAATCGCTTGGTCTAAGGGCGGGGAACTGTTTTCGCAGCTTGATGAGGTGAGCGACTGTGTCGAAGAAATCGTCTTTGTCTTCCTCTGGCTCAAATTCCTGCCAGGTAATCGCGTTGTCTTGGCAGTATGCGTTGTTATTGCCGTCCTGAGACTTCAAGCGCTCATCACCGGCAGTGATCATTGGAACACCAGCGGATGTCAACAGTGTGCCGAGGAGGTTTCTGGCGGCCTTCAGTCTCTGCTGCCTGATTAGATTCTTATTTGTGGGACCTTCGTGTCCGTGATTGAAGCTGTAGTTTTCTCCGGATCCATCGCGGCTGGCCTCGCCGTTGGCAAGGTTGTGCTTCTGGTTGTAGGAAACTAAATCCCAGAGCGTGAAGCCATCGTGGGCGGTTATGAAATTCAAGCTGCCAAGTGGAGAGCCTTCGCTCACCACTTCTTGGGAGCCTGAGACTTTTCCAGCAAGGTCCTGAACGCCGTTCTCGTGGTCACCGGACTCTCGCGCGTTTTTTACGTCAGTGAGCCAGAATTTTCTGATCGAATCGCGGAAGCGGTCGTTCCATTCGGGGAATCCAGGGGGGAAGTTGCCAGTCTGCCAGCCACCCATGCCAACATCCCAGGGCTCAACAATCAGTTTGGCTGATGAGATTACGGGGTCTTTTTTCATTTCCTGCAAGGAAGGGTGTTCGGGGTCGAACTGATTGTTTTCATCTCTGGCAAGAGTGGTGGCCAGATCAAACCTAAAGCCATCTATCTGCATGTCTGTAACCCAATGCCGCAGTGAGTCGAGCATAAGTTTTTGAACCATTGGCTGGCTAAAGTCGAGCGAGTTGCCGCAACCGGTGGTGTCCTGGTAGTTACCCTCGTCGTCTTGACGGTAGTAGCTGGAGTTGTCCAGTCCTCGGTAAGAAAAAGTCAAACCCTTGGCACCACCTTCAGCGGTGTGGTTATAGACAACGTCCATAATCACTTCTATGCCAGCTCTGTGGAGCTCTCGAATGGCTGTTTTGAGCTCCCGCATGATTGCCAGCGGAGAAGTTTCACGTGCTCTCTTGCTCGAGTAGCGCATATGCGGCGTGAAGTAGTTGATGGTGTTGTAGCCCCAGTAATTGATCAATCCTAGATTGACAAGCCTTGGCTCTGAAATAAATGCCTGAATTGGTAGCAGCTCGATTGCGGTTATGCCCAGTTTCGTGAGGTAATCAATAGTTGCCGGGTGGCCGAGGGCAGCATAGGAACCCCTGATGTCCTCTGGGATTTGAGGGTTTAGTCTCGTGAGCCCCCGCACGTGAGCCTCGTAAATAACAGTTTCGGACAGGCCAGTCTTGGGCTTGGTGACACCCTGCCAGTCAAAATCATCCTGAACCGCCACGCAGTAGTAGTCGCTTGGGCTCTTTCTGACTAGGCCTCTGGCATAGGGGTCTAGGAGGTTTCTGGTTGGATCAAAGGCGTCCCTTTTTCCATTTGGCCCCGTTGCACGCAAGACATAGTTTGCGCCTGCGACAAGTCGGTCATCAGCTCCTGAAAAGATTCCGTGATCTTGAGCTTCTAAGTTGATCTCGTGAATGACATTTGTAGTGTCGTCTGAATCTAAAATCAGAAGCTTCATAGTCTCGGCAGTGGAAGACCAGACATTGAACACTCCACCGCCGTCGACTAAAGAAAGTCCAAGCGGAGCACCCTCAGCAACTAGAGAGTCAGGTAGTGAATTAGTCATCGCGTCCAAGGCTACTAATGGTTCGTTGATTGGCGTGACAACTAGGCTGTAGTCATGTCAGTTTTTCTCGATCACGCATCGACTACAGCACTTCGCCCAAGTGCCAAAAAGGCTCTAACTGACGCACTTGAACTGCTTGGTAATCCATCCAGCGTTCACAGTCAAGGTAGGTCCACAAGGGAGCTCCTCGAGGCATCTAGAGACGCTGTTGCAAAGGCTGTCGGGGCGAATCGGAGCGAAATCATCTTCAACTCCGGTGGCACGGAGGGTAACAACCACGCCATCAAAGGTATTTACTGGGATCGAATGCAGTCAGATGCCAACAAGACCGTAATTATCTCCTCGGAGACGGAGCACCACGCAGTTATTGACCCGGTGCAGTGGCTGGAAAAGAACCAGGGCGCCAAGGTCTATTACGTCAAACACTTTCAAAATGGAATGGTTGATTTCGATTCGCTGAAAGCTCTTATTTCAGAGCATGGTCCCACGATTGCGCTCATCACTCTGATGTGGGTAAACAATGAAACCGGTGTCATCACCGATATTCCAAGGGTTGTCGAAATGGCGAACGAATTCCAGATTCCCGTTCACACAGACGCAGTGGCAGCGCTAGGCCATATCCCGCTTGATTTTCAAGCCAGTGGACTGACTGCCATGAGCCTTTCTGGCCACAAGGTCGGCGCCCCGATAGGCGTCGGTGCTCTGGTGGTCTCCAGGTCAGCTAAGCCAATATCTTTGGTCCACGGTGGTGGTCAGGAGAGAGCCTTGCGCTCAGGCACTATGAACTATTCGTTGGCAGCCAGCTTCGCGGCTGCTGCAACCGAAGCGATAGCAGACCTAGACAAGGAGATGAGTCGCCTTGCACTCTTGCGTGACGAAATGGAAACTCGGGTGACCCAATTGGTTCCTTCTGCGATTGTCACTGCAACCGGTGCCGATCGCGCCGGGTATAACGCGCACTTCATCTTCCCTGGAACGCAATCTGATGCGCTGTTGTTCCTGCTTGACCAAGAGGGAGTATGCGTGTCGGCAGGGTCTGCTTGTCAGGCTGGGGTGCTTGGCCCTTCACATGTGGCGATTGGGATGGGTTTTGATCAGGCCGAAGCTTCAGCCTGCGTGAGGGTGACGCTAGGTTTCACAACTACCGCAGCTGATACCACCGCTTTTCTTGATGCACTGGCAAAGATTCACCCAATAGCCCTGCAAGCTGCCCCTGCATAAAAACTAAAGTCAAATTAGACTAGGGGAATGCGAGTACTAGCGGCAATGAGTGGCGGAGTTGATTCCGCTGTTGCTGCAGCGCGTGCGGTTGACGCAGGCCACGAGGTCATCGGTGTCCACCTAGCACTTTCTAGGATGCCTGGAACACTAAGAACCGGCTCCAGGGGTTGCTGCACCATTGAAGACTCCATGGATGCGCAACGAGCTGCTAATAAGCTCGGCATTCCCTATTACGTCTGGGACTTCTCCGAAAGATTCAAGATCGACGTTGTTGATGACTTTGTCGCCGAGTACCAAGCGGGTAGGACTCCAAACCCATGTATGCGCTGTAATGAGAGGATCAAGTTTGCGGCGCTATTGGAACGAGGGCTATCTCTAGGCTTTGATGCGGTGTGCACGGGTCACTATGCCTCTATCTACAAAGATGATGCAGGAAACCTTGAGCTTCATAGGTCATTAGCGATGGCTAAGGACCAAAGCTATGTCTTAGGGGTCCTGAACGCCGAGCAGCTTTCTCACTCGATGTTCCCACTGGGTGCAACGGCATCAAAGGACCTGATTAGACAAGAGGCTGCCGAGCGAGGGCTGACGGTCGCCAATAAGCCAGATAGCTACGACATCTGCTTCATCCCCGAGGGGGACACCAGAGAGTGGCTAAGGGATTTCATTCCAACAGAGCCGGGAAAAATCGTTGACACCGAGGGCAATCAGCTTGGAGAACACGATGGCCATGTTGGCTTCACGATTGGGCAACGCAAGGGATTGAAAATCGGCACTCCTGCAAAGGATGGCAAGCCTCGGTATGTGCTTGAGATTAGACCAAAGACCAAAGAGGTAGTTGTTGGTCCTGAAGAGGCCTTACAGATCTCTGATTTATTCGGCGCTCGCTATACCTGGTGTGGCAAGGCCCCTCAAAAACCAGAAGAGTACTTCGAGTGCGATGTTCAAGTTAGGGCTCACGGTGATACGGTGCCAGCGCTTGCCGCAATTGTCGATGGCGCTATGCACGTTGAACTAAAAGAACCGCTCTACGGTGTTGCAGCCGGACAAACCGCAGTTGTTTATTTGGGCACCAGGGTCCTGGGCCAAATGACCATCGACAGCACAAAGAGCAAAGTTCCAGCGAGTGTCTAACCAGCAAGAGCGCATTTTCGAGCTTCGGGCACTAATCGAGAACTACCGCAATGTCTATTACAACAATGACCAATCTCTTGTCTCAGATCAGGAATACGACGCACTAGAGGCTGAGCTAAAGGCGCTGGAAGTCCAGAACGAAACTGCACCTGCTGACTCTCCAACATCAAAGGTAGGTTCTGCTGCGGGAAGCGTCTTTGACCCGGTCGTTCACGGTGAAAAGATGATGAGCCTGGACAATGTATTCGACACAGATGGACTAAGGGCATGGGCCACCAGGGCGGGTGACGGCCCCTATCTTTGCGAACCCAAAATTGACGGGCTGGCTGTTTCTCTCACCTACCAAAAGGGAACCCTTGTTCGCGCTGCAACGCGAGGAGACGGGCAGACCGGCGAGGACATCACTCAAAACGCTCTGACGATTCAGGGAGTCCCGCACCAACTTCTAGGAAGCGACCACCCTGATTTGATGGAGGTCCGCGGCGAGGTGTTTTTTGACTTGGCTGATTTTGCAAAGCTAAATGCCGGGATTATCAAAGATGGCGGTAAGCCATTTGCAAACCCCAGAAACAGTGCATCCGGTTCGCTTCGGCAAAAAGACCCTAGTGTCTCGGCATCCAGACCACTTAAGATGCTGGTTCATGGTTTTGGCGTTTGGCAATCGGGATTGAAGAGCCAGAGCGATGTCTACATTCAGCTGGATAAGTGGGGATTGCCGACAACCAAAAGGTACGAGGTTCTGAACAGCATCGATGAGGTGCTGAATTACGTGGCAGATCTAGCTACAAACCGAGCCGAAGTCGAACACGAAATTGACGGAGTTGTAATCAAGGTCGATGACCTTGATTCTCAAAAGGAACTTGGATTTACATCCCGTGCCCCAAGATGGGCGATTGCTTATAAATATCCACCCGAGCAGGTCAACACCAAATTGCTAGACATCAGAGTGTCAATCGGTAGAACTGGCAGGGCTACACCTTTTGCAGTCTTGGCACCGGTTACTGTTGCCGGCAGCGAGGTCGAGTTTGCAACCCTTCACAACCAAGAACAGGTTGAGGCCAAAGGTGTTTTGATAGGTGACACGGTTGTGCTCAGGAAGGCCGGGGACGTTATTCCAGAGATTCTTGGTCCGGTTGTGGATCTCAGAGATGGCTCTGAAAAGAACTTTGTCATGCCGAGTGCTTGCCCCGAATGCGGGGCGGCGCTTCTACCGGCCAGCGAAAAGGATGTTGACCTTCGTTGCCAGAACTCAAAGGATTGCCCGGCTCAGCTCAGAGAGCGAATTGCCTATATCGGCTCGAGGGCAGCACTGGATATCGAAGCTCTCGGCTATGTCAGTGCCAGCGCACTAACAAACCCAGTCTTTCCCGCTGAGGCTCCGATAAAAACCGAGGCGGACCTCTTTAGCCTGTCTTTGGAAGAGCTGTTGCCGATCAAGTCCAAGGTTTTGGATGCTGATACCGGTCTTCCAAAACACGACGCTGAAGGCAACGAAAAAATTGTTGACTATTTCCAAAAAAAGGACGGCACACCGTCTGAAACAGCGATAAAGCTGCTTGCGAATCTTGAAATTGCAAAAACCAGGCCGCTTTGGAGGTTATTGGTGGCGCTCTCCATTCGACACGTTGGGCCAGTCGCGGCAAGAGCTTTGGCAGACAACTTCGGCTCTTTTGACGCAATCTTCAGTGCAACAGAGAGTCAGTTGGCAGAAGTTGATGGTGTCGGTCCAACTTTGGCCAATTCGATCATCAGCTGGTTTAAAGAAGATTGGCATAAACAGATTTTGGAGAGCTGGAAAAAAGCCGGAGTTCAATTGGCAACGCCTGGCCACCCTGGCCCCGGGGCAATTGCGGTTGATGGCCTCTTTACTGGTCTTTCAATTGTCGTGACCGGGTCAATGGAGTCGATGACCAGAGAGCAGATCGAAGCGCTGATTATTGAAAACGGTGGAAAGGCCGCATCTTCAGTTTCAAAAAACACAGCTTTTCTGGTTGCGGGACCCGGTGCAGGTTCAAAGCTCACCAAGGCGGAAGGTTTGGGGGTTGAGGTTATTTCAGAACAGGACTTCCTTGCCAAATTGCCAACGCCAGCGAACTAGACTTGATTGTTATCGCCCAATGATGAAGTGAGATTTATAGATGTCTGAAATTACCCCCGATTTGGTTCGCCATCTCGCGTCGCTCTCCAGAATTTTGGTTACTGACGAAGAGGTTGAACAACTAGCCGGAGAGCTATCTGTGATCGTGGATTCTGTGGCAGTGGTGACAAAGGCAGTCTCGGGCGATGTCGCTGCAACGAGCCACCCAATTCCAATGGCCAATGTTTACCGCGAAGATGTGATCCTTCCATCCTTGACTCAAGAACAGGCTCTATCTGCTGCTCCAGACAGCGCAGATGGCAGGTTCAAGGTCAACGCAATTTTGGACGAGGACTAGACCATGACAGACCTTACTGCCGCATCTGCTGCATCGCTTGCCAGCCTATTCGCAAGCAAGCAGGCATCATCAGTGGAAATAACCACTGCGTTTCTGGATCGCATGGAAAAGCTAAACGCAAAAACCAACTCTTACCTTCACATCAACCGCGAGAACAGCCTCGAGCAGGCCAGTAACGCAGACAAGCAGCTTGCCGATGGCAAGCCACTGTCAGCACTTCACGGTGTTCCAATTGCCGTCAAAGACAACCTGACCACGACCGATGCACCGACAACCTCCGGGTCAAAGATTCTTGAGGGCTGGATTCCGCAGTATGACGCAACGGTTGTTGCAAAAATTCGCCAGGCCGGCATGCCGATTCTTGGTAAAACAAATCTTGATGAGTTCGCAATGGGTTCTTCCACTGAGTTTTCTGCGTACGGGCCGAGCAGAAACCCATGGGATTTAGAGCGCATCCCGGGCGGATCCGGTGGTGGTTCAAGTTCTGCTGTTTCAGGTCACCTGGCTCCTTTGGCGCTTGGAAGCGACACCGGTGGATCAATTAGATTCCCGGCAGCGGTAACAGGTTCGGTTGGCGCAAAGCCAACCTATGGAGCGGTGTCTCGTTACGGCCTAATCGCACTGGCAAGTTCGCTGGATCAGATTGGACCGGTGACCAACGACGTGATGGATGCCGCGCTGCTGCAGGATGTAATTGCAGGGCACGACCCCAGAGATTCAACATCGCTGCCAAACAGCCTGGGCTCAATGGCCAAGGCCGTGGCTGAAGCGGACGTGAAGGGCCTTCGAATTGGAATCGTGAAGCAACTTTCTTCCGATGGCTTCCAGGAGGGCGTGAAAGAACGCTTTGAAGATACCGTTGAAAAGCTAACCGCTGCCGGTGCAACGGTAGTGGAGGTGGATTGTCCAAGCTTTGAGTACGCGGTTGCCGCCTACTACCTAATCCTTCCGGCGGAGGCATCCTCGAATCTGGCCAAGTTTGATTCAGTTCGTTTCGGAATGCGGGTAATGCCCGAGGGGAATCCAACAATTGAGCGCGTGATGGCTGCAACTCGTGAGCATGGGTTTGGTCCAGAAGTGAAAAGAAGAATCATTCTCGGTACCTACGCCCTTTCTTCTGGCTACTACGACGCTTATTACGGTTCTGCCCAGAAGGTGAGGACTCTGATTCAGCAAGACCTTGCCAAAGCTTTTGGAGTCGCAGACGTGTTGCTCACTCCAACTGCACCGACCACCGCATTCAAAATCGGTGAGAAGATCAACGACCCGTTGGCTATGTATTTGAACGACATCGCCACCATCCCCGCGAACCTCGCAGGCGTTCCAGGCATGTCGGTGCCAAACGGTTTGGCGAAGGAAGATGGGCTACCTTCTGGAGTTCAAATTCTGGCCCCAGCGATGCAGGATGCCCAGATGTATAGGGTCGCCAGCATTATCGAAAAGCTTTACGTGAATGAATGGGGCGCCCCTCTGATCAGCCAGGTGCCGAACTTGGAGGTGCTGTAATGGCTAAGGAACAACTCATGTCCTATGAGGACGCCATTGAGCGCTTCGAGGTCGTTATCGGTCTTGAGGTCCACGTAGAACTAAACACAGTTAGCAAGATGTTCTGCGGCTGTGCGAATAACTTTGGATCAGAACCAAATACCAATGTCTGCCCAACCTGCTTAGGTTTGCCCGGGTCGCTGCCGGCGGTCAACCGCAAAGCCGTTGAGTCTTCGATCGCCATTGGTTTAGCGCTGAATTGCGATATCGCTTCAACCGGAAGATTCTCAAGAAAAAACTACTTCTATCCAGACTTGGCAAAGAACTTCCAAACCTCTCAGTACGACGAGCCGATTGCATATGAGGGTTCGATCTCTGTTGAGCTAGAGACCGGTGAGATTTTCCAGATTCCAATTGAACGTGCTCACATGGAAGAAGATGCCGGAAAGCTCACTCACGTCGGAGGAGCAACCGGTCGCATCCAAGGTGCGGAGTACTCCCTGGTTGATTACAACCGCGCAGGCGTGCCATTAGTCGAGATTGTTACCAAACCAATCTACGGAGCGCTAGACAAGGCTCCAGAGCTTGCTGCGACCTATGTGCGGGCAATTAGGGACATCGTAAAGGCCATGGACGTCTCCGATGCCAAGATGGAACGCGGCAACGTTCGCTGTGACGCAAACGTCTCTCTTCGCGAAAAAGGCGCAGAGAAGCTCGGCACCAGAACTGAAACCAAGAACGTGAACTCGCTTCGAAGCGTTGAAAATGCCGTTCGTTACGAGATTCAGCGACAGGCTTTCATTCTTGCCGGGGGAGGCTCCATTACTCAGGAGACTCGTCACTGGCACGAAGACCGCGGCCACACTTCTTCAGGCCGCCCTAAGTCAGACGCTGATGACTACCGTTACTTCCCAGAACCTGACCTTGTTCCGGTGCAGCCCAGCCTTGAATTGATTGAGGAAATCCGCAAGACCCTGCCAGAAAACCCAGCGATCAGAAGAAAGCGCCTGCAGGAATCTTGGGGTTTCGCAGACCTAGAATTCCGCGATGTCTTGAACTCGGATCTGCTAGATGAAATCGAGGCAACAGTTGCTGCCGGCGCAAGCCCGCAATCGGCACGTAAGTGGTGGACCGGTGAACTTGCGAGGTTAGCCAACTCGCAGGAGATGTCGGTTTCTGACCTGGCTATCACCCCCGCTCAGGTTGCAGCGATTCAGCTTTTGATTGATGCAGGTGAGCTAAATGACCGCCTGGCAAGAGATGTTGTGGCCGGAGTTCTAGCTGGCGAAGGTGAACCTGCTGATGTTGTTGAAAAGCGTGGGCTGAAGGTCGTCACTGATGAGGGTGCGCTGATTGCAGCTGTTGATAAGGCGCTAGCGAGTCAGCCCGATGTCCTGGAAAAGATTCGAGACGGCAAGGTGCAGGCTGCCGGAGCCGTTATCGGGGCTGTAATGCAAGAGATGCGTGGACAAGCCGACGCTGCCAGAGTTCGAGAGCTCGTTCTAGAAAGAGCCAAGTAACTACTGGGGTGAGTAACGGGGCTTGAACCCGCGACCCCCTGGACCACAACCAGGTGCTCTACCAACTGAGCTATACCCACCATGTCTGGCTAAGCCAGAACTTCTAGATTGTATCAGTCCCCAAGTGAGAAAACAGCACGCTTGAGCTCTTTGGATGTTGGCCCGGGATCCTGAACTAATAAAACCTTACGGTAGTAGCGAAGCTCTGTGATCGACTCTCTGATATCTGCAAGAGCCCTGTGGTCGCCAGTTTTCTTGGGGAGCTGGAAGTAAATTTGTGGAAACCAGCGCCTAGCCAGCTCCTTGAATGAGCTGACATCAATGTTCCTGTAGTGCAGGAACTTATCAAACTCTGGTGTTTGTCGATTCAGGAACATCCTGTCGGTGCCAATTGAGTTTCCTGCAAGGGGAGCAGTGGAGGGTTCTTTCACCCATTTCTTGACGTATTCCAGCACCTGCTGCTCAGCCTTTCGGATGCTCATACCAGCCGGAATCTCTTCAATAAGTCCAGAATCAGTGTGCATCTGGGTGACAAATTCACCCATGTTCTTCATCGCCTTGCGAGAAGGCTTCACCACCAGTTGCAAACCTTCATGAACTGGCGTTAGGTCCTGATCGGTAATGACCACCGCGATTTCACAGATCTCGTCAACTTCAACGTCGAGCCCTGTCATCTCGCAGTCAACCCAGACGATGTATTCGTTCATACTCATCTAGTCGTTGGAGTGTCTGGAGTTTTTGATGGCTTTGATTTGAGCTTTTCGGTCTGCCTTGGCAGCCTTCTTCTCAGCTCGAATTTCCGCTTTGGTCTTTGGCTCTCTGATCGGAACTTCTGCTGTTGCCGGCATTTCTGCGGCATCTCCGGTTTGAGCTGGAATCGGCTTAACTTCAGGGTTGGAGTCCTGCCAGGCCATGCTTGATTCGTCATCAATCGCCATGTCCACCGGTTCCTCTGTCCAAGCTAATTCTTGATCCGGGATATTGCTCACCGCCGGCTGATAGGTCGGCTCCTGCGTATCAGCTTCTGCCGGACCAGCTTCTTCAATAATTGGCTCTGGTTCAGAGGTGACCGCTTCTACAACCGCTTCCGGTGCCTCAACTGGAGTTTCAATCACTGCAGTCTGCACGGGGTTAGCTTGAACTTCAGTAGCCGCAGCAGGCTGCGTTGAAGCCGCAACTGGTGGGGCTGCAGCTGGGGCCTTTTTGGCTTCCTTGGCTGCTTTGCGGTTGGCACGCCTTTCCAGTCTGATTACCTTGCGCTCCTTGCGGCCTTCAACCAGCCAGTAGAGAACTGGAACGAGAATCAGGGTTAGCAATGTCGACGAAATCAGTCCACCCACAACTACCAGAGCTAGCGGCTGGGAAATAAAGCCAGAGTTACCCGTCACGCCAAGAGCCATTGGAGTTAGCGCAAAAATAGTAGCTAGCGCGGTCATCAAAATTGGCCGCAGTCGCTGCCTAGCTCCAGAAATTAGTGAGTCCTCAACGCTTCTGCCCTTCTTGCGATATTGATTCACAAGGTCAATGAGCACGATGGCGTTGGTTACCACGATTCCAATAAGCAGCAACATTCCAATAAGCGCCGGCACGCCAAGTGGAGTGTCGGTAATCAGTAGCAATCCGAGAGCACCGATTGCCGCGAACGGAATGGAGATCAGTAGCAACAGCGGCTGTATCAGGCTGCCGAAGGTTGCGACCATAACGATGTAAACAATCGCAACGGCAGCCAAGAGAGCGACTCCCAATTGCTGGAAGCTCTCTGCTTGGTCGGCAGCGGCTCCACCAATTGTTGCCTCGGTTCCGGCTGGCAATACAACTGAGTCCAGCGCCTCGGTAATCTCAGCTGAAATAGCTCCAAGGTCATCACCGATCGGTGCCAGCGATACCGTTGCGGTTCTGTTTCCCCGCTCGGAGGTGATTGAAGTTGGTTTTAGGACCTCTGTCACAACGGCGATGCTGTCAAGACGAATCAGCCCCTGAATTGTCGGGATAGTAATGGCCTTGACTTCGTCGATTGACTCAGGAGCGCGAACGCCTTCGATGTAAACATCGGCGTCAGTACCCTCAATGTTCACTGTTCCAAGCGCGCTTGGCCTCAGCTGCGAAGCAACGATGCCGGTAACTGTTGTTTCAGCGAGCTGATAGGCGGCGGCCTTTTCGCGGTCAACTACCACCTCAAGAACACGCTGATCGGCATCGAGAGTCGTGGTGATTGAGCTGACATTAGCAACGCTATCTAGCGAAGAAGCCAGCGTGTTCACTGCCTCTTGGAGCAGGGCCGGGTCGCTTGCTAGAACCTGTATGTCAACAGTTTCGCTCGACCCAAATCCACCACCGCTGGAGACCGTGATCTCACTTCCCGCAGGGGAATCAAGTTGCAATACCTCGGTTTTGATCAGCTCAGCGTCAGCGTCTTCGTCAGCGTTCACAGTTATCTGGACACCTGAGGCTGATGCGCCAAAGGCAACTCTGCCATCAGCAGATGAGCCGACAGTGCTCTGAACAACAGTCACACCCTCAAGGGCCATGATCTTGTCCTCGAGCTCAATCGCAGCCGCATCCTGCTCGGCCAACGTGCTGTTGGTTGGCATCGAAAGTGTCGCGGTGAACTGGTTCGAACCGCCACCGTCGATGAAGTTTGTTTTGAGAAGTGGGACAAGTGAAAGCGTGTAACCGAGAATCAGAACCGATGCGGTGAGGGTAATCCAAGGGTGGTTTTTTGTTCCATTCAGAACTGGAAGGTAACCGCGTTGCAGCCAACTCTTCTTCTCACGTGCTTCTTCAATTTCCCGCTGTGCTTCTTCAAAGCCCTCTGGGTTTGCCTCTTTGGCGGCTACTAGGCGCTTTGGCATTCTCAAGAACCAATACGCAAGAACCGGCACGATTGTCAGTGAGACCAAGAGTGATGACAGCAAGGCGATCGAAACTGTGAAGGCGAACGGCCTGAACAGCTCGCCGATTAGCCCTGAGACCAGCGCGATTGGCAGGAACACTGCAACGGTAGTGATTGTCGAAGCAGTAATGGCACCGGCAACCTCCTTGACCGCAGTGAGGACTGCCTTCCGGCGCTCTTCGCCATAGCTAAGGTGGCGGTTGATGTTTTCAATTACCACAATTGAGTCATCAACTACACGACCAATGGCGATTGTCAGGGCACCTAGCGTTAGCAGGTTCAGCGAGTAATCAGCAATTTGCAAACCAATGAAGGTAATCAGCAGCGAGGTAGGAATCGAAATCGCGGTGATGATTGTTGACTTGAAGCTGAGCAAGAACACCAAGATCACGAGGATTGCAAATGTCAGACCGAGCAACCCTTCAATTGTTAGGTCCTTGATGCTCTCCTGAATAAATGGAGCCTGGTCAAAAATTGTTACTACCGTCACGTCGGTTGCAAGAGCCTCTTGTAGTTCAGGAATCAGGTCTTGAACACCCTGCGACACAGCTACTGAGTTTCCGTCCGGAGTCTTAGTTATGGAAATTGCCAGCGCTTCGTTACCGTTAGTTCTTGCAATCGAGGTAATCGGGGCGTCTTCGAAGGTGACGGTGGCGACATCTCCGATGGTCACAACACCTGGAGCGTCTGGGTTAGGTGTTGCTGAAATCAACGGGAGCGACTCGACAAGAGAAACCGTGTCAACGGCTGTTCCCATTTGAATAGAGATGCTTCCCTTGTCATCGGTTAGAGACCCAACTGGCAATACGAGTCCGTTGGCACTCAACGCGGTAGAAATGTCCCTGGCACTCAAGCCGCTCTGGGCTAGTGCAAATTGATTGAGCTCTAGGTTGAGGCGCTTGTCTTTTCCACCCGAGACTGCAATGTCTCGAATGCCTGCGACCTGCTGAAAGATTGAAGGGGCAAGTTTTTCAAGGGAAGCGCTGAGGGCCTCATTGTCTCCATCGTCAGCCGAAACCGCTAAGACAATAATTGGCACCGAGTCAAAGCTGCCGGATATAACCTGCGGTGAGGCGTCAGCAGGAAGTGCTGACTCGATGCTGCTGATCGCATTATTCAGGCGCTCGGTTGCGTCGGACGTCTTGGTTCCAAATTCGAATGACACTCTCAAGACTGACAGCCCTGTAGATGAGGTCACTGTTGTCGATTCAAGCCCCTCAAGTCCAAGAACTGCGTTCTCGATGACAACCGATACTTGCTGGTCAACCACCTCTGGTGAAGCACCTGGGTAAGCGGTGACAATGGCAGCTGCCGGGATTTCGATGGACGGAATCAGCTCTTGTTTGAGTGATCCAACCGATAGCAACCCAAACACAGCAACAATCACTGTTATTAGGGCCACAACAGCGCGATTAGCAAGTGAGAGTTTGGAAATTATTGACAAGTGGTGACCTTTTCGATTGACAGTGTTACTACCAACTCACCAGCTTACGAGAATAGTCCCGACAAAGACCAGTCAGAACCTGATAAAAACCTCTGAATCAGATGGCCAGTTCGCCCACGAAGTTCACCGGTGTGCCGAAGCGGTGAGCTGTCACGGTTACAGCCTGCTCCTTGAAAAATGGCAGCAACTCTATATAGCCAGACTCGGTAACGCTTCCGGTATAGAGAGAAGTGTCAACACCAAGTAGTTCGCTTCGGCCTGTTGAGTTCCCCCCAACCAGTCGAACTCTTCTTGGGTTTGCCTGCACAGTCGCCGCGAATTCATCGTTGCCTTCGATTATGACGTTTGCACCGGATTTAGCCAGCAGCGAGGCAGTAAAAGCGTCAATCTCATTCACACTCACGTCAACCCCGCCCAGCGCAAGCGCACTAGAGATGGCGCGAAGTTTGTCCAGGTTTTGAGCACCCGAGTCGATCCGAAGAATGCAATCGCTCCTGCCATAGCGAAGCACATTACGTTCACTGACCAAACCAGACTTGTCCACACTGGTGTGGAATATCGAGTCCAATGCATCTTGATCTGATCTCGCGGAGCGGACGAGGAATTCCATGTCTTGCTCTGAAAGGTCACTGAATTGCTCTTGGGCAAGCAGTTGATTGACGAACTGATTCTTTATTTCACTAATCGGGTTTGCTTCTGCGCTCTGCCAAGAGGTGAGTGTTGCCAAGTAATTTGGACCACCGGCTTTCGCGCCTGGCCCGACACTAGAACGCTTCCAGCCACCGAAGGGTTGGCGTTGAACAATTGCACCGGTAATTCCACGGTTTACATAGAGGTTTCCTGCTTGAATTGAATTCAACCAGGTCTTTATCTCAGATGAATCCAGCGAATGGATGCCAGAGGTTAGACCGTAGGCAACAGCGTTCTGGAGTGCAATCGCAGCCTCCAAGTTTCTGGCAGTCATGATTGACACCACGGGACCAAAGTACTCAGTGAGGTGACTCACAGTCCCTGGCAGGACATTGGTTCGAATACCAGGGGACCAGAGCTTGCCTGTCTCATCAAGCTGTTTTGGTTCAACCATCCAGCGCTCACCCTTTTCAAGCTTGGTGAGGCCTTGTAGAAGCTTGCCCTCTGGGGCTGCAATCATGGGGCCCATTTGGGTCCTTGGGTCATCGGGGTGCCCAACGTGAAGGCTGTTCACAGCATCTTCCAATTGCCTATAGAACCGCTTTGATTTTTGCACTGAACCAACCAAGATCACCAGTGAGCTTGCAGAACATTTCTGGCCAGCATGACCAAAGGCAGACTGTGAGATATCTTTGGCGGCGAGGTCGTAGTCTGCTGACTCGGTCACGATAATTGCGTTTTTGCCGCTGGTCTCGGCCAAGAGCCGCATTTCTGGATCAAAGCTCTTGAAGAGTTCGGCGGTTTCGTAACCACCGGTGAGGATTACCTGGTCAACGCTTTCGTGGGTAAGTAGCTGCTGACCTAAACCGGATTCGCTGATTTGAATCGATGCAAAAACATCTGATTCAAATACACCAGCAATGATTTCCCCGAGGACTGCTCCGCATCTGGCGGCAGCACCTGCCGGCTTGAAGATAACCGCAGAGCCGGCCGCCAATGCAGCGAGTGCCCCACCGGCTGGGATTGCAATCGGAAAGTTCCACGGGGGAGTAATGACTGTCAGTGCGTAGGGAACTGGAGTAGCGCCATCAACTTGTTCTAGCTCAATTGCTCGTTCAGCGTAGTAGTGCGCGAAGTCAATTGCCTCGGAAATCTCAACATCGGCCTGATCGAGAGTCTTTCCGGCCTCTGACATGGCAACTTCTATAAGTTTGCCTCGATTGGCTTCAATCGCAACCCCCACCTGGTGAAGCTTCTGAGCTCGGTCTCGGGCCGGGACTGTGCCCCATCTTTTGCCACCTACTGCAACGCGGGAGGTCAGACTTTCAAGATCTTGAGCGTCGGTCAAGGTTTGAGATGCAACAGCATCGATTCCGATCTGGCTTGTTTTGGCCTTGGCGATAATCTCGTAAGCCCATGCTCTGTTGCCAGAAAGTGATGGATCAGTGTCTGGAGCATTCTTGAATCCTTCAGCAGGAGCAAAAGCCAAGTCGTTATGGCGATCCTGAAGCCTGTTTGGAATTGGGATTTCTTGATCCAGCATGGTCAGAGAAACCTGGAAACGCTCACGCTCCAGCTTGAAGACATCAGGGTTTGTTAGCTCGAATGCATTGGAGAGGAAGTTCTCCTTGGATGCACCCTCTTCAAGTCTCCTGATTAGGTAGGCAATGGCAACGTCAAACTCCTGCGGGTGAACGATTGGCGTGTATAGCACAAGGCTGCCAACTGTTTCTTTGATGACGTTGGCTTGTGTTTCTGCCATTCCCAGAAGCATTTCAAAGTCCATGCCGGTTTGAGCATTTCTTTGAGACGCCAAAAGCCAAGCAAAAGCTAAGTCAAATAGGTTGTGCCCTGCGACTCCAATTCTCACGTTCTTCACGCGGTCCTCGGTTAGTGCGTAGTTCAAAACACGTTTGTAGTTGGCATCAGCGGCGGCCTTGGATTCAACTGTTGCAAGAGGCCAGCCGTGGCTTTCGGCGTCCACTTTTTCCATGGGGAGGTTCGCGCCCTTCACCACACGGACTTTTACGGGAGCACCTCCTGCAAGAACTCTGCTCGCGGCAAACTGCTGCACGTCTATCATTGCCCGCAGTGCATCTGGGAGGTACGCCTGAAGCACGATTCCAGCCGAAAGCCTTGCAAATTCTGGCTTTGAAAGAATGCCCTTGAACACTGCAACTGTCATGTCGAGGTCGTGATACTCCTCCATGTCCAAATTGATGAATTTTTGTTCGTTAGCACTAGCTGCAATCTGGTACAGAGGGGTCAGTCTTTCAATCACATCGGCGACGGTTTCATTGAAGGACCATGGCGAGTGCGGTGCGACAATTGCTGAAACTTTCACAGAAACATAGCTAACGTCGTTGCGAGATAACACCTCTGCGACTTTGCTTAGGCGACGATCGGCCTCTTTGTTTCCGAGAACTGCCTCTCCGAGCAGGTTGATGTTGAGTGTTGAGCCCTTGGCCGCAAGTTTTCTGATGCTTCCCTTTAGTTTTGCAGGGCTAGCATCAATTACCAGGTGAGCAACAAACGACCTCAGCACGATGCGAGCAATGGGGATAACAATGCTTGGGAATGGGCGAGCCAAGTGAGCACCAACCCAAACTAGTAAGCGCAGAATCCAGGGCAAGAATTTCGGGGTTATTTTGCGCAGGTTGTAGAGATTCTTGGCTGCGACCTTCAGGCTTTCAGGTCTGATCACTCCATCTACGAAACCGACCGCAAAATCTAGACCGTTTGCATCTTGGAGTAGTCCGGAAAGGCGATTAGCCGCCTGGGAGTTTTTCTGCTGAGATGCCTTCAGGACCCAGTCCTGAACCTGCTCAACAACCGCATGTGATAGCTCATCCCTAGCCGGAATAACTGGTATTTGAGTCGTGCTAAGCGTCATTGATTTGCCATCCCTCTTTTTTGTAAAACCGCCTCTACTTTAGGGCAGAGGTTGCACCCGCTGCACGTCGACAACAGCACCGAAAGCAAAACTATTTCAAGGGCTTTGTCTGCTTGTTTTTGCCTAGAGTGCGTCAAGTCAAATGGGCTTGTAGACTTGGGCTCGGCTTTCAAAGCCGGAAGCTGCCCTCGTAGCTCAGTGGATAGAGCAAGAGCCTTCTAATCTCTTGGTCGTAGGTTCGATTCCTACCGAGGGCGCAAACATGCCCACAACTTTGGATGCTAGTCACTTCCTGCAGTATCAGGGCGATGAGCATTCAGGATGTTGTCTAATTTCGCTTGTCTAAATAACCTGCATGCACGGCGGTAAACTCCTGACATGTCTGATCTTTCAGGTTTCGCATCGTTGAGGACCGCTCTTTCTCGCATTGCTAAAAGCATGAGCCCGACAAGACAGCTGACCATAACTGTATTAATCGGGTCGATTTTGTCGCTGGCAGTGGCTTTATTGCTGGTTGGCTTTGAGCCTGGGCCCCTAGGGCTGAGCCTTCTGGGCTATGTCATTGCTGCCGCTTTGTCAGTGAACTCAATACGAAAAGACTTCCCGCACTCGCTTCTAGGTTCTGGAAACCTTGTCACTGTGGCTCGAATGGCAATGGTTTTTGCTCTTCTAGCTCCGCTACTCTCCTACGCCTCACCTTTAGTTTTCGTGGTGATTGCGGTTTTGATTCTTATTTTGGATGGGTTCGATGGATTCCTTGCAAGAAAAGAGGAGAGGACTTCGAGTTTTGGTGCCAGGTTTGACATGGAGATCGATTCGGCTCTGGGTCTGATCTTGGCCGTCAACGTGGTGATCTCAGGAAATCTGGGGGCCTGGATTTTGCTCCTTGGCCTTCCAAGGTACCTATTTATCGTCGCAGCCAAGCTGTGGACTTGGTTGAATCGACCACTGCCGAATCGGTTGAGCAGGAAAGTCGTGGCCATGGTTCAGATGGGCACTCTCATCGGGCTGAATTCCGCACTCTTTCCAATTTGGTTTGAACTGTTGGCCGCCATTGCAATGGCGTCTGCTTTGATCTGGTCATTTGGGCGTGATGTTCTCTGGTCTTGGCGGGCTGGACAGTGATGTTGATGACTCTCATTCAGCCCAAATTACAGGCGAAGGCTTTCTGTTGAAGCGCAGGACGCCACTGGTCAATTCAGTAGTGCTGTTGCTTAAGCTCGCTTTTGCAGTTGCAATCCTGGCAGCACTATGGCGAGTCGCGGATGGTCAAGGAGCTATCGAGTTATTGACTGAAGGTGACCCCATCTGGTTGGTGGCTTCGGCTATGGCTTTGTTATTACAGGTTTTGTTATCGGCCATGCGATGGAGGCTCACCGCCAGTCAACTTGGAATTCACTTCAGTCGAAAGACAGCAGTGCGCGAGTATTTCTTGTCTCAAATTGTCAATCAGGTTCTGCCCGGCGGGGTTGTCGGTGATGCTGGTCGAGCAGTTAGAAGCCGAGGAGAATCTCGGATATTCACTGCCGGGCAGGCGGTAGTTCTAGAGCGCGTGGCTGGCCAATTCGGTCTGATTGTCTTTCTGCTGGCTGGGGCTTTGACTGCCACCTTTTCAAAGGAAGGAGTCGAATTACCAAGATCGATATTGATAGTGCTCGGCATCCTGGTTCTTGGGGGTATTTTGACTAGTGTCACTCTGGCGTCAATTTCACGTCTTTCTCATGGCGCTTTGGCGGAAGCTCTCAATAATTTCGCAACTTCAACGCGTGTCGCCCTTTGGGCAAAAGGTGTTAGAGCCCGTCAGATTGCCTTCAGCATCGGCACCGCGGCATGCAATATCGCTGGCTTTAGTTTTGCAGCAATTGCCGTAGGTTCGAGTTTTTCTGTTCTGACGGCGATCACAATGGTCCCCCTGATATTGACCGCAATGATAGTTCCTTTGACTGTTGCAGGCTGGGGTTTCAGGGAAGGGGCAGCTGTGTTGCTGTTTCCAGCTTTTGGGTTGTCTTCGACCGAGGGTCTTGCAACATCGATTGTTTTTGGATTAGTGGCGCTAAGCGTTTCACTGCCTGGCTTGGTGGTTGTTTTTAGGAGAAAAGCAAAATCGCAAGAATCTGGCCAGGTTCCGGTGGAAGGGGCAGTGCGATGAGGAAATTGGTTTTTGTGGTCCCCGGGGACATAAACACCCAAACCGGTGGTTACGTTTATGATCGCAGGCTCCTCGACGGCCTACGTGCTCAAGGTAGAGACGTTCAACTTATTTCTTTAGGAGCAAGTTACCCCCATCCAACTGAGGCCGATGCCCTTGATGCCAGAGAAAAGCTGGCTGGCTTAGCGCCAGATGCTGCGGTAATGATTGATGGGTTGGCGCTTGGCGCGATGAATACGTCGCTGATATCTTCAATAAAGGCCCCTTTGGTGGCGATGATTCACCACCCGTTGGCGCATGAGTCTGGGCTTAACGATGAGAGCAAGAAGCTACTTTTTGAGACGGAGCGGGCAAACCTTGCCCAGGCATCGATCGTGATCGTCCCGAGCAGTCACATCGCGGGAATCCTGATCAGTGATTATGGCGTTCCAAGTTATAAAATTACGGTTGCTCCTCCCGGTCTGGATCTTGACCCCGTTGCAAGGGCGCCGATCACTCCTCCAATGATTCTCTCGGTGGGCATTCAGGTTCGAAGAAAAGGGCACGACCTGTTGATTCGAGCGCTTGCCGAAATCAAGGATCTTTCTTGGCAGGCTGTGATTGTGGGAGCGGCACGCGACGCTGAATACGCCCAAGAGCTACTTGACCTGAGGGCTGAACTGGGACTGGAAGGCCGAATTAGGCTTGCTGGTCAAGTCTCCGATCAAGAGCTTCATTCCCTTTATTCGCAAGCTTCTATCTTTGCGCTTGCAACAAGGTTTGAAGGCTATGGAATGGTCTTTGCTGAAGCTATGGCCTTTGGACTACCCATTATTTCCAGCGATGTCGGGGCGGTTGCTGAAACAGTTCCGTCAGCAGCTGGACTGCTGATTGAGCCGAATGATGCCAATAAGCTGTCACTGACCTTGAAAAGATTGTTGCTAGAGCCTGAACTCAGGAAGACTTTGGGCCAGGGCTCTTTGTCGGAAGGTCTAAAGCTCGGCAACTGGGATTCGGTTGCCACTACAGTGGGCGCTTTGCTGGATGAACTCTAGCTATGCAAGATTCTTTCGTGGCCCAACATGAATAGAGGATAAAAGTGGCAACCCACAAAGATTTAGCACTTGCCGTTGCTGCGGCAGAGGCTGCCGGGTCCTTGCTCATGCAGCACTGGAATCAGCGTCACTCACTCACGGTGACCTCAAAGCGGGCGGGTGATTTTGTTAGTGAAGCTGACGTTTCATCTGAGCGATTACTAAAAGAGCTTCTGATTGCCTCGGGATCCAATGATGGCTGGCTGGGAGAAGAGGGCGGGGCAGATGCCTGCGATTTTTCTAGGCGCTGGATAGTTGACCCACTGGATGGGACTACCAACTTTCTTAGAGGAATACCTCACTGGGCGGTATCGATTGCGCTCGAGGAGCATGGAGAGCTAGTGCTGGGGGTCGTCCATGACCCAACCAAGTCTGAGACCTTCGCAGCGCTTAGGGGTTCTGGTGCGACGCTGAATGGAGTTCCAATTTCCGTGTCGGGGACAACGGACATCACGAACGCTCTTTTTGGAACCGGCGTGCCCTTCGGCTCCATGGATCACATAGCAGACGCTGCCGCTGACATAGCGGCTCTGATGCCGATGTGTGCGGGTGTCCGAAGAATGGGGGCGGCGGCACTTGACCTTGCCTACGTGTCTTCTGGCAGGCTTGATGGTTTCTGGGAGCGGAAGCTCAAGCTTTGGGACATCGCAGCCGGCCTTGTGCTTTTGCGAGAAGCGGGGGCATCCATAGAAGGTTGGGCCGATGAAGATCCAGAGGCTAGCGGAACGGTCTTGTGTGCAACACCGGAACTATTCGAGAGTTTCGCAACCGCTCTTCGCAACAAATAGTTGAAAAAGCCAGCCCGCTGCCAACCTCGCCTAGATTTTTGTCTGATTTGGAACTTGAGAAGAATACCCGTGGCAGACTTTATCGAATGAAGCCATTGGCGTTGTGGTGCACGGGTTCGAATTCAGCTGAGCTGCGTTCGGCTCAGCTCGGGGAAGGCACGCTTATAAAGACGCTATTTTCTGGCATTAGCAGAGGGACCGAACGACTTGTTTTTGAAGGGCGAGTCCCAGTCAGTGAAAATGAACGCATGGCTACCCCGGGACAAGAGGGCGAATTCAGCTTTCCAGTGAAATACGGCTACTGCGCTGTAGGTCAAGTTCTTGAGGGAGAGCATGCTGGTAGAGAGGTGTTTAGTCTCCACCCGCACCAGAACTCATTTCGCTCACAGGTGCTACATCTCTTACCCGCCGGATTACCAGCGGAAAGAGCAGTGCTTGCTGCCAACATGGAAACAGCACTGAACATACTTTGGGATAGCGGAGCAAGTGCAGGAGACCGAATCGGCATAATCGGTGCAGGTGTTATTGGCGCTCTGGTTGGTTACTTGGCGGCGCGACTTCCTGGAACAGAGGTAACGCTGATTGATTTGAATTCGAAGCGGGCGGGACTTGCCAAGACACTTGGCTGTGATTTTGCCACTCCAGATGGAGCACCAGCTGGCTGCGATGTCGTAATCCACACTTCTGCAAGTGGTGAGGGGTTGCAACTTGCGCTTACCATCGCGGGTCAAGAAGCTCGAATTGTAGAAGCGAGTTGGTTTGGCACAGAAGATGTTCACATCAACCTAGGTGGACCATTTCACAGTGGGCGACTTCAGATCACTGCTTCTCAAGTTGGTAAGCTCCCGTCGGCCAAGCTGCCTCGCTGGGATTCAAGCCGAAGGATGCAGGTTGCCTTGAAGCTTCTGGCAGACCCTACTTTAGATGTTTTGATTAGCGGAGAATCAAGATTTGAAGAGGTTGCTGAAACATACGGGGCAATATTGAATGATCCTGACACTCTGTGTCACAGAATTCGCTACTAAGAAAATGAGGGGTTTACATGTTTGCAGTTGAAGTTCGAGACCACATCATGATCGGACATTCTCTGCCAGCGGCAATATTTGGGCCGGCTCAGGGCATGCACGGGGCGACGTTCACTGTCGATGCTGCTTTTTTTACTCAAGAGTTAGATGAATTTGGGCTGGTCGTGGACATTGGTCTCGCGACCAAATTGCTGGACGGGGTGCTGGAACCCTTGCGCTACAAAAACCTTGATGAAGAGGACGGTTTCGCTGGCAAATTTACAACAACTGAGTTTCTATGTCGCCACATCTTCGACGAGATTTCCAAGCAGGTTCGCACTGGAGTGCTGTCGGATTCCTTCAGAGTGAAGAGGATTAGGGTCAGCCTGCAAGAAAGTCACATTGCGAGAGCCTGGTTCGAGGGTGAGATTTAGCGTTGGGATTTTCTGAACAGTGGTTGGCGCTTAGAGAGCCAGCTGATCATGCAGCTAGAGACAAGTCTCTCTTAGCTCGTGCAGCAGCAGCAGCGGGGCCTTCACCAGTGGTGCTCGACTTAGGTTGTGGCACTGGTTCAAGCGTGCGGGCAATCAGCCCGTTGTTGCCAGCAGGAGCAAGCTGGCGTTTACTTGACAAGGATCCGGTTTTGCTTGCTGCTGCCGGTGATGCAGTTTCCGGGGAGGTGAGTCTTTACTGCCAGGACATTGAAGCACTTGAGGAGTTGCCATTAGCGGGAGTGACACTTTTGACCGCATCGGCACTACTAGATTTAGTCTCCAAGCAATGGCTCTTGGAGCTGGCACAGCTGGTTAGAGTCCCTCTCTACTTCGCACTGAGCTATGACGGCGAAATGAGTTGGGACCCTCAAGATTCTCGAGACGAAATGGTCACTACAGCATTCAATCTTCATCAGCATGGAAACAAGGGGTTGGGGCCTGCACTTGGTCCAGAGGCGGCAACACAGGCTGTCAAAGTTTTCGGGGAAGCAGGCTTTCAAGTTTTGACTGCGAAGAGTCCTTGGCTGCTCGGTCCTGGCGATCAGCTGCTGCAATCTCAGTTGGTTTCAGGAATCGCTGAAGCTGCTCATGAGGCCGGCGAAACGCAGGCACTTGATTGGGGGAGGCATAGAATCGAGCAAGCGGTCTCAGCCAGCTGCAGGATCGGTCACACAGATCTCCTTGCCCTGCCATTGCACGAAGGAACAGGTGTGGTTTCGTGAATCAAATTGATGCAAGCGAATCAGTCTGGAACAAGTTGCTTGAGGTTCGAAGTGGCTCTGGTTGCAGTTGCTGTGGTGACTGGAGTGAAGGGGAGCGTGCCGCCCTCGATCTCTATGGTCCACTTGCTCGGCAAGACTTGGCTCCGCTCACGGTCGGACAGATTGGCCAGTCACTCGATGGCAGAATCGCCACCGTGAGTGGCGAGTCAGCCGGCATTTCGGGCCCTGATGGGCTCTTACATCTGCATAGGATTCGTGCTCTTGTTGATGGTGTTGTGGTCGGCGTGCTCACGGCACTTCAAGACTCTCCAAGGTTGACCGTGAGGTTATGCGATGGGCAAAATCCCGCACGAATCGTTATTGACCCTAATGGCCGACTGCCAAATGACTCTCCGGTTCTAAATCCCGATGGAGCAAGACGCATTTTGATTCAGGCTGAAGACTCACCACGTCCAAAGGGTGTGGAAGTGATTCGCCTTCCTGTTTTTGGTGGGAGGTTTGACCCCGCTTCAATAGTCGATGCCTTGCGCTCCAACGGGCTTCAAAGCCTTTTGATTGAGGGTGGAGCGTTCACATTGGCAAAATTCGTTGAAGCTCAACTGCTGGACCGACTTCACGTCGCTGTAGCACCGATATTGATCGGCAGCGGGCAATCCTCACTGGCACTAACCAGTCATAATGCAAAGCTCGCTGATGCAATTAGGCCAGAAACGAGAGTCTCTTCGCTCGGGTCCGATGTGATCTTTGACTGCGAACTGTCTGCATTGGGTTCCGAGGCAAGCAAACCTCAGCACGCTTGAAATTCTGTTAGCGCGAGCGCTGGCCAGACCTTCCAGCAGCAGCAGCTGGTCGTGAGACGGTAGAAGACGGTCTAGAACGATTATTTCGACCAGAAGCCGAAGGGCCACTGCCACCTTCGCGTGCGTTACGCTTGCGCTGGGCATTTCTACCGTTTGATTTGCCGCCGCCTTGCTGTGGCTTAGCGACCGGCACGGGCTTCACATAATCTGCAACCTCACCGATTAGAGCAACTACTTCTGGAGAGCTTGCGGTCACGCGAGTAGGCGTGACTGAAATCTTGGCTTTGCGAAGCAAATCCGCGAGGTCTTTTCGCTGAGTTGGTAGGCATAGGGTCACTACGTCTCCAGCGGCCCCTGCACGTGCAGTTCTTCCTGAGCGGTGAAGGTAGGCTTTGTGCTCGGCCGGTGGGTCGACGTGGATAACAAGGTTCACATCATCAACGTGGACACCTCTGGCAGCGACATCGGTTGCCACCAAAACCCTTACGTTGCCAGCACTAAATGAAGCCAGGTTGCGATCCCTGGCGTTCTGAGAGAGTGCCCCGTGAAGGTCGACTGCAGGAATGCCTGCGTTTGTGAGCGTCTTGGCTAGTTTCTTGGCGTGGTGCTTGGTCCTCATGAACAAGATTCGTCGCCCTGTTCCAGAGGCAAGGGCTTTGATGAGTTCGTTTTTGGCTTCCGGGCTTGCTGCCTCAAAGACGTGGTGTGTCATCTGGGTTACCGGAGAGTTGGCCTCATCAACAGAGTGCATCACCTGGTTACTCAAGAAGCGGTCTACGAGTTTGTTGACTCCGTTGTCCAAGGTCGCCGAGAACATCATGCGCTGTCCGGTCTTTGGTGTTGCATTCAAAATTCTTGTCACGCCCGGAAGGAAACCAAGGTCTGCCATGTGGTCAGCCTCGTCAATAACGGTGATGTGAATCGCGTCTAGCTTCAGAATCCCCTGTTGCATGAGGTCTTCGAGTCTGCCAGGTGTCGCGACAATGATTTCAACGCCGTCTCTAATTGCTTTGACCTGTCGGTTCTGTGACACTCCACCAAAAATGGTCGTGGCGCGAAGTCCCATGGTCTCGGCAAGAGGCTGCAAGGTTGCAGCAATCTGG